>OFFJ01001781.1_pt1 | contig 15021 bp, 14 predicted proteins | sample 1521261 | NCBI WGS metagenome assembly OFFJ01 (sample SAMEA3504122, study PRJEB24116) | mouse gut metagenome | biome: mouse gut; feature: mouse-associated habitat; material: faeces | place: Denmark | collected 2011 | reverse complement strand
GCATCCGGAAAGAAGACGGGCGCGTAGAAATCCTCTTCATCACCTCCCACTTCGAATTCATCAGCGAAGGCTATGAAGTGGACGCCCTGCATTACCTGACGAAACCCGTGTCGGAGAAAAAGCTGTATGCCGTCCTGACGAAGGCCCTGGACAGACTGTCCACAGAGCCGCCCTCCCTGATCATCAACTGCCAGGGAGAGACCATCAAGCTGTACGAGACGGATATCCTGTACGTGGAATCCTTTCTGCACTATATATCCATCCACACAGTACCACATGCATCCGGGCGTGTCTCCTCCTACGAAAGTCCGGGAGTTTATAGCGTATCCCACGGTTTCCCCGTGCACGAAGGGCCGAAGATTCCACGGGCATCCGACAATTCTCCCATGCGCCAAGTACCAGGAACGCCATGTGTTTCCGGCAATTCCTCTGTGCGCCAAGGCCCGGAAATCACACATGTTTCCGGCAGTCCCCCCATGCGGCAGGGCTCAGGAATCCCCCATAAAACGGTTCCGGCTCCTCCGCGCCCACAGGAGTACAGGATAAAGGAAAGCATCTCGGCCTTTGAAAAAAAACTCAGCGCCGACTTCTTCCGCATCCACCGCTCCTACCTGGTCTCCCTGAAGCACATCACCCGGATTTCCCGCACCAGCGTCACCCTGGATGTGAGCATGGAAGTGGGGCATTCCATAAATCTCCCTCTGGCAAGAGGAAAATACGACGAAATCAACGAAGCTTTCATCCGAAGAAATTAGGGCGCAGACGGCCGCGCCAAAGCAAAGCCACTGCCCCAGTCCCCAAAGGACACCGAAAGCCACCGGAGCGTAACATGAGAAAGAAAACCTACCTAAAGCTCATAGAATACCAGACAGAACAATCCCGGCAGCACCTGGGCGAGGTACAGGGCATCTATCAGGAGATGCGCGGCTACAAGCACGACTTCCACCACCACCTCCAGGCCCTGAAAGGCCAGCTGGAGGCCGGCGAGACCAAACGGGCCCTGGCCTACATCGAACAGCTTGACCGTCAGCTCATGAACGTGGACACCTTGCTTAAGACCGGGAACGTGTCCCTGGACGCCATCCTGTCCGCCAAAATCGCCCAGGCCAAAGGGGCGGGCATCGCCGTCACCGTGAAAGCCAACGTCCCCGACCGCCTTCTGCTCTCCGACCTGGAGCTCAGCATCCTGGTGGGAAACCTCCTGGACAACGCCATCGAAGCCTGCAGCGCCGCAGAAGGCGAACGGTTCCTGCGTCTCTTCATAGGCATGAAAGGCAAGATGCTCTACTTCTCCATGCTGAACTCCGCCGGAGCCAAACTCTCCAAAAAGGGCAGCCTGTTCTCCTCCCGCAAAGAGGGCCTCCACGGCTTCGGCCTGCGCCGGGCAGAAGCCATCCTGAAAGAGCACGGCGGCTGGTGCAAATACAACAGCGAGGACGGGGCTTTCACCTCCGAGTTCCTGGTTCCGGCCATAGAATAGCCCCGCCCTTTGCCGCCCACGCCGCACTCCTATCCCTCCCCAGCGAAACAGGATTCCCTAAATGCGCTCGTTGCAGGACTTATCTCTCCCCAATGAAGCGAGACTCCTCCACAAGCCCAACCGCTTCCCCAATGCTTGATCATGGCTTACAGCGTCCACTATTTCACCGCCAGGCTCCGGAAAAGATACCAGAAAATCCAGGCAGAAAAAGGCCTTGTGGACGCATGGATCCTGGAGATGATGACAGGAATCGCCCTGAAAGGAGAAAGCGGCTGCGGTAAAAGCACCCTCCTGAAGCTCATGGCAGGTTACCTGGTCCCCGCCCGGGGCGAAATCCGATGGAACGGGTATTTGATGAATCTGGTGAACCGTCCATCCATCTATGCCAAAACAGGTTTTCTGATGCAGGAGGCCGGCCTGTTCAATCTGACTGTCCGCGAAAACCTTCTGTTCGGGCGGGAGGACGCCACACAGACACAGATGGAAAGAGCCTGTGCCAGGGCCAATATCCTGGACTTTATACAGGGACTGCCCCGGGGGTTCGAAACCTTAATCGGAGAAAACGGCATCCGCCTGTCCGGCGGACAAAGACAAAGGCTCATGATTGCCAGACTGTTCCTTCAGGATCCGGAGCTCATCGTCTTTGACGAAGCCACCTCCGCCCTGGATTACCAGAACGAAAGCGAAATCCTGAACCTTCTGCTCCGGGAGGCCGGAGAAAAGACCCTGCTCATGGTGACCCACAGAGGAACCTCCATCGCAAAGTGCGGACGAATCATAGAACTGACAGGAAATGCCTGAAAAGCGCCCCTATTCCACCCTTTTGGGGCGCTGGCCTGTGCCGGAGCGCATGCCGACGACGAATTCCTCCACGCTCCCTGCCCCCGCCGCCAGCAGCAGCCACTGGTTCAGCGCGTCCAACCATCTCATACAATCTCACCAGCCGTAACCATCTCCCACCGTCTGCAATTCATGCCCTGCCAAAAGCAATTCGTGCACAGATTGCTTTTCCGCGCCATTCTGCGATAAAATAATAGAGACAAAACAAACTGCCGGACCCCCTTTTCCCGGACAGCGCCACATCATCCCGCGGATTTGCCCACCACAATCCGCCAGCGAAAATCCGGCAGTGGACGCAGAATCAATTAACAGGAGATGACCCACCATGAAAAAACGCAAAACCCCAAAAAACAGACCCTACCGCTCCACCCTGGACAATGCCCTCTGGAGCTTCCGGGAAATCCTGAAACAAGCGCCGGTATGCTTTCTTCTGATGGCCCTTGAAGTGCCCCTGAACGTATGCCTTTCCTTCACAGAGGTCTACCTCCCTGCCCTTGTGGTGGCAGAGTTCACGGGAGGGGCCACCCTGTCCCGTATGGCATTCCGTGTAGGCATGGTCATCCTGCTGATGCTGACGGCAAATGTCCTGCGCACCTTTTCCAAAGGGCTGTCCCAAACCTATTATCTGACAAAATATCGTTTCCAGAAAAACATGGAAGTGAATAGAAAATCCATGACCTGTTTTTTCCAGAACTACGAGAGCAAGGATATCCGGGAACTTGGTGACAGGGCCACCCTCGCCACGCAGCAGTGGAATGGTGTGCAGCCTGTCTCCGATGTGCCAAGCCGCAGCATGAAGCTGATAGAGAACATCCTCTGCTACCTCCTGTTCGGCTCTGTGATTTCCTTCGTCAGCCCCTTGTTGGTGCCGATCCTGACCATCGCCCCCGCCGTCAACTGGTTCTGCGCCAGGGCCTACCGGAACTGGGAGTACGCCCACCGGGACAAGTGGACCGACATAGACCACAGGCTGTGGTATGTCCAGGGCGAGACTGCCGATTTCAGGGCGGGGAAGGATATCCGCATCTATGGCTGTGCCGGGTGGTTCAGACAGATTTACTCCGACCTGTGCGCCCGGCGCGCATTCTGGAACAGGCAGCTCATCTGGCGAAGCTTCCTCTCCCGGATAGCCGACCTGTTCGTCATCCTGCTGCGGGACGGCGCGGCTTATGCCCTGTTGATCAAAATGACGCTGGCCGGCGAGCTGACAGTGGACAGGTTCCTTCTGTATTTCTCGGCCATCTCCATGTTCGCCTCCTTCATCGGCAACATCATGACTGAGTGGAACGGTATCCGGGCCACCAGCCTGGATCTCTGCGATTACCGGAAGTATCTGGATCTGCCGGAGCAGGACGGCACCGGGGAAGCGGATGTGACGAAGCTTCTGGGAACGGCTCCCGAGATTACCTTCGAACATGTGTCCTTCCGCTACGAAGGCGCCCACAGCGATACCCTGCAGGACCTGAACCTCACCCTGAACTCCGGGGAGAAGGTGGCTCTGGTAGGGCTCAACGGCGCGGGCAAGACCACTTTGGTGAAGCTCCTGTGCGGGCTGTACCTGCCCACGGAAGGGGATATCAAAATCAACGGCATCTCTGTCCGGAAATTCCGCCGGAAGGACTACTACCGCCTGTTCGCCCCGGTCTTTCAGGATGTGCAGACCGGCTTTTTCTCCCTGGCGGAGACGGTCTCCGGACAGATTGGAGAGGGCACCGACTTCCGGCGGGCCGGACAGTGCCTGGAGCTGGCGGGCCTGGGCGAGAAGCTGCGCTCCCTGCCACAGGGCATCCACACGAAGCTGGACAAGCAGCTCTATGCAGACGGCATTGCGCTGTCCGGCGGCGAAGCCCAGAAATTGATGCTGGCCAGGGCGCTCTACAAGGACGCACCCGTCCTGGTGCTGGACGAGCCCACGGCAGCCCTGGATCCTGTCGCCGAGAACCAGATTTATCTGCAATACCAGGAAATGACCCAGAAGAAGACCTCGCTGTTCATCTCCCACAGGCTGGCCTCCACACAGTTCTGCGACAGGATACTGTACCTGAAGGACGGTCAGGTCGCGGAGGAGGGAACCCATCAGGAGCTGATTGCACTGGGGGGAGAGTATGCGGGGCTCTATGAAAAGCAGAGCTGCTGGTACAAGTGTGAGAAGAAGTTCTAGGGCGCCAAAGTACGCCATTTGTTTGTGGCGATTTTGTCGGTGGGAGTGTAATATTGGGAGTCTGGTGTGCGCGGGAGTGCGCGGAAAGGTGAATTTATGAAATTATCTGAACATATTCGTATTTCTAAAAGGGCTATACGGCATCTCTTTTCTCTGAGCAGGTCTTTTGCCGTCTGTCTCTTTTTGGACGCTGTTCTTCGGAATGCTCTGCCCTATGTGCCGATTTACTTCTCGGCGCGGCTTATTGACGGACTTTATGAGGGGCGGCCTTTGGGGGCTTTGGCGCTTTATGCGGCGCTTACGGTGGGGATTGTTTTTCTGCTCAGCCTTGTCAGCGCTTATCTGACATCCAGACGGGATGTGGCGCAGAATGAGCTGAACCTCAATGATGAGTGGATTTTTTCTGAAAAGGCAATGCAGATGGCTTATTCGTCCATCGAAGACCCGGAAGTGACGATGCTACGCAAACGGATAGCCATAGAATCGCAGACAGGGTACAATCTGTGGTATCTGTTCAGCTGTACGGAACAGATTGTCTCCAGCATGACCAGAATCATCCTGTCCCTTTCCATGACCTTGTCCTTCTTCTTTCTGGAGGGCATCCCCCTTCTCATGAAGCTTGGATTCGTGGCGGGAATCCTGTTCACCGTCCTGTGCGGGGCATTCACTACCAGAAAAAGCGAGGCCATATTCAGCCACTTCATGTCCACCGCTGTCCACATGAATGTCTTCGGCGGAAAATATAATGACTACATCCGACACTACAGCAGCGGCAAGGATATCCGTCTCTACGACATGGCCGAAAGCCTGCTGGCGTTCAATGTGGATATCATGACGGATTTTCACCGGCGCTCTCTGTATCTGTGCTGGAAACAGGCAGCCCTGAAAGCAGCGGATGTAGCCCTGAGCCATGTGCTGAAATTCTGCGTCTATTTGATCCTGCTCTACGCGGCACTTTCGGGCCAGATTACCGTAGGTTCCATAGCCCGGTATGTGTCCTGCGTCATGCTGTTGCTGGGAGCCGCTTCCGAGGTGGTCGCCGGCATCCAGAAGGCTTTCGTGAACCATACGTACCTGAAACGGTATTTTTCCTACCTGGACATCCCCAACCCCATGTACCAGGGCTCCCTGACCGTGGAGAAACGGGATGACAATGAATATTTCGTGGAATTCCGTGACGTATCCTTCCGGTACCCCAATACGGACACCTACGCTCTGCGCCATGTGAACCTGAAATTCAAGGTGGGGGAGAAGCTGGCCATCGTAGGCAAAAACGGCAGCGGCAAGACCACTTTCATCAAGCTCATGTGCCGCCTTTATGACCCTACAGAGGGGGAGATTCTGCTAAACGGGGTCAATATCAAGAAGTACGATTACGATGAGTACCTGTCCATTTTCTCCATCGTATTCCAGGACTTCAAGCTCTTCGCTTTCCGGCTGGGGCAGAATGTGTCCGCGGGCCCTGTATTTGATGGGGAAAGAGCAAGGCAATGCCTGATCAAAGCCGGCTTCGGAGAGCGCCTGGCCGCCATGCCGGAGGGCACGGACAGCTTCCTGTACAAGGAGTTCGACGGCAGCGGCATCGAGATTTCCGGCGGAGAGGGACAGAAAATCGCTTTGGCCAGGGCACTCTACAAGGACGCGCCCTTCCTGGTCCTGGACGAGCCCACCGCCGCCCTTGACCCGGTTTCGGAGTATGAGATCTACAGCAAATTCAACGAAATCGCCGGAGACAAGACCGCCATCTACATCAGCCACAGATTGGCTTCCTGCCGCTTCTGCGACAAGATTGCGGTATTCGACAGCGGGGAACTGGTACAGATGGGCAGCCACGATACACTGGTCGCCCAAAAAGGGGGACGGTACCACGAACTGTGGCATGCCCAGGCCCAGTATTATACAGAGGAAGAAAATCCCCGGACTGCAGCCCAGCCGGGATAAGGCATCGCATGGCTTTTCCCTCTTTACCATGGCCCTGACCGCCTCTCTGGTTCGCTCCATGGAACCGTAAAGCCATCCCGCCGCCGACACCCTCCTGGCGGAACCGTTTCCGTAGCTGACAGATGGCAGGAACCTCCGCGTCTGTCTCTGCCTTCAACAGGGCCTCCGCCACCGCCACTGTCATCACGAAGCCATCCGTGAACCGTGCCCTGCGCCCGAACAGCTCAAACTCTTTCTTGTCCCCTCTGTCGAACTCATAAGAGCTGCCGATGATATCTCCCAAAATCGCTCCATGCATCTCTTCTGTTCCTCCTTCTCTTCTTCCGTCCGCACTCCAGAACCGTCTGCTTTGTCTCCAGGTTTCCTGTCGGAATCCTCCACCGGGATATCAAATGAAAATCCATCTGCAGATTGCCTTGTCTGCCGATGGATTCTTCACTGTCCTTATTCCACCTCCCGTCATTCCCGGCAGATATACAGCAAATGCAAGTTATACTCGTGAACGCATTTAATTGCCGCTTTCAGCTCCGGATTGCCGCGATGCGTTCACTCGTTATATTCTGCAGACGGCAATTATTTGCGTTTGTGAGTATAAATCATATAAACTCCCCATACTTCTCCTGCAGCAAAGGAATCCCGTATTCCCGGGGCGTTCCCTTGATCCGCTCCATATATCCTTTCAATGCGCCCCTGCAATGCTCGGGCCCGCCTTCCCGCATTACGGTCCACATGGGATCAACATCTGACCGGGATGACTTCATCATGCTGTCCGTCCAGTCCAGAATCATCTTCGCTCCCCTGGCGCACAAGTCCGGGCGTTCCTCCGCCAGATTATGCAGCTCATGAGGATCCTCCTTCACATGGAACAGCATCTCGTCCGGCAACAGATGCCCGCCGCCATGAATGGTGCGGATATAGATATAATCGTCAAACCGTACACTCCTCTGGCACACATGGGCGCACTGGGTCAGCACCGCGTAAGGTTTGGAGCAGTCCGTGCCGTCCTTCAGGGCCTTCGCAAAGGAAACGCCGTCGTAGCGGAAGTTGTCCCAGGTTGCCAGGGATGTGCCCAGCAGCTCCTGCATGGTGGGCGCCAGATCCGTATTGTCATGGAAGCCCTTCACCGCCGCCCCTTTCCGCATCCCCGGCCAGCGGATGATCAGCGGGATCCTGCAGACCGGGTCATCGGCCATGCCATGCTCCGCATACACGCCGAACTCTCCCAGATCCTCCCCGTGGTCCGCCGTGATGATAACAGCCAGATCATCGTCATACAGTCCGTTTTCCTTCAGCCAGCCGATAATCCGGCCGATATTGTCATCGGTATACCTGATCCCGTCATCATAGGAATTCAGAAAGCGCTTAGCCTCTTCCAGGTCTTTAAGGCTGCCGGGATGTTTGGGCCACCGGGCATTATGATCGTCATTCCACATATTGATCTCGTTTGCCCCGTGAGGCCCTATATGCAGAAGGTGCTCTGCAAAAATCTCCTCCGTAATCCAGTCGTCCGGCATGGGCGTATCCTCCAGGCCGCTCCTGTAATCCGCCGGTGTCCGGTAAGGCGTGTGGGGATCCCAGTAATGCACATGCATCATCCAGTTGTCCTCTTTCCCGTTCTTTTCCAGCCACTCCAGTACCTTCGGCGTCACCATCTCTGCCGTTTCTCCGCCTCTCCTGCCCACATTATGGCATTCATTGAAACCGGAATTAAACCACCATGCGCTGTGGCGCTCCGCAAAGGTGGAAAAAGATACCGTATGCATCCCCGCCCGGCGGAACTGCATAAACAGGCCGTTTTCCGAAATCTCATCCGTAAAGCTTCTGCTCCTGCCCTGTAGGCGCATATCCGCCGCCGTCCCCCCGTGTCCTACGACACCGTTGTGAATCCCGTACTGTCCGCTGATCATGGACGCCCGGGAAGGCAGACATGGCGCGTTTGGGCAGTAATAATCTTCAAACCGCACACCTTCCTGCGCGATTTCGTCCATCACAGGCGTGGTATTGCGTCCGTAGCCGTAACATCCCATGTGGTCCGCCCGCAGTGTGTCAATGTCGAACATAAGCACTCTCATTTCTTGTTTCTCCTTCCTGGTCTTCCCCCGATTTCAGCTCTGTCAGCATGATCTCAATAAACCTCCCTGCAGCAGGCAACGGGGGATCCACCTCAGTTCCGCTTAGTTTGCTGCACGGCAAGCTGCGGAATGAAACCCTGTATTTGATTCATGAATCATCCTTATTGCATACCTTAACTTCCTACCAACTTCATAAAACAACAAAAGGAAAATCAGTTGCCTATCCCCCTCGGCTTAAAGTCACACGTTATGCATTCAGCGCTCTCCCAAAGACTGATTTTCCAGCACAAGCTCCGCGCAGACCGGATAATGGTCCGACAGGTATAGCCCTTCTCTCTGATCCGTCCATTTATCCAGCTGCTCACACCTTACCGCTCCCCGGGTAATGATGAAGTCGATACTTGACTGCTCATCGCCTTTCCAGTAGCCGTGATATGTCACCCCGATCTGTTCCGTCTGGTTGACGAATTCGGGATATTCCTTCAAAACCTGCATCTCTTCCCAGTCCGGCTCCATATTAAAGTCTCCTGTCACCACAATAGGAACATCCCCGAAAAAGGAGTCCGCCGCCACCTTTTTCAGAATCTGCTCCAGCGCCAGCTTTCTGGCCAGCTGCCCCGCATTGTCCAGATGGGCGTTGGCCACCCGGAATACCTGCCTTGTCCGCATGTCCTCAAACACCGCCTCCGTGCATATTCTGGGACAATCGCTCTGCCCCGGATAACGGGAACCGGGCGCCGTGGGCGTCTCCGAAAGCCAGTAGGTGTCCATCTTCATCAGGTTCATCCGTTCCTTCCGGTAAGCGATGGCCGACTGCTCGTCCCGGAGGGACACACTGCGGCCGCAGCCTACAATATAGTAGTCATCCAGATTCTCCTTCAGCCACACCGCCACATGGGGCAGCACTTCCTGAAAACACAGGATATCCGGTTTCTCCTGCGCGATTTTCTGCAGGATAAGCGGCTTCCTGAACTCAAAATTGTTCTCGCCGTCATAACCGCAGTCATACCGTATATTGAATGTTACAAATTTCATTTCTGTCCTTTCCGTTGATGGCATCAAACCTTTTCAAACATTTCTGCATAAACTCTGTTCTCTTCTTCCAATCCGGCAAGTCGCTTTTTCAGTTCTGAGATTTCAGCGTCCCTGTCTTTACAGCAGGTAGATGGAGGCATAACCTTTTTCAGACCGCCATGGTTTTCATCCGGATATAAATTGTGCTGTGGGTCAAACCAAATAACATAAAAAATGTTGTCTACGAATACTCCATGAATCCCACCTTTACTTGTAGATATCCTTATCTGCCACATATCTTCCTGCGATACCTTATCCGGTATCCTACATGGCGGTTTTGCAGAATCATGCTGATGAATTCTGAAAGGAGAACCCTTATGGGAATAGGTTCCATTATATATCTCACTTACAGAAATATTGGATACCTTTTGCATTGTGTCAAATAAATCAGCTGCCCAGTTCTGGCATGTGCCGTCCAAATTGAAATACTCGTTTTTATCTACCGCCGCAAAAGAAAAACAAACCTTCCTCTGCCTTTTTAAACTCTCCGTATTGGCGGGAGAAATCTTTTGAATCTTTGGAACTTCGGCTATCGGAATTTTGGGCATATCATACCATCCCCTTTTCATCAGTAACAACTTGTCAGTATCATATAGAAGTTGCACTTTTTATACCGTTTCATTAATAAGTCTGCATCTTCCTTCTGTAGTATGACTTCATATCTTCCTCGGAAATCTCAGTAGTGCAGCTTTCCCATGGCTTACATCCGCCTCTTGCAATAATCCAGGGGTCTTCCTGATGATTTAAACGTTCCAGTTCATCTCCGGACAAATGGCCATATGAAGAATAAATTTCCCTTGCAAAATCCAAAAAGGTTTCCGGAATCCCCACAAAGCTGTCCACTCTCTTTATTTCGGAAAAGCCATATGGTTTGTAAAGCTGATACAGAGCCGGCTGCACAGCGCCATGAACCCATGCCTGGAACTGTTCTTCAATCAGATTCTCATCGTATAGAGCCAAATGCCATGCTTTGGCATAATAGCACAGCTTCTGCAGTTTCTTGTTGGTCATTTCGGAAATAGTCAGAAACGCTTTGGCTAATGCAAATATATCAGCCGGTTGCGCGGAACCTGAAAAGGTATAGTTCAGCTGATTGATCTGACCACCTCTGCGGGACAATGGTGTAAAATAATTCAAAGTATTGATGTTTCCCCTTGTAGGAGAAAATTTTATTTCCTGTTCCATTATTCGTTCTTCCCCTTGACAAAAATCGACTTGCTGCCAATGCATTGGCCATCCAGTTTAAGTGTCAGTTCATAGCTTCCGGAAATTTTAAAATTAACATTATTCCAGTTCATTGAGATGTCAATTCCCTTATATTCTTTAGGAAGATTACTACTATCTGTTGGCAGGGGCGGCATAGATCCTTCAACATGGACAACGGAATTTCCCTCCGGATCCACAAAGTCAACTTCAATCTGATGCCCTGTTTCTGAATCGACATCCAAAACAGACACAATGACAGAGAATGTAAACAGTCCCGGAATATATTCCGGATTCAACGCATTGAGTATATTCTGGGCAGTTACTCCCTGTTCGTCCATATTGACTGCCTGCAAACAAAATATAATATTTTCAACTTTAGCCATCTTTTTCCACCTTCCTTCCAAATTATCATACTATGCCATGGATTTTTTGCTACAAATTTGAAAATTTCCATGGAATACACAGATTTTTGCTGTTAAACACCTAATCTGGACGAACCGGGAGCAAAAACTTGCCGTGATGCACAAGATTTCATTATTTCATTGTCAAACGCCTAAAACAGCGGCCTGCACGCCGGATAAATCTCCTGGAACTCCCTGTACCGCTCCTCATATTTCGCAACCAGCTCCGCATCCGGCTCCACGGTCTCCACTACCTTCACGACCTTCGCCGCAATCTCCTCCACGCCTGCGTACTCGCCGCAGGCTACCGCCGCCAGCATGGCACCGCCCATGGAAGGCCCTTCCTCGCTCTCCAGCACGTCCACCCTGAGGTTCAACACATTGGCGATAATCTTTTTCCACAGAGGGCTTCTGGCTCCGCCGCCGCAGATTTTGGTGCGTGTCAGTTCTATTCCCAGGGACTTGGCCACCTCAAGGGAATCCCGCAGCGCAAAAGCCACACCCTCCAGCACGGCCTGGGTCATATCCGCCCTTGTGGTATCCATGCTCATCCCCAGGAAAACCGCTCTGGCATTGGGATTGTTGTGGGGGGAGCGCTCTCCCATCAGATAGGGAAGGAAGTAGACATGGTTCTCGCCAAGTTTCTCAATCGCTTTCTGCTCTGCCGCATAGTCCTTTGTACCGATAATATCATCCATCCACCACTTGTTGCAGCTGGCCGCGCTGAGCATGCAGCCCATGAGATGGTAGCTGCCGTCCGCATGGGCAAAGGAGTGCAGGGCATTATACTTATCCACCCCGAAATTTTTCGAGGAGATGAAAACAGTGCCGCTGGTGCCCAGGGAAATATTGCACATATTGTCGCCTACCGTGCCGGTTCCCACCGCTGCCGCCGCGTTATCCCCGGCGCCTGCCGCCACCTTCACGGAAGTGCCAAGCCCCAGTTCCTGAGCCACCTGGGGCAGAAGTGTCCCCACCGCCTCATAACTCTCGTAGCATTTTGCCAACCTGTCAGTGGTAATACCGCAGATATCGCACATTTCCTGAGACCATCTGCGGTTCTTCACGTCAAACAATAAGCTCCCCGACGCATCGGACACATCCGTACAATGTACCCCTGTCAGCTTATAGGCGATATAATCCTTGGGCAGCATGATCTTGGAAATCCGTGCAAAATTTTCCGGTTCTTTGTTTTTTACCCAGAGAATCTTGGGGGCCGTAAAGCCTGCAAAGGCAATATTCGCCGTATATTCCGACAGCTTTTCCTTTCCGATGACATTGTTGAGATAATCTGTCTCCTCCGTGGTCCTGCCGTCATTCCACAGGATGGCAGGGCGGATTACATTGTCGTCTTCATCCAAAATGACCAGGCCGTGCATCTGCCCGCCGAAGCTGATGCCTGCCACCTGAGATTTATCCACATCCCGAATCAGTTCCCTGATGCCGAGGACGGTCTGCTCATACCAGTCCTCCGGCTTCTGCTCCGACCAGCCCGGGCGGGGGAAATATAAAGGATATTCCCTTGACACAATATTCACGATTTTACCGTCGCTGTCCATCAGAAGCAGCTTAACGGCGGAAGTTCCCAGATCGATTCCTATATAATACATGACTTATTCTCCTCTCAGTCCTCTGTCAGGCACAGATTCTTTCCCTTGAGACCCAGGAAGCTTCCCTCATCCAATCCGCCTTCGGCATGTCCGATGAGCCACTTGTTCACTGCAGTGAGCATGGCATCCTCATTGGAAACCCCGGCGCCGCATTGCGCCTCTTTTACCTTTGCATGGCTCCCCTTCAGCGGATAGTTTGTCCCTCTGGGCAGCACGATTGCAACCTGAAAACCGCCTGTCTCTACATGACAGGGCGCATAGTGCAGTGTGGTGGCATAAACCTCCACAGCCGTTCCCGCCGGTAACAGGAAAGCCTCCACTTTGGAAGTATCATAGGTATGGTCCGCTTCCACATCCGTCAGAAGTCCCAGCATCAGCACGGCATCCGTTGCCGCCACATTGATTTCGGAACCCGGGTGGTACTCCAGGGCGTTCAGCATTACATTGTGCCCGTTGCAGTATCCGATCTGGATGGGCATCTCCCCGTACACAATCCTGGAAAGTTCTTCCATCACGGGAAGAGCTTCCAGCGCCTCCACCGAGGGCTCGTAAACCACGTCCTCAGGGCAGGGCGTCTTCTTCAGCGCCTCCACCAGTCCGGTAAAATCCACGTTGCCGATTACCCTGCCGTATTTTGTGAATGCAGGGTCTGTCACCTTCAAAATCTTCATTTTTTCGTTCCTCCATATATATTTCTGCTGCTTGCCATTCAATATCAAACAGTTCGTCGAAGTCCGCATTTCCTGTTTATTCTTTATTCTTTTCCGGCATATTCCTTTTATGAATCAGAGAAAACTTCCGCCGCGAGCCGAAACGCAATTACGAACCTTCCCTTCTTGACCTGACAATTGCCGGATGCTTTCCCATTATACGCCCGCCGTCTTCTTCCACTCCCGGGCTATCAGCCAGTGCCCTGCGGCGGTAGGATGGACGCCGTCTATGGTCCAGTGCTCCGCAGGCTGCTTTTCCTGCGCCTGGTCAAATACCTGCTGCAGATCCACATAGCCCAGATGAAACTCCTCCGCCAGCCTGCGGGTAATATCCCTGCGTATCTTTACTTCGTTGCGGAATGTCTCCCAATCCGGGTCCGTGCCTGTTCCATGGGTGACGAAAGTCCCCATAAGAATGACCCGCGTCTCCGGCAGGGCAGCAAATGTCTCCCGGAGCAAAATCCGGTACACTTCCTCAAAAAGCGCCGAAGCCACGCCGTTCTGGCTGCCCAGTTCATGCCACACGTCGTTTACGCCGATAAAAATGGTCAGAACGTCCGGCTTCAGGTTCAGGCAGTCTTTTTTCCATCTGGCCAGCAAGTCCACTACCCGGTTTCCGCTGATGCCGCAGTTCAGCACCTCGCAGTCTCCGTTCTCAGCCGTGAGCTCCGCTTCCAGAATACGGGGATAGCCGCATCCGGTGGCATGAGGGTCTTCATAATTTCCCCGCCCCCAGTCCGTGATGGAATCCCCCTGAAATAAATATCTCATACTTAACGCCATCCTTTCTTCCTTTAAATTATGATATCTCCATCTTCATACCCTATCTACTTTCCAAGAGTACTCATGTTGCATCGCTTGTATGTATTCATTTCCACTATAAGTATCATATCATGGATATGTTTCCTTTTCAATCGCATTTCTTTTACAGTTTCAACACCTTTTTGCGGGATTTTTTTCCTGGAAGTTGCCTTCAATCCGGAACCGGTAACTCTAAAGCCGAATGAGCGACAGCGGCTCCAATTAAAAGCTGGTACTTGCCAGAATGCTGGTGATAGTCACAAACCAGCAGAAAGCAGCTTTGCTTAATAAACAGGATTCAAAATGACACAAAATATTATCAGATATAATTTAGCATAATCGTATGGTCAACCACCGAATTGTATGGTAAACTCATACATGAAATAACTCTTTCAGCGGTTTGTATCTTTCATAAGTGTGAGAACTTAAAGATACTAAGCGTCAACCAAAATTTTGAGGGATATCTCCATGAAGCTATAGGAGGAAAGTGCAATGAGTAGAAGTTATAAGAAAGTTCCGTGTTGTAAAGATTATAATCGTGGCATGAAAAAACGTGCTAATAGATATTTGCGTAGAAATTATTTGGATATTCCATCTGGAAGGGCATATAAAAAATTATTTTGTTCCTATGATATTTGTGACTATAAATTTTTAAATTCTTTTAACTCCTATAAGAAGGGGTGGTCTAAGTATAATGGAAATAGAAAGTATTCGGATAAGGAATT
>OFFJ01001768.1_pt1 | contig 15087 bp, 16 predicted proteins | sample 1521261 | NCBI WGS metagenome assembly OFFJ01 (sample SAMEA3504122, study PRJEB24116) | mouse gut metagenome | biome: mouse gut; feature: mouse-associated habitat; material: faeces | place: Denmark | collected 2011 | reverse complement strand
AGAAGCCTATATTGATTTTTCGCAGTATGGTATTAACGGGCTTGACTGCAGCGGATACGAGTTGTATCATGGATTAGAAGCTGAAAGTTATACCGGAAACTTACTTGTAAATGTATTTGCAGGGGGAACCAGTGACACCGAACGCTGTTTTTTAACTGGTAATTATCGATTAAAGAATTTCCGTGGAAATACAAACTCATATGTATGGTATTTGCGGGAGCAGGGATATACAGTAGAAGGCAGCCACCCGTTTTATCAATGGTTTTATAACAGGCAAAATATTAATGGGTATTTAGGCTTCGAAAGATATCGATTTTTGGAAAATGACTATGAAAAGTTATCCGATAGATATATGCCGGAAGATTCGATTTTATTGTCCGAAATTTATCAGGATTTTTTGAAAAATAAGGAAACCGGCAAGCCTTATTTTTCCTTTAGCTTAAATATTCAAAGTCATGGGCCATATCCTGCTGAATACACTTATTCCGATAAAGAATATCTTACAGGAAATTATTCTGAGGAATGTAAAAAAGCTGTAAATAATTATTTCTATTTTATCATGGATAGTGATGTTCAGCTACTGGAACTGGTAGGCCATATGCGTAATGACCCTGATCCTGTTATAATGGTATTATTTAGCGACCATCTTCCATGGATGGGTGATGGAAATAGTTATTATAAAGAGATGGGATTTGCTGATGATCTGGAAACAGAAAAAGATTTTAGGATACATTATTCTACACGCTATTTAATATGGGCAAATGACTCAGCTAAAAAAATATTAAATAATGATTTTATCGGTGAAGGTCCAACTATATCTCCCTGCTACCTAATGAATTTGACTTTTCAGCAATGCGGTTGGAAAGGACCGGCATTTATGCAGGCAATGACGGATATGATGGAAGTTTTCCCGGTAGTAACTACTAATGAAAAGTATGTAGTTGATAATCAATTGGTAGAAGACATACCGGCTGAAAGACAAGAATTGTTTCAAAAATTTGAATATTTGCAATATTTTTGGAGAAACAATTTTTTGTATTGAATCAGTATCTTGCAAAATGTGTTAGTTTCCTAAAACACTCTTTGGATGCATTGAAAAAATGTAGCATGGAATCATAACAGCCCAGGTTGAGCGCAAGGTCACGGACTATGGAGGTGACCCAAAGCTTATCGGAGCGGAGCATAAGACCTGTTGTAATGGTCACAAACCATTGGAAAGCAACCCTGCGGGAAAAACAGGAACAGATACTTACTGGGTATTTCCATTACTATGGGATAACAGACAACAGTAGGAGCATATGGAATTTTCGATACCAGGTAATCAAGATGCTGTACCACTGGCTAAATCAACGGAGCCATAAGAAGAGTTACAGTTGGAAAGGATACAATGATATGTTAAAGGTGTATCCAATAGTTCCTGCGAGAATTTATGTCAGTGTATATGCTTGATATTGTGAACAATCAGCTTTACAAGGAGCCGGATGCGGGAAAACTGCACGTTCGGATTCTGCAAGGGGTTGGCCCCGTAAGGGGCTTATCTGCTCAACAGTACTATATTACCATTAATTCTTCTTGCGCTATATAAAGCAAATTTCAAGCAATTATGTAAGGCTCGGCAGGTTACCGGAATTTTATCTTTGGTAATGCATTCTACAGTTACGTGGATTTCTTTTGATGAAAAAGCAGAAGATTTGTTGAATATAAAGATACGCCAAGATACACAAACGGGAAGAAGTCGGGAGTTAATAGCCGGTTGACGAATAATTAGTGTCTGTTGCTACCATCACGGCCCAGGATAAAAAGCAGGAGTAGCAGGACAACACAGACAGGATTGAAGTGAAAAAATATTGTTTTCCGAACTAAAATACACTATATTAAGTTTATGCCATTTAATGGAACTTAATCAGCAGACACTAATTACCTACTTATGTGAGGCATACCAGAAATTCAAGTAATTTAAACAAATATTAGCAATGTGTATCATATAATAAGGAAAATGTCAAGTCTTTTTTTGCAATAAAAAACATGGTATAATTTAGAAAAATTATTGTAAGCTCTTGACATTTCCTAAAAAATATGATATAAGATACACTTTTATTCTAAAGCAGACATAAGAGGACAATTAAATGCAATTAAGTGAAGAACAATGTATGAAATTTCCGGCTGTGTTGAAAAATAAACTATTAAGACGGGAAATCGAATTACCTGATACAACCATATTTGACTACGAACCAATTTTGGTATATCGAGCGGTAGAACGAACGGAACATGATCATAGTGAAATCCGGTCAGAAGATTTTAAATCATATTTTGAATTAAGGAAAACGCCTAAAACTGCAAGAGGAATAAGTAAGGATTGGAATAAGGATCCTCATTATTACGGTGTGTCCAGTTTTTTGGATAGAAAAATAGTGGAACAAAAGATGAAATTTCCCAATCCCAAAAAGAAGATGGCCGTGGGCTATGTATATAAGGAAGGCGGACCGCAGGATACAAACAGGAGGGAAAAACATGTTTGTTGGTGGCTGTTCGAAAATGCCGATATAAGTGGGTTTGAGATAGAAGAAAGGTAAGAAAATGGAAAAAGAGTTATGTTTTTGCATTCAGGATAATAAATTGTATTTAGAACAGGTATTAGTTGACTATAATGATATACCAATATTTTTTGTATGTAAAGATTGCGAATTATTTTATGTAGTATTGTGTTCCGATATAGAGGAATTGAAATATGTTATTGTTAATGTTTCATGTGTAGATTTGCACCGTTTAATACATGGTATGTTATCCATGCGGGAAGTTTTTACAAAACAAGAAAGTTATTGGGAGATCATGTCGGGGGAAGAAATTGAACAGGATATGGTAACCTGTAAATCCATAAACGAACTTGATTGTTCTGTTTTACCGGAAGCAGGTGCCTGTTTTGAGATATTAACAAATGAGGTAGCATCTTATGTTGAGAAATTTGACAGGGAATTTGGGTTAAAAGAATCTGATGAGTGGTTAGATAGATCTGATTTTAGCGAAAAGTTTTTAAAAGTGATTTGCCAATACGGTCCTGAAATTGCCGAAAAGTTTGTGGAGGTGTATGAGGGACAGTTCATGCAAAAGATAGCCGTCAGTTCACGAAATGGAGACATTGGATATTCGGAAATTATGAATATTGTTTTTGCACCTAATATAATGAAATCTCAAAAAGAACATTCTGAAGAATGGAGAGCTGTTGAAATGAAAATTTTGGCATATGCAGCATAGAGGAGAATTTATGCAGAATAATGACAGCATACACAGTGTTTTAAAATTGGATAAATTGATTTTCGATAAAATTGAATTCAAAAGATTTGGCTTTAAAAATGATAAGGAACTTGAATTAAAATTTCAGTCAAACATCGCACAGAAGCAAGGTACTGATATATATAGAATTACTTTGGTTCTGAGTGGGAATAAGCCTGATGAGTATTCTTTTGAAATTAGTTTAACCGGTTTTTTTATTATTGAAGAGAGTCCGGATATCACACAGGAATTAAAGAATGATCTGGTCAGTAAGAATGCTATTGCTATTTTGATGCCATATATAAGGAGTGAAGTATCATTGTTAACTGCTCAGCCAGGAATGGAATGTGTGGTACTGCCTGCGTTTAATATTAATAAGATGCTTGAAGGGTAGTGTAAAAAAGTTTGTTTTTTGTTAGTTAGTTGAATCAACTGTAGGTTTATTGCTATATCAATATTAGATTGTATTTTCAACAGCTTCCTTACCCGCCTGGAGCAGTTTCAGGAAGCTGTTGAATTCCGTAATATTTAAAGTCTCTGCTTTTTCCGTCCATCTGTCCGGCTAATGCTCTATTTCCTTCCGTTTCCGTTCTTCCGGAATGTCCTCATGCGGCGTGTATAATAGTCTTTTTATGTCATTCCTGTTCGAGTAATGGACTTTCTGGCTGACCGCATCGGATCTGGACCATGGACTGGTGGGATAATCGGGAGAAGGAACTTTCCAAACTGATGGAGCTTCTGAATGAAAAGGAAGATGCATATCACTGTCTGCCTGTGATAGAATAAGAAGAAAGCATGAAAAAAGGAGATCTGAGAAAATGAAGCTTGCACTGATCAGTGACATTCACGGAAATTACAAAGCCCTGGAAGCATTTCTGGACTATATCGAACAACATCCGGCAGACGCCATCATCAGCCTGGGGGACTATGTAACCGACGGCCCATATCCAGAGCGTACCATGGCGCTTTTATACGGTATGCGCGAAAAATATACCTGCTATATGCTCCGTGGAAACCGTGAAGACTATCTTCTGGACAATGTGGGAAATAAAGAGGGCTGGAAGCCGTCTTCTGCCAATGGCACTCTCTACTATACATCACAGCACATTACGGAAGCGGACAAGGCATTCTTCGCATCTCTTCCCACAGAACGGGAAGTGTGCATGGAAGGCTGCCCGCCCCTGTACATCTGTCATGGCACGCCCGGAAGAGTGCGGGGTAATGTTCACCAGGAGGAAGGGCTGAAAGAAAAGGTTCTGGCCGGGCTGCCTTACCGTTATCTTCTGGGAGGGCACAGTCATCATCAGGAAATCGACATACAGCAGGGAAAAACCTATATCAATCCCGGCTCCCTGGGCTTTGCCGTAGACGGTGTGGGCAGACGGGCGCAGTTTGCCATATTGACGGGAAATGAGGAAGGGTGGGAAGCTGCATTTGAAGCAATACCCTATGATGTGGACGGGTATCTCAGAGATTTTACGGAGAGCGGTGTGGATGAAATCGGCTTGACGCTGAACAAAGCCATCAAAAAGAGCCTGGTAACAGGCGTAAATTATTTCTTCCGCTGTATGGCATCCGAAAGGAACGAATAGAAAATGAAAACAAAAGTCAAAGACCTGCGCACTGCCGCCGGCCTGACCCAACAGCAACTCGCCGACGCGGTCCATGTTTCCGCCAGAACCATCATTTCCATAGAAAAGGAACAATACAAACCATCCCTGATGCTGGCTTACCGAATGGCACAGTTATTCCGCACTACCATAGAAGACCTGTGCTGTCTGGAAGAAAACAGGAGAAAGGAGGACGAAGAATATGATAAAATTTCAGAATATGGCTTATACCAATGCAATCAGGTGGAGAATCCGGCTCCTGTATCTGCTTCTGACCGCCATGCTGGTCTACATGGTGGTGGTCGTCGAGCTGGGCGGCGGGGATTCCAGAATAATGACGAATCTGGCACGGCATTTCAGTAACTTGAGTTTCTTCGGCGGTATGGCTTATGTCATCTCCAGGATTGTCCACAACAAGAAACTGCTGAAAAACCGGCTCCTGCTAAAGGAGCAGATGCTGACAGAGCAGGATGAGCGAAATCAGTACCTGCACGATAAAAGCGGCGGAATCGTGCTGGACATCCTCCTGGCATGTATTCTGTTTATTACGCTGACTGCTTCTATGTTTCATATGGGTATGTTTTATATTTCCTTTGCAATCCTGGTTCTGGCCATCGCATTGAAAGCGGCTGCTTATTATTATTACAGTCATATTTGAACACCTGTCCGGCAGGAGCAGGGCGTTTCCGAAAATCCTGGCGGCATTGCAGAATTTACGGATTCCCGGAACAGCTTCTTCACTCCCGGCATGCGGCGCTCTTCCCTGGATTGTCTCACCCCCGTCACCAACAGGGACTGTCCCTTGAACAGTCTCTTTTGCGGGCATGGACAAGTAATAAAAGCAGTCTTGCTATATGGAATGTCATTGGATATAATATAAACAGGCAAAAGGAGCGTGATAAAATGGATGCAGCAAGGCAATTAGAATATTACACAATTGATGATATTTACAATTTGCCAGACGGACAAAGGGCAGAACTGATTGATGGTGAATTATATATGATGGCCACACCTGGCAGGATTCACCAAAGGCTTGTGATGGAATTATCATTTAGGATAAGGAATTATATTGGCAGCAAAAACGGAGATTGTGAAGTCTATCCAGCGCCATTTGCAGTATTTTTAAATGTGAATAATGATATTTACCTTGAGCCTGATATCACTGTAATTTGCGATAAAAACAAGCTTACAGACGAAGGATGCAAAGGGGCACCGGATTGGACCATCGAAATCGTATCGCCCACCAGCCGTCCGATGGATTATAATAAAAAGCTATTCAAATACCGGACTGCAGGGGTCAGGGAGTATTGGATTGTTGATCCTGAGAAGAATCGTATTATGGCATATGATTTTGAACATGATACGGTTGTGGAATATACATTCTCTGATAAAGTAAAAGCCGGAATATATGAAGACTTAGAGATTGATTTTGCCCAAATAATTATTGAATAGGGAGCAAAACTGCCACACCTTTGACTTTTGTCATCAGTGCGGCAGCTTCATTTTACCAAAATTAAACATCCTTGAAACCATGGTCTCGTATTACTCCAGGTTACATCTCCTCTTCATCATCCGAAATAATCGTCTCTACGAAACGACCGCATACATTTCTTCGGTAATACGTATCCGGGTGATAGTCTTCCCTGAGACGATACCATATATATTCCGGTACATTTTCGTATCGCCGTATTTTGCCATCGCTTAACAGCCTGACTTCCAGAATCGCACGCTGTGGGTCGTAGCCAATGGTTTCGATCAGCGTGCTGTAGAAGCTGATGTGCTTTATCTTCTTTCTGTTCATAAACATTTTTCCTATTTTTGTCGTTCCGTTCTGGTCTTCTTCAGTTGCTTAATATGTGAAAACGAATGCTCCGCTGTCGTTTGAGCCTTCGGTGTATCCGTCTACATCTCCATAGTGAACGCATGTAATCTTGTATGTGGCGTCTTTTACAGCATTTGCATATAAAATAGTTATTAACATCGTTCCGCAATTCTTTGCTTCGCCACCACTGCTATAAGCCACATAATCCCAACCGCCATACCAGGTTTTTTTATAAATTTTCACATCCTTTATTCCCAATATAGAAGCAGTCCCTACAACTCCGGTCGAAATATCGATATGCATTCCGTCACTAGCCCCGCTGACAACAATAGTACAATCCGCCAACATAGTATATGGGCTAATACCAGATGACCAATCATAATCTTCTACGACCACCGCTTCCAATACCTCCACTTCAGCATTCTCATTCACCTGCTCTGGCACACTATTTGCCTCTGCAGCCATACTGGTAAATCCGAATGTTTCTCCAAGCAAAGCCACTATTACCAAAATCCCAAAAATCTTTTGCACCTTTTTTACTACATTTTTCATCTTTCCCATTTCCTTTTTCTCCTTAGAATTTTTTGAAGGACATCCTATTCTCCTTTCCCACAGAACCTATTCAAATTACCCTTCTATATATACATGACTCGAAAAGGCATATTATTACAACTAATTTTAAAAATTTTTTTGCACATATTCCCAACATTCTTCAATTACATTTTTTATTTCATCCAGATTCTCCTGCCCGCGTACATAATACTTACAATTTCCATCATAAAAACATACTATATAATAAGTTCGTCCTGTGTCTTCTGTCTTTTTATAGATATCAATCTCTTTTTGAGCAAATTCGTAACTCCGCACATAATCATAATCCACAAATCCTTCTCTAATATACGATACTTTATCCCAGTATCCCCACACCCCCACAACAATTTCCTTACTTAGGCTGTCACATAAATAATGACTTGCAACATGATGCCGATTATCTGACTCGCTTATCTCAATATAACTCAACTCATAAGCATCTTGCGTTTCAAAATCAATCCCTGTTTCAATTTGTACCCATTCTTTCGCCCATTCCGGTACATCCTCCTCATTATTATACGTACTAATATGATCTTTCGTCGCACCATCCAGTCCTTCTGGTGAAGTCATCATTGTCGTTCCAGAATCATCCCGGTTCATCCAAAAGAAAAACCCCGTCTCCGGATTGGCGACCGCATGAATCGTATTTCCCACCATCAAAACCATCAGCACAAGTGCCGCCGCCGCAATAATCTTATGTCTGGAAGCAAACTTCGCCAGTTTCCCGGTTTTCTTATGCCCATCCTGCTTTCCTGTTCCGCCGACTACGCCCGAGTTTTCATCCTCTTCCGGCGACATATGCACTATATTGTCTGCCATGTCTTCTTCCATGCTCTCCGGCTTGTCTCCCTCTGCCCTTTCTCTTAAAAATAGCTCATCCTCAAAATCTGCTTTCTGCATTGACCACAGGCCCTCCCCCATTTCATCCTCTGACGGCAGCTCTTCTCCTGCTTTCCTTGCCTGCATTATTGAGAAACCGGTCTCACTTCTCCCAGACACCGGCTTCCGCGTCTCTGCCGCATCCTCCAACGGCAGCAACTCCTTCCTGCCTGCAACCTTCAGAAATCTCTTCCATGACTCCTCCACCGGCGGCACAGTCCCCTCTTCCAGAGGCTCCCACCTGTCCAGCAGATACATGATCGAGTCCACTGCCTTCTGGTCATACTCTTCATCCGTAGCATACAGCGTATACCAGTTCAATTCTTCCCTTAATTCACTTTCCAGCAATTCCCTCTTTTTATTTTCCTGCATATTTATATTTTGTCCTCCCCTAACGGTCTATCTTCTTCCTCAACTTCACCCTCAGGCGATGCAGACGCACTCTCATGTTGTTTTCCGTTATTCCATACCTTTCCGCCAACTCTCTGATTGTGATTCCGTTCAGATAGTAATCCTTGATCAGTTCCCACTCCTCTATGTCTATGATCGCAAGCGCCGTCAATTCCAACTCAATCTCTCTGTAATCCGGCTCTTCCACCGCAGGTTCCGGTATCTCATCCAAAGTCTCAAAAGACCTGCGCTTCATTTTCCGGTACAATTCGCGTATCTTGTTCTTCGCAGTAACCATGAGCCACCTTTTCGGCTCCGGATGATTCCGGAATTCTTCCATTTTGTTCAATGCTGCGCAAAACACATCATGCACAATGTCCTCCGTCACGGGCTCATTCCCAATTCTGCGAAACACAAATTTGTATACATCTTCAAAATACGCACCATATGCCGCTTCAATTACCTCGCCATCACTGGCTATCCTTTCTTCCACATTCATCTTCTGTACTCGTTCCCATCCCTTTCGTCACCCGAAATATTGCTTCTATTTCTATAACTTCTAATCTACCATTATTTTCCCGGCAGGGGACCAAAGTTTAGATATTCTAAAAATATTATCCTGCTATTTCTGTTTTCTAAATCAGAATGAGACGTACAGAATTTTTAATGCAAAATAGACGGCCCATATAACATTTATGCCGAACATGTTTTCTTCGGGAATCTGTTTCATACAATTTCAAAATCCTTTGCCAGAAAGTGGAGCACGCTCCTATTTCACAAGTTTTCCTCCCATTCCAGCTCTGTCTATCTTTGTATACATGCCCGTCAGCTCACCGCAATACTTTTCATGAGTTTCTCTGATATGCATCTGTCCGCCTGTCTGTCAGCTTTCTGAAAAGCATAACACCCACAACTGTTTCCCTACAGAACTGTAGTAATTATACAGTATAGTATGTTTAAAGTCAATTATGCCGGGAAGCCATCAGATGCCTGTCCAAAACGGTTCCAAAACCTTCAATCACTGCCAAAATCATCCGAATCACAATACAGGCGCTGCCCCCTTACCGGTTTCAGCGCCTGTACTACATGTATGTTTTATTCAAATGTCACAGTCTGCTCCAGATATTCTGTCTTAATCACTATGTAAGGAGTGGACGGTGCCTGATTCTCCTGGCCTGGTGCCTCCGGCCCCAGAAGACTGGTGTTGACCACGATGTTCGTGTCCGTCAGATACAATTCATTCACCGCAATGCTGTATCCTCCGGTCTTCTGTTCCCCATACCCGATGCAGATATACAGATTCGCATTGTCCGTATAGGTAATCTGGAACGGCTCCAGCTTTTTCTCCTCGATGATTGCCGTCAGCTGCTCCGGTATCTTTTCCTCTCCCAGAACCGTAAATTCCAGGTCACGCAGTTTGATTTTCTCCTCACTGAGCAGCGTACAGCCGCCCAACAGTAATGTGCAGGTGAGCAGGAGCACTAAAAATCCGGAGCGCAGTAATTTCCTTGTAACTTTTAGATGGAAGCGATGTAATCTCAACGAAAAACCCCACAATCTTTTTCTCTATATTCTATGTACTTTTTTCCTTTTCTATGCTAAGATAAATTTTGGAATTGTCGGAAAATAACGGATACATTCTGTTCCGAAAAAACAGGGAATACAAAAAAAGCATGTGGGGAAGCAAATTCCTGACAGGAAAGGTTCATACAATGATTCGACTCATACTGGTTGCAATTTATTTAATCCTGTTTCTGGTGCTTGGCATACCGGCGCTGCTGGTGCTGTGGCTCATCGGAAAGTCCGATCCCGGCCGCAAAGACCGGGCGGCAAAGGCAATCGTAGGCTGGGGATTCCGCTGCATCGCCTTTCTCGCCGGCACGAAGCTGATTGTCAGGGGTACGGAAAATATCCCCGCCGACAGCGCCGTCCTCTACGTGGGCAACCACCGCAGCTATTTCGATATCGTGCTCACCTATTCCCATTTTCCCGGCATCACCGGGTATGTGGCGAAGAAAGAGATGCTCCGGTGGGTACTGCTGAAGGACTGGATGAAGGCAATCCACTGCCTCTTCCTTGACAGGGACAATATCAAGGAAGGGCTGAAGACAATCCTGAAAGGCGTGGAAGAGGTCAAAAGCGGCACCTCCCTCTGCATTTTCCCGGAGGGAACCCGCAACCGGGTAAATGACACATTCCTTCCTTTCCACGAGGGCAGCTTCAAGATTGCGGAAAAAGGCGGCGTGCCCGTAGTCCCCATGGTGATTCTCAACTCTGCCGCCATATTCGAGGACCATTTGCCCCGGATTCGGAAAGCCACTGTCATCATCGAGTTCCAGAAGCCCATTTACCTGGACGAACTGGATAAAAATGAGCGAAAAAAACTGGGAACCCATGTCAGCGGCCTGATCGAAAGCAGATATTTCGAAGTGAAGAAAGAATACATGCCATAAGCTGCCCCGAGCTGTATTGCGGCATCGCAATAAAACCGGCCTGATTGTTCACCCGGAGAAATGCGGTTGAATACAACGAAATGAAATCCCCAGTCATCCGCGCGTCAGAAATTCTTATCTGCCATGGATGTATGGGGATTTACTGTGTGTCCCAAACGGGAAGTTCCACCGTGAATGTAGTCACTTCGTCCACGCTGTCTGCGGTAATGCTGCCTCCGTGAAGCGTGACAATGTCCTTCGCAATAGCCAGTCCCAATCCGGCCCCCCCGTTGTTTGTGGAGCGGGCTTCGTCCAGACGGAAAAACTTCTCAAAGACAGCGTTCAGCTTCTGGGCCGGAATCGTTTTTCCCCTGTTTGAAAAGGTGATGTAAACTTTTTCTTCCGCCTCAATACACCTGACCTGTATCTCCGTGTCCGGATAGCTGTAGGCGACGGCATTTTTCAGAATGTTATTAAAAACTCTCGCCAGCTTCTCACCGTCTCCGTAGACGGTGATGCTCTCTTCCGAATCCGTTATCTCCCCATCGTCAGACGCGCCCCGCCAGGACTGCAGGTCCAGTCTGACGGTATTTCCATGTGCGCTTAAAATCGGATAAAATTCATCGGTTAACTGTATCAGCATAAAGTGCAGGTCCACCGTCTCTTTCTCCAGTATAATCTGCTGCAGATTATACCGGGTGATCTCGAAGAATTCATTAATCAGCTTTTCCAGGCGGTGGGCCTTGTCCAAAGTAATATGAATGTATTTCGTCTTCTGTGCCTGGGGCATGTCCCGGGCTTCGTCCAGCAGGCTCAGATAGCCGATGACAGAGGTAAGCGGCGTTTTCAGGTCATGGGCGAGATAGGTAATCAGGTCGTTTTTCCTCCCGGCCTCCTCCTTCTGCAGCTGCTCCTGTCTCTGCATGGCTGCCTTGATCTCCGCCATCTGCAGGGACACCTCCGCATATTCCGCCGGAAATACTTCCGAAGCTTCCCTGTCATGGCGCATGAAATCGTTTATCATCTTTCCCGCGGCGCGTATTACCTGCTTTTCCCGGTAAGAAGCATAGGCAACCGATATCAGCCGGATCACCAGCACCAACAGAACTACACCCACCAGGAAGATTTCGAATACCAGTTCTTTCACTCTGGCCCATCGTATGGTTGCGGTATAATATCCCTCCTGCCCATCCGCCACCGCTACCCATTCATGATACACATAATTGCGGTCAAACCAGTCCCGCACGAAGCCGTTCAGCAGTTGATCCAGGACTAAATAAAAGAAATTGCAGAGAAAGAAGCCCCCTGCAATCAGCAGCAGCGTGATAACAGCCCTCTTTACTCTTCTGTTAGCCTTCAATTTTATATCCGCACCCCCAGACCGTCTTGATATACTTCGGCTCCTCGAAGGAATCTCCCATTTTCTCTCTCAGATGCCGGATATGCACCGTGATGGTATTGTTGTTCTTGGTATAGTACTCTTCCTCCCAGATCAGATGAAACAGCTCCTCCGCGCTGACCACCTGGCCCTTTCGCTGGCAGAGGATTCGCAGAATGGCGAATTCCGTAGGTGTCAGACTTAAAGGCTTCTCGTTTAAAAAGCACTCATGAGTCTTGTCATTCAGCACCAGCCCCGAAACGGAATAAACATCCTCCTGCAGCGTGCCCGTGTTGTATCTCTTGTAGCGGCGCAGCTGGGCTTTCACCCTGGCTACCAGTTCCAGGGGCAGGAAAGGCTTTGTCATGTAATCATCTGCCCCCAGAGTCAGGCCATTGATCTTATCCAGTTCCCCGTCCCTGGCTGTCAGCATGATGATGGGATAGTTATGCTTTTCCCGAATCCTGCGGCAGATTTCCAGGCCGCTGGCCCCGGGAAGCATAATGTCCAGGATGGCCAGATCCGGCACTTCTGTCTCCGCCGCTTTCATCGCCGCTGTCCCGTCATAGCATTTCAGGACCTGGAAACCCTCGTTTTTCAGGTAAAGCTCTACCAGGTCCGCAATCTCCTGTTCGTCGTCGGCTATCAATATTTTTTCGTCCATTTCATACCTCGGTTCTGCGTTCGTTCCGTGCCGTTTTCACTGCACTTTCCCATTTTATGATAATATCGGGAAGATTGGATTAAGATTTTATAAATATTTCCTCTTCCGCCCTCTCACGCAGGAATTTCAGGACCTCCCCAAAGCCCATATCATGGGAAGCTTTGACCAGCACGGTGCTTCCCTCCGGCACCAGCCCGCCCAGATCGGCTGCAAGCGCCTTCATCAGGGCAGGCGTGTCCGGAAACCAGGAAATCCCGGCCTCCGCGCTCCCATGCTCTTTTGCCGTTTCCGCCAATATATCCCTGTCCATACAACGGGAACCCCCGGTCTTCGCTTTCACATATTCTTCCGCCGCCCGAAACATATGCCTGGACTCCTCACCCACGCAGAGAATACGGTCAATCCCCAACATTCCTGCCTTCCTGCCGATTTCCGCATGATAGTCGGAAGATTTCTCTCCCAGGTTCAGCATATCCCCCAGTATCGCCACCTTCTCCGTGTCCGCCATGGCCAGCAGGCTCACCGCCGCTTTCACGGATGCCGGGTTGGCGTTGTAGCAGTCATCAATGATGGTATATCGGGGCAGGCGCAGGATATTGGTTCGCCCGCTGACGGCAGATACTTTGGCGATGCCCGCTGCAATGTCATCCTGAGACAGACCCAAAAGTCCCGCCACGCAGGCAGCAGCAGCAGCATTCAATACCATATGCTCCCCCGGCAGCGGAATATGGACCGGCAATCCTGTACATGTCTCACACCTTACGGTCTCCTCCTGCTCCGTTCTGTCTGTAACGGACAAACTGTCCTGTGGCATCTCCCCGGTACGGCTTTCTCCCTGGGATTTATGCATCCCGGCAGTTCCCGCGTCTCTTTTCCTCAGCGTCTCACTTTCCTCCGGCTTCTCATCTCCTTCCGGAAGCCGGCGCATCCGCAGGACAGCATCACTGCCCCACAGCCCTTTACCCACGATATCCACCATGGAGACTTCCTCCGCCGGATTCTTTCCCAGTCCGAAGAAACGGGGTCTGTGTCCCTTGATCTCATCCAGCGCGGCCAGCTTGTCATCCTCGCCGTTCAGGCAGATTTCCCCGTCCTCCGCCATATAATCAAAGATTTCCGACTTTGCCCTGAGGATACCGTCCCTGTCTATTAAGTTGTTCAGATGGCTCTGACCGATATTCGTGATCACGCAGATATCGGGACGGGCCATTTTGCTCAGGCGGCGCATCTCTCCGAAATCACTGATCCCCATCTCCACCACCGCGGCTTCATGCTCCCTGCGGATGCGCAGAAGCGTCAGGGGGACGCCGATCTCATTATTGAAATTTCCCTCGGTCTTCAGCACATGATATTTTTCGGAGAGCACTCCCGCCATGAACTCCTTGGTGCTGGTCTTGCCCACGCTGCCGGTGATTCCCACGATTTTTGCAGAAAGCTTTTTCCTGTAAGCCTCCGCAATATCCTTCAGCGCCTGCAGCGTATCCTCCACCAGGACATAGGAACCCCATTCCGAAGCTTTGCACCCATGTTCCGCCTCCACCTGTTCCGGGCTCTTCTGCGTCACAGCCAGAACCGCTCCCCTGGCAAATGTGCCCGGGATAAATTTATGTCCGTCCACCCGCTCCCCCACAGTGGCGATGAATACCCCCTGAGGCTCCGCAAGCCTGGAATCTATGACCACAGAACTGACAAGCGAATTTCTGACATCCATGTCAGTTTTTGTCGTTTTACCCTGAAGAATCAGTTTTCCTCCGCATGCCTCCGCTATTTCCCCGATTGATAAATCCATCATATCAAATTTCCATATCCTTTCCCGGTATTATCAGTGAACCGTGATTCCGAACTTTTCTTATGCGCCAGCTCCAAGATCGTCTCGCACAGCTGTCCGAAATCCATCCCCGCTGCGGCGGCTTCCTGGGGCAGCAGCGAGGTGGGTGTCATTCCCGGCAATGTATTGCCCTCCAGACAGAAAATCTCACCCGCCTCATTCATGACAAAGTCCATCCGGGCATAGCTTTTCAGGCGCAGAGCCCGGAATACCCGCTCGGAGA
>OFFJ01001764.1_pt1 | contig 15101 bp, 11 predicted proteins | sample 1521261 | NCBI WGS metagenome assembly OFFJ01 (sample SAMEA3504122, study PRJEB24116) | mouse gut metagenome | biome: mouse gut; feature: mouse-associated habitat; material: faeces | place: Denmark | collected 2011 | reverse complement strand
ATTTCTTCTTTAAGGGCAGTCTGTTCCCTTATCTGTTGTAACGAACCTTCTTTGCACATACAGCTGCGCCTGCAAGGCAGATAACTGCCAGGATGCCTGCCACGGGCATGGTCTCACCGGTCTTGGGTGATGCCGGTGCCGAGGTCTTGTCATCGGAGTTATCAGAGCTGCTGTTGTTGTCATCATCATTGGGCTTTTCATTGTCGTTGCCGGGCTTTTCTTCCCCAACAGTTACAATGGTAAGGCTCACAGGTGAGAAACCTGTCGTGAAAAGCGCATACACAACGCCGTTCTCCACCTTGGTCTGCAGTACTTCCCATGACTGGCCGTTCCAGTGTGCCACTACATAGGCCTCGTCGTCACCGGCAAGCCATACGGGTACATACAGGCCGCCTGCAGGGATGTCTCCCTCCTTCACACTGATGTCAATGATGTCGCTGTACAGTTCCATCCTGTCAGTGGAAACGCCGGGGAACACTTCTGCAAATACTGCGTCAATCTTCGGGCTCACTGCAGGGCTGTTGATTGCCTTGCTGCATGCCTCGTCGTAATTCTTGCCGAACGCCTCGCTGTACACGGTCTCAGGCAGCTTTACAGCCTCCACCTTGGGGGGATTCTCAAGCTTGTTTCCGTTGGCGTCCTGGACACCTGCCTCGTCAATAATGACATTAACTGCGTCCTCTACGTTGTCAATTGTGTCCTTGCTGGGTGCCGCACTTACAGTCATGCCGAATGTCAGCGCTGCTGCCAGGCCCAGTGCCAGCATTTTGGTAAATTTTTTCATTGGGTCATTTCCTCCTTCCCTTATATTCATGTGGTTATATCAAGCCTTGCGGCAGGATACCTTCTTAAGCGGCTTCTTCCCGGGCCGGCTCCGCCTTTCCCGAAGGGTGTGCCGGTTAAATGCCCTGTACACTCCATGACTTTTGAAAAAGCCTCATTTCCTTTATACTTCCTCGTAAAACACTTCCAGGATCAGCCCGTACAGTGCCTCCTCATCCGGGTAGAATTCCTCGAATTCCTTCCCCATCACCGTGGTTCCCTTCAGGGAATGTATCTCCCCAAGGCGATAGCCTGTCACCTGGGTGGCCAGGTAGCCCACCTCATCCACTGTGATGTCCGTCACCATGTACTTGCTCAGCGTCCCGTACAGGGATACCGGCAGGGGAATGTCTTCCTTCACTGCCCCAATGGCAGCCGATACATATTCTGTCAGGTACTGCTTCTGCCTCTGCAGGCGCCTTCCCGCGCTGTTGAAGCTGGCGGTGTCCCTGTTGTGCAGGTAGTAGTAGGCGTCCATCCCCATAAGGTGCAGCTCCTCCCCCTCCTCCGCACGGAAGTCCTTAAAATCCAGCGTTTCCAGGGATTTCAACGTAACGCCCCCTATGGCATCGTTGAGCAGCGGGATGGCACCCATGTTAATGGCGCAGTACCCATGGATGGGCAGGCCGTAGAAAAGCCCTGACACCGCCTCTACGCTCCGCTCACAGCTAAGCTGTGCCCCGTCCCCGTAGCCGTGCTGCAGGCACAGCTGGGTTTTCATGGTTCCCGTATAGGACCCGCTCCTGCTGTAGGTTTCCACCTCCGTCATGGTGTCCCGGGGGATGCCGATGACCGCCGCCTCCTTTTTATGCGGGTTCAGTGCCAGCAGGAAGATGGCGTCCGACTGTCCGCCGTCCATCCCGTCCGCCGCGGGCGTTACTTCCCCCATCCTGTCGATTCCCAGAAAAAGGAATGTCAGGATATCCTCGTTGTAGCGGTAATGGATGCCGTTGTACCGCACATCCCCCGGCTGCCAGTCCTCATCCCCTTCCCCTGCCTGTACATCGCCGCCGAATTCCACCGCCATGTCCGACAGGTTCATCACCAGAGCATCGCTGCTGGCACTGCCGTACAGGTTTCCCTTTCCCAGCACCTGGAGTATCAGGAAACCCGCCGCCACCAGGGTTATCAGGACTGCCGCAGCCAGCACCGCAGCCATCAGTATGTGCCCTGCTTTTTTTCCCCGCCCGGCAGGCATCCCCTCTCCCGCGCCGTACCTCTTTCTACTCGCCATTCAGCAGTACCCCCTGTACCAGGAAACGGTTATTGGGCTTTCCGGAGATGCAGGTTGACAGGGTAAGGATACGGCTGTCCGGTGTAACCTCCGCTTCCTCCTTCACCACGCTTCCCATGGACCGCATGTCCAGTATCTCTTCTATGTATTCCCCGAATACCTCCCTGTCCGCAAACCCGTCATGGGCATACAGGATATGTTCATCACTAAATTGATATGCTGCAAAAATTTCATATATCAGAAGCTCTTCCTCCGTGTAGATATATACATACGGATGTGCCTCCATATATTCACTGTTTCCATAATTATGCAATCCGGCAAACATAGTGCCATCCTTCATATTGTGGCCATACAGTACTGTATCAGGGTCAGAAAAGTTTTTATTATTGTAATTTTCTGTATATATACATCCTGGATATCCCTTACTTCCGTCCAGGTTATAATTCAGATAATAACTATTATCCTCTGGATGTTGTAATACAGGATAGTCTATTTCCGTATCCGGAATAAAAATCCAGGCATAGATATCCCCGTTAGTCGTCCGCAGTTTATCAAAATCAACCGACTTCGCAGGAATAGGCACACCCATTTCCTCTAAAATGGTCATGGGCAGTCTTTCTTCCGGCTTCTTAGTTTCTTCCAGTGTTGCCTCTTCCGAAACCTTTCCATACTCTGATACTACCTCTGTACTGTTGGTCTGTTTTGCCAGCTTCGAATATACATCTTCAACTGCGAGTTGATTCTCTTTAACTGCGCATGCTACTACCCCAAAGGCAATTACTTCCGCAAGGAACACTATCGCCGCATTCTTCAGAATGTAATTCTGCCGGGCTTCCGCTTCATTCTTTTCTACTCTTTTCATATTTGGGATATTCCCTTTTAAGCTACTGATTTTTCCAGGTTCTTTGTATTGTTTTCGTCCCTGAATTTTTCCTGCAAAAAGAAGCCTGTCAATTCTTCTTGCCAGGCTCATTTTCCTTCCGGTCCGGAACATACCGCACGATGTCCTGCAGTGCACACTCAAATATGCCGCACAGACCATCCAATGTAGTAGTGTTCACCGGCTTATTCTTCCTAAGCTTATCTATGGTCGCACCGGAAACCCGGTGTCTTGTGACCAGAGTATATGTGGTTTCCCCCGACTGTTTTAGCGTCTCCCAGAAAGGTTTGTAATCTATCAATTTAGAACCTCCGTTCTGTTTTCTGCATTTTTTCAGGCCGCACAGCATAAATATGCATTGGTATGTATTTTTTCCATTCAAAAAAGTTCGTTTTATGTGCAAGAAAGGCGAACCTTTTGCTACAGAATTATCTAAATACAATCGCGTTTTTAGATTGTTATTACGTTTTAAACATTATGTAAATACAAAATATTGGTTTGGAATTACACAGAAAATGTACATTTCAGAAAGTTACATTTTTTAGATAAATAGAAAAAAGCGAACTCCGGACAATAAAAACTCTATTTGAAGACAATCGTGTGACTGTCCTGAATCTTCTAAATTACTTTTTGAGAGAATATTTGTTTTATAGTATACTTTCAAATTAAATTACATTTAAAAAATAAGTGAATTTGTCATGAAAAAGTCAAAAAAGCAGCATTTTGTAGTGTCTTTATAAAGAAATAACGAGCAAATACAGCAATTTTGCCAAAAAATGCAAAAGAGAAAATTCCGCTTGCAATGTACGGATAAATGGTATAGAATAAGTAATGTTATAAAAAAAGGTTCGCCTTTCTTGCACATAAGGCGAACTTTTTTGTGTTCCACAACTCCAAAAACAGCCCCGCCATAAAGTCAACATAGCATACAAAATACTCCTGACTTCACAGCACAGGCTGCTCAAATTTTCATATTTTCAATTACACAGAAGGATAACCTGAACCTCGAGCTTAGGGGCCGCTTTGCCCGCCCCCGGATATTCCTGTGCCCAAGGCATAGATATTATCCGGCGTCAGCTTTACATAAGGAACCTTAACCGGCTGCGCCCCTTCAAGATAAGAATCCCGCCAAAGCTGATACTCTGCCCCGTCTAAAGGATTTTCCAGAGCATATGTCCCGCCTTCCATAGTATAATACACCACCCCATCCCCGTCAGCATCCACCTCCTCCGGGAACGGATTTCCGTCATAATCTTCCTCCCTGTACGTTCTGCTCCAGGCATCTACGGACGCAATCACTGTATATTGATCCGTTTGCACATTATATTGATATAAAATATACGGCCAGAAGTCTCCGTCAGGAGCCATGCCATGGTTGTGTGACATCTTCTCTTCCACTACGCCATTGTCGTAATAGGTCAGCAGAGGATATGCCCGCAGCTCTTCCGTGACAGTCCCTGCGGCACTGTCAAAGCCATAGACAAGCTCCCCCTGACCCGCTGTATAGGTCGTTGAATAAGTAATCAGCAGTTCTTCTTTCCCGTCTCCGTCGATATCATATACTGCAAACTGGTTCGTCGCCACATCATACTCCTGAGTCGGCTGATAACCGTAATCCTGGTCCCCCGGAAACTTCTGCTCAAAGAAAATATCTTCCAGAATGGTAATATATGCTTCAAGGGCAGCTGCCCTCTCAGGATCTGTGCTTTGTCCGTCCTCACTTGATATATCACCAACTTCCGGCTGACTGTCATCCGCCTGATGACTTCCCGAAGCGCCATTCCAGTCTTCGTCTTCCCCTCCTGGCACTATGGGAATCTGCATGTCCTCAAGGCCCGTCCCGCTTTCTTTACCGCACCCTCCCAACACAGTCACAGCAATGCACAATATCCCGATTTTACTCAAATTCGTTTTCATTCACCTCTCCTGCCTGCAAAATATCCGGCTTCCGTACATACCATAGTCACAGCAACACACAAAATCCCGAGTTTACTCAGATTCTTTTTCATTCGCTTCTCCTGCCTGCAAACCTGCAAAATATCCGGCTTCCGTACATATTTCACGCCACGGTTCAATCTGTTCACAGCTGTCTTCTGCCGCAACACAATATATTTGTTATACTCGTGAACGCGTTTAATTGCCGCTTTCAGCTCTGGATTGCCGATGCGTTCACTCATTATACTTTGCATGCGGCAATTATTTGCGTTTGTGGGTATAAATTGCCCGCTTTTATACTGTATATGAAACATCAACACAAAGGTATAACATGAGAGCGTATATGCTCAGACATATAAATGCCGCAAGACAGATACAGATATATCCCGTCAATGGTTCGGAAAATCGTCGTATGGCCCGTAAATATTGCTGATTTCCCTGGTTACAGGATGTATTTCCATCTCATAATAGTTTCCGGCCGCTGTCCTGATAACATAGGTATTTTCATAGGTCTCTTCAATAATCTCTGCGGTCTCGCCCTCCGTCAATGCAGAACGCGCAAAATACCATAACACGACTTCCTCGTTCGTCATATGCGCCAGATTCTCCGGGACATTCCACTGAGTCACCGGCGAAAACCACACCACCCGCTCCGTAGCCAGCGTCATGCTCCTGATCCAGTTTTCAAAGCCTGCCTGCTCCCCATAACATCTGTAATAAAAAACCCTGGAAGCACTGATATCCTTCGGAGTATTTCCAAAAACCACTTCACCGCCATCCATTACCGTAAAACACACCGTCTCCAGCTTCGTGCCGCTCCACTCATAAAGCTCCGTCAGCGCCTGTTTTGCCAGGTTGACAAATCGTTCCGTCAGCGCTCCCCCATAACGGGTGCCATAATCCCATTCATCCACCGCCGGCAAAGAATAACTGGTCTCACAGTACGTCAAATCCAAATCCGGCAAAAATGCATCCTGAGCCGTATTCTTCTCCACATAACGGATCATATGCAATGTATTATTCTCATCAAATCGATAATATTTTGTCGAATATACATTTTCTCCGTCCGTGGTGGTGCTCACGATCAGCTTCTCTTCACTGTCCGCGCGAAGATTGGGTACCATATAGCCGGGTACAAACTGCCTTTCTTCCGGATACCACAGATAGCAATAATACGGAATATTTTCCCCGTCTCCTCTGCCCCGGAGACAAAAATCCTGATAGCCGTCAAAATTCAGATCCTCCACCACAAGGCCGCCGTCACACAATCCCGCCAGAGCCCCCCTGCCTCCCTCATCCAGGAAAGTCCCCGCAGTATAGTTCGGCAAATCTTCCGCAGTGCATAAAGCTTTCGCGTACAGGGCCGTCTTTTCCGGCGCATAAGACCACATTTGCCCGTTATTTTCTCTGATGTCCTGTAAAGGAATGGTATATAGAACCCTTACGTCATCCAGGCTTATAGACTGCACCGTCTCCTCTGTTTTATCATGAATCCAGTTTAATTCCACTCGTTCGATCTGATATTCTTCGCCGTCTTTTTCATCCTCCCATACAATTTTCAGTGTATAATCCTTTCCATCCTTCAGATCCACCGGAACAATGGATGTGTTGCTGACACTGCCCTGCGCGATACCAACGCTGCCATCTGACATATCTCCATTCCTGTAAACTGCCTCATCGTCTGAAAATGCGCTCTCCGATTCTGCCTCTGCCGACGCCTTCCCGGATTCCTGCCCGTTCACCTTACCCGTAAAGGTAAAAGCCGAAACCAGCAAAACAAGCGCCATTGTCATTGCCAGCGCACCGAATGGTCTCCTGGGACGGCTTACAATCATCATCAGTCTTTCCTTTATCTGCTTCTTTCCGCCGGCTACAGCGGTAGACAGCTGCAACCCGCCGGGCAGCGCGTCGCTTTGTACGCTGAAGTCAAGCAAAGTCCTCCCATAATCAATCCGCTCTTCCTCGTCCAACAGTTTCAACGTCGTCTCGTCACATGCCAGCTCACAGTCCTGCCGGGACAGCTCCGCTGCCAGCCACACCAGAGGATTGTACCAGTGCAGGCATACACAGGCCACCCGTACCAGCGCCCATAGATTGTCTCTGTGCCTGTAATGAGTATTCTCATGGTACAGCACATATCTGAGTGCTTTATCGTCTCCTTCTATTCCCGGTGTCAGGTACACTGCCGGATGAAGAAAACCAAACATGCATGGCGTGAGCACTTCCGAAGTAATATACACCGGCAGCCTGCTCCTTACTCTCGACCTGTACCTGGTGCGGGAGCCGTATATTCGCCTGCGGTAATTCTGATTGATCGACAGCACGATGCCGGCAACGGCGGCAACGCTCACTCCCCAGACACAGAATAATACCGTTTTCCAGCTAAAGTGCAGACCACCTGTACTCCCATCCTCTTTCCGTATATCGGAGAGGCTGTCTGCCTCAGGCATAACAGCAGAAGATGCTGTGCCCATCCCCTCTGCTCCGTAATGATTATCCGTTTCAGCTCCGGCAGTATCGGATGCCATATCATTGTTCTGCACATTTACCCTGCCGGCTTCTTCCCCGGGAAATTCCTCATGCAATTTCCCTCCGATCGTAATGTTTCCGCGTTCTCCCAGTGCCTCCGCCTCTGACGCCATTCCGACCTGCCATTCCGCGTCTTCCGACTCCGCCGCCATTCCGACCTGCCGTTCCGCATCTTCCGACTCCGCCGCCATTCCGGCCTGACCTTTCGCATCTTCCTCCCAATCAAGTAAATTCAACACACTGAAGCTACTCTCCGAAAAAGACAGCGGAACCAACAGCCGCAGAGCCACCACAAGCCACAATGCATATCTCGCCCGCAGAGCGATCTTGTTTTTAAAACAGGCACGTATCCCGATAATCATCAGTATCAATATGCTTGAAGTTATAATCCATTCACTCATACCGCTCTTCCTCTGCCCTGTCTAAAATCTCCCTAAGCTCCGCCAGTTCCTCCTGGCTCAGTCTCTGCCTTTCCACGAAACCGCTTACCAGCATGCTGATGCTGCCGTGGTATACCCTCTTCAGAAAGCTCTCTGTCTCTTTCTTTACAGCATCCTCACGCTCAATCAGCGGAATATATGTCCGCATCCGGCCATTATCTTCACAGGCGATCAGCCCCTTCTCGCTCATCCGCTTCAGCATGGTCAGCGTGGTGCTTCTGCTCCATCCCGTCCTCGTCACCATATCCGCCGTAATCTGGCTTCCTACTTTGGGTGAATACTCCCAAAGGCTTTCCATTATATTCCATTCTGCTTCACTTAACGCTTTCATAAACATGCCCCCTGTCATTCAAAGTCAATATCTCTGTATAGTTTCCTGTTTTATAGTTTCCTGTTTTATACTTACCATGAAAAACACATGCCAACATAAATGTAGCACAAGTAAACATTTCCGCAACATGGCACGGAAAACGCAGCTGCATAAGCTCACGAGCACAGCATCATATCGTAAATGACATTTCTTACTGTATCCGGATACTTTGCGGATATCGTGGAGTATACGTTTTCCAGGCAAACTGGCGCAAGAACTAATGTGATTTACTATAGTTATGCAGCATTGTCTACATCGTAAACATATAATACCACATTCTGTCTACTTTGTAAACAGACATACCGGCAGAAAATATTTTCTCCGGATTACCGCCTGAACTCTTTCCATGTAAAAAGGCTGCCGGGAAACAATCGCGTTCCTACAATACATATCGTGATACCTTGAAAAACACCACGATATATTGTATTTGAATGCTATTTCCCGACAGCCCCTTTACAATTCTATTTTGCTGTCTTCTCTTAATTCTCTTTTTTCTTCGGCGCAAATTTAATGCGGAAGATATACCACAGGCTGCCCGCCAGACAGATGGAGGAGTATGCACCGCAGATGATGCCTACCATCAGAGGCAGCGCGAAATCACGGATGCTGGTAACACCCAGAATATACAGCACAGCTACCATGATGAAGGTAGTCAGGGAAGTAAAAATACTTCTCGACATGGTCTGTGTAATACTCTTGTTCACAATCTCCTTCAGGTCATCCTTGTGGGTCATCCCTGCCATATTCTCGCGGATACGGTCAAAGATAACGATGGTGGCATTGATGGAATAACCGACAATAGTCAGCATACACGCCACAAAGGTGTTGCTCACGGATACCCTTGCCACTGCATAGAATGCAAGCACCACCAACACATCGTGAAGCAGCGCGATGATGCTGCTGACACCGAACCGGATATCACTGAAACGGATGCGGATATAAACCAGCATGCAGACAATGGCAACCAGCACTGCAATGATAGTATCCGATTTCATCTCGTCACTGATGGTAGAACTGATAGTCTCGGAAGTAATCAGCTTCTCATCCACACCGAAATTATCCACAAACATCTGGTTCAAAGCCGTCCTCTGCTCAACGCTGAGGGAATTGGTCTTAAAGATAACCTCATTGGAATCCTGCACCGTCTGAACCTGAACGGAACTGCCTGTAATCTCTTCAATACGGGGAACCACATCCGCAGTAGCTTTTTCCAGAGTCATGGCTTCCTGGAAAGTAACTGTGGTAGCGGTACCGCCCTTGAACTCCAGGCTGTAATTCAACGCGTCTCCGGAACCAGCTTTATTTACGCCCATCACCACAAATCCTGCCGCAATCACTGCAACGGAAATACCGAAAAATATACCCTTTTTCGAAAGAATATTCAGTACTTTATGCTCTTTGCCCACACCGTAGAGTTTTTCACTCTTCAGCCCCAGTGCATAAAAAGCATAAAGCAGATATCTGGTCACTACCAGTGCCGTAAACATGGAAAGCACAATACCGAGTGCCAGCGTCTGTGCAAAGCCCTTTACAGTACCGGGTCCTAACAGAAGCAACACACCTGCCGCAATCAGGGTGGTGATGTTACCGTCAATAATGGCGGACAATGCCTTGTCAAAACCAATCTTAATCGCGTTGCGGACAGTCTTGCCGGTGGCAAGTTCTTCGCGGATACGTGCAAAAATAATCACGTTTGCGTCAACTGCCATACCGATGGACAGAATAATACCGGCCACACCGGACAGCGTCAGAGTCATGTCAAATCCATTCAGCAGAAGGATTACCAACGCCACATAAGCCAGCAAAGCAATGGCGGAAGCCACTCCGGGAATCAGATATATCACGATCATAAATACCACTACTATGGCCAGACCGATAGCGCCTGCCTTCAGACTGGTATCAATGGCTTCCACGCCAAGCTGCGCACCCACAACCTTGGAATGGAGCTCCTCCAACTCCAGCTTCAATCCGCCGATGCGGATAGTGGATGCCAGATTCTCTGCCCTCTCATAGGACTCCATGGGCGAAATCTGGGCGCTGCCGTCCGTAATCACCACATTCACGCTGGGTGCGCTGATAATATTTCCGTCATAATAGATGGCAAGACTCTCGCCCTTGCTGTGAGCATTCTCAGTCGCCTGCCGGAATTTCTCCTTACCTTCTTCCGTCATGGTAAGGCTTACCACAAATTCGGAACCCATCTGTGTCTGTACGCTGCCTGCCTGGGCATTGCTCACATCCGTACCCTGTACCAGGATAGAACCGTTCTCCAGCAGCTCGTCGATGGATTTCGTCAGGACATACCCGACTCCGTAGGTGCCGTCTGCGTTCTGAACCGTCTGCTGGCTGTAGTTCAGATTGCCGTCCGGGTCTGTCTGGGAAATAAAATACAGTGTGCCGGGCCTGCCCAGCTCCTGAAGGATTGCATTGGCATCACTGACTCCGGGAATCTCGATGTTAATTCTGTCGGAGCCTTCCTGATACACAATTGCTTCCGTGCTGTAGCCTTCCACACGTTTCTGAAGCTTGGCGATGGTGTCGCTCATGTCGGTGGAACTGGGCGTTTCATCTCCCACCACCTGATACGTAATGCTGACGCCTCCTGCCAGGTCCAGGCCCAGGTTGATATCCGAAGCGCTGCCGTCGCCCTCCGGATTCACCCCGAAAATGTCAACATAAGTGACACCTGCCAGAATCAGAAGGATACAAAGCAGCACTACGATTGCTTTGTTCTTTTTCATGGTCATTCGTCCTTTCTTAATTATGAGTTCCGTATCTGCACCTCCCAATACCTGGATAGGCAGGCACAAGCAGAACAGATACGGGCAGTTACCGACTTTATAATTCCGCCTCCGCCACCTTAAGCATGATGGCGCATTCCACGCGTTTTCGCTCCAGTTCGCAGCCCACGTCATAGGCATCGTTGATATTGCCATGGAAATTGTAGGCGTTGGCCGCACAGCCGCCGCTGCAGTAGAATTTTGCAAAGCATTTCCGACATTTTTCTTTTGCATAGACATTGCAGCATTTGAACTCGTCCCGGATATCGGTTCTGAGGATGCCTTCCTCCACATTACCCATGAGGAACTTCTCATTTCCCACAAACTGGTGGCATGGATACAGGTCACCCCAGGGAGTCACAGCCAGATATTCTGTCCCGGAACCGCAGCCTGAAAGACGTTTTGCCACACAGGGGCCGCCTTCCAAATCTATCATAAAATGGAAAAAGTTGAATGCTTTTCCCTCTTTTCTTCGTTTCACCATCTCCCTGGCCAGTGTGTCGTATTCCTCCATCAGCACAGGAAGGTCCGCTTCCGTGATGGCATAATCGTCCTCCGGCCCTGCCACCACCGGCTCCACGGATATCTGCTCAAAGCCCAGATCCGCCAGATGCAGCACATCTTTGGAAAAGTCCAGATTATTGTGCGTAAAGGTGCCGCGGACATAATATCTCTCCTGTCCTCTGCTCTCCGCCACCTTCTGAAATTTCGGCACGATCAGGTCATAGCTTCCCTGGCCGCCGCGGAAAGGACGCATTTTATCATGGATTTCCTTACGACCGTCAATGCTCAGGACAATGTTCGCCATCTCCCGATTGGCAAATTCCAAGATCTCGTCGTTCAGCAGCACGCCGTTGGTGGTCAGCGTAAAGCGGAACTTCTTGTTGTTCGGCTCTTCCAGACTCCTGCCGTACGCCACCAGCTCCTTTACCACCTGCCAGTTCATCAGAGGCTCTCCTCCGAAGAAGTCCACCTCCAGATTGATCCGGTTGCCCGAATTTGCCACCAGAAAGTCCAACGCCTTTTTCCCCACTTCCAGGCTCATCAGAGCACGACGCCCGTGATATTCCCCTTCTTCCGCAAAGCAGTATTTGCAGGCAAGGTTACAGTCATGGGCTATGTGAAGGCACAGTGCCTTTACCACTGTCTGCCGCTTTTTAAAGTCGTAGACGTAATTCTCGTAGATATCGGGGGCAAACAACTGCCCGGCCGCTTCCAACTCCAGCACCTCCCCCAGTGCTTCCGACAGAATCTCTTCCGAATAAGAAAGGTCGGCCCGGCCTGTCAATGCCTCCCTGACAGCGTCGAAGTCTTTCACACCCTCGTCGGTCAGTTCCTCCACCAGAGGGATAATATCATACACTACATCATCCACCACATGGATGGAGCCGCTGTTCACGTCCATTACTATGTTGTATCCGTTGCTTTTATATTGATGTATCACTTAAATGTCCCTTTCTGAACGTCAGAACGTAACTTTCTCATAACAATCCCTGCGCCTGCCCGGACTGTTATAATCTCTGATAGCTTTCAGAACATAATCTGTCTTATCGGAAGCAGACTCTTCGCTTCCGATAAAAGGCGTGTTTCTTTGCGCCGCATTCAACTATGGGAAGCTGCACTTCCCATAGTATATTCCTGCTTTTCTGCTTCTGTTTCCCGGACAGCTCTCCTGCATGAAAACCGTGTCTGGACGTTTCCTTCCATGGATAAGCCTCGCCACTGCAGAAAACCCCGGTACTGTAATGCAGTACAAACACACGGCAACTTACAGTTTCGGGGTTTTTATGATTCGTATTTACGATATAAAGATAGTGATTCACTATATTCTGTACTACAATGCAAAAAATCACTTATATCAATATACCTTTGCCTCTTCCTCGCCATTCAGCACGCGCAATGCGCCCTGGGCCAGCGCCAACAGCTCATCTTCACCGGGATATACAGTAAAGGGCGCAATCCACTCCGCACGCTCCTTCAGCGCTGCCACCACATCCGCACCGTAAGCGATACCGCCGGTGACGATGATCCGGTCAACCTTGCCGTTCAGGACACATGCCATGGAGCCGATGTCCTTTGCCACCTGAAAAAGAAATGCCTGCTTGGCTTCCACTGCCTTCTCGTCTCCTTCATTGGCACGCTTTGTCACCTCGCGCATGTCATTGGTGCCCAGATAGGCATTGAAGCCTCCCTTGCCCACCATCTTGCCGTATACTTCCTTCTCGGTATATTTACCGGAAAAGCACATCTTAATCAACGCTCCGTTGGGTACGCCTCCCGCGCGCTCGGGTGAAAATGCGCCGTCGCCGTCCAGAGCATTAAATACATCGATTACCCTTCCATTCACATGTGCGCCTACGGATACGCCGCCGCCCATGTGAACCACGATCAGCCGCAGGGACTCATAAGGTTTTCCGATTTCCTTCGCATACCGCTTTGCCACAGCTTTCTGGTTCAAAGCATGGAAAATACTCACACGGGGAAGCTCCGGTACGCCGGAATATCTGGCAATAGGCATCAGCTCATCCACCACCACGGGGTCCACGATATAAGAAGGCACCCCGATGGAATCTCCGATTTCCTTTGCCAGAATACCGCCCAGATTGGAAGCATGCTGTCCCTGAACGCCCTTCTTCAGATCCTCCAGAAGTTCCTCTGTCACGGCGTAGGTTCCGCCGGGAATGGGCTTCAGCATTCCGCCCCGCCCTACAATCACATTCAGGCTCCTGATATCAAATCCCCTGGACTCCAAAAGGTCGGTAATGATTTTCTTGCGGAAATCTTTCTGGTCTACAATGTTTGCAAACTGTGCAATCTCCTCGGTGGAATGCCTCAGGGTTTCTTCAAATAAAAGAGTCTCGTCCTCAAATACACCGATTTTGGTGGAGGTAGAGCCGGGATTGATAATTAAACTTTTAATTGACATATTTATTTCTCCTATTCCAGTTCCGCTCATGCTGTTTTTATTCCAGTTCCGCTCATGCGGTTTTATGCTTGTTTCTTCAGTTCTTCGGATACGACTGCTGCCAGCGCAATGGAGTTCACCTTGGTCTCGAAGCTGTCGGAACGGCTGGTGAGGATAACGGGAACCTTGGTGCCGGTGAGGATACAGCCGTTGCGCATCTTCGACATATGTACGATTGCCTTGTAAGCAATGTTGCCTGCATGGATATCCGGGAAGAGCAGCACATCCGCATCGCCCTGAATCTTCCGGTTTGTAGCTCCCTTGTGCTTTGCGGCCTCAGGGTCGATGGCAAGGTCAAGTGAGAGCGGACCGTCAACGATACAGCCCGTAATCTTGCCTTCTTCGCACATTTTTGTCAATTCTGCGGCTTCCACGGTAACCGGCATCTTGGGATTGACCACTTCTACCGCTGCCAGGGGAGCCACCTTCGGCATGTCTACACCGCAGGCATTGCATACGGGAACCGTGTTCTGAATAATGTGTACCTTGTCCTCCAGGGTAGGATAAGTCATAAATGCCACGTCAGTGAGGAACAGAAGCCTGTCATAGCCCTCCACTTCAAATACACCTACATGAGAAAGCGGATTGCCAGTACGCAGGCCTGCTTCCTTGTCCAGAACGCTCTTCAGGAAATCCTTGGTATCAATCAGACCCTTCATGTACATATCTGCTTTTCCGTCATGAGCCAGCTTTACGGCCTTCAGGGATGCTGCAATCATATCAGGCTCATGGATAATTTCATAACCTTCCAGGTCCATATCAATGGACGCTGCCACTTCCCTGATCTTCGCCTCGTCTCCCACCAGAATGGCATCGGCGATTCCTTTCTCCTTAGCCTCCTTCACGGCCTCCAGCACTGCGGAATCCTGTGCCACAGATACGGACACGGTCTTCCTCCCGCACTGCTTTACTTTTGACATAATGTCATCAAAACCCTGCTTCATTTTTGTAACAACTTCCTTTCTGCCCTTTCGGGGCGTAGATTTTACAGCTTGTATTTTTCATATCTTTCCATGTACACTGGAAGTATTTTCTATCGTTAAAAGTATAACATGCCTGTCTGCAAAATGCAATAGTTCAGGCGCCTGCTTCAGGTTAAACTTATAAACTGTTATGCACCGCAGCACCATCTCTGGTGTCCGATAA
>OFFJ01001759.1_pt1 | contig 15138 bp, 25 predicted proteins | sample 1521261 | NCBI WGS metagenome assembly OFFJ01 (sample SAMEA3504122, study PRJEB24116) | mouse gut metagenome | biome: mouse gut; feature: mouse-associated habitat; material: faeces | place: Denmark | collected 2011 | reverse complement strand
GCGGGCTTTCCATCGCCCGCCGCCGTGGTATCCTCCGAGGGTTTCCGTTCCTCCGTCTGGTGCGCCGGGGCCGGAGGGGTGATGGCCCTGCCGGCCATGCACGCCTTGACGGCGCGCTCCACCTGCCGCAGGATGACGTTGGCGCTATCGCTGACGGCATTGCCCAGGGTCAGGATGGTGACACGGGTGTCGAACTCGCTGATACACTCGAAGTCCTCCGGGGTGAAATAGCTGTCCAGGTCAAAGCCGCAGCGGGCCAGCAGCAGGAACGACAGGCTGACGGTGACGGCGCTGCGGAAGCGCAGGGCGACGTTGTCCTCGTCCAGACCGTCCAAGGAGCTGCCATGGACGGCCAGCATGATTTTATCCTTGAAATCGTTCCAGTGTTCGTCCGCGAACTGCACAGCCAGGGTGATAAGCTGCTTGGCGAGGCCGTTGCTGCCGGGGACGCCGAAGGCTTCCTCCAGCCGGGCCGTGACCGTGTTCTCGTACTCGTCCCGGTACTGCCAGAGCATGGGGTCCCGGCCGTTCTCCCGGCGCTCCGTGTCGGCCACGTCGAACACGTAGCGGAGGAATACCCTGCCGTCGCGGTAACGCAGCAGGGCGATTCCTTTAGAGCCGCGCCGGATGCGGCGGCCCATGCGATGGTTCCAGAGGTCGAACTCCGCGCAGGCGGTGGCATCAGGGCGCTGGGTGTAAATCATGACCTGGTCCAGGAAGCTATATTTGTAGAATTGCCCCGCCATCATCAGGAACTTGGACCAGTCCTTGATTTGGGCAGTCAGATTCCCCGTGGCGTGGTCCGCCATCTGGCGGTAGGTTTCGACTTTCGCTGCCATCTGCGGCACTCCTTTCCATTCAAACTCTACAAATACCCTTGGAGCCGCGCCAAAGCGGCTCACCGCTCCTTCACGCGTTGTTGAAGAAATTCGTTCCAATCCTTCCCGGACGGCGGGAACTGCTTCTCCACCCCATAGCCGAGGCCCCGGTACTTTTCCCAGAGCTTCCCGGCGGCCTCGCGCCCCGGCCCGTCGGCATCCAGGTAGAGAAGAATCCGCCTGATATGCGGATAATCTGCCAGGTACGTCTCCAGAGGACCGTCGTACAGGCCGCAGAGGGCGATGGCGTTGGACCTGCCGTGGAGGGTGAACCAGCTCATGAGGTCGATGGGCGCCTCGAACGCCGCCACCCGATCCAGCGCGGTATCGCAGGGTACGCGGAAGGCAATCCGCTTGTCGCTGCCGGCCACGTCGCCCCGGAACGGTATGCTGTCGCAGGTGCCCCGCTTAGCGGCGAACACGGCCTTCCCGGCCCCGTCACGCCCAACGAACACGCAGTTGTGGTGTTTGGCGTCTTCGTAGAGCAGGCCCGTGTTGATAAAATCGTCGATGACGCCGGGGGCGATGCCCCGCCCCAGCAGATAGGCGCGCACTCGTTCGTCGTCTCCGTTGGGCGGGGGAAGGGCAAAGTCAGGCCGCTCCCGTTGGGGAGGCGGCCTGCTTCTCTGCCTGGGAATGGGAGCAGGGGAATCCACGGAATAGCCGTTGAACGCCAGCAGATAGCGGACGGCCTCGGGGAACGACATTCCGTGGAAATGCTGTACGAATGCGACGGCGTCGCCGCCAGTGTTTTCCGAGTTGCGGAACCAGATGCGCCGGTCTTTGATCCGCAGGCTGTCCATCTCCCTGGTGGTGTAGTAGCTGCCGACGCGCCTGACCTGGTAGCCCAGGGAGGCCAGCAGGTCCGGCAGGTCCGTGTCGTTGGCGGCGTCGATCTCCGAGGCCGTGAAGTGCCGGTAAGGGGGGCCAGTCGTGTATGCGACCATCTATCCTTCCGCCAACTCGCCCAGGCTGGTGATAATGTTCTCCAGGCCGTCCACCGCTTCACTGAGGGTGTCGCAGGCTTCTTCGGCCTTCTCGTACCGCTCGGAGCCCTGAAGGTTTTCGGGGATGTTGTCCCGGTATTCCTCTTCCTCGCCCTGGAGGTCCTCCAAGGTGGATTTCAGATCCTCCAGCTGATTGACAACATCCTGAATGTTCTTTCTACGTGCTTTATTCATGGCGCTTCCTCCTTTCCTCCGGCACGAAGCCGACGATGAACTCCATTCCCTCGTGCGTGAACTCGAAGCCGGTCTGGTACTCGGTCGAGTTGCGGTATGTCTGAAGCTCGCCGCCAAAATCGTACAGCACGACGGCCAGGAGGGCGGTCTGGCCGGGCCGTCCGCAGAGCCGGGCTTCGATGTACCTCCCGTCCCACAGATCCGCCCTGCCCAAGATCGTGTCGGTATCGGAGCTCACGACATCCGGCTCCGCCAGCGCCCGGCGGATGAGCTGGATATGGTCCCGCGAAATAACAATGCGGCAAATATGCTGGAAAATATACGGCATAGGTGTTCTCCTTTCGGCTTTCAGCCAAGGTTCACGCCGCCAGCTTGACCGGCGCGTGGATGGTCTTGACGCCGCCGCGCGTCCAGGCCGAGCCGCACATCCCATAGACGGAGCCGACGGAATGGCCGTCGCCGCCGTCGGGCAGCGCCGACCGGATGTACTTGATTGGCAGCTTCACGTCCTTCTCCAGCTGGATCTCGAAGACGCTCCCGCCGCCGTTCCAGGGGTCGTACAGCCCGGTTTCGGTGGATTTGTCGATGATGATGTACCCGCAGTACGGGTTCTCCCGGGCGTCGTAGTGGACGCCGTTCCGGTCTTGGAGACGGATTAGCCGGTTCAGCTCTATCAGCTGCTCCAGGGTCAGCTCCACCAGGAACGTGACCGTGCTCATGGCCGAGGACAGGTTGGCGAGCTCCACCCGCATGGACTGCAAAAAGCCCTTGGGCTCGGCCATATCGCCCTCCTGTAGGGCGCGTTTCAGCCTGCCCCTGGTGTAGCCTTGGGTCTTGGCAAGCCACGCGATGCCCGCCTTGGGGTCGATGGGCTCGCCGTACTTGCCGTACCAGCAGGGATAGGCGCTGTTGAGGGTGTAATCAACATTGCCGTCGCCGGTGTCCACCATGATGTTGACATGGAACGACTGCTTCATGAAGTGCTCATCGGGCAGCTTGAAATAAACCAGGTTGTGCAGCGTGTCGAGCATCCTGTCGTCGTCCTCGTCGGAAAAGCCCTCCGGGTACGGGCCGTCAGTGGCGGTCAGCTTGGCGCGGACCTCCTTTTCCAGCTCGTCCCCCAATTCCCATTGGTAGTCCTGATACCACTCGTCCAGATGCTCCCAGAAGGCCGGCATGGGGTACTCGGAGCGCGATATCTTGATGGCCGTCTTGTCGCCCATCTCGTCCCGGTAGTCGGCGTAGATCTCGCAGGAAAACGTGCCGTCCTCCTGGCGCTCAACGCTCAGAAGTGTGTCCAGAACGCCGGAGACGGCTTGCTCCAACTTGTCCAATAGAATCCCTCCTTCTGCCCTCGTGTCCTCCGGGGCGGGTCAGGTCTACGCGGAGAGCTGCCAGGAAAGCGACAGGACCGCCGCGTCCGTCAGCCGGTACACATATTTGCGGGAACGCTTCTTGCGGAAGAACAGGGCCTCCCCGTTGGTTTCGACTCGGCCCTCCATGCCTTTGTATACGCAGTTCCGGCCGGCGATCCCGAGACCGGCCAGCGCCGCGTCGCGCTTGATCTTGGCGTCATCCATGATGGCCGTGTACTGTACGGCGATATGCAGGTTCTCGTCGTCGGAGAACAGCTCCAGGATGCGCATGGCGCGGTTATAGACCTTCTGCCGCCGCTCATGGTCATGCTTATCGTTGAAGGCCAGCGTGAAGTAGCCGTAATCCCTCCCAGACAGGAGGCCCTGCATGGTGGAGCTGAAATCATTGCACCAGAAGAACAGGTCCCAATCGGAGTTGTGCGGGACAGTTTCCTCCTTATCGTACTGGTATATTTTGAAATTCTGCGCCAGGAGGTTGACGATCCGTTCCATGTGTTCGCTGCGCCGTCGGGCGCTGGCGGTAATGCAGCTGCTCCATGCGTCGCTGTCCAGGCCGACTGCCTCGGCATAGGCCCGGTTCTCCGCCTTCTGTGCCTCGGTGTAGACGAAGCTGAAGCGCAGGGAGTAGAAGCTCTCGCAGGCGTAGCCACGGGAGATGAACTCTCGCTCCGCCTGGCTGACATAGCTGTGGTCGTGGAAAATTTCCATAAGTCACCTCGCACCGTATGTGTGGTCGATGGGATTGCACTCGGCGTAGCAGCAATATTGAATAATGCGGGGATGGTCTCCGGGCTTGATATAGACGCAGGGCTCCATGTTGTCGTACTTGACGCGGTTCTCCGCGTACTCCAGGATGTGGCGCAGCTCGTCCAGCGTGATTTGCAGGCCGTGCCCGGTGTATTCCATATCAGTCCCTCCCGCAGATTTCCGTCACGGCTTTCTCGATGCCGCGCTTGAGCCGGGGATTTCCGAGCACTTCCTCCACCGTATAGCCGAGTGCGTCAAGCGTATCCTCCGTGTCCATGGTGTAGCCGTACTCATGGACGTTCAGTTCGTACAGGAACATTTCGTAGATGAAGCCGTCCCCGGTCTGGTCGCCGGCGATGGCCTCCTGCAATTCCCGGTCGAACCGGTCCATCATCTCCTTGAGCCGTGGGCCGTCCTCCCGCCGGTAGATGCCGCCGCCGGGGGTCTTGTAGACCTTGTCCGTGTCCGTGGGCTCCAGGCCCAGGGCAGCCATGGCCTCGGCGAACTGCTGGTTGGAGAACGCGAACTGCATGGGGAAGGCGCTGAACTCCTGCTGCTGGCGCTGCTTCAAGTCTGCGTATCGGTTCATTGTGATACCTCCTTCTGGTGTTGGGGGCAGGCCGGGTTCCGGCAGATCACGCGGCACGTGTCGTCGCCGGCATCCGTCATGGTGTCGTGGTCGGCATCCGGACAGTACCAGCAGGCATCGTAACCGCCGAAGGGCAGGACGTGGAGTCCGGACGTGATAGCGGCATCGATCTTCTGCCGGTTGGCCTGATAAAGCTCCTGCTGCTTCGTTTGCAGCTCGTATCGGCGGTCGGTTTCCTCCTGCTTGCTGCGGTAGTATTCCGGTACGCAGTCCGGCATGGGTTCATGGAACATGATGATTCCCCCTTGTTGAAATTGGTACAGGTCTAATATGACGACAGCCCCCGCCTTTAAGGCGGGGGCCTTGGGTCACGGACTATTCTTGACCGGCTTGCCCTGCTCGTCGTAGTTGGCGGGGTCGGCTCCAGGGCACGCCCAGCCGAACATGGAGCCAGCCAGCATGGCGGCGGCCTGGGCCCTGGTGACGCCGAGCTGCCCGTTGAGCGCGTCGGCCCCTTCCTGCCCGCTTACGCCCTCCGGGCGCTGCCCCGTGGGCGTGTAGCCATTGACGCCCCGGTGGATGACGACGGTCTCCCCGGTGGACTCCAGGGCGGCGAAGCACTTCTTCGGCAGGCTGGAGCGCAGGGGGATGACCGTGTTCCCGGCCCGCTCCATCTCTTCGGCGAAGTCGTGGATGTGGTACAGGCGGTCGTCCCAGCCGCACGTCATGTGGGTCTCGCTGATATAGCGGCAGGTCCGGTCCTTGTATTTGCCGTCCGGGGATATAATGCGGATGCCGTCGCCGTCCGCCAGCCGGAACAGGTCTCGATACCCAGGGGTAACGAAGCGGATGCCCCGCTTGGACTCGGCCATGTGGTTATCCAGCTTCTCCCGGACGTAGCAGTAGAGATAAAAGTTGTAGTCGCCCCAGTCGGGATTGAGCCGCAGCGCGTAGGCGTAGTTGTCCGTGTCCAGGCGGAAGCCGTACTCCAGGCTGATGGTACCCATTCCGCTCTCCGGGTGGGCGCGGCAGTAGGCGGCCAGCTTGCTCCGGTCTGCCAGAGCACCGCCATAGGCCGCATCGAACCGCAGGGCGGTGACCACGATATCCAGCTCGTCCTTGAACGCCTGGGTCCTGAGGTCCTCCTGGTGGTCGAACCAGGTGGTGTAGAAGCTATTGCCCTCGCGCCCCATGTCGCCGCGCAGGTGACCGATGCAGCCGGCCGCGGCCATGAGGTGGGAGCTCCAGCTGTAGCAGTACATATGCTCGGCCGGGGTGACGGGCCTGATGGTGATGGTCATGGTGAGATACCTCCTATCCTTTGTCGCGGGTGTCAAAGTCCTGGACGGCGGCGTCCCGGTCATTTCCGAAGTAGTGGCCCCAGTAGGCCGTCACGGTGCCGTCCTCCAGCAGGTGGAACTGCCAGGTAACGTAGCAGCCGTGGTCATCCCGGGCCAAGATGAAGCCATAATTGTCGCTGTCGGCGTAAGGGCCGTCCTTGATCCGCGCCGCCTCGACGCGGTGGCCCTCAATCTTGCTGCCGATGATGTTGGCGATGTCTTGCTCGGTCAGTCTGCGCATGGTTGGCCTCCTTTCTCCCCGTATGCCCGGTAGGACAGGCAGTCCTTCACCAAGTGTCCCGGTGAGGCACGAAGGTAAATTCCGCATGGACGGGAATGTCCGGCTCGCCGTCGAAAGCGTTGCGGTACTTGGTGCAGATGCGCGGCTGACGGTCGGCGCAGGGGTCGGTATCAACATACAAATTGCCGTCGCTGCCCTCGTACACGGGGCGGGACCAGCTGTCCCGGCCCAGAAGTGTGAGCGTCAGTTTCTCGTGCTTTTCCATTTAACTCGCCTCCATTTGGTATGGGATATAGTACAGATCGTCCGCCGTGACCGTATCGCCGAGGGTGATGCCGTCGGCGCCGGGCACGGGGGCGTCCAGGCTCACCGCCCGGATTCGCCGCCCCTGCTTCCGGCGCTCGTTGCTGACCGCGCTGGACATGGCCCGCCATGCTATCGTGCTGAACGCGTACCGATGCAGCTCCGGGCGGTCCAGCCAGTTCTGGACCGTGAGCAGGTAGCGGAAAATCACGACGTCGTACCAATCGTCAGAGAGACGGTGATGAGCCAGGAACCCCGCGACGGTTCGGATGTTCTGCCGGGCCAGCTCCTGGGCCTCCGCAGAGAGGGGTCGGAGCTTGGCCGGGGTGTGGCGCGTTGCCATGTTGTACAGCCTCCAATCTCAGGTGTGGATTCCATAGTACGCCTTGCTCATACCAACAACCACTCGCCGCCGTTATTCGATCCATACCCGATCCGGCAGATTATACAGCAGAGCGTCAAATCTCCTGACCGCCTCACTGGAGCGATTCCATCGCCTCTCTATGGCAATCGCTTCATAGGCGGCATCAATCTCTTTAATGGTCTGCAGCAGGGATGTGTTCTCGTCCCGGAGGATATCAAACGTGGCCTTTAGGTAGTCGTACTGCTGCCGCAGGTCAAAAAATGCCAGCAGGATTCCCAGACACTGTCCGATGGTGGCGATCATGTCCGCTTTGGTCCTCCGCATGAGCCGCTTCCCGGCCTCCGTTTGGGCCACCCCTTCTTCGTAAGCGGTCAGCGCAAAGTAATCTTCTTCCTCACTGTCAAAGCCGATGGTCCGATAGCGGTTGCCGATCAGCGCCACGGTGCAGTCGTTGAAGGTCCGCTCCATGTCGCCGTCCCATCCGTAGAGCTCTCCGATGACCTCCTCCAGACTGTCCGCCTTGGCCTCCAAGTCGGAAAAGGCCATTTTGAACTCCCAGACCTCATCCTCATTCCCGTCCAAGGCGTTGAGCAATGTGTCGTCATCCTGGTCGGTAAACCAATGGATATCCGCACAGGCTTCCCGGATGTCCCATAATTCTAAGCGTATCGCATGATATCCCAGCGATGCCAGCGCGGGCCGCTTATACCGCAGATTGCGGGTGCGGCGGGCTTTTGAACCGTCCATGAACATTCCCCCTATTACAAGTGGAGCTTGGCCGGGGCGTGGCGCGTGCCATGTTGTACAGCCTCCAAGCTCAGGTGTGGATTCCATAGTACGCCTTACTCATATCCTCCTGCCCGTGGAGAATCAGCCCGCCGCACAGGCAGGATTTCTCTCCCCGGAACTCCCGGAAGAAGAAGGAGTACGGGGTGAAGTCGTTGTACAGATGAATTTCATCGGCGTCGGGCCAGTCGAAGTTGGTCATGAGGGCCTTGCCCAGCTTGTGCCGGACCTGCGCGTTGCCGATGGCGGCGCGGAGATTGGCCTGGTTGCCGTCGAACACCAGCCGGGGGCGGCGGGATACGTCCAGGGAGATGGCCTTGAAGTCCTTGAGGCCGTCCGGCTGGCGGCAGGTTTCCAGGAACGCCCGGAACGCGGACCAGCGCAGGTGAATGGTCTGCTCCACGCCCTCCACGCGGTCGAAGCCGCGCCCGGTGAGCCAGGTGAACTCGAACGTGATCCGGTCGCGGCGCTTGTCCAGCCAGAGCCGCGCGAAGGAGTGGATATCATTGGTGATGATGCAGCCGTCGCGCTGGAGGCGGTCAAGCTCGTCATAAGTGACATAGAACCGCTGAGGCGACTTCATGTGTGCGCTGACGGTGCGGAACTGGATGGTGTTCTCGTCGGCGTGGGCGCGGAGCATGATTCTGTTGGTCATGTCTGTCAGCTTCCTTTCCTTTGATTGCTGGCGTCCGGTTTCCGGCGCTTTCGTGCCAGCGCCTCCAGGCCGTCCAGGCCGGTGTCGTCGCCGGAGCTGTCCCTGGCGCGGCGCTTCAGGCATTGCTCCATGGCCTTGTCGTAGTCGTAGCCGATGGCGGCGGCGTACTTCCCGGCGATTTTCCGGCAGCGGGCGGCGTGGAGCTCGTAGACGGCGGCATGATAGCCCGTCAGGCCCCATTCCGGGATCACGCTCTCCAGCATATTGGCATAGTCCCGCAGGGCGTTGACCACGGCGTACAGATCGCCGTAGCAGGTGCGCAGCTCCCTGTTCCCGCTGGGGCGGCCGGACCGGCCTGCGTCGGTGAAGCGCAGGATGGCTCCCTGCTCCATGCCGTCGATCTCGGTCAGCTCCACCGTGGCGGTGGCCGCCGGCTCGAACTTGGCGGCGGGGAGGGGAGCGTCCTGGGGATTCCTGTTCATGCGGCATCCCCCCTGTGTTCTTCCAATACCTGCTGGACGGATCGGATATGCGCCAGCCACTTCTTGCGGTCACTGTCCCGGAACCATCCGTTGTACATCCAGTGCGCCGGGTCCTGGACGCGGCACAGTTCTTCCAAAAGAATTTGCAGGTCATCCTTCGTGACCATGAAATTCGTGATATGATGATCTACGGGGGTATAGTCCTCGCCGGTATATTCGGTAACGGTCAGCTCTCCGGCGCGGTAGTAGTCGGCAAGGCACTCCGCAATCAGAAGCGCCGCCTGGGTGAAGTCGCGCGGGAAATTGGCGTTGATGTAGTAATCCAGCTTCTCCGGGGGACAGCCCTGGTTGGCACGCTTGATTTCGTCCAGAATATCCCGCCGCAGAAGGCCAATGGCCTCCGCTACGTTGAAGGTGGAGAACTCCACCTTCTTCAGCTGCGCTTCCACGATAGACCCCAACAGGTCCAGGCCGTAGTCGCTTTGCCTCATGGTGATGCCCCAAGAACCCATGTTCAACCTCCTCCTTGGCCTTTCTCAAGTGTGAATCCCATACGGTCAGCCATGGCGCTCCACTTCCTTGAAGCATCCGTCACTGCTGTGGTCCCATTCGATGGTCCCGTCCACGTACTGGATGACGCCCTTGGCTGTGAACGTCCAGCCGCTCTTGACGTTCTGGAACAAGGCGGTGGTACTGCTGGAGCAGCCCGCCGCGTTGAAGTACTGGGTCCCATGATCCGTCACCAGGGCGCGGCAGAGGTATCTCCCGCCGCCCCGGTTGACGTAGACCTGCCCGACGGTGGGCGTGAGGGGCTGGCCCTTGTCGATATTCCAGATTTTGTCGTTGGTGCCGTCCGGGTTGAATACGGCCTTCCGGGTCCCTCCGCCCCTGACATGCGCCATGACGGTGACGGGTTTGCCGGTTTCCGCGGCAAGGCGCGCGGCGGCGATGACGGCCTGGTGCAATACGGCAGAGCTGCCGGCGAACCTGCCGTCCTGCTTGAGCGTGAAATGCGTAAAATCCATAGCCTGAATCCTCCATTTCTTGATTTTTAGGCGCAAAAAAAGCGGGAGGCTTGTTTCATCCTCCCGCTTGGGTACGGCCTGTATGTGATTAGAACGGCAGATCGCCGCTGCCTTCCAGGTCATCCGCGTCGTAGCCGCCGCCAGCCGGTACGCCGGCGGAGACCGGGGCGGCCTGGTTCTGGGGCTTGCTGTCCCCGAAGTGGACGCTGTTTGCCAAAATTTCGGCGCTGCGGCGCTTGTTGCCGTCCCGGTCGGTCCAGTCCCGGAGCTGGAGCCGCCCGTCAATGACGGCCATGCGGCCCTTGGTAAAATATCTGAACACGAAATCGGCGGTGTTGCGCCAGGCCACGATGTCGATAAAATCCGTGGCCTTGTCGCCGTTGGCGTCCTTGTAGTCCCGGTCGCAGGCGATGGTGAAAGACGTGACGGGGATGCCGGACTGGGTGTGGCGGAGCTCCGGGTCGCGCACGAGGCGGCCCATGGTGACGATGTGGTTCAACATGGCTATTCCCTCCGTTTAGTCGTAATTCAAGATTCTTCGAGATTTTCCATCTGATACTGGGCATTGAGCTGGCTCAATGCCTCAATGGTGTTGGCTAGCAGCGCGAGCGCGTTCATTTCACTTTTCTGCGGGGCTTCTCCCGGTTCGTCCGGGTAACGCCACAGCTCGCTGATGAACGTCATGGTGTCGAGCATACGCTTGTACTCCGCGTCCGGCACGTGGTCGTACGCCCCGCTTTTTACGGCATCGGCGAAGGGTATGACGGGGTTGCGTATCTTCAGCAGGGAAAGGGCCTGCTTCATCGAGGCCACGTCCTCGGTGCCGTCCAGACCCTCGAAGCGGACGTTTGCGAGCCCCTGGCGCTGGTCAAAATCAAAAATCAGCTCCATATGTTGTCCTCCCCTCAGAACTCGAAGCTGCGCCGCCGGCAGTCGTCGAAGATGGCGTCGTCCACCAGCTGCCGGATCTGGTTCTCCATGCCCCGGACGCCCAGCCCCGTCCGGCAGGCCAGCTCGGCCAGCTCCTGCCGCTTCTGGGGCGTGAGCCGTATCTCCGCCTTATAGTGCTCCCCGATACGGGCCAGGAAGCTGTAGGAGTTGTCCAGCATAGAGCGGTAGTCATCCATGGTCATGGGCTCCAGGTGGACAAGCCGCTGGATACGGCCAAGGAACTCCGGCATGACGCCGAAGTCGATGAGGTCCTGTTCTCCCAAGGGCCGGATGTAGGGCTGTACGGGCTTGGGGGCCGCGCCGAAGCCGATGCGGCTGCCAGAATCCTTTTCTGCTGCGTCGTGGGCCTTGCTGGAGAACGCGCCGCACAGCACGAAGCTGATCTTGGACGTGTCTATGGAGTGGATGACGGAATTGATTTTCACATCCACGCGGGCGCCCTCCAGCATCGTCAGGCCCTCCGACTGGATGCTGTCGCTGACGTTCCCGCCAGAGCCGAATTTGGGCATGAGCATCTTGTCCGCCTCGTCCAGGACGAGGATGTTGTGATGCCCGTTGCGAAAGATAGCGGATTGAAGCAGATTGGCCCACTTCTTATCTCCTTTCCAGCCGTCATTGGTGAGGTTGGAAACGTCCTCGATCACGATGCGGCCCGGGAAAATCTTTTGAAGGCAGCGCCAGATGTGGGTCTTGCCGCAGCCGCTGGGGCCGATGAACAGGGCGTTGGACTTGACGCCCCGCTGGAAGGCGTTGTAGGCGATGACGGCGGCGGCTTTCTTCGCGGCGTCCTGCTTCCAGACCAGCCGGTCCAGGTAGCCGTAGATCGCCCTGGGGGTGTCGTACTGCTCGGGCTTGTCCTCTTCCGCCCAGGGGTTGACGTGCTCCTTCCGGACGGCCTCCACCCGGTCGTCGTACCAGGGGTAGGGCTGGGCCGGACCGGGGCGCTGGTCCTCCATTGCACATTCCTCCTGTTTGAGATATTGTTCGGAAAGCCCCGCCAGGTAGTCCCTGTTTTCCGGGCTGTCGTTGACCTTCAGGATCTCCGCGTACATGGCGTCGGGGTCGTAGTACGACACAAGGCATTTCACCCGCTTTTCCACGCGGGGGCTGCCGGGGCACAGGCGGATGTCCTCGGGGACTTTCGCGTCAGGGAAGCGTACCAGCGCATCCCGCTTGGAGACGATGCTCCAGCCGGTGATCCCCTGTTCCTCCAGGAAATGCCGGAGGGAACGCTCCACGAGGCCGGGGAAAAAGGTAACGGCCAGCTTGTCGCCGCAGGGGACGGATCGGAAATCGAATGTCATAGCGGTATTCCTCCTTATTCTTTGTGGCGGCGGCCGCGCCTGCCCGGTTTTGGGCATAAAAAACCAACATACCAAGGTCAAATGGGCAGACTGGTAGCCTTAGCCACATTCAAAAAATCCTTGATATGCTGGTTGTAATTCTTATGAGATTGTTCCGGGCGTACCGGGGACAGGGCTTCATGGTAGCACATCCCGCAGCGCGTGTCAACTCCCTCGCCGGTTTCTTCCCCCACTGTGAGCCGCGCCAGCGGCTTACAAAAGGGACATGCCGGATTGGAACTGCCCCGCCTGCCGCCGCTCGTCGGCGTCCGGGGGCTCGTACTCGTACTTGTACGCCGGGCGGTCCGGGAAGCGCCGGACCATGTCCTCGACGAGGATACGCACATGGGAGCGCATATAGTCCTCGCCGTCCGGCTGGTGCATCGCGATACGCGCCAGCATGACGAGGGCGCTCATGTCCACGGAAACGGGCTTGCCGAGCTGCTGCGACAGGCGCTCCACCTCGTCCTGTCCCACGGCGGCCAGCGCCAGGAGCTTTTCTTCGTCCATCGTGTTTACCTCCTTGTACAGTCCAAAATTACACCGGGCAGGGGCGCTCCTGCCCCAGCAGCGTCAGCGCTCAGTAGATATAGTCGGCGCACTGGCCGTGTGGGTACAGATTGGTTTTTATCCTCCTGCTGCAAATCGCGGCCTGAAAATCCGGCAGACTTCGGCCTACCGCTCGGCTTTGAGCTGCCTCTTGTACCGATAATACGTGTTCCGGGAGATTCCGCAGAGCTTGATCACCTCTGGGTCGTCCAGCGTGCCGTTGAAGTCCTTGGAATACTTCACGATGACGGCCTTGGCGGCGACACTCTTCCGGGTGGTCAGTTTCGTGCCGGGGGCGAGGCCATAGGTCTTTTCAATCCCATGCTGGGCGGCCTCCAGCTTCGCGGCCCGCATCCCGTCCCGAACCCTCGTCTGGATATCGTGCCGCTCCTTTTCGGCCTGCTCGAAGGCGATGGCAATTTGTCTCCGGGCCAGGAGCATCAGGACCCGGTTGGTCGCTTCGATGTAAATATCCGCGATCTCGTTGCCCGTGGCCGGGATGCTGGCGGCGGCGGCCTGGCGGTAGCACTCCGTATCGCAATGTGGCTCGTTCAGGAAAACCAGGTCGATCCCCCTCTGGTACAGCTCTTCGTACAGGGCGGCGCCCTCCTCCGCGTCACGGCTCAGGCGGGACACGGAATCGAACACGACGGTGTCCCCCGGCTGGAGCCGCTTGTACAGCCGGTTCCACTCCGGCCGGTCCAGGGTGCTGCCGGTGAACTTGTCGCTGAAGAACGTGGCGTCGGCATAGGCCCCGCCGTCCGCCGACATGATGTTCTCGATCTGACGCTTCAAACTTTGCTGCCGGGTGCTTACCCGGACGTATGCGTACAGCTTCATGGTTGGGCACCTCTTCGTAGTCAAACAAGGTTTACTCAGATTAGCTACTTATTATGATAGCACAGAACCAGGTATTTGTCAATAATTTAGGTACTATTCTGATATAGATTGTTTTGGTACTAAAAAGGGCGGCGCGTGCCATGGGTCTATGCCGTCGTGTCTGTCTGGACAGGCCGGCCAATGGCGAAGGCTTCCCGGTCGGGCCGCTCCGGGCGCAATGCCTGGAACGATCCTTTTTTGTCGTCCCCGCCGAAGCGGCGGGCATCAATTTGTCAAAGCATATGGAAGTGCCGCAGGGCGGCCTCGACCGCCGCCGCCATCTCTGGCGGGACCTGCGGCGGTTCCACGCCCTCCGGTAGCGGCCGGCTCTGGCCTCCCTGGGTAATGATGCCATGCTTCCGCTTGACCTGGGTGACATACCGGGAAGAAACCTTCAAGCCGTACTCCTGCAATACCCACGCCCTGATTTCCCTGTAGGTGGCGGGGTGGTACGGCGTAACGTCAGGAGACGGCTCGTAGTCCAGGAAAACATGCTTCCGGCTATTCAAAAATTCCCTACCTATAGTGAATGGCGTCGGGGCCGTCATTGGCAGCAGCAACGGCGAGTTTGTGACGGACGAGGCGGGGCGCATCGTCCTGGAAGGGTTGGAGCCCGGCTCCACTGTCACCGCGAAAGAGGTCAAGACGGTGGAGGGGGCGGTGCTGGACACCACGCCCAAATCCATCAAGATCAAGGCGGGGGAAGTGCAGTACCTCCGCTTCTACAACAAAATGCAGGGGACTATCGTTGTCCGAAAGCTGGATAAGCAGACCGGGGAACCGCTGGCCGGGGTGGAGTTCCAGATCACCTATTCAGACGGCTCCTATCTGGACGATGATTACGGCCACCTGTCCAGCAAGGGCCTGTATAAAACCGGGCCCTCCGGGGAGATCAGGATCAGCGGCGTGGTGGGTACACTGGTAATTTCTGAGGTGTCCCCTCTGCCTGGGTATGTGATGGACGAGGGCACCCGGACGCAGACAGTGAAGGTGAACCCCGGCGATACGCAGACCATCACCGTCTACAACACCAGGATCGGCGGCCTCACCATCATCAAGAAGGACGAGGAAACCGGGGAGCGGATCAAAGGCGTTCAGTTTGAAATCCGCAAGCTGAACGGGGAGATCGTGGGCACCTTCACCACCGATGTGAACGGGGTGATCCAGCTTCCCCAGGCGGAAAAGGGCTGGTTTGAAGTGGTGGAACGGAAGGCGGCAGAGGGCTACACCCTGGACGATACCCCCCACCGCGTTGAGGTGAAGGACGGCCAGACCGTCACCCTGGAAATCACCAACCGCAAGGCCGGGAGCGCCATCATCCACAAGGTGGACAGCCTCACCGGGGAGGGCATTTACGGCGTCAAGTTCGCGCGCTTTGTTCCTTGACAATCTGTGTAGAAATACGCAATAAAACAAGGCAGATTTCGCAAGAAATCTGAACTCTATGCT
>OFFJ01001747.1_pt1 | contig 15220 bp, 14 predicted proteins | sample 1521261 | NCBI WGS metagenome assembly OFFJ01 (sample SAMEA3504122, study PRJEB24116) | mouse gut metagenome | biome: mouse gut; feature: mouse-associated habitat; material: faeces | place: Denmark | collected 2011 | reverse complement strand
CACCGCCTGCCGCTGGGCGGGGGCGTAGGCGATGCCCTGCTCCTCCTCGATCTGGCCGATGATCTGCTCCACCCGGCTTGTCACGTACTCCGGCCGGTCCGCCTGACAGGAGAGCATCCGCCCCAGCTTCTCCGTCACGGACACCTCCGCCTCGTGGAGCCGGCGCAGGTAGCAGGCGTCCACCCGGGCCACCGGCTCGCAGCAGACGGCCCCCCGGGCCAGAAGCTCCCCCAGGGCGGCCTCCGCCTGCTCCGGCTGGCAGTCGATGAGCTGGAGGACGGCGCCCAGGAGCTTGTCCCGGGGCAGAAAGACGTGGCCGTTGTGGAGGTTGTGGGACAGCTCGAAGAGGACGGCGGCCTCCACCCGGCTCCGGCTGTCCCTGTCAAGGCCCATGGACAGGGCGATCTCGTCCATGACGGAGAAGCTGACGCCGTAGCGCTCGTCCACCAGCAGGTAGGGGTTGCGGCGGACCGTGTCCAGGGCGTCCGCGCCGTACTGGTGGTAGAGCCGCAGGGCCGTGGCCAGGGGCAGGCCGTTCTGCCGGAAGAACTCCAGCAGCCGGCGCAGCCCGGTCTGATAGCGGTAGCTCCTGCCGATCTCCTGGGCCTTGCGGGCGGTGATGCCCTTGATGACCGCCAGATCCTCCGGCCGCTCCTCGATGACCGTCAGGGTCTCGGCGCCGTAGCGCTGCACCAGCCGGTCCGCCAGACCGGGACCCACGCCCTTGATGACGCCGGAGCTGAGATAGGCGAGGATGCCGTCCTCCGTGGAGGGCATGTGGCGCTCCACCTGCTGGGCCTGGACCTGATCCCCGTGGACGGGGTGGCTGACCCAGCCGCCGGTGACGATCAGGTTCTCCCCCGGGGCGGCGCAGGGGATGGTGCCCACCACGGTCACCGCCTCCCCCTCCCCCGTCACCATGCGCAGCACCGTGTAGCCGTTGTCCGGATTCTGAAAGATCAGCTGCGCGACCGTCCCGTCGATGGTGCAGTGCCCGTTCATACCATTGCCTCCCGCTTTCTTCATATCTGTCCGGGCGGCCTACTGGAGGTAGCCGCCGATCTCCTCCCGGGCGCACACCGCCACCCAGCGCCGGTCCCGGGCCAGCAGCCGGGCCAGACGCAGGCCCTCCTCGGTGAGCCCGCAGTCCACCAGCAGCACCGTGCCCACCAGGGCCTGCTCCTTCCGCAGCCGCTCCATGATCCGGATCTGCCCCTCCAGGCCCTCCCCGTCCCCCTGGGCGGGGATGAGGGCCACCGTCCCCTGCCGCCGGCGCTCCAGGGGCGCGTACAGCACCGCCTTTACCACCATCCACATGATCGACGCAAGGCCAATGGCGGCCAGCATGGCCACCAGCCCGTCCTGCAACAGCTGCATAAGCTCCTCCGTTCCGCCGCCTGCGCGGCTTTCAATCGCTTATGCCAGTCTATGCGGGGCGGGGGCGGTTTGACAGACCTGGTGGTCCATCCGGTCAGACATCAAATCATATCCCGGGCGAAATTTCCGCATGGCATCGTTGTTGTCCTTGACGGGCCGCAGCCCGATAGAGGGCAGTTACCCGTATGGGGTAACCGCCCTCTTTCCTTTGCAGATGCTGACAGCGCCAGACAAGCCCTCCATCCGCCCGGGCCCCGGCCAAGGGACGGCGCTCACAGCGCGTCCTGCTCCTCCGTGGTCCTGCGGCCGCAGAGGTCCCAGAGCACCTGCCGCACAGCCAGCACGCCGCCGCCGATCAGGTGTCCGGTGGTGCCGAAGCGCTCAAACCGGAGCTGGAAGGTGTCCTTCATATACTGGTTGAGCTTCTCCTGGTACATGTCCTCCACGATCTCCTGCAGGACCGTCCCCTGCCGCACCATGCTCCCGCACAGGAGCACCACGTCCGGCGCGTAGGTGTTGGCCAGCAGGTTCACCGCGATGGCCACGTACTCCCCCACCTGATTCATCATCGCCCTGGCGAAGGTCCCCCCCTGCCGGTACAGGGCGAAGAGCTGGGCCAGGGTGGCGGCCTGGGGGTAGACCCCCCGGGCCTCCGCCAGCAGCGTCCGCTGGGAGAGGTAGGTCTGGAGGCAGCCCGCCTTCCCGCACTCGCAGATCTTCCCCGCCGGGTTGAGGATGATGTGGCCGATCTCCCCGGCCATGTTGTCCCTGCCCCGGTAGATCTCGTCGTCGAGGATGACCGCCGCGCCCACGCCGTCGCCGATATTCAGCACCACGATGTTCTGGAAGCCCTTGGCCGCGCCGAACTGGTGCTCCGCCACGGCCACCGCCTTCACGTCGTTTTCCAGAATGAACGTCCAATCCGGCAGGCGGCGCCGCAGATGCTCCAGCAGGGGCACGCCCTCCCACTGGAAGTTGGCGGAGAAGACCACCTCGCCCCTGCCCATATCCAGAATGCCGGGCACCACCACGCCCACGGTGCGGCAGAGGTCCTGCCCCCGCTGCTCCCGCAGGAACTGCTCTAAGCAGTCCGTCATCCAGGGGAGCACCCGCCCGGGCACAAAGTCCCCCTCCGGCACCGGGAGATCCCGGTAGGCCGTCACCTGTCCCGTCAGGTTCACCAGCCCCAGATGGAGCTTGTCCCGGGCCAGAAACAGGCTGGCGCAGAGCAGGCGGTCCTGGCGCAGGGACAGCAGCCGGGGCGGACGGCCCACCTGACAGATGGCCTCCGTCTCCCGCTCCTGAAGGATGCCCCGGGAGATCATGTTCTCCACGATCCGCCCCACGGTCATGATGTTCATGCCCGTGCGCACAGCCACCTGGGCCCTTGACATCTCCCCCTCCGACTGGACCAGAGAGAGGACCTGCCGGATATTGGCGTAATATATTTGGACCCTGTCCGCTTTCCGTATATTGGCCGTAGGCGGTCACCTCCCCGTTCCGGCGGCGTTTCTGCTTGGACGCTCTATTCTATTATACTGCAATCTCTCCAAATTACAAGAAAAAATTCGTCTCCCCGCTATGCCCGCATGACGCTGCGGCAGACCTTCACCACCATGTCGCCGCTGCCCACGTTGTAGCCGCTGCACGCGTAAACCGCAGTCAGCGCTCCGGTGGCCACCAGGATCAGGGGCAGCTTCTCTGGGTCCACATACATCCGCCGGGCCAGGGTCTCCACGTTGGGCACAAAGGGATCGTAATACACCCTGATCTGGGGGAAGACCTCCAGCACCCGCTGGAGCTTGGCGTTCTCCAGGGCCTCCCGGCTGCGGACCAGGAAGACGACGTCCGCCGGCAGGCTCCGGAAGTCCGCCTCCAGCTCCAGCATCTCGTTGAGGATGTGCTCCGTGGGCTCCCTGCCCTCCTCCAGCCACAGGAGGACAGCCCCGTTTTTGGTGAGCTCGCTGCCCAGGACCTCCTGTCCCTGGCTGTCCCGGACCTTGAACTCCTCCAGCTCGTAGCTGCCCAGCATCTCCGACAGGTCCGCCTGGTGCTTGCGCAGACGGATGGTCTGGGTCTCCCCGGGAGCCAGGGTGAAGTGGTACTTGCTGGCGTAGAGGTTGCCGTTGGGCAGGCGGTTGTCCGTGATGACCCGGTACTCGCCGGCGCTCACCTGGACCCGCAGCCGGTCTCCCTCCCACTTCTCCCGGCTCAGCTCCAGGGTCTGGTACATGCCGCCGGTCAGAAGGCCCAGGGCGAAGTCGGTCTCATACTGCCAGCTCTCCCCGTCCTCCTTCTCAAAGACCACGGCGCAGTCCTCTCTCCGGGCCGCCTCCACAGCCGTGAACCGTCCGTCCGCCCAGTACTCCGCCCGCCGGTCCACCGGATTCATCCGGGCGGCAACGCCCAATGTCCGGCAGATGGAGACAAAGAGGATCTTCTTGGACAGGGGACTGGCGTTTTTCACCGTCAGGGCCCCCACCGGCCCGGTGACGATCTGGCCGTATTCGATGGACTCGTCAAACCCGATCTCCCGGCCGATATAGCGCCAGATCTCCATGGGATCCCCCCGGAAGGCGGCCTTCTGCTCCTCGGAGAGTGTCTCCAGGATGAACCGCCGGCACAGGCGCAGGGGCTCGTTGAACACCCGGGGGCAGACGATGCAGGGGTAGTACAGCTCCTCCGGAGCCTGGTACTCCCGGCTGCACGCCAGGGCCTCCCGCAGCACCTCCGGGTCCACGTCCCGCCGGTCCTTGGCGGACAGGGTCAGCAGCAGGGCCTCCTTCTCCTTGGGCTGGAACTCCCCGTCCTCCAGGAAGGCCAGCAGCCGGTCCAGGTTCCCCCGGCTCTCGAAGAGGAGATCAAAGATCTCCCGGCTGTAGCCGTACTGCTTTACCACAGCCTCTGCCCGCTCCCTGTGGAACATGGCCTCCGTCCGCTTCTCCCGTATCTCGTTGGCGGCGGCGGTCTTTTTCAGGCCCAGGGCCTTCTGCTCCTCCGTGGGGCGGGCGGCGCTGACAATCTGATCCTTGGGCGCGGTGGACACAAAGTCCTCCCACTGGCCGGGGACCGGGCTCTCCCGCTCCAGAACGATCTCCACCCGGTCCCCGTCCGGGGTGTAAACCATCCGCTCGCAGAAGAGGTCCCCCTTCTTCGCGTGGATGTTGATGCTGCCCAGGCCGCAGGTGAGGCGCACCGTGCCGCCGGCCCCGGTGACCATGACGGCGGCGGGGAAGATATCGCAGTAGTTGAGGATCCCGAAGGAGACCTGGGCCCCCTCCACCGGCGCGCCGGCGGCGTCCTTCACCGCCACGGTGAGGGACTTGGTTGCGGCGTAGAGCTTTAAGTTGTTGAGGAAGGAGGCCATGCCCACCTTGGAGATGATCTCCTCCCCGGAGATCTCCCCAAAGCAGCGGCTGTGGATCAGCATGGCCCGGCTGGCCGCGTTGGTGAACCAGCCCTTGTTGAGCACCTCCTCCGGCTCGCAGGCGCCCAGGAAGTACCACTGGCCGCCGCACCAGACCTCCACCCAGGCGTGGTTGTCGTCGCAGTGGGCCCACCGGGGGGTGTAGATCTGCCGGGCGGGGATGCCCAGGGAGCGGAAGACGTTCACCCCAAAGGCGGACTCCTCGCCGCACCGGCCGTAGCCGGACCGGTAGGCCCCCAGGGCGGAGATGGTCCGGGCGTCCGTGGCCTGATACATCACGTTCTCCGCGCACCAGTAGTTGGCCTCGATGACGGCCCCGATCGCGTCCAGGCCCGCCACCCGCTCCGCAAGCTGGCTGTGGAAGAACTTCCGGCAGTCGCACAGCTCCTCCTCGTTGACCCGGATGTGGAGCACGTAGTTGAGGAAAATGTCCTCCGGCACGCCGGCGGCGTAGGGGGAGCTCTGCCGCAGGAACACCCCGTGCTCCCCGCAGGAGAGGAAGAGGTCCAGATCGTAGTTGGCCAGATCGCTCAGGGGGCTGCTGCCGCAGATCCACTTGGCGGCCAGAATGGCGTCCGGGGAACAGGTCTTCTCCGCCCGGGCCATCTGGGCGCGCAGCTCCGCGGCCCGGGTCTCCCCGGCCCGCGCCAGCAGGGCCTCCCACTTCGCCTGGGCGGTATCATACATGGATGTTGAAAAAAGCATGGTTTCCTCCTGACGGGAGCCGCCCTCCGGGGCCGCTCCCTCTTCACATTATATATATTCAGCATAAAAAGACAAGTCCAGACCAAGGGATGGAACTTGTCTTTTTAAATTGATGGATTATGCCAGGGTGTGGACGATCTGGGCGCACTGGCGGAACTCCTCCTCGTCCGTCTGCCAGATCTCGTACTCCGACAGGGAGGGCAGGCCCATAAAGACGGTGCTCTTGCGGTAGATCATGCCGCTGTCCAGGGGGGCCTTCCGGCCCGTGGTGTGGAACACCACCACGCCGGCGTGGTCGTGGATCTCCCGGATGTTCCACTTCTTCACCCCGCAGCCGGCCATGATGTCGATGCGGCCCGCCGCCCGGGCATAGAGCTCCCGGAGCAGGTCCTTGCCCGCCGCCGCGTCGCCGGCCTGGCCGGAGGTCAGGATGGTCCGGCAGCCCAGTTCAATGGCCGCCTCCAGCGCCTCAAAGGGGTCCCGGGTCATGTCGAAGGCCCGGTGGAGGGTCACGTCCATGCTGCCGGCGCAGGCCATCAGCCGGGCCATCTTCTCCCGGTCCAGCTCCCCCTCCGGGGTCAGCGCGCCGATGACCACGCCGTTGGCCCCCAGGCCCCGGAACGCATTGATCTCCTCGCACATCTCCTCCATCTCGATGTCCGAATAGAGGAAGTCTCCGAAGCGGGGGCGGATGAGCACGTTGATCTTCACGTCACAGTCCCGCTTCACCTGCTTGAAAACCACAGGGGAGGGCGTGGTTCCGCCGATGGCCAGATTGGCGCACAGCTCCAGCCGGTCCGCGCCCCCCCGGGCGGCGGCCATGCAGGAGGCGTGGGAGTCTACGCAGGCCTCAATCAGTGGGTGATTCATACAATGTTTCCTCTCCAAATCATGTATTTTGCGGAAGCATCAGTACAGGTGGCAGGCCACAAAGTGGCCGGGCTCGATTTCCTTGGTCTCCGGCCTGCGCTCCAGGCAGGCCTTGGTGCACCGCTTGCACCGGGCCGCGAAGGGACAGCCCGCCGGCAGGTCAATGGTGCTGGGGATGTCGCCCTCCAGGATGATCCGCTCCTTTTGCAGGGTGGGGTCCGGGATGGGCACGGCGGAGAGCAGGGCCTCCGTGTAGGGGTGGGCCGGGCGGGCGTAGAGCTTCTCCTTGGGCGCGGTCTCCACCACAAAGCCCAGGTACATCACCGCGATCCGGTCCGAGATCATCTCCACCACCGACAGATCGTGGGAGATGAACACGTAGGTGAGCTTATACTCCTCCTGGAGCCTGTGGAGCAGGTTGAGGACCTGCGCCTGGATGGACACGTCCAGGGCGGAGATGGGCTCGTCGGCAATGACCAGCTTGGGGTTCACGGTCAGGGCCCGGGCGATGCCGATGCGCTGCTTCTGGCCGCCGGAGAACTCGTGGGGGTAGCGCTTGGCGTGCTTGGCGCTCAGGCCCACGATGCCCAGCAGCTCGTTGACCACCTTCATCCGCTCCCCGGCGCTCATGTCCGTGTGGATGAGCAGGGGCTCCTCGATGAGCTCCGCCACCCGCATACGGGGGTCCAGGCTGCCCGCGGGGTCCTGGAAGATCATCTGCATGTCCTTGCGCAGGGGCCGCATGGCGTCCTGGGAGATCTTGGAGATCTCCTTGCCCATGAACCAGATCTCGCCGCTGTCCGGCGTGAGCAGGTGGTTGATGAGCCGGCCCGTGGTGCTCTTGCCGCACCCGGACTCGCCCACGATGGAGAAGGTCTCCCCCTCGAACACGTCAAAGCTGACGTTGTTGACCGCATGGACAAACTTTGTGGGCTTGCCCAGCAGGGACTTGCCCACCGGGAACGTCTTGGATACGTTCTTCAAAGATACGATTTTTTCCATCACCTGCATCCCCCTATCCTTCCTGTCTCAGCCAGCAGCGGCAGCGGCGCTCCCCGCCCACGTTCTTCAGCTCCGGCTCCTGGGCGCGGCACTTGTCCGTGGCGTACTTGCACCGGGGCGCGAAGCGGCAGCCCGTGGGCATGGAGGCCAGATCGGGCACGCTCCCCGGAATGCTGGGCAGCACCTTCACCCCGGCTCCCAGCTTGGGCACGGAGGCGATGAGGCCCTGGGTGTAGGGATGGGCGGGGGAGGCGAAGAGCTCCTTCACCGGCGCCTCCTCCACGATCTTGCCCGCGTACATGACGATCACCCGGGAGCACATCTCCGCCACCACGCCCAGATCGTGGGTGATGAGGAGGATGCTGGACTGGTCCTCCTTCTGGAGCTTCTTCATCAGATCCAGGATCTGGGCCTGGATGGTCACGTCCAGCGCGGTGGTGGGCTCGTCGGCGATGAGCAGCTGGGGATCGCAGCTGAGGGCCATTGCGATCATCACGCGCTGGCTCATGCCGCCGGAGAGCTGGTGGGGGTAGTTCTTCAAAACCCGCGGGGGGTCCGGGATGCCCACCTTGCCCAGCATATCCGCGGCGTGGCGGCGGGCCTCCTCCTTGGTCTTGCCGGTGTGGAGGCGGATGGTCTCCACCATCTGCCGGTCAATGCGCATGGAGGGGTTCAGGGCGCTCATGGGCTCCTGGAAGATCATGCTCATCCGGCCGCCCCGGATGGCGCGGATCTCCGCGTCCGAGGCCGCCAGCAGGTCCATGCCGTCCAGAATGGCATGGCCGTGGGTCACCTTGCCCGGGGTGTCCTTCAGAAGGCGCATGATGGACAGGCTCGTCACGCTCTTGCCGCAGCCGGACTCGCCCACCAGACCCAGAATCTCCCCCTTGTAGATGTCGAAGGAGACCTTATCCACGGCTGTGACGCTGCTCTTCTTGCTGGAGAAGAACTCCGTGCGCAGCTCGTCAACCTTCAGCAATACTTCTTTCTGCATATCGAATCTCCTTTTCCTATTCTCCCCGTCACTTGATCTTGGGGTCCAGGGTGTCCCGCAGGCCGTCGCCGAAGAGGTTGAAGGCCAGCACGGTGACAAAGATCACCAGACCGGGCAGATACACCATGTGGGGCGCGGTGGACAGGTAGCTGCGGCTCATGGAGAGCATGGCGCCCCACTCGGGATCGGTGACGTTGGCGCCGAAGCCCAGGAAGCTCAGGGAGGAGGCGGCCATAATGGCGGAGCCGATGCGCATGGTGAAGTTGACGATGAGGGACTGGATGGTGCCGGGGAAGATGTGCAGGAACAGGATCCGGCCGTCCTTGCAGCCCAGGCTGCGGGACACCTCCACGTACAGGGAGCCCTTGACGGCCAGGGTGGCGGAGCGCATCATGCGGGCGAAGCTGGGCACGGTGAACACCGCCACGGCGATGAATACGTTGATGATGCCGGGGCCCAGCAGGGCCACGATGGCGATGGCCAGCAGGATGTCAGGGAAGCTGAAGAGCACGTCCGCGCCCCGCATGACCAGCATCTCAATCCAGCCGCCGTAGTAGCCGGCCAGCAGGCCCAGGATGGTGCCCAGCACCGCGCCCACCACCACCGAGGACAGGGAGACGCCCAGGGTGAGGGGCGCGCCGGCCAGAATGCGGCTGAAGATGTCCTGGCCGAACTGGTCCGTGCCGAACCAGTGCTCCGCGCTGGGAGGCGCGAGGATGTTGTCGTAGTCGTAGGCGCTGGGGTCGTAGGGGGCCAGGGAGGGCCCGATGATGGCGATAATCAGCAGGAACACCATCACCGCGAAGGCGGCCACGGCGGTTTTCCGCTTGAGAAACTTCTTGATGAACTCCCGGGTTTTGCTGCTCTTGTCCGCTATGATATTTTCGTCTATGTAGTTCTCCTCGAAGACTGCCTGATTCTCCGCGCGTTCGTTCTGATTGGTTGACATGGTATCCTCCTCCCTCCTTTAATCGTAGCGGATCTTGGGGTTGATGACGCCGTAGAGCATATCCACCACCAGATTGATGAGCACGTACTGCATGGCAAAGATCATCAGCAGGCCCTGGATGGCCGGGTAGTCCCGGAAGGCGATGGAGTCCACCAGCAGCCGGCCCATGCCGGGGATGGAGAAGATGGTCTCGGTGATGACGGAGCCGGAGAGCAGTCCGCCGATCTGGAGGCCCAGGATGGTGACCACCTGGATCAGGGAGTTCTTGAAGGCGTGGCGGAACATGACAATGGCCTCCCGCTGGCCCTTGGCCCGGGCGGTGCGCACGTAGTCCTCCCGCAGGGTCTCCAGCATGGAGGAGCGGGAGTAGCGGGCCAGGGTGGCCATGATGCCGGTGCCCATGACGATGGAGGGCAGGATAAAGCTCCTCCAGGAGTCCAGGCCCGACACGGGGAACCAGCCCAGGTGGACGGAGAAGTACTGGATGCCCATCAGACCCAGCCAGAAGCCGGGGGCGGAGAGTCCGCAGATGGCCAGCAGCATGCCGATCAGATCCAAGAAGGTGCCCCGCTTGATGGCGCAGATGACGCCGATGAAGATGCCTGCGAAGGGTGCCCAGACAAGTCCTGCGCACACCAGCTGAATGGTGAACCGGAACCGGGACCAGATGAGCTCGGAGACGGGGATGTTGCTCTTGAGGCTGCGGCCCATATCGCCGCGGAACAGATCCTTCATGTAGTTGAAGTACTGCACGATCAGAGGCTTATCCAGCCCGAACTCGGCCCGGATGGCCTCCACCTCCTCCACCGTGGCCTCCTTGCCGGCCAGGGTCTGCGCCGGGTCACCGGGCAGCAGGTGGATGAACATGAACACAAAGATGGAAATGACCAGCATCAGCGGGATCGTTTCCAAAAGACGTCTGGCACAATAACGTCCCATGATTTACCTCCCTCTCTTTATTGGGAAAGCGGAGCAGGAGAATCCTGCTCCGCTTTCAGCACTTAAGCGTGGAACCGTAGAGGCTTAGCGGTCAAGCCCCGCCGTGCGGAATACGAACACGCCGCCGGGCATGTACTGCAGGCCCGTGACATAGGTCTTATAGGCGTTGAGGGTGTTGTCGTTGCCCAGGAAGATCCAGGGGCACTCCTCCCAGGCGATGGCCTGGGCCCGGGCGTAGGCCTGGGCGATCTCGTTCTGATCGCTCATCTTCAGCGCGTCGTCCAGCAGCTGGTTGAACTCGGCGTTGTTCCAGAAGGCGGTGTTGTAGCCCTCGGGAGGAACCTTGTCGCCGTGGAGGATGCTGCGCATGGAGCCGTCCGCCTCGTAGGAGCCGGAGGACCAGTTCACATACCACATCTGGACGGTGGTGCTCTCCAGGGGGGCGCTGGTCAGCTCGGCGTTGGCGGTGGACTCGTTGGGCAGCAGGTTCACGTTGACGCCGATCTGGCTGAGCTGCTGCTTGACAAAGGTGGCGCCCTTCTGCTCAACAGTGGTGTTGTCCACGATGATGTCCACATCGAAGCCGTCCTCAAAGCCGGCCTCCTTCATCAGGCTCTTGGCCTTCTCCAGATCCAGGGAGTAGGGGGTCTGCTCCGCGTAATAGAAGATGGAGTCGGAGAAGATGGAGGTGGGCACCTTGGCGTAGCCGTTGAAGACCACCTTGGCGTAGGCCTCGCTGTCAAAGGCGTAGTTGAGGGCCTGGCGCACCCGCTGATCGGCAAAGGGCTTGCGGCCGTCAGGCAGGGCCCACTCGGTGTTCAGGGTGACGTAGCGGTAGGTGGTGGCGGGCTGAACGTCCACCACGATGGAGGGATCGTTCTCGATGAGGCTCACGTCGGTGACGGGGACGGGGGTGATGACGTCCGCCTCGCCGGTCTGGAGCATGGCGATACGGGAGGCGTCCTCGGGCACCACGATGAAGGTCAGGCTGTCAACGGTGGGACCCTCGCGCCAGTAGTCCTCGTTGCGCACCAGCTTGGTGTAGCCGCCGTCCACACGCTCGGAGAGGACATAGGGGCCGGTGCCGGCGGAGTTCTTGGCCAGATAGTCGCTGGCGTTCTCCATGGCCATGGCCTTGGGGGAGACAATGCGCAGCTGGGTGATCTTGTTGATGAAGGTGTTGTTGGGCTCGTCGAGGGTGATGGAGACCTGGTACTCGCTGTCCACAGTGACGTCCACCCAGTTCTTGGTGGTCCGGGTCAGGGTCAGCTCGGGATGGGCCAGGCCCCGATCATAAACCGCCTTCACAGCCTCGGCGTTGAAGGGCTCGCCGTCGTGGAACTTGATTCCCTCGTTGAGCACGAAGGTATAGGTGCGGCCGTCCTCGGACACGCTCCACTCCTTGGCCAGGCTGGGGATGACGTTGGTGTCCTCGTCAAAGGTCAGCAGGCTCTCGTACATCTCGTAAGTAATCTGGTTGGAAGCGCCGTTGCTGGAGACATGGGGATCCAGGTGGGTGGCGTCGGCCAGAACGGCCACCACCATGTCGTTGTCCGGGGACTTGGCGCCGGAGGTCTGCTTGCCGGCGTCGGCGGGGGCGGCGCTGTCAGCGGGGGCGTTGCTGTTGTCCTTGGGGGCGCTGTTGTCCCCGCCGCAGGCAGCCATGCTCAGAAGCATCACGGCTGCAAGCAGGAAGGTCAGGGCTCTTTTCATTCTCAATTTCCTCCAGTCATATTTATTGTAAACCGCACCTGCGGATTCACAAAACAGCCACTCCGGCGGACAGGGCCCTCTGCGCTTGCCTGGACAAGCGCAGGCGCACAGGACGTCCTGTGCGGGAGGGCGGGTGAACCTGCCGCCGGGGGTTCACACTGGGAATTATAAACATTCTGTTAAAATAAGTCAACAAAATTCAGGAACATAACTGCACTTTCTCCCATTTACACGTAATATACACCGATGTTTTGTGTATTACGCCCAATAATTAATATATAATAAATAATAATTGGCAAAAAAACAGCCCCGCGCCTGCCTCCACCAATCCCTCATCCCCCGGCTGTGAATACAGGTTCTTAATTCTCCGCCAGCCCCGCCGCCAGATGGAAGAGGGTGCTCACCGCCGCGCCTGTGGCCCCGGAGACCTGATGCTGCCACACCGGCTTGTTCACGCTGGCCGTGCCGGCGATATCCAGGTGGAGCCAGGGGAGGTCCTGGGTGAAGCGCTTGAGGAAGGCCCCCGCTGTGATGGCGCCGCAGCCGTCCTTGCTGGTGTTGCGCATATCCGCCAGATCGCTCTCGATCATCCGCTCATACTCCCTGCACAGGGGCATCCGCCAGTACTTCTCCCCGGACAGGGCGGCGGCGGCCTCCAGGCGGCCGTACCAGCCGTCGTCGCTGGCCATAACCCCGGCGGTCACATAGCCCAGCATGGCCCAGATGGCCCCGGTGAGGGTGGCCGCGTCCACCAGACGGGTGCACTTCTCCTCCCGGGCCGCCCAGGTGAGGCCGTCGGCCAGGATCAGGCGGCCCTCGGCGTCGGTGTTGAGGATCTCGATGGTCTGGCCGGAGAGGGAGCGGATCACATCGCCGGGCACGGCGCTCTCCCGGGAGATCCGGTTCTCACAGGTGGGGATCACGGCCACAGCATTTACCCTGGTCCCCGCCGCCGCCAGGGCCCGCAGGGCGCAGGCCGCGGCTGCCGCGCCGGCCATGTCCCCCTTGATGCCCTCCATGGAGTCCGGGGATTTAAGGGAGTAGCCGCCGGTGTCCACGGTGACGCCCTTGCCCACCAGGCCCAGGACCTCGCCGCTCTCCGGCGCGCCCATGTAGCGCAGCACCACCAGCGCCGGGGGATGGCCGCTGCTGTCCCCCACGGCCAGCAGGCCGCCCAGGCCCTTCTCCGCCAGCTCGTCCCGGGGGAGGACCCTCGCCTGGACCGGCAGGCCGGACACCATGTCCGTCAGGGTCTTGGCAAACTCCATGGGGGGCAGCAGATTGGCGGGGCGGTTCACCAGATTCCGGGCCTCCACGATGGAGCGGGCCAGCTCCAAGGCCGTGGTGAAGTCCTCCTCCCGCCAGCCCTCGCCGCCGGCGTAGCAGGCGAGCTCCGGCTCCCAGCGGCCGGACAGGGCAAACTTCTGCTTGTAGCCTCCGCCGCAGATCCCCTCCAGGGCGGCGCACAGGCCGGCCAGGCCCAGCTCCCCCGCCGGGGCGAGGTCAAAAAGGCAGCTCCCGCACTTCAGCTCCAGAGCGGTTTTGACCGCCTTGCCGTAGACCTCCTTGCAGGCCAGAGGCGTCCACGCCTCCTCCCCCCGGCCCACGGTGATGAGGGTGGGACCCTCCGCCTGGAGCTGATAGCGGGCCGTGAGATAGGCGCCCTCCCCGGGGCCGGCCTTCGCCTGGATGGGTTCGCCATTGTAGATTTTCACTTCAATTCCTCCTTCCGCCGGATGGACCCGGCGCGTGATGCTTGACAGTATACCCCATAAAGCTCCGGTCCGCAAGGCGGAAATCCGTTTTTCGAAAAACGCAGCCTCCTGCAGGGACGAGCGATGCCCGCCGCCGCGTGGGCCGCGTGCAAAATCCGCTCCAGCTTCTCCGCCTCCCCCGGGCGCTGTCCGGCGGCACGGCCATAGGCGGCGGCCCCGCCGGTGATTTTGACAGCCCGGGGACCGGCGCATTGCAGCGGCCCGGGCCTTTTTCCGCCCCGGGCCGGCCCCGCCTCCAGGCCGCTCAGGAGGTTGGTCCTAATTCACAAATATTTGAAAAATTTTTCGTGAAATATTCTTCTTCTTCTCCTTGCAAATTAGAGGAATTTGCGGTATAGTGTACTTAGTTAAAATTGTGTCAATATGACAGGAGGTTCTGACATGGGACATTTTGACCACGACGGCCACGATCACGCCCATATCCATGAGCACACCCACACCGACGAGCACGGCGCCGTGTACACCCACAGCCACCAGCACAGCCACGAGGGCGAGCACCAGCACGTCCACGGCGGCGCCCAGGCCACGGCGGTGCTGCAATATATGCTGGATCACAACATCCACCACGCCGGCGAGCTCAGCGATATCGCCAAGCAGTTCACCGGCGAGGCCCAGCACCAGCTGCTCCACGCGGTGGAGTCCTTTGACCAGGCCAACGGCTATCTCTCCGCCGCCCTGGAGCTCATCAAGGCCGGAGAGAAAAACTGAGGGATCCGAGGAGGAATATCCATGTGCCTTTCCACTATATATAGGAATGAGAAGCAGGACGGCAACATCCTGTGCCGCTTTGTGGCCAGCATCACCGCAGACGGGGACAAGCTGACGTTCGTGGACGTGATGGGGGAGACCACCACCATCACCGGCCGCCTGGTCAGCGCGGATCTCACCGCCGGATCGGTGATCGTGGCCTTGGAGTGACGGCCATGCGGGACTACGAGCTCTGCTGCGAGATCTTCAATCAGTGCAGCAACAACCAGATGCGGGATGTGGACTTTCAGGAGGTGTCCGTGGAGGACACGGACGCGTATATCCGGGACCTGGAGCCCCGGGCGGAGATTGAGCGGGAGGATCTGGCCGACGGCGGGGTGGTCTACCACACCAACACCGCCGGCCTGCTCAAACGGTACAGCTTTACACCGATCTGAGAAAGGAGCCCGGCTATTATGGGCATGACTGACCTGCGGTTCAAAAGCTACCTGAAGCAGCTGGTTCGCGCCATAGAGACGGCCGAAAGCCAGGACACCAAGGAGGCGATCCTCCTGGAGCTGGCGAAGCTGAAAAAGGATTTGGAAGAGGATATCAAGAGTTAAGTACCCCCTGCGGCGGCGCCGCTGAATAAAACATACTAATGGAGGACAATTGACATGAGCGTAGCGGATATTTTCGAGAAGAGATCGGCCTTTTCCTTCGAGGTCTTTCCCCCCAAGACAGACGTGGGCATGGAGAAGCTGTGCGGCGCCGGCGGCGTG
>OFFJ01001736.1_pt1 | contig 15326 bp, 12 predicted proteins | sample 1521261 | NCBI WGS metagenome assembly OFFJ01 (sample SAMEA3504122, study PRJEB24116) | mouse gut metagenome | biome: mouse gut; feature: mouse-associated habitat; material: faeces | place: Denmark | collected 2011 | reverse complement strand
TATGCGGGAACGCATACGGAATATTATAATATCACAGAAAATAAGGTAAATATCAAGCTGAATAATACCAGCTATGAGTTTACAGGTAAGCCGCTCGGTCCCGGACTTACGGTTACGGACAGCAAAGGAAAGGTTCTGACAAGAGATATTGATTATACCCTTAAATACAACGGTGAAAGGATTGAGCCGGGTACATATTCGGTTACGGTTACACTTATGGGCAATTATGTTGGCTCAGCTACAGCGAATTATAAGATTACCGAAAACAATGTAACTGTTAAACTGAATAATACAATTTATGAATGCACGGGCAAACCGCTTGGTCCGGGTCTTACCGTAATGAACAGTAAAGGAACAGTTCTGACAAGAAACGTTGATTACACACTTAAATACAATGGTGAAAGAATTAAGCCGGGTATATATTCGGTTACGGTTACACTTAAAGGAAATTACAGAGGCTCTGTTACTGAGGAATATCAGATTGTTGAAACATATAAGTCAATTCCTCTTAACTCAAAAGCAATCAGTTGTTCAAATTCACGCAAAAACTGTACAAGATATATTTACGGAACATCATCAATGGGTTATTCTCTTGATGCGTTTATTATCGACGGAAATGGTAAAAATAATAAAGTAATATTTATAGATTTTGCAGTTCACGGCTTTGAAGATGAATATGCGAGGGATGGTCAGGTCCTTGTACAGCTTGGAAATGAGCTTGTTGAGTATTATGCATATCATCCTGAGTTACTTGGAGATTACCGAATGGTAATTGTTCCTTGTGCAAATCCTGATGGAACAATACACGGTAAAAACAATTATCGTGCAGAAAAGAGCGGCGCTTTTGGCAGATGTACATATACAGGTGTTGATATGAACAGAGATTTCAAAGCAGGAGGATTTAAGGCTGTTGAATCAAGGGCACTTCGCGATTTGATGAATAAATATCCTATGAAGATTTATCTTAATTTTCATGGCTGGCTTGACGGTGTATATGGAAATCCGGAGCTTGTAAAAATTTTCAGAGCAAATGCAGGTCTTACAGAAGATCATTCAAATGCTTACGGAGCCAGCAAGGGTTACATTGAAGGATATGTTAATAATACCTTCAGAGCAAAATCTGCTATGGTTGAGCTTAGAAACACAAAATCCGTAAACACTTCAAAAGTTATTTCTGCAATTAATACGTCTATTGCCAAGAATTAGTATTGTAAGATTATAAAAAAAGAAATGCATAGTAAAAATCCCGCAGAGATTAATTCTCTGCGGGATTTTTATCCGTTCCAGCGATAAAGCATACAAGGTCTGCCGCCTGTTTCGTAGTTCATATTACCAATAATTTGTCCTTTTTCAAGCAGATAATTCATATATCTGCGTACAGTAACTCGTGACAGTCCTATCTCGTCCGCAATTTCTTCTCCTGTAAGCTCAACAGATGGATTGTTTTCCAGAAAATCGCAGATAGTTTCAAGTGTCTGATTCTGTATTCCTTTAGGCAGTTCGTCATTTGTTTTAGGATACGCTCCTCCGATTAAGGCATCAAGACTCTGCTGATTAAAGGTAGCCAAGTCATGAAATGCATCCTGCCTGCTCAGAAATGTTTTTAAAGCCTGCTGAAAGCGGTTGTTGGAGAATGGTTTTACAAGATAATCAATAATTCCGAGTCTTAACGCTTCTTCTATTGTTTCGCTGTCATTGGCAGCAGTTACCATAATAACAGAAACGGGAATTCCTTTTTCTCTGATTTGTCTTAGCAATGTTAAACCGTCTGTATGGGGCATATACTGATCCAGAATAATCAGGTGCACAACATTTTTTTGCAGATATTCCATTGCAGATAAACCGTTATTGCAGACTGAGCAAACGTGAAAATGTGGGTTTTGATTAACATATTGCTTGTTAATCATTGAAACCATAGGGTCATCTTCAACAATCAAAACTTCATACATGATTGCTTCCTCCTTCGTCTGTTAAGGTTACCGTGAATGATGTGCCTGTGCCTAATTCCGAATCAACGGAAATTGTGCCGTTGTATTTTTGAATTAAATTGTTCACAATATGCAGTCCGAAGCCGTGGTTTTCTCCTTTAGTGGAAAAACCATTTTCAAATATTGCGTTTTTATTTTCAGGAGCAATACCCGTTCCGGTATCATCCACGCTGATAAGCAATGCGTGCGGCTTTGTATAAATGCCAACAGATAATTCTTTTGGCTGCTCAGCCTTTTCATTTATGGAATCCATTGCATTATCAAGCAGATTTCCGATTATGGTTACCAAATCACCTGATGGAAGGGAAATCTCACTTCTTGATAATCTGCTTGAGCTTTTAAGCGTAAATTGTATATTGAGCTCTGCTGCACGTGAATATTTTCCGATAAGCAGTGCGGCAACAGACGGATCTTCAATACTTTTCATAATTTTATGAATTACCTTTTGCTGAATAGCGGTAATGTTCATAATATATTCGCTTGCTTCTGCGGTGTTTCCAATCTGAATTAAACCGAGAATGACGTGGAGCTTGTTGATGAAATCGTGATTGTTGGCACGCATGGATTCAACCATATATTTTACGCCCGATAAATCCTCCATAATTTTAGTGTATTCCGTTCTGTCACGCAGAATACACAATGCACCGACTATTTGCTCGTGCTCCATAACAGGAATCTGGTCGGCAAGAATATCATTGCCTTTTGATGAGTTAATGGATACGCCAAAGTATTTTTCACCCAAAGTCAGGGTTTGTTTTAAAGCCAGTTCAGGGCATATTCTGCTGATTTTATTGTTTTCCGATTGATTATCTTCAACATAAAGCATTTTTCGTGCAGCTTTATTTATATAGATGATTTTTTCATCCGTTCCAACCGCAATAATTCCTTCTTCAAGGGATTCCAATATGTTATCTCTTGTACTGAACATTGCACTGAAAGTACTTGGCTCATAACCGAATAACATTTTTTTGATTTTTGTTGAAAGATATTTTGAAAAAATGACTGCACAGATGATAACCGTAACAGCACAGATTAGGTGAATCGTAATTGCATTTATAACAACACGGTTAATATTTTGCTTGAGCATAACTGCAAGCACAAAGCCGGAATAATTGCCGTCACTGTCATAGATTGCGGCATAGGCACGTCGTTGTGAGCCTGAAGGACCAATGTCGCTTGTTACATATATAAGTTTGCTTTCGTTTTGAAAGTCGGGGAGTGTGCCGTCATAAACAGTGCCGATTAACTCGGAATTTGTATGGTATTTTCTTACCTGATCGCTTCCGACGACAGATATAACATCTATGTTTGATAAAGAGCTTTTAAGTGTATCCAAATATGGCTTTACAATAGATGCGGAATTTTCGCTGTTATCTGCTGCAAGCTCTTCCTGCACAATTTGTGACTGTGAAATAGTGTATGCTATATTCTGCAGGTTTTCATCAAGATAATTGCTTTCTGATTTTATATTCAGAAATATGCTTATCACAGTAATTAAAATTGTCATAATCGAAACAAGAATAATCAGCGTTATCAGAATTTCCTGTTGGATTTTTTTTATGGGGCGTACTTTTTTTCTTTTCATTGCAATCTCCTCAATAATGTTTTTTCATTATAGCATAGTTTTATTTTTTTGAAAATAAATAACAGATTTTAAAGGGCTTTTGTAAGTAAAAAAAATCATATTTTATTCTAATTGTATTCGTTACTTACAGATGGATAGACTTTTTGCCAATTGGAAATATAATGACATTGCTGAGGAAAACAGCAGGATATGTTTTCAAAAGGAGAGTATTTTATGAACGCATTTATAGGTATTATGGAAACAATGATGTTGATTTTATTCGGAATTTCATGGCCGCTTAACATCGTGAAGGCCTGGAGGGCAAGAACGGCACAGGGAATGAGTTTGTTGTTTTATTCATTCATATGGCTTGGTTATGTTTTTGCTTTGGTAGGAAAATTTGCATTGATTCACAGCAATGCACCGCAGCCATGGTATGAGAGTGTGCATTGGTATGTTATGTTTTGCTATATACTGAATATTTTAATGGTTTCAATCGGTATTTTGATTTATTTCCGCAATAAATATTTTGATAAAAAAATCAACACAACAAATGCTGTGATGGCTGTATGTGAGGAGAGATAATTATGAATATATATGAAAGAGAAGTTGAAAATTTCCGCAAGTTGAACAGAATAGCCAAAAAGAACAGTGTTGTATTGCTTGGTTCAACATTTGCAAAGGATATTCCTGTAAGCGAGCTGGTCCAGACCTTTGATATTGATTGCAATGTTTATAACCGAAGCTTAACGGATCTTTCGGTTTTTGACGCAGAAAAGCTGCTTGATGACTGTGTGATAAGCCTGTCGCCTAAGAAAATACTTTTACAGCTTGGCGAAACAGATTTGGAACGTGGCTATCGCACAATTCCTGAAATTCTGGAAGCCTATGAGAAGATAGTTGCAAAACTGAAAAATGCAAATAAGCATTGTGAAATTATAATCGTATCTGTTTGCGAGAAGAATTCAGAGGTTTATCCTGAAGCTTTGAATGTTAAGCTTGAAGAGCTTGCAAAGAAACATAAATGTCAGTATGCTGATATAAGTCCTGCATTCTCAAATGATTCGCCAAGTGTAAAGGCATTCAGCCTGCTGAAATATTTTATGCTTGACAGACTTTCGTTTTATGATGCAATGAATCTGCTTAATGTATAAGTGATTTTTCTTAATATGCTGATTACTTTGACGGTGATAAAATTGTGTGCTATAATTTTATCACCGTTAAATTTATTTGAGGGGGAAACAAAATGAATGTTATCATTCACGATTTGAATAATGAGCAGTTTGAGTTGCTTTTTCCTGAATTAAATAATAATTCACACATTATCTTTGACAACGGCACAATTAAAAGCTGTATCGGCTGCTTTGGCTGCTGGATTAAGACTCCGGGCAAGTGTGTAATAAAAGATGGTTATGATAATATCGGTGAATTATTTTCCAAGGCAGATAAAGTGATTGTTATAAGCAAATGTTTTTACGGCGGTTTCAGTCCATTTGTTAAAAATGTGCTTGACAGGAGTATAGCCTATATGCTTCCTTTTTTCAGAACTGTTAATAAAGAAACGCATCATAAACAGCGATATGATAAATCGTTTAAATACTGTGTTCATTTTTACGGAGAGAATATTACTGAACCGGAAAAAGAAACCGCGTGCAGTTTAGTCAAGGCAAACAGTATAAATTTCTGTTCAGAATATGTAGTTTCGTTTTCATCTTCGGTAAATGAGCTTGTCGGGGAGGTTGATTTGATATGAAAATAACTGTTATAATCGGCAGCCCCAAGATTAAAGAAAGTAATTCTGAGATAATTGTGAATACGCTTATTCCGCTGATTGCTGATAATGATGTTGAAATAATCAATATAAAAAGAAACAGCTTATTGAAAGAGCACCTTTGCAGAATAGAAAGCAGTGATACATTGATTTTTGCTTTTCCGCTGTATGTGGACGGTATTCCGTCACATCTGCTGAGAGTCCTTGCTGCGATAGAAAACAGGGGATTTTCAAGTAAGGATATTATGGTTTATTCAATTGTTAATAACGGCTTTTTTGAGGGCATTCAGAACAATATTGCCATAACACAGATGAAAAACTGGTGTACTGCTGTTAATCTTAATTGGGGGCAGGGTGTAGGTATCGGTGCAGGAGAAATGCAGCCGTCTATTAAGAATGTTCCTTTAGGTCATGGACCGAATAAAAGCATAGGAAATGCACTGCAATGTTTGGCAGATAATATCAATAACAGAAAATCAGGTGATGATATACTGGTTTCTCCCGATTTTCCAAGATTTTTATGGAAAAAATTTGCAGATATCTTCTGGCATAAGCAGGCTAAAGAAAATCATCTTAAAAGAAAAGATTTATATAAGAAGCTGTAAAATATGCTTAGCTGTTCATTTTCAATTCATAATATGGGTATATTATAATAATCGGTGGTTATTTTGAAAAAATCAATTCAGGCAGCTTTGTGCGGACTTGCAGCGGCACTTTGTGTTACTTTTATGTTTTTAGGCGGAATATTTTATATATTCGCATATACTGTGCCGATTCTTCTGGGGCTTGTTACGGTTATGATTAAAAAAACATTCGGCAACGCCTCTGCTGTGTCTGTTTATATAGCAGTATCCATTTTGTCTTTAATGCTTGTGCCCGAGAAAGAAACAGTTATGATGTATGTTCTTTTCTTCGGGTATTATCCCATTATCAAATCTTATTTGGACAGGGTTAAACCTAAAATAATTTCACTGTTTTTTAAGTTAATAACCTTTAATACCGCTGTTGCAATAATTGAGCTTATCTGCGTGTATGTTTTCGGAATACCATTTTTTGAGGATGGTGATTTTTCCAAAGCCATGCTGATTATTTTTGCAGCAGCTATGAATACAATCTTCATCATATATGAGTATTTGCTTAAATACTTCGTTTTACTTTATGAAAGAAAAGTAGAAAAAAGGTTGAAAAATATTTTAAGATAATATAAAACATCGGCAGACAAAATATCTGCCGATGTTTTTATCTGTAAATTCTTTCAATTCTTGGATTAACCATAAGGGGAGAGAGGTCCGCACTTGCAATATCACCGCATTTTATATCAGTGCCTGTTATATCTACTGCCGTATGAGAAAGACCGATTTCGCCGATTACAGGGTACATTCTGCCATTAATTTTAACATATGTCTGCTTTTTCTGAAGAAACTGCTTGAAAACAGAAAGCACATAATGCAAATCAATTGCTTCCTTTTCTTTTGCAAGGCCAAAGCCGTCATAGTGTCCGATAGGAACAATCGCAATTTTTGTTTCACGCTTTGTTTTAAAAGTTCCGTTATAGCCTACGGCATATCCTGCAGGAACTGTTTTAACATCAATAACCTCAGCTTCAAGGCTACCGAGTCTGTTAAGCATAGTTTTATTTCTTGTAATAACTCTTCCTGTAAATGCCGAGCCGAGCCTTACACTGTTCAGACAAACATCCTCAACATTTAAAAGAGCGGGGGAGTTTGCACAGTGAAGAGTGCCTGTATTACAGCCTGTCTTTTCAATCTGGCTCATTGTATCCTTAAATAATTCAAGCTGTGCTTTTGTAAGAGGGGCATTTGTAAATGCACTTGAAAAATGTGTGTATGCACCGATAAATTCAAGGCTTTCAGCCTTATAGCAGTTGGCAGCCTTGCTTACCTCGCTTGGCATAAAGCCGTATCTGCCCATACCCGTATCAATTTTAAGATGACATTTTGTTTTAACACCAAGCTTTTCAGATACGCTGTTCATAACTTCGCACGCCTGTGATGAGCCGATGGTTGCAATGCAGCCGTTTTCGGCAATTACCCTTGCTTCCTCTTCAATACAGGTGGAACGCATAACAAGTATATCTTCGTCGTCAAGAATTTCTTTCAGAATCGGAATATCCGTAACCTCGGTTACGGCAAAGGTTTTAATACCGCATTCCTTTAAAACAGATGTAAATTCTTTAATTCCGAAGCCGTAGCCGTTGCCCTTGACAACACCTATAATCGGTACACCTGCTTTTTGCTTTAACATTTCAATGTTTTCAATTAGTTTCGTTTTATCAATTATATATCTGCTCATTTTATCTACTCATTATTTTCATTGCAAGATTGTAAAGATTATAAACAGGCTTATTGATAACATAATCAAATTCACCTACAAATTCCTTCATATAGCCGCCGAAGCCGTGCTTAAAGCGCCATAAACCGTAGTGAGGGTTATCAGGATTCTGGCAGTCACCGCTGATGCCGCCGAAGTCATAAACTTCACAGCCGCATTCCATACCCCACTGCATCATAGCCCATTGAAGAGCATAGTTCGGGTAAACATTTCTGTATGAATTTGATGAAGCACCGTATTGATATTTCATTACGTTTTTGCCCCATTTTATAGCAATTGTGCCTGCAATAGCCTGTCCGTTATAATATGCCATATAAAGCCTTGCATCTTCACCCATACAGTTCAGTATCTGCTCAAAATATTCCTTGGGTCTTGTTGAAAAACCGTCACGTTCACCTGTTTCGTGCATAATGCTTACAAAGTCATCAAGTGCTTCAGTGCCCATAATTTTTACTTCCACACCTTTTTTCGGTGCCTTGCGTATTCTTGTTCTGTAATCAGACTTAAAGGTAAGCATAAGCTCTTCTTCTGTCATATTATTATAATCAAAGCAGTAAACAAAACGCGGCTGTACATTTTCAAAATCCATACAGCCGGGGTTGAGTTCCTTAAAGCCTTTACGTATTAAATGCTTTTTGTATTCCGTGTTCTGAATAACGATTTCAGGGTCAATTTTAATACAGTATGCCTTGTATTCCTTGGAAAGCTCACGTAAGCCGTCAAACAGCTTGTCAAAGGTGTCAAAATCATTTTCGTCTGCAACAAAGCCTCGGCATACATAAAAAAGAGAATACTTTATTACAGGCACAAATCTTATTAAAACAGCAGCAGATCCTATTATTTTACCGCTGTCATCATCCTTAAGCATAATTGCTTCCCATTTCCATGCAGATTTAACCTTAGCCCATTTTGATGAATGCTGAAAAAGCCCCTTTGGATGATTTTTTATAAATTCTTCATATTCAGAAAGATTTTCGTTGTTAACTCTAACTATCAAAACTAAACCTCCAATCAATACTTTTTATAGTATACCATAATTTGTACCGATTTGTCCATAATTTAGATATATTAAGTATTAACAGTACTGTTTTCGTGAATGTTTGTTGACTTTTATTTTAATATACATTATTATTAATATAAATTAAAGGAAGGTAAATTTATGGAAAAACAGTATTGGGAAGATCCTTTGGTATTTAAAATTAATAAAGAAGACGGTCACGCAATAGCTATGCCGTATGATGATGTTGATTCTGCTTTGTCAGGTGATGAAAGCAGTTATAAGCAGTCATTGAACGGTATGTGGAAATTTTATTGGCAAAGAGGAACGAAAAGGCAGCCGAAAAATTTTGAACGCTTAGGCTTTAATGATTCTGAATGGGATGAAATTAAGGTTCCGTCAGTTTGGCAGACTCAGGGTTATTCCGTTCCGTATTATTATGCGAGCACTTTTCCGAGAGCTATAAGCAGAAGCAGGCACAGAATTCCGCATATTAATCATAAAATGCAGGAAATTGGTTTTTACCGCCGCTCCTTCAATGTAAGTGATGCGTGGGCCGGAAGAGAGGTTTTTGTTCATTTTGGTGCTGCAAAGGCTGCACTTGAGGTTTATATTAACGGCAGCTTTGTTGGTTACAGCCAAGGGTCTATGACTCCGCACGAATTTAATATAACAAAGTTTTTAAGGTATGGAGAAGAAAATCTTATTACGGCTAAGGTTTACAGATATTCAGACGGTACTTATCTTGAAGATCAGGATATGTGGTGGCTCTGCGGTATTTACAGGGATGTTTACCTGTATGCCGAAAGCCCTGTATGTATCAGAGATTTTTATTTCAGAACAACCTTTGATAATTTTTATAATGATGCAACTGCTTCCCTTGATGTTGTGCTTAAAAACTATTGGGCTATCAAGGGCACGGCAGTTCTTGAAGCTAAGCTCATATCCGAAAGCGGCGAGGAAATACCTCTCGGTGAGATGTCTGCTGATTTGGATTTCAGTAAAAAAACACTGAAATTCAGAGCAAACGTTTCAAATCCGCTTAAATGGTCTGCTGAAAGTCCTCATCTGTATAAGCTTGTCATCATTCTTAAAACCGATGACAGAATCTGTGCAGTTAAAACATATGATGTTGGCTTTAAGCAGGTTGAAATCAAAGGTGAAAAGATTTATTTTAACGGTATGCCGCTTATGATAAGGGGTGTTAACCGCCATGATTTTGACCCGGATAACGGTTGGGCTGTTCCTAAGGAAAGGTACACTCAGGATCTTGATATTATGAAGCAGAACAATATCAATTCAATCCGAACATCTCATTATCCTAATGACCCGTATTTCTATGAAATGTGCAATAAATACGGCTTTTATGTTATGGATGAATGTGAGGTTGAAACGCACGGTGTAAGGCGTAAGGGTGTTCCCGGAAGCAATCCTCTGTGGACAGGAGCGGTTGTGGACAGAATGGAGCGTATGGTTCTTCGTGACAGAAATAACCCTTGCATATTTATGTGGAGTCTCGGCAATGAGGCAGGTGACGGTGATAACTTTGCTAAGATGAAGGAAGCTGCACTTGCTCTTGATGATACGCGACAGTTCCATTATGAAGGTGATTTTGATTTAACAAAAAGTGATGTTATTTCACGTATGTATCCAACAGCCGATATAATGGAAAAGCTTGGAAAAAAAGAGCCGATTACAATTTCTTTTTATGATAATATTGCAAATCAGCTTGCTGCAGACAGTAAGCCTATCTCTGCAGAAATGTATGAGGGTAAGCCGGTTGTACTTTGCGAATATGCTCATTCAATGGAAAATTCTCTCGGAAATTTCAAGGAATATATGGATGACTTTGAGAAGTATGACAATATGTGCGGTGGATTTATATGGGATTTTGTTGATCAGACAATTCATAGAGTTAACGAAAATGGGCAGGATGAATGGCTCTACGGTGATGATTTTGCAAAGCAGGAGCCGAGAAAGCTTATAAGTTTTCCGAATACAACTGCTATGGCAGGCTCAAATACATATTTCTGTGCAAACGGCATTATCGGTGCAGACAGAACAGTTCATCCGCAGATTCACGAGGTTAAAAAGGTTTATGCTGAAATTAAAACAGAAATGTTTGATATTCAGCAGGGAACATACAAGGTTAAAAATAAATTCCTGTTTACAGATGTTTCATCGTATGTATGCAGATGGGTTGTTACGGCAAACGGCGAAGAAATTTCTTCAGGCGAGCTTGATGAATTTGCGTGCGAGCCGCTTTCCGAAACCTTTATTACAATTCCTTATAATTACACAACACTTCCTTTTGATAAGGAAATTGTACTTACCATTTCCTTCTATACCAAGCAAGCTGCCTTGGGTCTTGATAAGGATTACGAAATTGCGTGGGATCAGTTTGTTCTCAATGCTCTTCCTCAGCCTGAAGCTCCTGTAAGCAACGGCAATCTGGATTTCTCAGTAAAAGGAAAAACAGTTGAAATTAACGGGGATGCATTTTTTGTTTGCATTGAAAACGGAAGAATAACAAACTATTCAATCGGCGGAAGAGAAAGGCTGAGAGCTCCGCTTGAGCCATATTATTTCAGAGCATTAACTGATAATGATATTGATTTTCTTAATTTTACGCCATTCCTTATTCCATTCCATCCTTATTATAAGTGGAAAAGAGCAAGCAAGCGTGCAAAGGCAATTAAAACAGTTGCAAAAGCAGGCGAGGATAATTGTGTTGAGGTACATATTGCGTGGAGCACACCGGGGCTTAAAAATTCGGTTTCTACATATAAGATTTATCCTGACAGAAGAATTTATGTTTACCACAGTGCAATACCAAAGGCAAATATGATTAAGTTCGGTGCACAAATGGTGCTTAACGGTACTATGGAGTATGTTAAGTGGTATGGCAGAGGTCCTTATCCAACTTATTGTGACAGAAAAACAGGTGCTAAAATCGGTAATTACGAATTAACTGTTACCGAGCTTGAGCATCGCTATATGCGTCCGCAGGAAAGCTCTAACAGAGCTGACGTTCGCTATTTCACAATAGCTGATGATGAGGGTATGGGCTTCAGAATATCATCGTATTTTGATAATCCCATCAACTTCAGTGCATATCATTACACAACCGAAGGGCTTGACAAGGCTAAGCATGTTCACCAGATACCGTATAACAGTAAAGTCACAACCGTAAATATAGACCATATGCTTTGCGGTGTAGGCGGTGATTTACCGGGGCAGGCTTTTGTTCGTGAGCCGTATATAATGAAAAAGGGCGAAAAACAGAGCTACAGCTTTGTTATTGAGCCGATTAAAGCAGGAGACTGAATGTAATGAAAAGAGTGTTTGCGCATATTGGTTTTTCTTTTGCAATTACTCTTATTGTACTTAATTTATTTTCAATAAAAGCGGCACTTGTAATTCTGGCGATTACAGGTGCCGCTTTTGCTGTTTCATTTGCACTGAAGAAAACAAGGCAAGTGATTTCCGCTGCCTTGTGTATGTTTTCTGCATTTCTTGCTTGTGCCGTATTCATTACAACATATTACGGTACCTTTCTTCCTTGCGAAAAACTGAATGAAACAACTGCATATTCCGAATTCTATATCGTTGATTTAGAACAGGAAACAAGCAGCGGATACAGCTATACTGTTAAAACTGTTTCTGTTGATAAAGAGGGTGCTCCTCAGAATATCAGGCTGCATGTGAAATCAAAAACAAGAATTAATGCAGATTATTATCAATTAATTAAAGGTGAATTGAAATTCAGGCTTGTTGCTGAAAACGGTTTTAATTCATATGGTGCGTTCGGTGAGAAGGTTTTTCTGACATCAAACCTTAATTCTTACAGCACTATTGATAAAACAATAAAAAGTCCTAATAAGTATATTCTTGAAATCAGGCAAAGTATTAAGGGATTGGTTGAAGATGCTATTGGAGGGGACAGCGGCTCAATTGTTCTTGCACTTCTTACAGGTGATAAAACGGATGTAAGCAGCAGTGTTAAAAGTAATTTCAGGGATAGCGGTGCTTCTCATATTATGGCTGTTTCAGGCTTGCATCTTGCAGTCCTTTCAGGCAGTGTATATTGGTTTTTAAAGAAAACTCGTACACCGAAGATTCCGAGAATATTTATATCTCTTGCAGCAGTTTTGTTTTATATGGCACTTTCGGGTTTTTCCAAATCCATTACCCGTGCAGGAATAATGATGATTATTCTTCTTGCGGCAAAATTATTCAATGAAAAAAGCGATTCTTTAAATTCTTTGGGTATTGCCGTATTTATCATTTGCTTTAATCCTTATGCGGTAACGGATGCAGGTGCTTTGTTAACGGTTACTGCAGTTCTCGGTTTGGCTGTAATCAATCCACAGATAAGGAAGTTATATCAGCCGAAAACTAAAATTTTTAGATATATTTATGAGGTTTTAACGGTTTCGGTGTCTGTTTTTATAACAACACTTCCTGTTCTTTATTTAACCTTTGGATATGTAAGCCTTTTGGGTATCTTTCTTAATATAGTTATGATACCTGTTGCACAGTTTACTTTAATTGTTGCATTTCTGATGGTTATATTTCAATGGTTTACTCCTTTTCTGCGGGTTTTTGCTTTTTGGGCAAAGCTTGGTGCATCGGCAATGCTGTTTATAACGGAGCATTGTGCTAAACTTCCCTTTTCAGTTAAAGATATAAGCAATCCTGTTTTCGGTATAGTAATTGCCTCGGTTTTTATTCTTTTCGGTATTGCTTTTATATTTTCTGGAAAGAAACTGTTGAAACAATGCACGGCTTTAAGCGTTGCAATAGCAATTGTTATTCTTGCAGTATCATATGCTTTAAACTTTAATTGTGTTTACATAAGAGTAAGATTGCGTTTTATTAGGAAAACACACTGCCAAAGGGATTTTGTGCTTTGGCGGGGGTCAGCCCGCCTCGGCGGTGTCAGTGGTGTTGATTTCAATGTACTCGGCAATCCGGCGGAACTCGTCCGCAAACTTGAAATGAACGCTGATATTGCCGTTTTCGTAAACCTTGATATGGTCTACCAGCTCAATCAGAATTTCGCGGGTCAGCTTTTCGATGTTCTGATATTTCGCAAAGGCTACCAGCGCGGGATGCTGCTGGTCAACGCCGTTTGAAAGCTGTTTCCGTTCAGCCGTCAGCCGGGCCAGCAAATCCGAGAGCCCGGCGGCCTGCCGTTCATAATCGGCTTTCATTTCCCGGTATTCCTGCTGGGAGATTTCCCCGTCTTTCCAGTCTTGATACAGTGACTGCTTGTAGCGGGTGATTTTCGTCAATTCCTTTTCCTTTGCGGCTATCTGGTCGTTAAGGCGGTGGGATTGACTTTTTTTCAGCGGGGCCGCATTGATACGGGCTACTATTTCCGAATAGGAAACGGCGGTACTCACTTGATACTGGATAGCGAACAGAACGGCGGCCTCCAGACGGTTGTGCTTGATAGAGTGCATGGTGCAGGCTGTACGGGAGCGTTTCTTGTAAGTGGAGCAGGAATAATAAACATTCTTCCCGCTCTGGCTCCGGGTCACGGCCTTGCCGCAGTCAGCGCACCTCAGAAAGCCGCTGAATAAATGGAGCTCCCGCTTTTTAGGGGCCGTCCGGGTGTCACGTTTCAGAAGTTCCTGCACCCGGTCAAAGGTTTCGTGGGTGATGATGGCCTCGTGGGTATCGGGGACGCGCACCCATTCATCCTCCGGCACAGCCTCAATCTGGTGTACCTTGTAGCTTTTCACCCGGCGGCGGCCCTGCACCAAATCCCCAGTGTAAATAGGATTTCTGAGAATATCCGTTATAATCTTGTTCCCCCACATGGGAGCGTCCGATATAGCCGGGGAGTAGGGCAGGCCCTTTAGCTTTCTGTATGCCGTGGGGCTGGGTATGCCGTGGTCGTTCAGATACATCACAATTTGAAGTTTGGCCGTACCTTGCAGGCACATCTCGTATATCTTTTTGACGGTTTCAGCGGCCTCCGGGTCAACGATTAGCTGGTGCTTGTCTTTGGGGTCTTTTATGTAGCCGTAGGGAGCAAAAGAGCCTATGTACTGGCCGTTGCGCCGCTTATAATCAAAAACCTGCCGGATTTTCTTTGAGGTCTGATAACAATACTGGTCATTCATCACGTTTGTTATCGGAACGATGATGCTGTTCACGCTGTCCGGGTTTAGGTAGCTGTCCACGCCCTCGGCCAAGCTGATAAAGCGGACGCCCATCTGCACAAAAAGGTTGTCAATCAGACTGCCAGCGTCGCTGTAATTCCGGGCGAAACGGGAAAGGTCTTTCACCACAACGCAGTTGATTTTCCCGCTCATCACATCCCCTAAAAGCCGCTGGAAACTTTCGCGCTCCGTATCGGTTCCCGTGTGGCCGTCATCCACATACTCGGTGTAGCTTTCAAATTCTTCCGCATGGTTGAAGTGAAAATCATTGAGAATGTCGCGCTGGTTTTTCACGCTGTTGCTATCGTCAAGCCCCCGGTTGATTTTCTGTAAATCCTCTCGGGAAAGCCGGATGTAGCCGCCCATTTTCCAGAGCCGGGCCGTATAGGTAGGGGTCAAAGTCTGCTGATACCCTCTGTTTTTTGTTCGTGCCATTGTTCCTCCTTCCCTATCACATTACACTTATATTATACCTCTGCCC
>OFFJ01001735.1_pt1 | contig 15327 bp, 18 predicted proteins | sample 1521261 | NCBI WGS metagenome assembly OFFJ01 (sample SAMEA3504122, study PRJEB24116) | mouse gut metagenome | biome: mouse gut; feature: mouse-associated habitat; material: faeces | place: Denmark | collected 2011 | reverse complement strand
AACATCGTTATTGTGACATTCCCATAGGAACAGCGGAGGAAAAATATTTATTGTTCAAAGGGAAATCCCCATTGATGACCTCTTATTTTCCCTTTGCTAATGACTATGGAGCTAATCCGATTTGTGTCAATTTGGAGGACGGAGGAATCTATATTGTGTATATGGATTTGGGCGAATTGGAGGATAGATGCTTCCATCGTATGGCAGAGAGTTTTCGGGACTTTGTAGAATCCTTGTCCGAAGAAAGCATAGATGATTAGGGTCCAGCCTACAACTTCCGGTTTGTCGGACAATTACCTAAATAGGAATGGAGTTTAAAAAAGAGTGTGATTGTATGAAAAAAATATTGTTGATACTATCAATCGTCTTTATCCTTCTGACATTTGTTGGTGCTAGCTATGTTCTAACATCTAATGGAACAGCAAATGCTGGATATGCAGTAATTCCTATGGTGATTGCTTTGGCTTGTTTGGCGAGTTACAGAACATACAAGGATAAAGAGAAGTAAGATAAATCCAGTTTGTCGAAACAACCATTACAACAATCACAACTGAATAAGTAATATAACACAGCGTCAGAGCGTATAGAAACCAGTCTATGCGCTCTATTTTTATGTAAAGGAGCAGAGAATATGGCAGAAACCAAAAACGAGCAACAGCCCCACAGTTTCAAGCGAAAGTTGGGGAACACCACTTACACCGTCAAGGTACATTTCAGTAAAGACACTGACAAAACCTTTAAGGACAGAGTGCAAAAGCTGATTATCAATGAGTGCCTTGAAAAAAATCAGAAATAATCCACGTCAACACTTTACACCCCTTATCAGAAGATACCCTCCTGTCCGCTATGGAGAATGCGGGCAAGGACGATATCCCCGACGAGGCAGAGCGAAAAGGTCTTGGCACGCCTGCGACCAGGGCGGCAATCATCGAAAAGCTGGTGGCAGCCGGATTTGTGGAGCGAAAGGGCAAGAGTCTTATCCCCACAAAAGCCGGTATCAACCTTGTCACGGTCCTGCCGGAGCCGCTGACCTCTCCCATGCTGACAGCGGAATGGGAACAGAAATTAACGGAGATCGCAAGGGGCGGCGCTGACCCGGATACTTTCATGGACGGTATCCGCACGATGGTTCAGGAAATCGTGTCCACCTATTCCTGCATTTCCGAGGATGGCAAAAAGCTGTTTGCCCCGGAGAAGGAAGTGATCGGTACCTGCCCCCGCTGCGGCCAGCCGGTTTATGAGGGCAAGAAGAACTTTGCGTGTTCGGATCGATCCTGCGGTTTCGTCCTCTGGAAAAATGACCGCTTCTGGACGAGCCGCAAGAAGGAGCTGACAAAGAAGATGGCAACGGACCTTCTGAAAAAGGGACGTACCAATGTCAAGGGAATGTGGTCTGAAAAGAAACAGGCTGCTTATGACGCTGCGGTGATCTTGGATGACACGGGTGGCAAATACATCAACTTCAAACTGGAATTTCCGAAAAGAAAGGAAGGTGTCAATGGCAGAAAATAAGACTTTGGAACATTTACCCGAAGTGAGGGCGGCGGTGACTGTCCTCTCCCCGGAGGACCGGGAGGTGCTGGCGGCGGTGCAGACCTCGCCCTTCAAGCTGACAACACCAGAGCAGTTTAAGGAGTTTGCGGACAACATTGACTATTTCGTATTTGAGCCCAATATCCACGATCTGAACGATCTGGGGTGGCGGTATCTGGCACAGCACATGGATATGCTGCTGCCCCCGGAACTTCTGAAAGCAATCGACCCTGTTCCGTTTGGCAAGTACGCCATGCAGGAGGAACAGGGCCATTTTACGGAACACGGATATATTTCTCTTTCCGGCGACGAGTGGAATCATGAACGCCCTGCGGAGCCGGAGAAAAAGCCTTCCATCCGGGAACGGCTGGAACAGGGCAAGAAGGAATGTGCGGAGAAAAACAAGGCGCAGCCCCACAAGGAAAAGTCTGCGCCGGAACTGTAAGGAGGTGCTGATATGCCATATTACGATCACGACAAGGATTATCCCTTTGCCGCCTTTATCACCAATCTTGGGAAGTACAATGAGGGCGAGCTTGTGGGCGAGTGGGTGAAGTTTCCCACCACCGCCGAGGAATTGAAGGAAGTGTTTAAGCGGATCGGGATCGGCCAGAAGGATGACTTCGGCCAGCCCTATGAGGAATGGTTCATCACGGACTATGACTGCTATGTGGACGGTCTTTACAGCAAGCTGGGCGAATACGAAAGTCTGGACGAGCTGAATTATCTGGCGTCGAAACTGGATGAAATGAGCGAAAGCGAATACGCACAGTTTCAGGCCGGTATGGAAATGGGCGATCATTGCGGCAGCCTGCAGGAGATCATCAACCTCACCGAGAATCTGGATTGCTATGAGGTTTACCCCGATATCCATGACTATGACGATCTGGGCCGCTATTACATCGAAGAACTGGACGTTATGCAGGTGCCAGAGCATTTGCAGAATTACATCGACTATGAGGCCTACGGCCGGGACGTTGCGTTGGAGGAAAACGGCACCTTCACGGATCAGGGCTATGTGCGTGATACGGGTGACAGTTTCCATGAGTATTACGACGGTGAGCGCGGCAGTATCCCCGACGAGTACCGGGTGATGACCTTCCAGGACGATCTTCCCGAAGAAGAAAAATCCGAGTGGGCTATGGATATCGCCTTTGACATGGACGAGTTTTTCCGTCAGAACGATCCTCAGTACGCAGCGGAGCACCCGGAGGCGCACGCCGCAAAGGAAGAAATTTACGAAAGCCTGATGGCCGGACGCATTTCCGCTTTGGATGAAAAGCTGGCGGCGCTGGGACAGACGCAGGAAGACTATCTTCCTTCGGAGATTGAAAAATTCAAGGATGCCACGGGCTATGAGGAATTTCTTGATTTTGATCCGGCGGAGGTCAAGGCCGCTTTGGATGACCCGGAGAAGTCCCATGCGGATGAAATGCTGTCCGCCGCGGAGAGGGCTGCCTCGGAAAAGATGACTGTGCTTGTAGTGGAACCTATGAAGGAACCCTATGTGAAGGAGATCGGCCCCGACCTTCATTCCCTGCAGGCAGAGGTTGGCGGTGATATTGGGGCAACCTATCCCTATTCTGACCCGGTGGCGCTGGTTTGCAATGATGAAGGAAAGCTCATAGGGCTTGATCTGAACCGTGGGCTGCGGGATGAAAATGGAGAAATTTATGATATCGTAGCAGGGACTTTCCTGGTGGTTGGACTTGGTGAGGAAGATTTTGCGTCCCTGTCCCCGGAACTGATCCAGAAATACACGGAACAGTTCAAAACGCCGGAACGATTTATGCAGATCAATGGCAATATCGTTGTTCTCCCTGTCCCGGCAGAGAAGCAAGACCTCGCTTATCTGCCAGACCGTTTTGAAACTGGCGAACGTGTGCAGACACCGAGGGGCAGCTTTCAGGTGACGGCTATGAGCCGGGAGCAGATGGAGGCAGCCGGTTATGGCATCCACCATATTTCCGATGATGGAAAGTACCTTATCATGGGAAACGGCACACGGGCCTTTGCCGTGGCAGCGGAGCAGCCGGAAAAGGACAATCCTCTCCGCACCGCTGAAATGACGCTGGAGGATGACTACGGCATGATCGACGGCGTTATCAACAACGGCAGACGCGGCGAAGAATTGGAAAAAGCCCAGGAGTACGCAGAACGGACAACGCCGGAGAAGCCTTCCATCCGTGAGCGGTTGGAGGATGCCAAACGGGAATGTGCTGAGCATAAGCCCCCGGAGGGCAAGAAGTCCGGCCGTGATGTGCCGGAGCAGGACTGCCTATGAGCCGAAGCAAGAAGTGGCGGCTGGAATGGGCGTTCTTCCTGGGTGAGAACGGCAGGCGGCAGTATAACCATATCTGCAAAAAATGTGTTCACGGCTGCAAGCAGAGTTTCCGGGCGTGTCTGGTCGCTTGTCCGCATTACAGTTCCAAACGATCTAAAATCTGTGAGGATAAGGGTAGAAAAACCGCAGAATAATTCCCTGTATCCGTACTTTCAAAGAGAGCCTTTATGATTTCTCATGTGTCGGTCTGCTTGCTGGCACATAGAGAAAATGGCTCGATTCCAAACACTTTCTGATACACAAAACGGGAGTACAGCTTTTCGGTTCATCCGATTGGCTGTACTCCCGCTTTTTCTTTTTGCTATCATCAAATTACTTTAACACGGTTCTGTTGTTTGAACAGGGGTACAAATTGTACCTCCGTTGAAAAGGAATTTCCATAGTATTTTCTCATTAGGATTGGATAGGAAAGGATGGATAGCCGCCGCAGTAGGCGTTGTGGGAATGTGCGTAAACTGTCAGAATTGCGAGGCTGTGGGAAAGCTGTTTGCAGGCCTGTGGGAAAAGGCTTGTCTTTTTCCATCAGGTTGTGAATGGTTTTTCCATCGGCACGAGCGGCAGTTTTCCATATTTCCATGACGCAAGAAAATCATCCAACGATCAGCCGGTACACCGTCAGCGGCACATACCACACCGCCACGATCAACCGCCATGCCAGAATGAAACCACCGATCACACCACCGATAATGAAGTTCAATGCAAACAGGGCGATCCCTCCACCCAGGGAGCCGCCGCCCGGCACGATCCAGAGGCACATCCCATGGAGGCCAAACGGCAGCCCGCAGAGTATCCAGAGCCATACATAGTCAAGCTCTCCGTTCTTCATGCAGGCGGATTTGAAGATACAATACAGAATCAGTGCCACGGTCACGGGCAGTACACTTTTGAAGAATAATGCTTTGATTGCTTCGCTTCTTGTCATCGGTAAAACCTCCTTCCGCAGTTCCATTATACAGGATGCCGGGAGCTGCGCCCAGCGTCTTTCAAAGAAATTTATTCAAGTTCATGCCGCCGCTGTTGTTCCTGTTCCATTGGAACGGCCAGCAGTGCATCCACATTTTGCTTGACGGTCTCGTATTTCTGGGCTTCGGTTCTTGCGGTTTTGTACTCCGCAAGAAGGCGTTCCTTTTCTGCGCTGAGATTGGCAAGCTCCGTTTTCATGCTTTCTGTTGTCGGCAGCGGTACAGCCCCCAGCCGTTTCAATTCTCTGGCGGCCGCTTCAAAAAGGATGATCTCGCTCTCATGCCCCCGCAGAAACTTTTCTTTATCATTCGATTTGCGGTATCTGTCATAAAGAGGCTTTAGCTGTCGGTAAGTGCCGGCGTGCTTCATCACAATGGCAAGTTCGGCACTTCTGCTTTCTATCCGCTTGATTTCTGCATGAGCGGTATCCCTGCGTGCGGATACTGCGTTCAATTTGCTTTCCAGTTCTCCATAACTGCTTATACCGTGTTCCGTCAGGAAATTCATGGTCTTGGCGGCCTGTTTCAGATTGTTCAGCTTCGCCCAATGGGTGAAGCCTGCGTTCTGCTGTGCCTTGATGTTATTCTGGATATCAATGAGCAGACTGATCTTTCCGTCCTGCCGTTTCGGTTGGCGGGAAGGTCTGGATCGTCCGGCGATCCGGGCGGCAAGGGCTTCTTCGGTGTAGTCAACCCCCAGCGTTTTCAGACGGGTGAACCGTTCCTGATCCGGTGCTCTGGCAGAGATATACTTGCCGCGCTTGATCTCATAACCTTCTCTCTGCAGGCGGCGAAGCAGTTCTTCCAGGTTGGAACAGGCTGGCAGAAGTCGGTCAATGGCAGCTTTCAGCTTTGCCTTATAGCTGGTGCCGTTCTGCGTGGCCTGATGTTCAATATAGCTCTTGCCCTTGTCCTGCCCAGGAATAATGACAGACAGACCGTGTTCCTTGCAAAGCCGGTCCGAAGTGCGGCGGATATAGTGATAACTCCGCTTGTTGGAATGATAATGCTTGTGATCCGCAAAGCTGACCGCATTGAAAATCAGGTGGTTATGAACATGATCTTTGTCTATGTGGGTGGTAAGGACAAACTCATACTTGCCGCCCAGGATTTCTTTTGCAAGCTCCATGCCGATCTCATGGGCCTGTTCCGGCGTGACCTCTCCAGGCTGAAAGGCTTGGATCAGGTGACGGCCCAGGTTCGTTCCCTTGTCGATGGCATGGCGGCGGGTCCAGGCAAATTCGATATCCGCAGTTTCGGCGGCACAGCCATAGGAAGAAACAAGCAGCTTTCCGTCCGTCTTTTCCGGGTTGCAGATATAGTCAATGGCTGCTTTCAGCGTTGATTTGATAGGATGTGTCTTTGTAACTGCCATATCTCGTCCAGCCTTTCCCGTATCTCGTCCATGTCGGCCTGATACGCAGGACCTCCGGCGTTGATCCGCTTGGCGATCTGGTTGATGTTCCGGCCGATGGCAGAAAGCTCTTTGGTAAATGCCTTGATATCTGCGGTGTCCGTATAGATGATATATCCGTCAATCGCCATCTTTCGGAGGTAGGCACCATATCTGCGTGTGGGGAGCTGGCTCATTTTCTCGTCTATGAGCCGTTTTTCATCCTCCGTAACATAGAATTTCATTTGGATATTCCGTTTTCGATTTGCCATGCGCCGCCTCCGTTCTTTATAAGGGTTTGGGACTATCCCAACAAGCAATTTTGAATTTTCGGGCAAGGGACCTAAAAATCTCAAAATCCGCAAGCGGGTACTCGCTTGCTGTGCTTGCTACCGTATCTTATCCCTACTTATAAAGCGTTTCGGAAACCTCAAAATGCCCGCAAAATAAGAAAAACAGAGGATGTTCAGACACCCTCCGTTTCTTCATTCGGCTTTTCAATTTTTAAGGCCCCGTCAATGGCACCTTCGATAATCGGCAGGTATTCTTCAGGGCAAAGCTTCAGCTTGTGGCTGACCCGCTGCCGCTGATCGCTTTCTTCCCGCATGATCTCCGGGTTAAAATACCGTTCCACGGGAAGTCCGCAGACCTTAATCAACTGGATCATCACGGGCAGGCTCGGAATCGCACCTTGATTCTCAATGTTGGCAAGATACCGCCATTCAATCCCAACCATTTCTGCCAATGTTTTTCGTGCCAGACGCCTTGCCTCTCGTGCGGCTTTGACATCTGCACCGAAGGTTTCAAAACCGGGACAATCTTCAACCTTTGCCATATAGCATCACCCTATTACATTGTATAATTCATACTTTGCCCGTGGAATGTTGCTATATGCAGGTTGATTGAAGTTTATAATTCATATATTACATCTTATATTTTTCAAGAACAGGAATTACAATAGAAGGGAAATGAAAAAAGTAAAAGAAAAATTTCTAAAGTTAAATCCTTTTGGGTTACTCAGTTGTATATTAAGTGTAAGGCGTTTTACACATGGAAGGCGGTGACACGGTATCGAAGATTTCATACTAATTAAAAAAATCCAGTCGGGTGACACAGATGCATTTGAGATAATTGTCCGAAAATATTATCAGTCAATTTATCTATTTTGTTGTCGGCGATTGAACGGCGATCCAGATACCGCCGCAGATATTACACAAGATGTTTTCTTGAAATTGTTGGAGAATATTCAATCAGTACGAAAGATCGGGAAATTTCAAAACTACCTGCTAACGATTGCTGTTAATACCTGTAACAATTATACTAAGAAAGCAAAACCCCTGTATATGGATTTAGAAACTCTTGAAGATATAGAAGATACTGATAATGCCTTTGAAAAAATTGAGCTTAACGAACTTAAAGCGCAAATTCAATATGCAATCAACACATTACCGGACTATCAAAAAGAGGTCATCATTTTACGATTTTATTATGATTTGAAAATCCGAGAGATTGCAACCATTACAAAAGCTAGTGTTTCTACTGTAAAATCTAGGCTCCAACAGGGGATTAAAAAACTGGAACGATATTTGGCTGATTTTAGAGGAGGCGATAATGTATGACCCAAAAACAAAATGGTGTATTAGAATGGTTGCAGAGTTGTGAAACGCCTGCTCCATCTGAACCTAAAATTAAAGCAGTAATCGTAGCTGGAAAAAGTTACATGAATAGTTCTGAATTCAATAAAAATTCAATGCGAGATATTATATTGAACCAACTTCAATTTCTGCCGCTTTCTTTCTGGATTGTTCAAATAATACTCACTATATGTGCAGTATTATTAGCATGTATCCTGGGCCAATGGAGGGTTCCATTTTATTATCCATTGACAATCCTTGCAGTTATGGTTCCATTCCTTGCGTTATTAGGTGCAATAGAAATATCTAAAAGCAACATCTATGGTATGTGGGAAATTGAACAGTCTAGTAGAACAACGCTGGTAAAAATTGTAGCAGGTCGTATGCTGATTATTGGAGTAATCAACCTTTTCCTAATAACAGTCATTTTAATTTCAATGGCATATATTTACCAGAAATCAATGATTGAAATGGTGTTGTATGGTTTGATTCCATTTAATATTTCTTGCACTTGTTATCTTTTTATATGTGCGAAAAGCAGGACAAACGATAGCTTGTATCATTTAATCGCTTGTATGATTTTTCTTTCTGGAACATTTTCTCTTGTACTCCATCAGCGATTTATATTTGAAGCGTCTATGTTCTGGGGATGGATTGGATTTTATGTGTTATCTATTATCCTATTAGGGAAAACACTTCAACTGTACTTGAAAAAAGAAAAAATGATTGGAGAATTGATATGGAACTTACAATAAATGATCTTTCAAAAGAATATGGAAGAAAAAAAGCTTTAAATCATTTCAGCGCAAAATTAACAAATGGTGTTTATGGTCTACTCGGGGCAAATGGTGCGGGCAAGACAACTTTGATGCGAATTATTTGCGATGTCCAAACTGAAACGAAAGGAGCCATTTTTTTTAACGGGAAAAACATTCATGATTTGGGCGAGAAATATCGTAATATCTTAGGCTACCTGCCACAAAATTTTGGCTATTATCCTAACTTTACAGCGTATAAATTTTTGATGTATATCTCTGCAATAAAGGGGCTGCCGCCTAAAAAAGCCCATAATCGCACAATGGAGCTGTTGCAGGTTGTTGATCTGCTCACACAGAAAAACGAAAAAATCAAAACTTTTTCCGGCGGTATGAAACAACGCTTGGGAATTGCTCAAGCATTACTAAACGATCCCCGTATTTTGATTTTGGATGAACCTACAGCTGGACTTGACCCGAAAGAGCGGGTGCGGTTTAGGAATCTGATTAGTTCTTTGGCAGAAAATAGAATTGTAATTTTGTCCACTCACATTGTTTCTGATGTTGAATATATCGCAAATGAGATTCTGATTATGAAAAATGGCGAGTTAATTCAACATGGTTCTCCAGAAGAAATTTTGAAGCCGATTGAAAAATGTGTTTGGGAATGTGATGTATCTCGAAAAGAGGCCGAAGAATTAGAATTGAACTATGTAACAGCAAATCTGAAACATAATAATGGTGCAGAACGGCTGAGGATTATTTCTCAAGAAGCACCATGCAGAACCGCTTGGAATGTTGATCCAACATTGGAAGATTTGTATTTATACTATTTTGCGGAGGTATCCGAGCATGAATGAAATGATAAAAGCAGAACGAAATAAAATATGTTCGAGAAAGCAAACACGAATGTTGTTTTTAGCTGGTGTGGTTCTTATCGTTGCCTATTTTTTCTTTTTTCAATTTAATTATCAAAATGTTTTCTATGATTATGACCTTGAAAAAATGGCATTAGCAAGCGGTTTTACAGCCATTGAACAACGGAAGGAAGTAGCAGAAATATTTGAAGGAAAACTCTCTCAAAATACATTACTTACTATGCAAGAAAAAATCGACCAAGCAAAACAAGCAACTGTTGGACAAGATGAAAATTCTGCTTTTTCTGCTGTTCATGTTTATCGTGACCAAGCGGCGATTCTGGAATATTTGACAAATTCTGATGGTAGTTTTAAGTCACTCGAAACAGCATATCCAAATAGTCCAACTGTGACTTTAGGATATTGTGATGGCTGGGATAAGCTATTATCTGGAATGGGGAGCATCTTGTCCATAATGATATGTTTAATTGTTGTAATCACTCTATCTCCTGTTTTCTCAGAAGAGTATGCACTTCATACAGATAGCATTATTTATTCGGCTCGGTATGGCCGAACCAAACTCACAACTTCAAAAATTATAGCGGCCTTGGAAGTTGTAATTGGCACATACCTCTTGTATTTACTGCTAAATTTAGTTCTGTATGGCTGTACCTATGGGTTACAGGGGTGGAATGTAAGCATTCAATCTTCATTACATTATGCTTCTTCAATATATAATTTGACCTTTTTGCAAATGTTCTTTATCTCTGTAATATTGAATATTTTTGGGATTGTAGCCTTGACAACTATTACATTGTTTTTAAGTGCTCAAATGAGTTCTCCTGTTACAGCGCTTATTACTTCTTGCGTCATCTGCTTCTTGCCAGTTGTGTTTGATTTTAATGATAGCCTTCCTGTTTTACAAAAAATGCAGGAAATTTGCCCGATTTTTATGCTTCATACAAACGGTATATTTTCTGATATGAAAACATATTTCGGTATGAGCCAGCCGGTCTTTATGATCATCCTTAATGTTGGATTGATATTCGTATTTTATAGACTAACAAAAAATATATCAAAGAAACATCAAGTTACGGGGTAATTTTGATGAAAGAGACAAGTTGGGTTAGTTGTCCTATATGCCATAATAAAACCCGAATAAAAATACGAATTGACACGGAATTAAGGAATTTCCCCTTGTTCTGTCCAAAATGTAAACAGGAAACGCTCATTCATGTAAAGCAACTGAATATATCCGTTATTAGAGAGCCAGACGCATAGACGCAGAGCCGATAACACGCAGGCTAACATGACTGCTGTTATCGGCTTTTCATATTCTTTTAAACCTGCCCCGCCTAATGGGGAAAGAAAAAAACCGTAGCTGGGCAGGTTGATTTTGTGCGCTTACTCTAGATACCCTGGCGGCGGTTTTGAGAAATCAGAGCCGCCGTTTCTTTTCGTCTACCCTAAACCAACGACGACCCAACGCCGTGTCTATGTTTGCGTCTTTTCACAGTATCCATGATCTGCACCAGTTAAAAAAAGCGTAGCACCTCCGTCGGAGTCGTCCGGCTTTGAATATGAACTATACCATGTAAGTAATCTTCTTTATAAAACATTTCTGCGTCCAGCAGGTCCGTTGCGACTTGCTGGGCGCTTTTTGCTGTTTTCCGAGGACAAGCCCGCCTCGAAAAAAATTTTTAAGAAATTTTCAAAAAGGAAGCTTTTAGCGGGTAGCGAGCGGCTTTGCGTTCGCCTTGTTAGCGGAAAGGGAGAAACCCACCTCATTCCCCCAGGAAAGGGGGTGAAAAGATGGATATGATCCCCCGCAATAACTATGGCGAGCGGTGCCAGTTCGATGCTTACTGCAAGCTGGTACTGTACCATGAGGCAATCGACTACCTTCGGGAAATGCAGAGGCGCCGTGACAGGGAACTGTCATTCAGCGACCTTCCGCAAATGGAGATGGACAAGCTCTGCGTTGTAGATCATTACCCCAGTGACAGATTTACATTCTCGTCCCACGGGTATGACCTACATATCGAAAACGAGCTTGTGGCTGATGCCTTCGCCGGCTTGTCTGTTCAGGAGCAGAGTATTTTGATCCTGCATTTTGTTCTGGACTTGCCGGATCAGGAGGTTGGTCACCTTGTTGGAATGTCTCGCAGCGCCGTTCAGCGGCGAAGGGCAAAATCATTGACCGAGTTGCGGATCAAGTTGGCCGCACTCATGCCGAAGGGAGGTTGAAGGTATGAAGAAACCCACTTACAAGGGCAAGGAGCTTCTTCCTCTTTCGGTGATCGACGCCGCCCGTGACGGGGACTCTCAGGCTGTGGATCAGGTACTCCGGTATTATGAGGGCTATATCAATAAGCTCTGCACCCGGACGCTTTACGATCCTGACGGTCAGCCCCATGTTCGGGTGGACGAGTACATGAAGCGCCGATTGGAGATCAAGCTCATTCATTCCATTGTCAGCATGAGCTGACAAGCCCGGTCTGAAAGCGGAAACAGCTTACCCTTTCCCTGTTTCTCTCTTTCGTGACCGGAGGCAGCACCTTGACAAAGAAAGCCCGTTGGGAGGCCAACGCCGCAGTATAAGGCAAACGGATACATTCCTGTTCGTGCCGAGCCATACGGCCGGTGCGCCATGACCTCGTTTCAAGTCCGCAGGACGGGACCACTGTAACGGGCGAGCGAACAGCACCAGACCGCAAAGCAAGCGTGGCAGCTTGTGGGCGATGACACACGGGCAGGGTTAAAGATACTCGCGCATTGAACGCCCACAAAGCATTGTGCGCCGCACCCATCAGCATGGGCCGGGGTTAGACTCCCGTGGAGCTGTGCCAGCAGCCGTCCGTAAGCCTACTTTTCTTTTTTGAAAGTTTATGGATAGATCGTAAACTTTTCAATTAGCAGCAGACAAACACGGAGCAGCACGGTAAAATAATAGTGGAAGTTATATTACCCACACATATTCGTGCTGTTCCTTTTCATAACTGAAAGGGGGTTCTCATGTCTCAAACATGGAACGGCACGAAGAAAGAAACCCCTGAAAGAAGGACGTATACGGTTGACGATATTGCTCAAATCCTGGGCATCGGAAGAACTTCCGCATATATCCTTGTAAAAGAAGGGCACTTCAAAATCGTGCGAATTGGTAACGCCATACGCATTTCCAAGCGGTCATTTGACGAGTGGCTTGACTCCCTCGATCTGTGATCCAAGAAAGGAAGAACGATATGGCATCTATAATCAAGCGAAAGAAAAACTATTCCGTTGTTTACAACTATGTGGACGAAAACGGAGAAACCAAACAGAAGTGGGAAACCTGGCATACCCACAAAGAGGCCTTAAAGCGCAAGGCGGAAATCGAAAATCAGCAGCACACGGGAACTTTTCTCTGGGCGACGAGTATCAGGATTTCGATCTGGTGGTGGCACTTCCCAATGGACGGCCCTGCGAGGATCGGATCATCCTCAAAGAGTTTGCAAAGCTCCGTGAGGACGCAGGGCTGCCGAAGGTGGTCTTTCATTCTCTCCGTCATTCCAGTACCACCTACAAACTGAAACTGAACCACGGCGATCTGAAAGCCACCCAGGGCGATACGGGTCATGCCGAGATCGACATGATAACCAGTATCTATGCTCACATTCTGGACGAGGATAGAAAGGTCAATGCTCAGAAATTTGAGACAGCCTTCTATGCCAAGCCTGATCTCCGCAATGTCCGTCCGCCGGAAGAATCGGCAAAATCGGAGCCTGCGACCCTGGACCTTGAAAGCCTTGTGGAGCAGCTTCAAAAGTCACCGGAGCTGGCAAGTGCGCTCGCGGCCTTGATAGCGGCGCAAGCCCCGGCAAAGTGATCCAAAAAATCGAATTAGCAAAACGCAGAATTTTCTTAGCAAATTTCTGAAAAGCGTTCGAGTCCAATTAGCAAATATACATCATGCGGCGTATAAAAATTTCCCGGTAACAGAAGCGAAATTACCGGGAGAAGGAGGAACAAAAAACGCTGCAAACCCTGAAAAAAGGCTTGCAGCGGTGCTTTCTGGCGTCCCAGAGAGGATTTGAACCTCCGACCCCACGCTTAGGAGGCGTGTGCTCTATCCAGCTGAGCTACTGAGACATTTTTAAAATTTATGCAATTTTCATTGCTCGAAGGAATCGAACAATCTGCCGCTTAGGAGGCACACCCTCTTATTGATACCCTTTACAAACTGTCCAAACTATGCCATTTCTCCCAAATTTTGCATATTTTCCAGTGTAAACCGTATCAACTAAAGCATTGAATCCAAGGATTCCACACAATCCTTTCTATCCCTGTTAGCGTTTGTTAGCGCGTCACGCTCTACCGTCAACTTTACAGCATTGGATTTTATCCAAGTGAAAAAGGAGACTTCTATGAGCAATCAATCCCAAAATTCCAATACCCCACGTTTCAGACACCGTACAGGCTTTGCGGCGGTAAGCAATGACGTAATCCGTGATACCAGTCTTTCTTTAAAGGCCAAAGGGTTATTCGCCCTGATTCAGTCTTACATCACCAATGAAAGCCTTATTGTGACAAAGGCATTTTTACAGGAAAAATGCACCGAGGGCGAAGCGGCCTTTGAGAACGCATGGAAAGAGTTAAAAAAGGCCGGGTATCTGATACAGGAAAAGTGTAAAGCAGAGAATGGAAAGTTTTTATACCTTTATGATTTGGTAAATGAACTGCCCTTTCCTGCCAAATCCAACCATACCCCTAAAAACCACCCCATGGAAAACCATACCGTGGAAAGCCACCCTATGGAAAACCACCCGGGTGGGAATCCATCCCATGGAAAAGAGGAGGCTTATATAAAACTGGATAATAAAACTGATTCTAAAAATCAATCTATCAATCCTATAACCTGTAACGTATCCAAGGATAACACAGACGAAGAGGATTTGCAATATCTGGTGGAAAGCGAATTGGATAAAACCAAAGCTATTCCCGAACATTACTTTGGCAGTCAGGAAAAATTGTCAGCGGCCATTCGCTATCTGACCTCTTTTGACCAGATGACATGTGCTTACTTTGACAACGACCAAAGCAGATACAATGCTTTTCAGTTGATAGTTACCTGTCTGACGGAAATGGCTTCCGAACAGCGCCCTATGAAGTACAATAAAATCCTCGTTCTCAACGGCATCCAGGTGATTCAGCAAATCAATACCTGTATCCGTGAAAACGGCAAACTGCCGGATTCCGTCTATGGTTCTCTCTGCTCCTTTATCGACCATACCTTAGACGATTTTGAAGCGGCTACCAAAAGTAGGGAAATACGTGACGTTCACAGCTATATCAAGGCGGTTATCTGGACAAGTTTAATCAGCCATAAAGTGAAGTTTGACGCATTTTTCAGCCGCACGCAAAATGAATGGTACTCTAATCAGCAATAAAAGAAAGGAATTGGCAGAAGTATGAATACTTTTTATGAAAATCAGCAGAAAGAAATCAGGACAATCCGGGAGCGTACATTGACATTGCGCCTGTCGGACGCAGACGTAAAAAGGATTTGCAAGAAAGCCGGAAGTGTGGGACTGACCGTCTCGGAACTTCTGGAAAATTTCATCGGTGATTTGGTCTGCGGTACATATTCCAATGGCTCTGATGAACGGGATTTTGCAGATAACTGGTTTGACCGCTGTTGCTTTAATTTTGCCGCCACTCCTACGTTTTTGCGCTATTCCTTGTCGAATTTCTTTTTTGAAAATGTGGTTGAATTGTACAACGATATTCAGGAAGAAGAGGAATATCTCGCCGACCTTGTCATTCGGCGGATTATTTGGAGACGTTTTCATCACTTTATTTGAAGGTACTTT
>OFFJ01001734.1_pt1 | contig 15329 bp, 14 predicted proteins | sample 1521261 | NCBI WGS metagenome assembly OFFJ01 (sample SAMEA3504122, study PRJEB24116) | mouse gut metagenome | biome: mouse gut; feature: mouse-associated habitat; material: faeces | place: Denmark | collected 2011 | reverse complement strand
CTTGACTTTGAAATTATCTTATGATAGAATACAGTTGCTTGTCAGAGGACTTGCAATCAAATTAGATTGTTGAAGTGGGATAAGACCATTCAGGGCTTTATCCCGCTTTTCTTTTATACGGCGGGGTAAAGCTGAAAATGCTTTATCCCGCTTCCTTTATGGAGGTAACGTTATGAACGCAAAAACAAAATCTTTGTTTGGTTACATTTTTCCAGCATTGGGAGGACTGTTTGTGAACTATCTTTACAATGTTATTGACGGTATTTTTGTTGGGCAGGGCATCGGTTCTGCTGCTCTGGGTGCTGTCAATATCGGCGTGCCATTTATTACATTCGTCGTTGCCATTGCCGCCATGTTTCCTAAGGGCGGCGCAACTGTTGTTGCTATCCGAATGGGGCGGGAAGATAATGAGGGGGCAAATCACGCTTTTATGACAGCCTTTTCATTGACCATACTGCTTTCTGTTTTGCTGACGGCGGTGGGTATGGTATTTTCCCGGCAGATTGTCGACTTAAGCGGTGCAAGAGGGTTGAGTGCGGAAATGCGTGAAATGTCAGCACAGTATTTGTTCTATTATTCTGCTTTTTCCATTCCCATGCTCATGAGTAACTGTCTTTCCGTATTTGTCAGGAATGACGGCTCTCCAACGATTTCCTTCATTGGTATGTGTACAGGGGCAATGGCAAATATTTTTTTAGACTGGCTGTTTATCTTTCCCTTTGGTATGGGCGTTATCGGAGCGGCGGTTGCGTCCGGTTTAGGGCAGGTGCTTTCCGTTTTTGTTTTGCTTTCCCATTTTGTACTGAAAAGGGGAAGGCTTAGGATTAAGCCATTCAAAATGGATTTGGGACTGATGAAAAAATCTGCAAGCGCGGTGTGCCGGAGGCAGTCACACAACTTACAACCCCTGTTACGGCACTTTGCTATAACCTTATGCTGGCAAGACTGGTTGGGGATATCGGCGTATCGACCTTTAGCGTTTTGAGCTTTATCTATTCCCTTGCAAATGCAATCTTGTCCGGCGTGGCGCAAGGCATACAGCCCCTCTGGGGACATTGTTACGGCAAACAGGATACAGATGAAATGAACTGGTATTTCCGCTGTGGAATTATCATTAACTGCATTTTGGCGGTTTTGATTTATGGAGTGCTGTTCTTCTTTGATAAACCTGTAATCCGCATCTTCAACCGGGACGCAGACCTTGTACGGACAGCATCGGCAGCCTTGCCGCTTTTTAGCCTGTCCTTTATACCTATGGCCCTGAACCTGATTTATACAGCATTTTTTTCTCCACCAAAAGAACAGGGGCAGCAAATGCCATTGCAATTAGCAGGGGGATTATTGTGAAAGCGCTTGCTATTTTTTGTATTCCTTTGCTTTTTGGAAGTCCAGCAATGAAACAGTCGGGAAACTGAATTTAACCATCATGCCATCTTCTTCCGGAACATCATAATCCGTTTTCTGCATAATCATCGTTTCCAATTGATTATAAGCATTATTGGAAGGTTTGTTATTTCCTCCGGCAACAGTCGATCCGAAAATAAAATCAGGATGAAAAGCCTCTTTCATCGGTCCGACAGGGAAATTATCGTAAATACCGCCATCAAACAGAGGAATGCTGTCTTTCCAGATCGGTTGGAAAAAGAAAGGGAAAGTCATGGAAGCACGGACAGCATCTCCCAGATCTCCGTTCTTGAATATGATAGCCTTTTTATTATAGATGTCAGAACCGACACAACGGAACGGGACAGACAGATTGTCAAAATTCCATCCGGCTTTAGCGGTAGCCTGCGAGAACAATGCCATAAACGCCTGATTCATCTGGATCGGATTGATAAGGCTTTGCGGTAAAAAGTTGGCCTTGATTTGCAATGAATCGGTCATATCAATAGAAAAATGGCCGAACTCAGGAGTCGGGTCCGGTCTTTTAAAGTAATATTTATATTCATTTTCTACGGTACCGGTCTGCCAGTAACTAAATTCTTCTGATAACATTAATTCCAGCATCTCATCAGGAGAATATCCCATGGCATATAAACTACCTATAATGGAACCTATAGATGTACCGGTTATATAGTCAATAGGTATATCATTCTCCTCTAAGGCTTTAATGACTCCGATATGCGCAGCACCTTTAGCTCCTCCACCACTTAATACCAGTCCCACCTTTTGCGCATCGGCCGCTTGCAGGACGATCAGCAAAAAGGTTACCAGAACAGCTACTTTCTTCATACTTTACTTTCTCTCAGTTTACAACTTCAAATGTAAAATTATTTTCTCAGACTACAAGGTGTGTGGCAGGCTTATTGTGTTAAGATTTAGTGCTACAATAGCGAAAATATTATGAAATTCAGCAGCATTCAGAGATTAATTAAAATATAAATGATAAATTTGCCGAAAATGAAAGGGTAAGACAAATAAATATCACTCTATGAACATACTTGTATTGATGAATTCTATACTATCAATGCTGCCAACAGGAACAGCAGGATACTTGGTGCTTATTTTGGCCCTCTTTATCCTGGTTGTTTTGCTAGCAATCAAAAACAGGAAACTCGTTTGTGAAAAGAAACGGTATAAAGACCTATTGGACGATATGCAGGAAAACAACAAAGAAAAAGAAGCGTTGTTCAGCCTCGATATCTTAGAGAATCTGCCTTTTCCCCTTTTTGTAAAAAATATCGACGATGATTATAAATATGTATTCTGGAATAAGGAAGCAGAGTTACAATCCGGTACTCCCCGGGAAGAGATAGTTGGACTTTCTGACTTCGACATTTTTGGTCCTGAACGAGGAATGCGATACCGGAAAATAGATGAACAACTAGTCAAAGAAGGGAAAAATTACAGGGCCGAAGAAGATTACGTAACCCCAGATGGTGTTTTGCATAATACGATTGTAAATAAATCCATCATAGCCCATGGTCATAGTCATTTGCTGTTGGTTGCCCGTTGGGATATTACCCAAATGAAAGAGTACGAAAGGGAACTCATCAAAGCAAAAGAGAAATTGGAAGATGCAGCTAAAACCCAGAACATGGTGCTCGAAAGTATTAACTTCGGACTCATCTATATAGATAAAGAATACCGGGTTCAATGGGAATCTACCACAAACTTGCATAAAATAGCCAAAGGCCGGCGTTATACTCCGGGAAAGGTCTGCTATGAAACAGTCAGGGGAAGAACGGAACCTTGTCCCCGTTGCGCTCTCAGTGAAGCTATAACAAAAGGAGAATCGGTCCGCCACGAATTTACCGAAGGAGACACAACGGTAGAGATCAGTGCCATCCCTCTTTTTGACCATACAGATACCAACATTGTTGGCGGACTAATGAAGGTCGAAGATATATCCGATAAAAAAAGGATAGAACATTTGATGTATGAGGTGAAAAGAGCAGATGAAGCCAACCGTTTGAAATCGGCTTTCCTGGCAAATATGAGTCATGAAATCCGGACTCCCCTCAATGCAATCGTCGGCTTTTCCAACTTACTGGCAGAGACGGATGACCCTGTAGAGAAACAAGAGTTTATTCATATCATATCGACAAACAACGAACTCTTGCTTCAATTGATCAACGATATCATCGATATGGCGAAGATCGAATCCGGCTCCCTGGATTTTACCTATTCTCAGATTGATATTAATGAATTAATGGAAGAAATTTGCAGCCAGATGATTTTAAAGAACAAATCCGAAGCTGTCAGCATTTCATTTGACGAGAAATTGCCTCAATGCCTGATTTACACAGACCGTAACCGGCTGATGCAAGTCATGATCAACTTCCTGACAAATGCCCTGAAGTTTACACCTGAAGGGGCTGTCTCTTTTGGGTATACGATCGAAGAATCAGGCAAAGCCATTCGTTTTTATGTAAAAGATACCGGAATAGGTATACCTCAGGATAAGAAAGATAAGATTTTCGACCGCTTTGTCAAACTGAATACATTTGCCCAGGGAACAGGTTTGGGGCTTCCTATCTGCGCCATGATTGCCGAAAAGTTCGGAGGAAGCATCGGAGTGGAATCAGAAGAAGGCAAAGGCTCTCTGTTCTGGTTAAGCATTCCAATGAAAGAATCTGAAGAAACCTAAAGTATTCCAAAGGCTGTGAACAAAAAAGGTGTTGGTATGTTTTCTTTTTCATACTTTTGCAACCTAAAATAAAGAACAGTCAATGTTTAAACATTTAATCGCTTTTACAGGAGTACTCCTGTTTGTCTCTGTTTTGCCGGGAAAGGCACAGAACTTAACGCCGAACGACACTGTCTCAAAAGAGGTTGTTATTGTTGATGGGCAACAGCTTAACGAAAAGCAATTGCAACGTTATTACCGTCAGTTACGTAAAGATTCCATCAGGGCCCATAAAAAGATTTGGTGGTCTGTCCTGGGTGGTCCGTCCTATACTCCGGAAGCATCGCTAGGTGTCGGAGGTGCCGTACTGGCCAGTTTCAGGATGAACAAAAACGACACGATTTCGCAACGTTCTTTCCTTCCGGCAGGAATCAACCTCTCAATAAACGGTACGATCGTGGTGGCAGGAGCCGGAACTTTCTTCTTTAATCAGAATAAGTTCCGTATTTATGCCAGCTACGGATACAGGAACGAACCGGCCCATTATTACGGCAAAGGCTATGAAACCATTGAACATGTAGACAGAAGCGACTCGACAACCCGCTACCATAGAAGTTATTTCCAGATATATCCCCGTTTTGTCTGGGAAATCCGTCCGCATTTTTACCTGGGAGGATTGTTCGATATCAACTTTACAAATGCATCAGATATAAATCCGGTGATGGAGCAAGACTACTATTTCAATCAGTTCAAACGAAAATACCTAAACGTGGGAATCGGAGGCTTGATTCAATACGACACAAGAAACGATGTCGCCACCCCCACAAAAGGCGTTTTGTTAAGCGGGAATATGAAAGCATTCGGAAAATATCTCGGAGGTGCCTATAACTACGAAATACTGGAACTTGAATACCGGCATTTTGTGAATGTATTCCGCCCGAGAAGTACCCTGGCATGGATCGCTAAAAGCCAGATAGGCATGGGAGATGTCCCCTACTCCGAATTACCTTCTTTCGGTTCGCCCTTCGACCTGCGCGGATATTACTGGGGTAAATACCGGGATAAATCCATGGCCTATGGCATATTGGAATACCGCCATATGTTCGGCTCACCGGAAAAATACAAAAGCGGAAACTTCTGGGCTAAATGCGGTTTTGTTGCCTGGATGGGAACCGGAACAATCGGTGACACTCCGTTCGACTGGAATAAATGGAAACTGAATTTCGGTGCCGGATTACGTGTGCAAATGCAACCGGGCAAGAACTTCAGACTCGACATCGGTAAAGAGCCGGGGCTGGATGGAGTTCAGGTTTATATGAACATGACAGAGGCTTTTTAACCGAATCTTCATTTTAGTCTTAGTAGGCTATTTGTCAATCGATTACAGTTTCCTCGTAATTCCCTGCCTGGGAAACTGTAGTTCCCTTACTAGGAAACCAGCGTTTCCTGCTTAGGAAATTCTGAGGGAACTGCATAAAAAAACATCCGCCGTCATTAGTTAGAGTAAATGACGACGGATGTTTTTTATTTCGGTTCGCAAGTGTGTTCGTTAAAACGATAGCTTCATCGAGAAGCGTACACCTTTTGTCTGAATACCCGGATTATCGCGGTAGGTCAAACGCCAGACATAATCGAGACGAAGGAACTTAAAGATATTCTCAATACCTACTCCGGCTTCCATATAAGGCGTATTACCCAATGTATAAGAACCTTCCGGGAACAGATACAAATCTTTGCCACCATAGTAAGGATTATTCTTATCGGTCAGATGACCATACATTCCACGGAATGAAAGAACCTCTCTCCATTTCAGTTTCTTTATCAGGGGAAGACGGTTCAAAAGAAGTCCGTTCATAAAATAAGTAACGTCCCAGGATGCATACTCGTCGCTGATGAACTCCATCGCATTCATATTGGTGTATGATTCAGGCTGGATTGTATAGGATAAGTTCGCGTTCGGCAATATCAATAACGGATAAGGAACTTTGTCCCACACCTTACCTGCTTTACCGATAATATCAAGATATCCGAAGGCCGAGAACCAGAAACGTTTCTGAATACCCAGGTCTGTACGGTTATAGGTATAGTCAGCACCTAACACCCCTTTTCTGGCAGTAATATGGTTCAATGTAATTACCGGAGCATCGAAAGTAATAGGATAACGATAGTTACGGGTCTGATAGAATTTCTCGTTCGGGGCATAACGGAATTTGAATTCCAGCTCCGTCATCGAGTAAGACTTTATAGGAGTAATGCGGCCATCTTCCTCTATCCGGTCGAAAACGGCATAGTCTGTCGAATATTCCTTTTTATTACGTAAAACCGCACCGTAAGCGATACCATTATAATGTTCGCGGTAATAAGTCAGTTCGGCATTTCTCAGATAAGTTGCACGGGTATCTCTCTGACGTTTCCAGGCCAGGAAGATATTATCTTTGTTGGTGTACATATATTGCTGTCCCAACTGGTTGATATCGTAAAGATATTCCAGACGGATAGAATTAACCGGAAATTCTTTACGGTATTCCTTCTTGTCATTGAATGAATACTCTATCAAGGCATCATACTTGATTTTCCGGTCTGTTGTACCATAAGCGGCATATCCTTCCAGGAATAATCTTTTACTGAAAGCAGTAGTAGTAGTTCCTCCGACACGGAAACGGGCTCCTTCGATCGCGTTACCACTGATAAAGGTATTGGCCGGTCCGAATTCGAATTTATTTTTAGCGGGGTCAGTGCTGGTTCCTATGTAACCGGAAGTCAGGATTGTAACAATTTTTTCTGTTACATAGAAAATAGGAACCGAACGTAACTTTTCCATCAATTTTTCAACCGTATTCTGTTTTCGTTTACCGGCTTCTTCCGGACGGTTCAAATCCCAGAAATCTTCTGTCTGCTTATAGGCGTTCTGCAATGTGATAATCGGAGCACTCTCCTTAAATATCTCATCGCTTTCGGGCGGAAGGAAAGAATGGTTGCTGTATATGTTCAACCTTCGGGCATACATTCCCTTCGATTTTTCCGTCAGCTTGAAATCGACATTTATATCATCTTTGGTAATAATACGTGTACCATCTTCCGTCTTTTCGAATGTCTGCTCGATAGTCATTCCGCTGACGAAGTTCAGGTTGATGTTTTTAGGAACATTCAGGATTGCTTTCTTAACGAAATAAGTCGAATCGAGCGTAACGAAAAGATGTCCGGTAAATCCGAAACCTTCAGAAACGAAAGGAACGAATCCCAGGTCTACACATTTCTGTCCGTTCACATCCAGGGTGTCAAGTAAATAATACTTATAAAAGTTCGGCCCCATGCTAGACAACGGGCTTACAAAACGTTGCAGGAAAAGAGGAATATCATTCTTGAAGATATCCACCTCACGGAACACCTCTCCCAGAAACTGCTGCATACCATCCCGTGAAAATATTTCATCTACACCGGCCGCCTTTGCTCCCAGCACGACTCTTTTTTCTACTTTAGGATCTTTCCGATAGAAAATGCCTTCCACCTTTTCTTTCTCCGACACTGGCAAAATGGTCTTTCCGACATCCAGCGTATCGATAATCGATCAGAAAATCGAATTTCCCGCCCTTACCATTCTCTTTTTTAGGTTTCGGCTGATAATCGTTCATCGCGAAAACCATCTTTTCATATTGGCTGTAACTGAAATAATCATGATTACGGGGATCATTACTTTCGCGAGATTCGATAACCTTCTTGACAAAAGCCACGGCTGGATTTTCTTTCTTGCTGTACTTCTCTTTCTTCGGCTTTACAATGACTTCACCCAAATCAATACTGGAAGGGGCCAAAGGTATTTTAAAATAATTCTTTTTACCTATAGCCACTTTCAGTTCTTTTTCGGTATATCCCAGATATGAAACGGACAGAGTCCGTGCATTGGACGAGGTAGTCAACGTAAACTTACCGTCATCATCAGTCGTTGTCCCGATAGTTGTACCTTTCAGTATAACTGAAACATATGGTAACGTTTCTCCTGTAATAGAGTCCGTTACTATTCCACTTATTATAGTGTTCTGAGCTTTTGATGCAAATGCAACCAAAACAAGTGCCAGAATAAAAACAATCTTTTTCCCCATTATTTTATTAACTCCCTCGTTAAACTCCGCAAAATTATAACAGATTCTTTTTTATGAATGTTCCAAATTGAACCGATTATATTCCAATTGACAACAAATCTCACTTAAAAGACCCAAAATAGATGTTTTAAAATGAATTTATACTATTAATAATAAAATTCCTTCTTTCCGTAACGGGAAGTTTCGGGACTTCAATCAATGTATATCCTGCATCTTTGTAGACATCTTTCATTACATAATATGTATCTATCGCTTCATTAAATGATTGTTTACGTTCTTTATCCGTATGATATATATTTTCCCAGGGAGGAAGTATGAATACCTGCCTGTTATACCTGTATTTATCGACAGCCAATTCTATTTCTTTCCGGTCGGTTAACCCAATCAACCTTGCATATGCCAGTGTATCAGGGATTCCTCTGTCAAAAAATAATATGCCTTCATTTTCTTTATGAGCCAGATATGATTCAACAGAACGTTCCAGCATCATACTGGTATATAAAACGGTATCTTTCCAGGGCAATGCGTCTCCACCCTGTTGCTGTTGTTCTTTGATAATATCCCGTGCTACTTCTTTTACTGTTTGATATCCAACTATTTTAAGTTCTTCAATTAATGATGTTTTACCCGTTCCTGGTCCACCGGTAATAACATACAAGCCTGTTTTTATCAACATGATTTGTCTTTTTATGACTATTATGCCAAAAGGAAATACAACCCGGAAGAAAAGCTGTTATAACCGGAATTGTAGATGCAAATATACTGGATTATTTTTTTAAACCTATCAATTCACTCTTAAATTTAACATTTCACTTTTGTTTTCTCTTATCAATCTTTCTACCTTTGTACACGAAAAGGGGTGCCATACTGTAAACGGGCTGAGATTATACCCTGTGAACCTGATGCGGGTAATGCCGCCGTAGGAAAGACAGACAAGGCTTTTCCCTCCTTTCGTGTGTAAATATGAAAACAGATACATTATATCGTTATCCGACTGCGTTAACCATTGCTGGTTCCGACAGCGGCGGAGGAGCCGGGATACAGGCAGATATTAAAACATTCTCAGCATTGGGAGTTTACGGAGCTTCCGTAATCACCTCCATTACGGCCCAAAACACACAAGGTGTCAGAGGCATACAAGCCATCTCTCCGGAAGTCTTGAAAGGCCAGTTGGATGCGGTCTTTCAAGATATTACCATCGATGCAGTCAAAATAGGAATGCTGCATAATAAAACGGCGGCAGAAATCGTCGTAAATGCAATCGATACTTATTCACCGTCGCGTATTATCCTGGACCCGGTGATGATTTCGACCAGTGGTAATAAATTATTGCAGGATGATGCCATAGACATCATTGTCCGGGAACTGTTCAAACGGACATCGCTGGTCACTCCCAACATCGACGAAGCTGAATTCCTGTCCGGAATGAAGATAACTTCCGAAAAAGAGATGTGCCTGGCGGCAGAGAAGTTGCTGTCTTTAGGTTGCCATGCCGTATTAATGAAGGGAGGACATTTAAAAGGAAAAGAGATGACTGATATATTATATGTATCGGAGGCGTCCCCTCTCCGGCTTTCGGCGGAAACTGTAATTACAACCAACGGCCACGGCACCGGTTGTACGTTGTCTTCTGCTATTGCCGCTTATCAGGCTTTGGGTAAGAGCCTGCCGGATGCCGTCAGACTGGCTAAAGAGTATATAACAAAAGCGATTACTGAAGGCAAAGATGTACGGACAGGACACGGGCATGGTCCCCTGAACCATTTCTTTGCTCCGGTTCCTTTAGTAAAAACAGAGATAAAAGGATAGTATGAAGCTGTTCGTAATCACAACCCCTTTCTTTTTTGAAGGGGAAAGCCGGATAATAATCCATTTGTTCAGGGAGGGAATGCAGCGCTTGCATCTGCGCAAACCCCAGAGTGACATCGACAAGTTTCGTCTCTTACTGGACGCTATCCCTGTCGAATATCATTCACGGATTGTATTGCACGAACATTTTGAACTCACAGCCGGATACCGGTTGGCCGGCATCCATTTGAACAGCCGGAATAATACCCTGCCGGAAGGTTTTGCCGGAAGCATAAGCCGTTCGTGCCATTCCTTGCAGGAAGTGCAGGATAACAAACAGTTGGATTATGTATTTCTGAGCCCCATCTTTCAAAGTATATCCAAAGAAGGATACGGAAACGGCTTTCCGATGGAGAGATTACGGGAGGCGGCTGCTTCGGGCATAATCAACGAAAAGGTAATTGCCCTGGGCGGAATAGAAGAAAAGAACATTCCGCTGATTGCCTCCTTACATTTCGGAGGAGCTGCTATTCTGGGAGCTTTATGGGGTAAAGACCCTTCTGTAACAAACGAGACATCTATAATCAAACGATACAAACAACTGGATATATGGCAATAGAATATCATTTGCGCAAGCACGAAGATAAAGGACAATTTATTCCACAGGGCAGTGGTGAACGCCTGATGTTTATAACCCACGGTACTTCTAAATACACGGAACGGGAAGAAGTCAAAATGGTTCTTGACGGCGGTTGTTCATGGGTACAGCTACGGATGAAAGGAAACATGAATATTTTTACAGCCAGGGAAATCGGGCAACTAATCAATGAGCATACAAACAAATGCATCTATTGTATAAACGATAATGCACGGATTGCTTTGAGATGCGGGGCGAACGCTGTTCACCTGGGGAAAGAAGATATATCAGTATCCGCCGCATGGGAAATGGCAAAAGAGCAGTTATTTCCGGGCGAAACCTTCTATATCGGCGCCACTGCCAATACCTTTGAGGATATCGAGCATGCTGTCGGACAAGGAGCTTCCTATATCGGCCTGGGGCCTTTCCGTTATACGGAAACGAAAAAGAAACTCAGTCCCGTTCTCGGTCTGGAAGGATACAGAAAAATAGTGCAGCAATGTAAGGAGGCTGGCTATAAAATTCCGATATTTGCAATCGGAGGAATCTGCCTGGAAGATGTTGCCCCGTTAATGGAGACCGGAATTACCGGAATAGCCGTATCGGGAGCGATTATCCATGCAGAAGACCCCGTAGACCCGTCGTTTTATTAATGAGATAAATAAATATTAAACATACTGTAATGGCAAGCAAGAAAAACATGCGTATCACCTATCCCGCATCGGAAAAGATATATATCCCGGGCGAAATCAACAAGATAAAAGTGGGTATGCGTAAAATCAAACTTCTGGATACCGTCACTATCGACGAAAACGGAGAGCAAGTTTTCAAGAAAAACAATCCGGTGATTGTCTATGACACAAGCGGTCCCTTTTCCGACCCTAAAATAAATATCGATATAAATGCCGGTATTCCCCGTGTCCGCGAAGAATGGTGTTCGAAACGTAAGGATATCGAACAACTGAGCGAGTTGTCTTCCGAATATGGCCGTGCCCGTCTGGAAGATAAAAGTCTGGATGAGATACGTTTTCCGAAGCGTCACCTTCCCTACCGGGCCAAAGAAGGTAAGAATATCACCCAGATGTATTATGCCAAACGACGTATCATCACTCCGGAAATGGAATATGTGGCCATACGTGAAAACCAGCAAATCGAAGCATTGGGACTGAAATCTTATATCACTCCCGACTTTGTCCGTAAAGAAATTGCTGCCGGACGTGCCATCATACCGTCCAACATCAACCATCCGGAGGCGGAACCGATGATTATCGGTAAGAAGTTTTTGGTGAAAATAAATACCAATATCGGTAATTCAGCATTGTCTTCCGGTATCAGTGAAGAGATTGAAAAAGCGGTGTGGAGCTGTAAATGGGGTGGCGATACCCTGATGGACCTTTCGACGGGTGACAATATTCACGAGACACGTGAATGGATTATCCGTAACTGTCCGGTTCCGATGGGAACAGTTCCTATTTACCAGGCTTTGGAGAAAGTGAACGGAAATGTGGAAGATTTGAACTGGGAAGTATATCGCGATACATTGATTGAACAGGCTGAACAGGGCGTGGACTATTTCACCATTCATGCCGGACTATTGAAAAAACATATCGATTTGGCAGCGACCCGCTTATCAGGTATTGTTTCGCGTGGTGGTTCCATTATGGCTAAATGGATGCAGCTGCATAATGAAGAAAACTTCCTGTATACCCATTTTGCAGAAATATGCGATATCCTGAGCAGATATGACGTTGCTGTGTCTATCGGCGACGGTCTTCGTCCCGGTTCCATCTATGATGCCAACGATGCAGCGCAGTTTGCCGAACTGCATGCGATGGGCGTATTGACAAAGATTGCCTGGGAAAAATTCGTTCAGGTTATTATCGAAGGTCCGGGTCATGTCCCGATGAACAAGATTCATGAGAACATGAAAGAACAGCAATATGCCTGCCACGGTGCCCCGTTCTATACATTAGGCCCGTTGACAACGGATATCGCCCCGGGATACGACCATATCACATCGGCTATCGGTGCCGCACAAATTGCCTGGTATGGCACAGCTATGATTTGCTATGTAACCCCGAAAGAACACCTGGGATTGCCAAACAAAGAAGATGTACGCAACGGAGTGGTTGCCTATAAGATAGCCGCCCATGCCGCCGACCTGGCAAAAGGACATCCCGGAGCACAGGTCCGTGACAACGCATTAAGTAAGGCACGTTTTGATTTCCGTTGGAAAGACCAGTTCAACCTGTCACTCGACCCGGAACGGGCTTTGCAATATTATAAGGAAAGCGCTGTTACCGACGGGCAATATTGTACGATGTGCGGTCCGAACTTCTGCGCCATGCGTTTAAGCAAAGACCTGCATAAGGAATGTAAAGAATAAAACTGTTATAGGGCGGCTGTCAGGGCCGTCCCTATTAACCTTTCAGCCAAAGCATATCCTTCATTATATAACGCTTCCAGCTTTTCCAGATTATTTTCTGTTCGCGTCACCTCTATTTTGTTTTCAGGACGAATCACGAATGCTTTACCTTCGGCTTCCAGTTGGTCGATATAATCGAGTACTTCATTATAACGTTTATACCTCAGTTTGAGCTGTTCCCGTATGGCCGGATATTTTTTATAGATGAATCCCGGCAGATAAAAGTTTTTATCCTTTTTACGGTATCCTTTATTTCTTGTGAGGATTATCACATTCTTCCGGAAACCGTCATCAATAGCCCTCTGGATAGGAATGGCATCACAAACTCCGCCATCGACCATCGGGACGCCGTCCACATAGGCAACTGGACAAAGAACCGGCAATGTGCAGGAGGCACAACAAATATCTACCAGCCTGTTTTTATCTTTCTTCTCTTCGAAATATTCCGCTTTCCCGGTCAGACAGTTACTGGTAACCATCACGAAACGTTCTTTCGATTTAAAATAAGTATCGTAATCCAGCGGATAGTATTTATCAGGATAAACATAGAATAAATATTCCATATCGATATATCCCTTGCCGCGCAGGAAATGGCGGAGACCGATATAATTATACTTTTTCAATAAATCTATATTGCCGAAACGCGAACGTCCTCTCTGCCGGGACGCATAAGATATGCCGTTACTGGCACCAGCCGATACCCCTATCGTATAAGGGAACCAGATATTGTGGTCCATAAAACAGTCCAATACTCCGACCGTAAACGTGGCACGCATCCCTCCGCCTTCCAATACAAGTCCTGTCTGATTATCTATTATCATAATTATTAAATTTAAAAAGCCATTGCCTGGCTCACACCGGACAATGGCCACAAAAATATAATAAATCAGCGATAAAAAAATAGTCTGTTTACAGAATAACTTCGTTCACTAAAGGACGGTTTTGACGGAAATCCTCGATGTTCTGCAAGGTCGTTTCCGCAATATTATGCATTGCCTCCTTGGTAAAGAAGGCTTGATGAGAGGTGACAATCACATTATTGAAAGACAATAGACGCGCCAGCACATCGTCGTCAATAATTTTGTCGGATTTATCTTCATAGAAGTAATCTCCTTCCTCTTCATACACATCCAGTCCGGCTGCCGAAATCTTCTTTTCTTTCAGTCCTTCAATCAGGGCATTCGTATGAATTAACTGTCCACGTCCGGTATTGATAATCATTACGCCGTCTTTCATCTTAGCGATTGAATCATCGTTAATGATATAACGGGTCTGCTCCGTCAACGGGCAGTGAAGCGAGATAATGTCCGAACTTTTATATAATTCATCCAGCGTCGTATAAGTAATTCCTTCCTCTTCTGCGAATTTATAATCCGGATAAACATCGTAAGCAAGGATATGCATACCCAGTCCTTTCAATATCCGTATCAATATCTTGGCAATCTTTCCGGTACCGATAATACCGACAGTCTTGCCGTGCATGTCGAATCCCATCAAGCCGTTCAACGAGAAATTACCATCACGTGTCCGCCAATAAGCACGATGGATTTTCCTGTTTAACGAAAGCATCAGAGCCAACGAATATTCGGCTACGGCGTAAGGAGAATAAGCCGGCACACGGACAACCGGAAGTTTACCTTTAGCCGCTTCCAGGTCTACATTATTAAAACCGGCACACCGTAAAGCCAACAGTTTGACCCCATTATCGGCCATCGCATCTATAACAGCCGCATCGGCCGTATCATTCACAAAGATGCAGACAGCATCGGCACCCTGCGTCAGGACAACGTTATTCGGATTAAGGTGCCCCTTAAAGTACTTGATATCGTAATTATACTTTTCATTTACTTTATCGAAAGAAGCTATATCGTATGGTTTAGCTCCAAAAAATGCAATCTTGTATGACATATTATTTGTTTTTTATTAAAACAGATTAAACATATCGAATGTTGAGAAAAAGCATTATTTTTACCCCGTTTTAAACGAAAAGAAATTATGCATCAACCTGTTAGGAAAAGAATTGCAACAGGTGTCATTCTTTTAACTGTTCTGGTACTTCTTTTGTTTTCCGCACGGAATCTGTTCGTACGGAAATATATAGACCGTAAACTGGAAAAGATAGAGGAAGTACGCCGGTTATCCATCCATTATGACGATATACATATGCTCGGCCTGAGCGGTATACAAATCGATGGAGTATCTGTAATCCCGCTGGAGGCGGATACTTTTCTGCAAAGCCGTTCTTTCCGGATTAAACTGGAACTTTCCGAACTTTTCCTTTTTAAGATATCGGTAAAAAGCATTGAGGCG
>OFFJ01001728.1_pt1 | contig 15353 bp, 11 predicted proteins | sample 1521261 | NCBI WGS metagenome assembly OFFJ01 (sample SAMEA3504122, study PRJEB24116) | mouse gut metagenome | biome: mouse gut; feature: mouse-associated habitat; material: faeces | place: Denmark | collected 2011 | reverse complement strand
TTGAACCAGTCAGCGTTATGCAGTCTGGTTTCAAGGGCAAGTGAAATCGTTAAGCAGTATAAATTATAATTACGGTTTAAAGGTCCGGCAGACAGGCCGATTCAGCCCCGTCATACAGACCTGCAAAATCCAATGCGATACAGAAAGGACATCTCTATGACAATTAAATTCGGTAAATCAGAACTTACATTATCACAGCAGGGCATGATAACAGACATTACATACCGGCAGACATCCGTTTTTCCGAAAGGAGAGCTCTCTTACCTGATCCGGCTTTTCCGGAACGGCTCACCCTGCGAGGTCAGCAATGTAAGCCATCTGCTCACCTACTGCTTCAAAGAGACGACGGACAAGGTTTCCCTGCAGTTTACCTGCAAGGAAGACTACACGGCGTTCGAAGTGACGGAATGCCCGGAAAGCTTCGATTTCCTGACCATAGGGCCCATTGTCACCAGGCTGAATGATGTGGTGGGAGACGTGGTGGGCGTGGCACAGGGGGAAGGCACCGCAATCGGCATACAGAGCCTGCACCGGAAATTGCTGGCCGGTTTTCCCGACGAGCTCCGGCAGCATGCAATTCACACCACAGAAGAAACCACCTCCGCCCTGACCGTAGGCAACAGGGATACCTGTACCGCAACGGCTTACGCCATGCCTTTCGGCAGCGTCCTGCAGCTGTTCTGCGAAAACAGACGAAGAGACCGGGTCAAGACAGTATGGTATGCCGAAAAATGTGTTCCCGCACCTCTGCTTGACCGCGAAGACGCGGATATCAGGAGCTGCCGCTTTGCGCTGCTCTCCTGTCCCGCACCGAAAGCCCTTGCCGTCATTGGCAGAATAGAAGAAAATGAAGGCCTTCCCCATCCCATGATAGACGGAGAATGGGTAAAAACATCACGGAAGGCCACATATTCCTACCTGATCGGAGAATTCGGAACCGACAATATCCTGCGTATGCTTTCCTACGCCAAAAAAGGCGGCTTCTCCTGTCTCTATCATCCGGAACCTTTTGACACATGGGGCCATTTCGAGTTGAGAAAGGACCAGTTCCCGGAAGGGGACCTTTCTCTGAAAAGCTGTGTGGAAAAAGCGGCGGCAGAGGGGATTAAAACAGGCCTTCACACCCTCACCACCTTCACCAAAACAAATGACAGCTATGTGACACCGGTTCCGGATAAGGGCCTGAAAGCCATGCTTCCCGGCACGCTTGAAGCGGATATCACGGCAGAGCAGGCGCAGTTTTCCGTCACCGGCCTTGCCGGACTGGCATACACGGCTACTCTGAATTGTATCAGAATAGAAGATGAGCTTCTCCAATATTCCGAATATGAGACGGTATCAGAGAATGTTTTCCTGCTGAAAGGCTGCATAAGAGGCGCTTTCGGCACGCATCCCGCCGCTCATAAAAAGGGCTGCTCTGTCTGCAGGCTGACCGACTACCCCTACCACACCCTGTTCCCGGATATAGAACTGCAGGATAAATTTGCGGACAGAATCGCCGAATTGTATAACCTGACCGGTGTAAGGCAGATTTCCTTCGACGGACTGGAGGGCTGCGAATGGACCGGGGAGGGAGAATATGCCATCAACAGCTTCTGCATGAGATGTTATGAGCAATTTGACCATACCGTGATAAACGATGCCTCCCGGCTGCACCATTTTCTGTGGCATATGAACACAAGAATGAACTGGGGCGAGCCCTGGGGAGAGGAAATGCGTGCCGGACAGGTGGAAGGAAGGATGCGGAACCAGGAGTTTTTCCGAAAAAATCTCTTTCCCGCAATGCTGGGCTGGTTCCTCATCCGAAAGGCCAACCGGAAGTTCGAAGCCAGTACTCTTATGGATATGGAATGGGCTCTGTCCGAGGCTGCCGGATTCGACGCCGGATTCGCCCTGAGCGCCTCCTGTGATACTCTGGATTCCCTGGGCACCACGGAGGAAATCCTGGAAGCCATCCGGAACTGGGAACTGCTGCGCTATGAGAACCGTTTCGGCGACAGTCTGAAAGAACTGCTGAAAAAACCGGAAACGGAATGGCATCTGGAAAAAGAGGATGAAAGCACTTTCCGGCTCTATCCCATGGCAATCAGCAAGCCGCTGGTATGTGATCTCCTGGAAATGCAGCCGGGACAGCCCGGAGGTTCCGACTGGAGTTTTGCACAGCCCTTTGACAGACAGCATTTCTCTTTCCGGATGAAGGTGGACGGATACGGTTATATCGAGAATCCCAGGTTTTACAATGAGAGCGGTGTGATGCAGTTCCGGACAGCCGTAAAGGGAGGCCAGTATCTGCTGTTTGACGGCCTGAAAGCATTCGTCACGGATAGAAATTACAATAAGCTGTCAGAAGTCTCCTACACCGGAAACTGCACTGTGGAAAAGGGAAATGCCCGGCTGAGCTTCGGATGCTCCTTCGGCGGAGACGAGGGACCTGAAGTCAAGGTGCGAGTGATTACAAAATCCGAACCTTATATCATTACCAGAAAACAGCACTGATTCATAGCAATCATACGTTTTATCATTGCAGCTTCCCTGCAGCCCTGCTGTAAACAGCCCCCCCGAAGCCGGAAGGGATGCCTGACAGCCCGCTGCAGGAAAGCAGAGTCCAGCTTGAAGACATTTCGCGTAATAAATCAGGAGGCAATCTTATGCACAATACATACCCGTTTCGTCGTTTTCCCGCAATCAGAATCACCGGTCACGAAAACTCTGTCGCCGCAGACAAACCTGCCATTCTGCAGCAATTCCGACACTCGTGTCAGAATAGAAGCCGCACTGTCATCATCGTGGAATGTTATCCCGGTGTGAACCAGAACGAACTGTTGGAACTGCTCGCTCCGTTGGAACCGGCTGCAGTCATCCGCAGCGATGAGCTGGCGCTGCCCCCGGTAGAAATCGACGCCCAAATCCAGCGCGACCTGACGGACGACCCTGTCTTCGGCATTATGACCACAAGACGTCTGGCGGAATTTTTCCCCGAAGAAAACCTGGCAGCGGCCAAAAGCAAAATAGACACCGTAAAATCCGGCATCGTGCTGGTATACGGCGTAGGTGCATCACTGGTATACGAAGGCGATATTGTGGCGCTGGCGGACATCACACGCTGGGAAATCCAGCTGCGCTACCGGAGAGGTCTTTCCAACTGGAGAACCGCAAAGACAAACCTCCCCAAAAACGAAAAATACAAAAGAGGATATTTCGCCGAATGGCGATGGGCAGACCGCATTAAGGACAGACTGTTGCCCAGGATGGATTTCTATCTGGATATGACTGCAGAACATGAGACAGCTATGGTTTCCGGAGAAGCTTACCGTGCCGCCCTGGCTCAGACCGTAGAACAGCCTTTCCGCATGGTCCCCTACTTCGACCCGGGCGTGTGGGGCGGAAACTGGATGAAAACGAATTTCAATCTGCCCGAAAACGGCTCCAACTATGCCTGGAGCTTTGACGGCGTCCCGGAGGAAAACAGCCTCCTTCTGGACTTCGGCGCCGGACGCCCCATCCAGACCCCCGCGCTGAACCTGGTCCGCACCCACCCCCAACAGCTGTTGGGAGAAAGGGTACATGGCCGCTTCGGCGCCGAGTTCCCCATCCGTTTCGATATGCTGGACACCATGAACGGCCAGAATCTGTCCTTACAGGTGCATCCTCTGACCGAATACATACAGCAGAATTTCAATATGCATTATACCCAGGACGAAAGCTATTATCTTCTGGATACCCGGGGAGACGCCCCCTGTGTCTATCTGGGCGTCAAAACAGGCGCTGACCCAGAGGCCTTTGTGCAGGCTCTGGAGGAGGCCCAGGCGGGCGGCAGGCCCTTCCCCGCAGAAGATTTCGTCAACCGGATTCCCGTGAAAAAGCATGACCATGTGCTGATTCCCGCCGGTACGGTACACTGCTCCGGCGCCGACACCATGGTGCTGGAAATCAGCGCCACCCCCTACATTTTTACTTTCAAGCTGTGGGACTGGGGCCGCCTGGACCTGGACGGCCGGCCGAGACCCATCCATATAAGTCACGGCGCCGCCAACATTCAGTGGGACCGCAACACGGAATGGGTGAAGGAAAACCTGGTCAACAAGGTCACAATTGTGCACCGGGATAAAAACGGCACAGTGGAACGCACCGGGCTTCATGAGAGAGAATTTCTGGACACCTTCCGCATCAGCACGGAAAGCGATATTCCGGTCCGCCGCAACGGCAGTGTCCATGTCATCAATCTGGTTGAGGGAGAAATCGCTATGCTGACCAGCGAAACCGGCCATTTCCGGCCATTTGAGCTGCACTATGCCGAGACCTGCATCGTGCCCGAGGCGGCAGGCCCCTACCACCTCTGCTCCACAGACGGCAGGCTCATCCGTGCCGTCATCGCCTGTGTACGCAAATGAACCACCCCGTAGCAAGCTACGGGGTATCCGCTCCTGGCTTCTTCTTTCCGAACGCTGCAAGCAGCGGGGGTATTCGCCCAATATTCGCCCCAGTTTCGCTTAGTTTCGGCTTCAAAACACATGCTGCGGGAACCGGAAATGCCTTACCGCAGATTGTTTAAGATTTGGATAACCTGCGACAATTCCTCCGGCTTTACCCGATCCGGAAAACGGTTCTCCAGGACACAATCCGTAAAATAGCGGATTTCGGCGGCATAGGCATCACTCTTCGGCAGATTGATCCCGCCGGTGTCGCCTTCCGCCGCTTCCGTGAGGTCCATGACCGTTCCGTCCTCCACGTACAGCATGCACTGTTCCTTCTCACAGGCGAGAATGGCTTTCTCAAACTGGAACCGGAAACTGGCCGTAAAAGGCAGCGGCGCCGCAAACCAGGACGCCTCCGTGTTAACGAAAAAGCCCGGAAACTCATATACTACACTCATGTAATCCTGATCGGGACGCTTTACCCGGTGAAGCTGCGAGCCCGAGGGCGCGCCGAACGCATACACAAGGAAATCCAAATCATGGATATGCAGATCATAGGGCACCAGACCGCTCCGTTTTTCATCCTTCATCCAATTGTCCCAGCTCCACTTCGGGATTCCGCCCAGGCGGCTCATGGAACCGGACAACAGCTTCCCGTATTTTCCCGAATCATACAGCTCCTTCAGCAGCATATACTCCGGCCAGAAGCGCAGCACATGAGCCACCATGAACTTTACCCCGTTCCTGCGGGCGGCATCATAGACACGCTCCACATCTTCCCCTTTCAGGGATACGGGCTTCTCGCAGATGACGTGAATCCCCCGCTCCATGGCGCGGACGGCATAGTCCGCATGCAGATAGGTCGGCAGGCAGATATCCAGAATATCCAACTGTTCCCCGTCTAACATTTCTTCAAAATCCGTATACAAATGCTTGTCCGTATGCTGTTCCAGCCGCTCCGGCCGAATATCGCAGAGCGCTGTCAGCTGTGTCTCCTCCATGGCTTCCCAGGCCGGGATATGCGCTCCGCTGATTCCGCCGACTCCTACCATTCCTACTTTCAGCATGCCTGCTTCCCTCCGTATATCTCCGAAATAATCTGCTCCAGATACACTCTTGCATCCAGAATATCCTTTAACTGCTGCTCGCCGCTGATCTCTCTTTCGATGGTTACATGGGAGTCATATCCCAGTTCATGCAGCCGGGTAAAAAGAGCTCTGAAATCCACTTTTCCCTCTCCGATCTTTGCCTCCGTCCCCAGCTCTCGCCCATTGACAGGATACAGGCCGTCCTTGGCATGCAGATTCCGCACGTAACGCCCAAACACATCCAGGGCGTCCACAGGATTTGCTTTCCCGTACAGAATCAGATTAGCCGTGTCCAGGTTTATCCCCAGATTATCGCAGCCCACCTGCTCAAAGCAGCGCAGCATTGTCACCGGGGTCTCCTGTCCGGTTTCAAACAGAAGATACTGCCCGTTTTCCTTCAAATGCTCCGCAACCGTGCGCACGGCCACGCAGAAGCCGGCAAAATTGGGATCGTAAGGATTTTCAGGTATAAAGCCCATATGGGTAGCCACGTCCGTAACCCCCAGCAGACGGGCAAAATCTGCCCCGTCACAAAGGTTTTTGACCCGCCCTGCCCGATACTCCGGCGGCACCAGTCCCAGAGTGAGCTGGCCGTCATAGAAATTCCAGACCTTAGGCCCTTCCCAGCCGCACCAGAATGTGGATACCTCAATGCCGTACTCCTGCATCAGTGCCTTCGTCCCGACAGCATTTTCCTCCGTCCAGAGAGCAGGCTCCCAGGCCATCAGCTGACAGGAGCTGAAGCCGTTCTCCCGCAATGCGGCAAACTTTTCCTTCAATACCTCCGGGGATGAAAAAGTGACACATGTACCGATTTTCATAAACTACCTCCTTGTTTTATGACATTCATGTCATATATATTTTTATTTTATACTCACAGTCACAAACATTTGCCCACGTAAATGTATAACAAGTAAGCGCTTCTGCAACTGCATTATCTGCTTTCCCTTCCGGCCCAACTGCCCCTATTGTAACACAATAATCGACAAAAGTCTTCCCCCTTCACGTCCGTATGACCGGCCTTCTTCGGCTGTCCAGTCAGCCCCGCCTCCCTGGCCCGGACGGCTCTAAAGTGTAAAATCACTTCACACCGCATTACAGTCATAGTGGAAGGTTCTCCTGGTAGTTGCCGGGATTCATACCTGTCTCTTTCAGAAATACTCTCCGGAATGTCCTGGAACTGGCATATCCTACCATACCGCTGATCTGCTCCAGCGTAAACTCCCCGGAGCGAATCAGTATCTGCGCCTTTCTGATGCGCAGCCGATTCACATAATCCAGAATGCTTTCCTGCGTTTCCTCCCTGAAAATTCTGGATATATACTTGGGATTCTTCCCGATTCCTTCGGCAATGGTGGTAATGTTCAGGTTACTGTCCTCAAAGTGTTCCTCCACGTATTCAACGATACTCTGTACGATTCCCTTGCCGCCTTCCTCTCCGGCTCCCATATCCACAATACTGCTCTTTTTGAACAGGGCCACGCTTTTGAGTCCATCCATTACATCGCGGTAGATAAACCGCAGCTCCTCCGGTTTTTCAATCATACTGCTGACCGCGCCGCACACAGGTACCTCCATCCTCTCCTGAATAAACTCACTTAAGTACTCTGCAGATTTCAGGAACTGCTTCTTCCACTCGCTCTCCTCTTCCTGCACCATAAATAAGTAGAACAGATACTGGCCGTCTTCAATCCGATAAAACGCTTCTCCCTCCATCAGTTCCGAAAAAATATTGTCCACCGCAAACAGCACCACTTCGTCCTGCAGAAACTGCTTCTCATCCATCAACGGCACCAGGAATCCCGCCAGCGCCATTTTCTGCCCGGCTTCAAGCTGCACCACATCCTCCGTGGCTTCAATGCTCCGTCCCTTCATCATGGCCAGAAGATAGCTGCCCTGCAGACTCTCCTTCTGGGTGATGATATTCCGGTACATGCTGTTTTTTTCGCCTGTCAGTTTGGCCCAGGCGTCTTCTATCATCTTATATTCGTTTTCCCGGCTTCTCTCTCCTCCTGTAACTTTGCGGACCAGCGTGTCTATCGGCTGGAAATTCCTCCTCAAAACTGCGGTTACACAGAAAAGCCCTATCAGAAGCGTTGCCGCCACACTGACCCAAAGCACGCTTCTGCTCTGACGCAGCTGCCGCCAGAATACATCCTCAGGAATCAAAAGACAGTATTCTGCCCCCGATATTCCGGAAGACTTGTATATCTCCATATACGCTCCCGTCTCCGTCTGCATTTCGCCGCTCCGGCTGAATGTAAGCCCCTCCGTTTCCGCTTCCACCCCCTGGTTGGACAACACCAGCACATCTTCCTCTCCGACTCTCACCAGAAGCCTTGCGCCGTCAGACATGGTCTCTGTCAGCCCCTCCAGAACAGAAACCGGTATGCTCACAAACAGACTGAAGGGTTCACCTCCTCTGTATTCCTCCATACTGTTGGCATAAACCAGGCATACTTCCGATGTGCCATAACAAAGCCCTCTTTGAAACAGGAACCGGCTCTTGTACTCTTCGGACAGCAATTCGAGCCAGACGTCATATTCCATTGTATCAGAAAACAGTATGTCCATTCCCGAATGCATGCCCTTTGTGTCACTTGCCACCTCATTGCCAATCACATAATCCAGTCCCTTTAAATAAATAAGGGCCGATATATCAGGATCATATATGTTTATTATGCGTCTTAGTTCTTCCACATTATAATAAAACGATGCATCCTTTTTCCTGCTGCCAATCACCTTCCAGAATGTCTTATCCTTCATCAGACAGGTGTAAAAAGAGACTTCCCGGTTCAGATATCTGTCAATCTCTTCCCCGAGATTATTCAGTATCAGATTATTTGCCTCGTAAATCTCATTCTGTATAACCTGTTTATTCCAGAAATAATTGACAAATATAGTAACCACAGGAATCATCAGAATTATCATATAAGAACAGAGCCATTCTATTACAATGCTTCTCTTTTTCATCATGTGCCCCTGTATTTCATCAATCCGGCAGCCGCGTTCCCCGCGGCGCCATGATTTTTTGCTGCAAAAATATTATGTCATTTTCCCTTTCTTTCATTCCTCCAGAAATACTCTGCGAACCGCCTCCAGGTAGCCATATCCGTTCCTGTCATCCGGTTCCAGATAGCTGGTCTCCGTCCACTCATTCCAGCTGTTCACCGTCACAAGCGGTACCTGTTCAGGATGCGCATCCACATAGGCCTTTGCAAGGCGCAGCCCCTTCTCGAAATTTTCCGGACCGTTATTCCGGCAGACAGCGTCCTTATATTCCACAAATCTGGGATTATTGTCCCACCCCACGGAAACATGCGGATAGTAGGGAATCCGGCCTGTGCTCTCCAACCGTCCCCATTCTCTCTTCATGTCCTCCAGTATCTCCAGATAATCCCTGGATACTGCCGTGTACTGGGCAAACTGATAATGCGTGCAGCTGTCAAAGCGCAATATTCCCAGTATTTCCGCAATCTCTTTCTCCGAGTAGACCTTGTCTGTCCCGTCTACTCCGGATAGATTCTCGCTGCTTCCCCGGCTGACCAGCTGTAAATGAAGCCCCGCAAATCCTTCCCGCCTGACTTCTTCTTTCAGCCATTCCAGTGCCTCCTTCGTTTTTTCGATGCCTCCCAGGCCTTTGATCAGATTTCTCAGGTCATAAATCATAAGTACCGGTTTTCCGTCAATACAGTAATAATTCGGCTGTTTGAAATACTTTTCTGTCAATCGGCGTCCGACTTTCTCAAATTCATTCCGGTCTACAGTCCCCTTCCAGATCGTGTCCTCCTGATCCCAGGACATCCTTATGTCCCAGGTATGTTTTACATCATGATTGGCCCACATCAGATAAAATTTCATCCGATTGCGGTTCCTGGCCTTCAGGAAGCCCTCATTCAGACATTTCTCCAGAAAGGGCCTGCCGTCATACCAGTACCAGTCATAGATGAACACATTCACACCGTAATCCGCCGCCGTGTCAATCTGCATCTCCATAACTCTGCTGTCCGCTTCGTTCACATATCCCCACAGAGGCTTTCTGGGCCAGTCGTGGTCCGGCCTCTTTTTCACCGCATTTTTCACGGACTGCCACTCTCCCATTCCCTCCGGCCAGAACATCCTGCTGCGCTCCTCGTCCCCTGTGTACGCCGGCCATACGTAGGCCGCCACATCATAATTCCTCATAATTCTCCTATTCCAGTGCCTCTACGCCTCGGCCCCTTTTCTGGGAAGAAACTTCCGTCTGCATAATGCGCAGCCGCAACTTTCTTCCGGGGGCCTCTGCCTCGAGGCCGTTTTTATTATTCCAGTGCCTCTACGCCTCGGCCCCCTTTTCTGGGAAGAAACTTCCGTCTGCATGATGCACAGCCGTAACTTACTTCCGGGAGTCTCTGCCCCGAGACCGTTTTTACTATTTCTCTTTCTCTGCGGTTCAACCCTTGATGGCTCCCACCATAACCCCTTTCACAAAATATTTCTGCAGGAAGGGGTACAACACCAGGATAGGCGTAGTGGTCACCACAATCAACGCATACTTGATCAGATCCGCCAGCTGGGCAACCTCGTCCATCCCGACCCCTGCAGTCATGGCGCTGTCTCCGGCCATCTTCAGTATGTTGCGCACCACCAGCTGCAGCGGGAATTTCTCACTGTCTCTCAGGTAGATAGATGCGCTGAACCAGGAATTCCAGTGGGATACCCCATAGTACAGCACCATTACGGCAATGGTGGCCTTGCTCAGAGGTACCATTACCCTGATCAGTATTTGGGTATAACTGGCTCCATCCAGTCTGGCAGACTCTATCAGACTGTCCGGTATGGACTGAAAGGAACTCTTCATAATGATCAGATTGGTAGTACTGATTGCCCCGGGCAGAATCAGCGCCCACAGACTGTCCAGGAGTCCCAGGGACTTAATATTCAGATAGCCCGGAATCATCCCTCCTGAAAAATACATGGTGAAAATAATCATAAAGGTAATAAAATTTCTCAGCATGGGGCCCTTAATGGTCAAAAAGAACGCTCCCAGCATGGTGAGCACCAGGTTCACAGCAAGCCCCACTGCCAACACAAACAGTGTATTTAAAAACCCTGTGATGATCAACGGATTTTTGAAAACCGTCCTGTAGGCGCCTGTAGTGTAAGGTTCAATGGGCAGCCACAAAAGCCCTGTATGCCGGGACAGGGCTCCCGGATCGCTGAAAGACGCTATCACAATGTAGTAGACGGGATACGCCGTGACCAGAATCAGCAGGAGCATAATGATTATGTTAAAAACGGAAAACACCTGATACGGCGTAACTTTTTTCCGTCCCTCATAACGTCTCTTTGCATTCTTTACCATAGGCTCACCTCCCCGAACTTCCTGCTGATCCTGTTAAACACTATCACTACCGCAAAGTTGATGACAGAATTGAATATCCCCACTGCGGCGCTGTAGCTCCACTGAAAATTCTGAAGGCCCTTCCGGTATACAAATGTGGAAATCACATCCGCAGTCTCATAGATGCCCTCATTATACAAAAGGATAATCTTCTCAAATCCTACATTCATCACATTTCCCATACGCAGCAAAAGCATGATGATTATGGTTCCCGATATGCCGGGCAGTGTCACATGCAGAGTCTGTTTCCATCTGCCGGCTCCGTCAATCTTCGCCGCCTCATACAGCTCCTGGTCGATACCGGACAGAGCTGCCAGGTAGATAATCGCCCCCCAGCCTATTTCCTGCCAGATACCGGATATTACATAGATGGGTACAAAGTACCCGGGTTTCGTCAGCAGGGATACCTCCGGCCCTCCCACCCGGGAAAGCAGCCATGTGATGAAACCCTTGTTTGAAGTAAACATGGTTATCATGCTGCACACCACCACCATTGAGATAAAGTGGGGCATGTAAGAGACAGTCTGGGTAATCCGTTTAAACTTCTCGCTTTTGATCTCATTCAGCAGCAGCGCCAACAGAATCGGCGCCGGAAAACCAAAAAGGATGGACGTAAGACTGATCACCAGGGTATTTTTCAGAATTCTTCCGAAATAGTAGGACTGGAAGAAATCAATAAAGTGTTGGAAGCCATGGCTGGATGTCCAGTCACTGCCCCAGATACCCGCTGCCGGCGAATAGTCCTTGAAGGCGATCAGAATCCCGTACATAGGTTTGTAACAGAATATCAGATAAAAAAGCACTACCGGTATCACCAGAACATAGGCATCCGCATATTTCCTCAGGTCTTTCCCCAGACGGCGCAGGCTGAAACCTTTCTTTTTTTCCATTTTGTACCATCCTTTCCATTTTCCTGCGCTTTATCTGCTGTTAAAGGCATCCAGTGCCTGCTGCTGCAGTTCGATCATCCGCTCTACATTCATGGACTCCAGTGTGGCAAGGTATTCACTCTCAAACGTATCCAGAGACTTCAGGCCTGTAACATACTGAATCAGCATTTCCGATACATAAGTGCTGATATCTCCCGACAGTCTGGAATACTCGCTGGCATCCTCTTCGGCCACTGTCACAGGCGGCATCTGATACCTGGCAGCATCCGAGGTGGTCCACCTTGTCAACGCTGCCTGCTGCTGAGGCAGATCGGAATATTGCAGCTGATAGCCTTTCTCCTGGACAAACGGACCATTCTGCCATGCCCTGGTATACTGGGCCAGCGCCAGCTGTTTTGTCAGCCCTTCCGGATTGTTCATAATCCATTCTGTGTAGGTGGGAACCCCATCTTCCATGGTGTAACTTTCTCCCTCCACACCATAGTTAAACAGCCGCCTTCCCTCTTCCGTATAGCCGTAATTTAAGAATTTCACGGCGGCCTCTTTGTCAGCGCAGTCGGGCGTAATTACTACACTGACTCCGGTCAGCGGCCAGCTGTAATGAGTACTCATAGCCATGTCCCCGGCCTCCTTCACCAGCGGCCCAAAGCCTGCAAGGTCAAAATCGGAATCCGTCTCCGCCATAGTCTGCAGCATAGTCCCCATGAAACCGCCGGTATTGCCAATGGTAACACCTGTATCTCCGTTCATTATATTTGCCTTTATCATGTTGTCATCCAGAGACTGGAAATTCGGGTCCAGTAATCCTTCCTCATAAAGCTTATGCAGAAACTCCAGCACATCCTTGTATTCCTGTTCCGCATATCCGTAGTGTACTTTGCCATCTACCTGATAGAAATTCGTTTTCACCAGTCCGAAGGGAGATGTAATAATTCCATGATCAAGAGCAATATACATCAGCCAGTAGCTTCTGGTAGAAAACGGCAGGGAGGCTCCCTTCTCCTCCTTGAACACTTTCAGAACATTATACAGCTCATCTGCCGTCTGGGGAATCTCGAGATTCAATTCGTCCAACCAGTCCTGCCGGATGAGCATACCTGCCGATGAAAGCAGATATTCGTCTCCCCGGATAAAAGGGAACCCGATAATATATCCGTCTTCTGTGGTATTGGCCTTCGCGTACATCTCATTGCTGTCCATCACTGCCTGCAAATCCGGCGCATACTCCATATAGTCATTCAGTGGTTCGATAATCTTGTCCTTGATAGCCTTTGTCGTCCCGCCTGTGTAGGAACCGGGATACCAGATCATATCCGGCAGGTCACCGCCGGCATAGAGCAGATTCAGTGCATCGTTGTCTGCCAGCTGTACGATTTCCAGCTCCACTCCTGTGGCTTCCTGCCATGCCTGGCCGAAAGGAGTCTCCGCCAGGTTTTTCGCATTTGCTGTCACGGTCGCCTCATCCACCATGGCCAATGTCAGATGTACTTTTTCTTCCATGGGATAAGTAATTTTACCCGGCTGCCCCTCTTGAGCCTGCTCTTCTTCATCAGATGCCTGGCTCTCCCGGGAAGCCTGGGAAGCTTCCTCATCAGAAGAACTGTCCTCACTTTGGGAACTGCCTGTACTTTCAGAACTTCCTGTTCCACTTTCATTACTGTTCTCTTCATTTCCGCAGCCGCACGCCGATACTGCTATCACTGCTGCCATGACACATGCCATCGTTTTTTTCCACATGCTGCTTTTTCTCATACTTTCCTCTCTTTCAACTTTTCAAAAACCGGTTTTGCTGTAACAATTTCAGCATAAGAATTTCCCCCAAAAATGACAAGGGACAAAAGGTTACATGCCATGGACAAAATAACACATCCCTTTTTGTCCCCTGTTTTGCCGGCTTTCTCTGACATTCCTGTCGGCTTTCCGGATATCCTGACCGTTCATCTGTCTGTTCTTCATAGTCTGCCCAGGCATCCTTTTTCCGACATCAAAAATACTCCTTTCCGGTAAGAATTTTACATCCTGGTTCTTATCGGAAAGGAGCCTTGCAGCTGCCTGTGGATACTTCTTCAATATTTCAAACAATAAGCTTGGCCTGAAGCCAAATATTTTCTATCGTTATATCGTTTATTTAGTTCAGGCTCCAAGAACGGAACAGCCCCAAAGCACAGCTGCCAGGGCCGGTGCGCTGCCCGGAGCCTGCTGCCCCTATGGCTGCATATCCATTTCCTGCTGAATGTAAACCTGCTCCTCAATGAGCCCGATTCCCATGAAAACAGCCCATACATAGGGCGCGCCATAGACATTCAGGGTCTTGGGCCCCACGATTTTTTTCGGGGCGCCATCCCCTGTCTGGTCCTGAATCAGTTTCTCGTAAGCTTTCTCAAAAGTGCTTCTGGTGATGGAGCGTTCCCGCCTGTCAGTGAACAGTTCTCCGCCTTTGATGGTGTAAGTAAAGGGAAGTCCCTTTTTCGTCAGAAATTGTTTGCCCTCGTGTGCCCGTATCTCATCCCACAGGCCGGGGACGGTTATCTTTGAAGTATTAAGTTTCATATGCCTCCTTGTTTGCGTTCCACTATCTGCAGAAACTCGGCAACAGTTATTGTTCCGTAAGGTTTCTAATCAAATGGTACTCGAAACGTGAGGCATTGTCAATGCATTTATTCCGGCTGTTTTCTATTCCTGTGTCTCTGAGCCCCGTTTTCTACAAATAAAGCAGGAGGAATAACCCTGGTTTTGCTGAGGCATTCTTATCCCTGTGCCGCATCCAGACCGCATTTGCATTTACGTTTCATATAATTGAAATTATTTATTGACTTTTGCTCTGTATCTGTATATAATGATTGCATCAAGGGTAATCGACATTAAGTGCACGTTGCACATTCGGGCATTCTCTGCCATGGCAAATTTCGCCATTTTACTCATGTTAAAAAATTGAAAAGGCAGAGGACGCTATCCACAGTTTTCTCTGCCGGAAAAGGAGAATTCTATGGAACCTGCAAGAAAAAGAGAACCGGAAAAAGGAGATTTCTCGTTATGGCACCACGAAAAGAGCGCCGCTATACCGTAGCGGACATTGAGGCGCTGCCTGAAGGCGAGCGTGCTGAACTGATTGACGGCAAGATGTATCTGATGGCCTCGCCGACCCTGGACCATCAGAATATTCTGGTATGGATCAGTGCGGAGATTTTCAACTATATAAGGGCACACAAGGGAAACTGCCGGGTCGTTCCCGCCCCGTTCGGGGTATATATCAAAAAGGACGAACACAATTTCTTCGAACCTGACATTTCTGTCATATGTGACAGGGACAAGCTTGACCAGAAAGGATGCCACGGAGCGCCTGACTGGGTGATTGAGATCGTGTCGCCCTCAAGCCGCCGGATGGACTACCGGCTCAAGCTCCCGGTATACAGGGAGGCAGGCGTCCGGGAATACTGGATCGTTGACTACCATAAGAAGATGGTCACGGTACATTTCCTGCAGAATCCGGACGCGCCGTTGACTTATGGCTTCCATGATATCATAAAACCCGGAATATACGAAGATTTCGAAATAGATTTTTCGCAGTTATTAGAAT
>OFFJ01001722.1_pt1 | contig 15383 bp, 16 predicted proteins | sample 1521261 | NCBI WGS metagenome assembly OFFJ01 (sample SAMEA3504122, study PRJEB24116) | mouse gut metagenome | biome: mouse gut; feature: mouse-associated habitat; material: faeces | place: Denmark | collected 2011 | reverse complement strand
CAAAGTATCCCTGCCCATAGGCGGCCCGGCGGGCCAGCGCTTCCGCACTTTGGTTTGCTGGGCGCTCAAATTTCAGCATGACGGCATCAGAAGCCGCCCGGACTGTCTGGGCCGTTTTCAGCGTGTTATACACCGCCGCAAAACTTTCCCGCAGTTCTTTGACCAAAAAGGCCAGCTGCGTTTCCAGATCGCCCACAGACTTCCCCGCCGCCCGCGCATAGGCCAGAAGGGCCGCTTTGCGCGTGCTGTACGTCCACTGGGCCAGCCCATACCCGGCCTTGTCCCCCGCAAAATTTGTATAAGCGCCGCTGTCCACCGCCGCCGTGTATGCGGCATCGGTATAGCCCAGCTTCTTTTCATAGGTATTTTGCAGGTTCTGCGGATTCAGCCCGCTTTCCGCATACAGATTGCCCATAAGCCCGGCAACGCCGCAAGCGTTGAAGCCTGCGGCGGTCAGGTAGTTCCAGATCCTTTCTTCATTGGTGTTCCCGGTCAGCATTGGTTGTTCTCCCTTTCTTCACGGGCCGCCCGTTCCGCTTCCCGTGCGTCCTGCCGCGCCCAGCGCCGATCCTGGCGGCGTTCCTTTGTGGTCTTGATCCAGCCCATTACCCCACCTTCCAGGCCGCACGCGCCGAAAACGCATTGTACCAGCGTATCCGGTATGCTGTCCTTTTTGATGAAGATAACCACCATTGCTACGATGAAGCACAGCAGGAACACGCCCAGCACGATCAGGATTTTATCCATAGCGCCCATGCGCTTCCCCACCGTGGCGGGCGGCTTGTCCTTCTTCTGCTGCTTCCTGCCGCCCGCCTGGGCCGCTTTCAGTTTTAGCGCCATACAAACCAGCAGGCACGCCATAACGCCGCCGAAAAAGCACAGCGCCGCCGTCATAGGGGCCGTAAGTTCCATTGCCGCCGCCCCCCTACGAAATGCCGATCCGGGACATGATGAAGACAACCACGCCGCCCAGCACGGCGGAAAGAACGTATTTTACAGCTGTGCGCCACATATCCCCGTCCCGGCTTTCTAGCTTCTTTACCCGTTCGCTGATTTCCGATTGCTCTTTCAGCGTGTTTTGCACGCTCAAATCCAACCTTTCAATCGTTGTTGTCAGGGTTGTAAGCTGCTGGACAACGATCCTGTTCACCGTGTCTTCCAGCTGTTCAATTCGCTTGTTCTGCCTGTTGTTTTCATCTTCCAGGCGTTTGTTTTCGGCTACCATGCGCCGGGCAAATTCTTCATGTTCTGCCCGTGTCAAGTTCCCTTCCATTCGGTTTTTGCCCTCCTTCCGGCGGTTCCGCCCGCAAGGGAAGCCGCTGCGGGCGGCTCCCGTTACTTTCCTTTGATGAAGTCAGAATAAATGCTTTTCAGCGAATAAAGCGCTGGCAATGGCGTTTTCACGTCCGGTTTCCCCGGAGGCATCAGTGACATTTCATAAAACCAGATGCACCAGCGGGCCGTATCTTCCGCCCAGATTGCAAAGGGCATCAGCATGAACCACAGCAGGCCGAACGCCGGGCAAATCTGCCCCAGCACATTCCCCGGAAGCCCGCTATAGTCCCACACGCCCAGGCCCAGCCACAGGTTAAGGACGCACCCGGAAGCAAACTCCACGGCCAGCACAACCGCCGCCCCGGCTGCCGCCTGTAGGGCAACCGGGGCGTTGTAGAATCGTGGGGCCTGGTTCAGCGCGCCCACAAGCACGCCGCACAGGCCCCCTACAATGAACATAGACGGGTGACTATAGCCGCGCCACAGCGTTTCCAGGGCCACGTAAGCGGCCCCCAGAAGTGCCCACAGGGTAATTACACGTTTCATACCGCGCCGCCCGCTTCCTGCATGATCCGGGCCATACTGGCGGCCAGATCGGCGGGCAGTTCCGCGCCGTACTCAATGGCGGCCAGTTCGTCCAGCCCGGCGCGTGCGATCCATGCGTTGACGTGGTTGCAGTATGTGCGGTGGTAGAAAACGTGGGCCGTGGCCGCTTGGGCCAGCGCCGAAAATTCCGCCGCCGTGTACATACGGCAGAGTTCCCCGTCCGCGTGGTACGGGACGGCCTGCGCCCCCGCCGCAATGGCGGCGTTCTGGGCCATCAGTTCCGTTTGATCGTGTTCGGTTAGGCTGTAGCGTGCGCCGCCCACTTCAACCCCGGCATAAATGGCGGCGGAACAGGCCGCGCCGATCTGCTGCTTCACTACGTCCCGCACCTGTTCCACATTGTTCCAGTCTTTCGGCGGCGTGATCCCCTGCTGTTTCAGCCGCAGTTCCCGCACGCTGTCTTTTCTGTGCTGCAAACTCATTATTGAAAACCTCCCTGGGCGGAAGAAATATAGCCGCCCTCACCGCTGGCCCCGCGTTCCACTTCGATCTTGAAGTTGAACGCAAAGCCGTTTTCTGCCGTGGTATTCGTGAAAACGTGGTTAGCACCCGCCCGAACTTCCGCCGTACAGTCTTCCCACACGGGGGCCGCGTCCTTTGCGTTGTTCGTCACCTTCACGCTGTATACGGCATCGGCGGGGATCTGCCCGATCACGGACATAACGCAAATTTCAATTTTCGCGTCTGCGTCCAGCGGTTCCGCCAGCGTGATAGAAGCGGCGTGGATCTCTTTGGTGAAAACCAGCGTGTGAACCGTGCTGCCCTTGCCGTCACTGGCCGTAATGGTCATGGTATGCCGTCCGTTCAGCAGGCACATAAAATATTCCCCGGTTACGGCAAAGCTGTTGTTTGCGCCTGGCTCCGGCGTAAACGTCCGCTTTGTCACCCCGTCAATGGCTTCCGTTACGGTCATGCTGTCCCCGTCCGGGTCTTCCACGCTGTAGGCAACGGAAAAGCCGCCGTCTTTCGTTCCCAGGTCAGCGCCGCTCCCCTGGGAACAGGTGATCACGGGCGCAATATTATTGTTCACGGGGCGGCTTTGGGACGTGGCATAGCCGCCGTAGGCGTTGTGGCTGTCATAGGCCCGCACCCGGTAGCACACGCTGGCCCAGCCCCGCGTTACTGTGTCCGTGTAACTCAAATTGCTGCCCCGGTATACTTCCGTCCAGGTGTCCCCGCCGTCCACCTGGCGTTCCAGGCTGTACCCGGCAAGATCCCCGTCAACGTCCGTGGCCGCGCCCCATGTGATTGTCAGCGGCTTTCCGCCTAAAACCTCATTGGGGATCGTGATGCTGGCCGGGATACCGGGGGCGTTGTTGTTAATTACTGTGATCTGGCCGCTGGTTCTGTACCCGCTGTAAAGCCCTTCGCTGTCGTAAGCCTTTACCCGGTACATAACCGTTTCCGTCCCTGCCGGGACGGTATTTGTGGTGCTGGTTCCGCTGCCCTGGTATACCTGCGTCCACTGTCCGCCGCCGTTGGTGCTGCGTTCTACCACATACCCTTCCAGATTTTTTTCCGCGTCCGTGGACGCGCCCCAGCTTACCGTAATCGTGCTTCCGCCCTGGATATTCCCCGGTACGTTGATGCTTCCGGGCGTAGTCGGGGCCGTGTTCGTGTTGATCGTGCCATCGTCAGAGGTCAAGAGGTTAGAGGGCAGGATCAAAGCGGGCCGCAGATAACACCCGGTATAGGAACAGCTGCCGTAGTAGTTGGCATTGCCATTGGAACTGACGTGCCAGGCGTTGGCAGAGCCGAACAGGTACAGAGAGCGCAACCACCAACCCACGGCGCTTCCGTTGAACTTTGCGATCTTCTCACTGGTTCCGTTTCCGTCCCGGAAGTAGGCCAGTTTTGCGCCATCGTCACAAATATAACTGTTGACGTTGGATTTTGTGTAGCCCACTTCCCGATCGGACAGCAGGAAAATTTTTGTGGAAAGCCCGTTGGCCCCGCTGTTCACTGTCCCGCTCGTTCCGCTGCCGGGCCGATAGGGGATCTTTACCTGCTTGATCTGGGCCTGTATGTCTTTGTCAAACTTGGAAAGAACCGTGCTGTTAAGATAGCTGTTTACCTCGCTGTTTGCGTAGTCGTTCACGTCCGAACTGTGCCAGCGCTTGGCTTCCAGGCAGTCTTTCATCAACAACCATACGCCGTCACAGCTTGCGTCATAGAGCGTGGACGGGCGGCCCTGGTGAACCACCAGAAATTCCCGCATAGCGCCGTTAAATTTCAGCTTAACAACGCTTCCCACAGCCTTTTGACCTAATGCCACGCTTGCCATAGGGTTTATTCCTCCTTTTTGCTCCTTTGGCCGGGCTTCTTCCGGCCCTGCCGCCGCAGTTTTTTAACCATCTTCCGGGCATCGTCATATTTTGACTTGCGGATCTTCCTGCGGGCGGTCAGCCGCACGCCGATTATGGCGGATACTTCCGCCGCCATCTTCTGCCGCAATGCGTAGGTGTCCCCGTGGGCCGCGTGTGCGTCCCACGCTTTCCAGCATACCACGATCTTTTCCCGGCTGATTTTCCCCGCCGGAAAGTCTTCTTTCCAGCCCTTGATCCGGTCTTTCATCCGCCGTATGCTGTCCCGGCGTAGCTTCATGACCACCGCGCCGCCGCTGTCCAAATATGTGTGGAAGCCCAGGAAGTTGATCCCGTTCTTCAATGGGAAAATGGCCGTTTTTCCGTTTAGTTCCAGCTTCAATTCGTCCATCTTTTCCCGGATCTCCACAAGGCATTTTTTCAGATATGCCTTGTCTTCATGGATAATATAAAAATCATCCATATAGCGCCCGTAATAGCGGGCGTGTAGTGTTTCTTTCACCCAATGATCAAATTCATCAAGGTACATAAGCGCCAGCAGTTGTGAAGTCTGATACCCCAGCGGCAACCCGTCCGTGCTGTCAATGTAGGTACACATAAGGGCAAATACCCGATCGTCCGCCACTTTCCGCCGCAACTTTTCTTTCAAAATGTTGTGGTCTATGCTGGCAAAGAAGTGATGCACGTCCGCTTTCAAGATCCAGCCGTCCGCGTAGTCCCACTGTTCCGGCGGGCGCGGCGGCAAGCCTGCGGCCCTGCGTGCGGTTTCGTCATGCCCCTTCCGCTTTTGGAAGTAGTCCTGCATTTGTTCTTTTAATCGGTTCAAGCCTACGTGCATACCCTTCCATACCTGGGAAGCGTAGCTGTCCTGTATGAAGCTGCTGGTTATGGCTTCGTACAGAATGTTATCAACTATGGCGTGCTGTACCACTTTGTCAACGAACGCGGGCGCTTGTACAAGCCTTTTCTTTGGTTCGTATACCGTGAATACCTCAAATTTCCCCGGCTTGTAGGCCCCGCTTAACAGCAGACGGGACAGCCTGGCGGTACAGGCCAGCGCGTTTGCTTCATACTGGGCGGCCCCTTGTTTTTCGCGTTTGCCCTGCCGGGCGGTCTTATAGGCTGCATATAGTACCTCAAATGAGCAAAGCTGTTCATAGTTCATTCGTTACCCCTGGTAATTCGGAAGCCCGGCGCTTTGCCCGCGCCGGGCTTCCCCTCATTCCTTCCGGCGCTGCTGATAGCTGACGGCTCCAACGGCGGCCAGCGTCAACGCCTTGTGTTTATCCGTCTTCCACGCGCAGAAGTTGGACGGGATACAGTCCCCTTTGAAGATGGGGCGCGGCGTTCGGCTTATGCCTACTTGGTCTGGCGTATCCATCAAAGCGGGCCGCAGATAATACCCGGTATAGGAACAGTTGTTGTTGTTGGCATTGCCATTGGAATTGACGTTCCAGGCGTTGGTAGAGTTGTTCAGGTTCGGAGAGCGCAACCACCAATTCACGGCGTTTCCGGGCTGTACCCCAATACTTCACGGCTGCCGCCGTGCTGTATCCATTTTTGTTTTTCCGGCTTCTTCCTCCGCCATAATGTCCCGCACAAGGGCAATTATGACGGTCATTTTCTCGCGGTCTTTTTCGGCAAGGATCTTCTTTGCCCGTTCGCCGTCCTTCTTCATCCAGGCCAGACACATACGCTTCACGTCAAGGATCTTGTTTGTCCAGGTTTCAACCCTCTTTATGTCTGCGTACTTTAGTTCTTCGCTCAATGCCACAAGCTGCAACATCAGGTTACATTCATCTATCACGGCTTTAATTTCTTTCAGCCGTTCTTCCGGGCGTTCCGTGAAGATTGTTTCATTTGCGGCGTGTACCCCGCGCACGATATTCCGCGCCGCGCCCCGCAGATCAGCGATCATGCCGAAACTTTCACTTTTCGGGAAGCGCGGGCGGCCCGGCTTCTTATCCAGGCGATCCGCCGTTTTCAGCAGAAGTTCCCGCATTCCCTCTATGGTATCCGCCCGTGCAATGGTCTTCATGACCTTTGCCGCGTCCTTCGCGTCTACCTTATCGTCCGCCACGGGCCGCGTTACCTGTAGCGTGTAGCGGTATAGTTCAACGGCCTTATTGCCCAGCTTAAATTCTGCCATTGCAACCCCTTTCCGGGCAGGCTCCGAAACGGGCCGTCTGGTAGTCTTCCAGGCGGCCCGTGAATGTACAGTGATCCGGGAAAATATGCAGTTCCCCGCGTTCCCCGCTTATCGTCCAGCCGTACAGCGTGATCCCGTCCGCTTCAAGCTGTCCCGCTCCGCAAGGCGGTTCTAATTCCGTGAACAGGTTTCCGATCAAGCAGGACAGTTCCGGCGGCGGAAGGAAAAAGCGGATTGTATCCATCAAAATTCCAGCCGCCTTTGTTCCTTGTTCCACACGCCCGTTACAACCAGCTTGGAAAGATCGTCAAAGCTGATTACAAACGGGTTTCCCTTTACTTCCGTGTTATACATCAGTTCGATCAGGGCAAGCCGCCTGTTAATATCGGCGGCGGCGTTCTGGATCGCCTGGTGTGCGTTTTCGTCTGTGTTGTGCGCGTCAATCAGCCCCTGCGCTTCCGTCAGGAACATAGGAAGAATGGTGGTGGTGCAAAGTCCCTTCACGTCCTCGCTGGTCATAAAGGCTTCCGGGGAATAGTCAATAATGACCGTGGCCCCCTCACCAATCGTAATATCCACGGGATACCGCCGCGTGTCCAGCCCCTGTTCAGAATAGGCGCTCACCCACTGGGGATAATCGCCCAGCGTGCCGTAATACAGCATAACTTCCGATCCGTCCAGGTCTTTTGCGAACACGCCGAACTCCCTGATCCAGAAGCCCCGATCCAGGCCGCCGTTTAAGTCGCTGCGGTATTCAACCATCATGTGAACCGTGTCCCCGTCATAGGTAGGTTCGGTGGACGTGCCCGCCGCCACAGGCTCCACAAGGTCTTCCAGATCGCCGGGGAACACATCTTCCGGGCAAACGCCCTGGCCCATCATGATCCGGGAGATTTTCAGCGGCATCTTTTCCGCAAGGATTTTGGCGATCAGCGCCCGGCCCCGCCGGGGAATGGTGCAACCGTACTGGCTCATAGTCTGATTTCCTCCTTTAGTTCTGGCAGTTTGGTTTCTGTTATCGTGGTGAACGCGCCAAAAGCCCGCGCCCGGCATACCGCCGGAATGGTGGTCAGGAAGTCTTCCAGCGCTGGCAGTCTGGTTTCCATGATAGCCGCGCCCTGTTTTGCGGCAATCGGCTGATATACCCTTAATTCGGGCTGTAGCGGGTCATACAGCGGCGGCAATGCCGTTTCCGATATAGAATGTACCCCCGCCGAAACACGGCCCAGAATCGGCGGAAACGGCGTTAATTCGGGTTCCGCCAGCGTTGGCAGGGCCGTTTCCATGATATTGTGCATGGCCGCCGAAACGCGGGCCAGAACCGCCGCCGCCGGGAAGTCCGGTTCCAGCGGCGGAAGCCGCGTAACCGCCATACCGTCCCCCAGCACAGGCGTAATGTATAGCTGCATCGGCTCCATAGCGGGTTCCAGTTCTGGCAGTTTCGTAATGGCAAGCCCCCGGCCCACGATCGGCGTAACGTATATGGTTTTTTCCATTTGCGTTTCCGTTATGATCGTGTCCAGCCAGCTTGACAGGCGCTTGACGTGCCAGATCCGCCGCTTCAAATCGTCCAGCACTTCCGGCGTTATCCCTCCCGGGAGTGGGATCGTAATGCGGAAGTGATGCGGTTCCCCCTCATAGTCGAACCACTCTTGAACCGTTCCCCCCGGAAAGAACGCCTGAATCGCCGTTTCCACGGCGTATTTTGTCCCCATGTGCTTATGTACTTTCACGCTGTCTCTCAGCGTCTGGCGCTTCACCGCCAGCGGGTCTTCGTAGCTGTACCAGTCAACGTGCATATCATAGGCCAGTATGTCCACCAGCTCTTCCGGTAGTTGGTCGATCCTGGAATAGATCAGCACGTCTTCCATGTGTCCGCTGACGGTCAGCAGTTCCGCCGTCAGGCTTTTTGCCAGCGCGATCATTTTCGGGTCATGCTGTAGGGCCGTGGGAAATATTTGCGTGAAGTCGATCTGGTAAATGTCGTTATTCATCTTCCGTGCCCCCGTTCAGCACCGTTTCCGCCCCTTCCAGCCGCGCAACGGACGTTCCGGGCACAACGGCAAATTCCGGCTGCCGGATCACGACCCTTTTGATCCCTGCGTCCATCAAAAGGCGGTGTAAATAGGACGGGTTAATATCCCGTCCCATTTTCCCGGTCTGCCACTTGACATACGCGGCCACAGCCTTTCTTGCGTCTTCCTCAATGATCGCGCTGCTGGTTTGGCTGTAGCTGGGAAGATATACGGTCACGTCAATGTGGAACGGGACTTCCTCCGGCTTCTTCACGATCACTTTGTCAGTCAGCGGCCTAACCTTGCTTGTGTTCAAAGCGTCCTGTATTTCCTGCATGGTTGCTTCTGTTGGCATTTCCCCGCCGTTGATCAGCACCCGTATGTCAACCACCCCCGGTTCCGGTGTCGTGGCCGAAACGTCCGTAATGGCCGTGGAAACGCTCTTGACGTGGTAACTGTAGCCCCCTTCCGGCCCCGCCGTGCTGAAACTTTCCATGCTTTCCCGCAAGCGCTCATAGTAGCTTTGATCGCTTTCCTTGTCCGCGCCGCCCGCCGTCCGCGTGATATTTTCCACCTTCCAAAAGAAGTCGTAAGTATCCATGATTTCTTTGATCTGCCCGGCGGCTATGTTGTTCCCCACAACGCCCGGCGTAAGACATTCACCCAGAATGTCCCCATAGGCATCCCCGGCGCGGATCTCCAATTCTTCCGTTGTGGAAAAGACGATTTCCCCGTCAAAGTTGATCCGCGTCCCCTGCGGCACGATCACGCTTTGTTCCTGCGGCTCCGAAATGTAGAAGCGGAAAAGGGCGGTTGCCCTTGCTTCCGGCAACCGGAACGTGTCTTTGAACAGTTCCCCCAGGCTGTCCAGGTATTTCCCGTTCGCATAGCGCGGCACGTTCTTTTTTGCGGTTTCGTTGATTATGATCCGCTGCTGAATAACAATGCTGGCGGCCCAGGCAATGAAAAGCCGTTCCGGGGAAGCCGGGTAAACCTTTTTCGTTTTCCCGGTCATTTCCTTGTACATCAATTCAAACAGCGCGATCATGCTGTTTTCTATGGTTTCCGTGTCGGTTTCCACAAATTCAATGTCCGGGTATTCCCGTCTGATCATCCCTTCTTCACCCCCACAATTTCCACCGTTATGTCCATCATCCCTTGAACGTTGCTTGCGTCAACCGTAATCTCCCCCAGGATCGCCCGTGGTTCGTACTGCTCAAACTGATCGTGAATGTTTGCCACAATCTCATTTGCCACCACGTTTACAGGGCGGTGTAAGCGGTCTGTATTCATGCCCAGCCCCCGGATCAGCGTTACAGACTTTAAGTAGCTGTCCAGAATGATTGCGCCGTTTATCAGCACTTCTTCTTCCACCGTCTGCGGGTCAAGGCAAATGTCTTCCAGGATCTTCCCGTTGTTCTTCAAAATCCACGACACGGCTTCTACCTCCTGGCGTATTCTTTCAGTGACAGCGTGGTATTCGCCGCCCAGCAGTTCCCCCGGTTGTCAAAGGTCTTCAATTCTGCGGACATTTTGGTAATAGCCCATTTATAATCACCGTAGACGTGGCCGCCCAGCACCAGCCGTTCTACCGTCCCGCTCCTGATCATAGCCCGCAACCGCTCCACTTCCTGTATCGGGTTCGTGCCCAGGAAGACAGAAAACTTAACGGGCAGGCTGATTGTTTCCAGGTCAGGCCCCAGAAATTCCAGAAGATCCGGCATCATATGCCGGTCGTGCGTGGCGTAGCTTGCGCCCACGTCCCATTGCAGTTTTTCAAACGTCCTTATGGTATTGCTGGACACGACAAAGGACAGCGAACCAAAACCGCCCAGCTTCCCCACAGCTTACACCTCCCCTACAACGTACCCGTCCCCGCTCCCGTCCGGGCGCATGATGCACAGCACCCACGCCCCCGGTTTTGGGTTCCAGTCCATTACATAGGCTTCATGCTGGTGTGGGCAATGGTCACACGCTATTTTTACCAGATCGTCTTCCTGATCCGGCGGCTGCTTGTTCGGCGCAATGTGGCGGGGCCGGGCAACAAATTTCAGTTCCGAACTTTTCAGCCCGTTTTTGTCCTCGAACTTTACGCGCCCCTTCCGCGTTGCCGCGTCAAAAGACTGCACCACGCCGATCCTGATTATCCGTTTCAGCGCGTCCAGTATATCTTTGTCCATTTGCAGGGAAGCGCCGTTTTGTCCCGCCATCAATACCCCTCCAATATCTGCACTAATTCAATGTCGGTTGTGTAGCCGCCCAATAGCTTGTGTTTTGCGCTCTTGATGCGGTATTTCCGGTCAAAGGACTGGAAGCCCCGCAGTTGAACCACCACGCCCGCCACAAGCTGCACGTCCCCCACCATGGAAAAACTGGCCGTTATTTCTCCTTCGTTCTTTTCCCGCAAGCGCTTTTTTGCAATGCGCATGGCTTCCGCCGTGTCTGCAACCTTTTCATTGATTTCCAGCACTTGCCCCGTTCCCGCGCTGCTGTCCGGCGTGAACGTGTATTCTATCGTTTCTTTCTTTTCGGAATCGGAATAGCTGACATGACAGCTGGTGTATGCTGTATCCTTCATGTTCGTAGACAGCCGGAAAGAAAGAATATCGCTGCTTCCATAAGTAATGGTTTTAATCGGCGGTTTCCCGTCATAGTCCTGCTTGTCAAAGATAACCACGGCTAATTCCGTGATTTTCAACGCTTTCCCTTCCGCGTGGCAAAGCGTCTGTAAAAACCGTATGTCCGATTGCTGCACCTGTTCTTTTTTTGTGTACTGCGGATTTTCCTTGCTTTCATACAGCAGGGACAGGCCAGCTTCCCCGGCGATCTGTCCGGCGATCGCCTTTAGGGTTGTATTCTCCCAGTTGCGGCACTTCTTCTGCATCCGCAACGTGGACGTATACGGAATGGAAGTTCCGCTTAATGTGGTTTTCATCGGCGGCCCCGCAAGGCTGGCGCTGTCGATCTCAAACGTGCCGCAGTTCAGCACGCCGGAACGCCCGCTGCCGTTCCAGTCCAGTTGTGCAAGCTGTACCTGCACCATTTTAACGGACGTGGCCGCCGGGCCGCTCCCTGCGCCGTTTCCGCCGCCGCTGTCTGCGTTTCCGGCTCCACCCTGGGTATCTGTACCCCCCGCCGCCTGCACGGCCTGTACGGCTTCTGTAGGCGTTGCTGTGACTTGTCCCCCGGTTGTGATCTTGAACACTTGCCCAGGATAAATTAAATCCGGGTTCTTGATCCCGTTTTCCTGCACGATCTGCGTATACTTTGACGCGCTGCCCAGATACTTTGCCGCTATGCCGGAAAGAGTGTCCCCGCGCTGTACGATATAATCTATCGTTTCTGTCGGGGCCACTTCCTTTTGTACCAGTTTTCCGGTATCCGGCGGCGCGATCGTTGCTTTTACTTCTAACCACTGTTTGTTCCCTTCATTTGCGGCGTTGTCATAGGATATTTGAAGATCGTCCGCTGCGTCTTCCTCGTTGTCTGTGTATGTTGCCGACAAAAGGCGGTCTGTCAGGTTTTGCGGAAGCGTCCCGCCGATTGCCACCACGCGCAATTCAACCCGCCTTGCCCTGCTCATTCAAGAATCCCCCTTTTCCACGGCGGCAACTGCATATCCACCGGATCTTCCGCCGCCGGGATGGTAAGAACCACCCCGGCGGGAAAGATAACGATAGCGGCGTGATCTGCGTTCGCCTTAATCAGCTGATCCGTGTATAAGACGCTCCCCATCTGTTCATAGGCTATTTTGTCCCACATATCGCCTTGTATGGTTCGGTATGTCTTATTCATAAACCATCCTTCTTTCGTCTTCCGCTTCCTGCCGCTGTATTTCTCGGAACTCCCGGATCAATTTCTGGTTGTTTTCTTCCAGTTTTTGATCCAGATCGTCCGGCTTGTCCCCCTGCACTATGATCGTGGGGGAATTGTTTACGGTTATGTTTTGCGTACCGCCGCCGCGTCCGGGGTTCCGTGTAACTTCCGGCGCGGTTCGCACTTCCGCTGCGGCGTTTCCACCACCGCCGCCCACCTGCATTGCCGCTGGCGCGGACTTTACGGCGGCTGCGGCCCGGTTGCTGCTTTCCAGGATCTTTTGCGTCCGCTCCGCCGTGTATACGGTCATGCCGGGCGCGTTGGTTATCAGTTCCGGCCCCTTCTCACCCGCTATAAAGGTGCTGGGCGTTCTGGCCGTGCCCCGTGCGAACGTTGGCAGTTGCGGGATATTCACGCCCTTGCCGCCGACAACGGGAACCCAATCCGGGATCTTAATGCTGTTCAGCCCTGCAATAGCGCCGTTGATAATTCCGATTATGCCGTTTATAACGCCCTTCACAATGCTTGTCAGGGCATCCCACGCGCCGGAAAACACGCTCTTTATTCCTTCCCATGCCTGCGCCCAGTTGCCGGAAAACACGCCCGTTATAAACTGAATCAGGCCGGAAAGGACGGTTGCAAGGCCGTTCACAACGCCGCCTATGGTGTTGAAGACGTTCTGGAAGATTGCCAGCACAGACGGCAACACAGCTTGAATCACAGAAAGTATCTGCTGCATGATCGGCTGTATGATATTCCAGATCGTTGTAAATACCGTCTGCACCACGGGCAGGACGGCGGACAGCACCGCCGTAATAGTAGCTGCCAGAAATTGAACGCCGCTGACGATTGCCGGAAGTACGGTTGAAACAATAAAGCTGAAAATCTGCTGGACAATCGGGAAAACGTTCGTTTGCACAAACGTTATGATCTCGCTGATAACGGGCATGATCCCGGCAATGAATCCGCCGATAACCGGAATAATTCCCGCTATAAAATTCGCTATGGCTTGCACGATCTGCATGATAACCGGGGCCGCCTGCTGTATACCGCCGACAATTCCCGGTATCACATCGGACACGATTACGCCCAGCACTTGTTCCGCCACTGGCACAACGTGTTCCGTGATGAAGCCCACCAGGCTCCCGATCGCGCTTCCTACGGTCTGGGCGGCCCTTATGAAGCCGTCAAAAACCGCTGTTCCCTTCGCACCGAAAATGCTTTCTATCTTCTGGCGGGCCGCGTCCATGTTGCCGCCGGAAAATACGTTCTTGATCGCGTCCCCAGCCGCCGTTACAGCCGCAACGATCTTGTCAAAGATTTCAAGGCCCTTGTCCCCGAAAATCCGGCCTACCGCTTCCCGTACCTTGTCAAAGTTCTTCCGCAGAAGCTGGACAACGGTAATAACCGCCGTGACAACCCCCACCACGGGAAGGATTTTTCCGGCTATGCCGCCCAGCGGCCCCAGCAGGGTTGATCCCAGCTTTCCCAGCGGCCCCATGGCTGTTTTCAGCGCGTTTCCAACCGGGCCTATCAAAGTCCCCAGTTTCCCAAACGCACCGCTTACAACGCGCCCTATGGTTCCCAGCGGGCTTCTTGCGATAACGCCGGACAGGCCGGACAGCACGCCGCCCAGCTGCCCACCCAGCGCCCTAAACGGCGCAAGGATCAGGGGAACGGCCCGGCTTCCAACGCCGGACAGCGGCCCCAGAAGTCTTCCTGCCAGGCTTTGCGCCCCAGCTGTGAATATGCTACCAACCCGCGTAAAAAGGCCGCCTGCGGCCCTCGCAAGCGGGTTGTTTGTCAGGATATTGCCCAGCGCGGAAGTAACGCCCCCCAGGGCGCTTCCCACATTTCCGAAATAGGTTAATACCCCTTTCCCGGCAAGTTTCAGCCGCCCGGCAAGTCCTATACTTCCAGCTTGTGCTATCAGAAACTTACTTTTCAGCAGTTCCAGCACATATTGTACGTTTACAACTCCCAGTTTTAATTCCTGGAAGCCCAGCTTTAGGCCCAATCCGCCCAGCTTCAGCGCGGCCAGCGCTCCAACCACCTTCATGGCGGTTTGCACCAACTGCGGGTTTGCCTGGGCAAATTCTGCAACCTTTTGTACTACTCCCGCTAATTTGTCCGCTGCGGTTGCCACGTAAGGCAAGAATGTATTTCCCAGCACCAACCCAAGGTTTGATACCGCAGTTTTGGCCCGTTGCATTTTTGATTCTGCGTTGTTTGTTGCTGTTGCGAATGCGGTTGCCGCTGCCCCGGATGCGTCATACATTTGCGCCGTTTTGCTTGCGAAATTGTCCGCTTGTTCTCCCGCTAACGCCAGAACCGCTGTTTGCGCTTCAACTGAACTGAACAGTTTTGCAAATGCTAACTGATCTCCGCCCACGCTTTCCTGTAATGCGGTAAGCGCACCCTGTAGGCCCTTGCTTTCCAGCAAAGCCTGCCCGTTTGCATATCCCAGCTTTTGCAGGGACTTTTGCATATTTGAGGACGGGGACAAAAAGCCTTGCATGGTTGCTTTTAGCTGTGTAGATACTTCCGCAGTATTGCCCGTTACACCCGTAAGTGTTGCCATTACGCCGAACAAATCTTCCTGCTTTACAGCCAGCGTTGATGCAAGCGGAATAACCTTTCCCATAGAAGCCGCAAGTTCTGGGAATGACGTTTGCCCCAGCTTTACGGTTTGAAACGCCCAATCAGCCGCTTTTTGCTGTGCTTCCGCCGATGTATCGCCGTAGCCTTTTGTAACCGCCGAAAGAAGGTTGATCGCGTCTGTTGTGGTTGCTCCGCCAGCGGTAGCCGCTTTGGTTGCTGTTTCAAGTATTTTTGCGCTGTCTGCGGTATCTCCAAATGCGGAAATGACTTGATATAAACCGTCTGTCAAATCCCCGGTTCCCGCACCTGTCGCGTTTGAAATACTGATAATACTTTTGCTTAATTCTGCAAGTTTTCCCTGCACATCACCTTCCAAAAGCGTTCCCACGTTTGACATTTGCTTTTCAAACGCCATAGAACTTTTGATCGGCCCGGCGTAGATCGCCGCCGCAACTGCGGTATAGGCTCCGACCGTGCCCATTATCTGCCCTTTGGTCGCAGAAATATTTTGCTTGATCTTTTCCTGCTGCTGGTTAAGGTTCTTTAAGCGCTCCTGGGACGCTTGCAAGCGCTCATAGGAATTTTTCAGCCGTTCGT
>OFFJ01001718.1_pt1 | contig 15401 bp, 12 predicted proteins | sample 1521261 | NCBI WGS metagenome assembly OFFJ01 (sample SAMEA3504122, study PRJEB24116) | mouse gut metagenome | biome: mouse gut; feature: mouse-associated habitat; material: faeces | place: Denmark | collected 2011 | reverse complement strand
GGCGGTCTGGCCACGCGGCGCGCCGCCGCGCCGCGTTACTGTGATACAAGGGAGGATCTGTCCCTATGCGATACAATCGTTACGAATCTGACCGCTGCTGCGGAAGTCCCTGCGGCGGATGCTGCTCTGACCCCTGCGACACGGTCTGCTACGTCCCCGGCCCTCCGGGCCCCATGGGTCCCCGGGGTCTGCCCGGCCCCGCTGGTCCGATGGGCCCCATCGGGACGTTTTTAATAGGAAAATACATAAAACCATAAAAAATATCATAATATGACAATAAAATCTATCACATTACATGGAACACCGCCCTATGGAGACTATGGGCGGTGCTTTCATATATAATCCTCAACGAGATCCATATGGTTTCTTCAGGGAGAATGCAGTATCAAACCGCATTCTCCCTTTTCTTATATTCAAAACGCAGAAAGGAAAGAGAGGAAATGTCAGCATCGAACATAAAGCAGCAGCACACCCCAGTCGCCCGCCAGTTTCAAGGCGAGGCGGTAGTCTATATCCCCCTGTCAGAGCTGCATCCGTTCCCCAACCAACCCTTCAAGGTCCGGGAGGATAGCGCGATGCAGGAGACTGTGGAGAGCGTCCGGGCATACGGCGTACTCACGCCCGCCATTGTTCGCCCCCGTGAGAACGGAGGGTATGAGATTGTGTCCGGCCACCGGCGCAAACATGCCAGCGAGTTGGCGGGCGCGGATGCGCTGCCTGCCATCGTGCGGGAGATCGACGATGATACAGCCATTATTCTGCTGGTGGACAGCAACATCCAGCGGGAAGAAATTCTGCCCAGCGAACGTGCGCAGGCATTCAAAATGAAGCTGGAGGCCATCAAGCGGCAAGGGGCAAGGCATGATCTAACTTGTACCCAAGTTGGGTACAAGTTAGATGGGAAAAAGAGCGTACAGATAGTTGCAGAGCAATCTGGTGAGAGCCGCACCCAGGTGCAGCGGTATATTCGTCTCACAGAATTGTCCCCATCTCTCCAGCAAAAAGTGGATGAAGGAGCCCTTGCGCTGACAACAGCGGTAGAGCTGTCCTACCTGATGCCGGACGAACAAATGCGGGTGGACGAGGCGATAGAGCGCGAACAAGCTATCCCCTCACTCTCCCAAGCCCAGAAGATGAAGAAACTGAGCCAGGCGGGAGAACTGAATGAGAACACCATCCGCGCTGTTATGACAGGAGAAAATCGCCACTCCGCAGCTCTCGCAAATCCGGCTGCGCAGCCTGAAGCGGATACACCCCCGCATATAGAAGCAGGCAGCTCCCCGTCAGCGCCGCCCACCAGCGTCCCCTATGATTTAGGGGATAAGCAGTACGCCGGCTTCGCGGAATCCATAGCGGACCTCAAGAATAATGACAAGGATTGCAGCTGTACCCCAGATCAATTCCTGGCGGAATTTACTGGTTTTGTGAACAAATTCCACAAAGAAATCAACTGGTTTCACCTGGATTATTATGAAATAGTTTTTCCGGCGCTGTCTCCGGCACAGTTGGACTATCTCCGGCAGCAGATGGACGCAATCCGTACTGCCGTGGATAAATTATATAACCATGTGAAAGGAACGTGAAGAAATGAGCTACAGAAGAAAACGCAGTTCAGCAATGTCCCGCCCAGACCACCCTAACCCGCTCCTTCTGCCTGCCAGTCCCACCGAGGCTACCTATGGCAACCCGGGCGTGGATAAGGTCATCCATTCGGCGCGGCTGATCTCCGGCCAAGCCTACCAGCGGCCCGTGCGGGAGGAAAATGTGAACGAGCTGATTGCCAAGTGGAACGAGCTTCTGCTGGAGCCTGTGATCGTGAGTTTCCGGGACGGAAAATTCTATGTGGTGGACGGCCAGAACCGCATCGCGGCCATGCGGAAGATGAACAGCGGCCATGACGTTATGGTGCTGTGCAAGGTACACAGCGGCATGACCTACCAGGATGAAGCGGAGATGTGCTGGAAATTGGATCAGGCCAAGCGGCGCATGGATGTGTCGCAGTCCACCAATGCCCTGGCGGAATCCGGGACCAGCGCAGAGATAACGGATATCCGGCAGATTCTGGAGCGGGAGGGGTTTCGCTGGGCCCTGGCGAAGAAAACAGGCAGGGCGTACGAGATCGCCTCTACCCGCGCTGTTATCAATGCTTACCGTCTGTTGGGCGGCGCTGCGTTTGCCCGGATGCTCCGGCTGCTGGGGGAGACGTGGCATGGGGTCCCGCGCTCCCTCAACTCCTACATCCTCTCCGGCATGGCCCTGTTTCTCAAAACCTATGAGACAGAGGTGAAGGACCGGCTGTTTGTCCTGCGGCTGTCGGCTGTGGACCCGGAGGAAATCATCCGGCGCGGAAAGGTGGACTTCAGTACCAGCCGGGCATCGCTGCGGTATGCCCGCGTCATCCTGGAGAAGTACAACGGGCAGCGCGGCGGCGGTAAGCTGCAAAACCGCCTGCTGGGATAGGAGGCAGGGAATGAACGCACAGATTATCGCGCTGTCCAATCAGAAGGGCGGCGTAACAAAGTCCACAACCTGCGTCAATTTAGGGATTGGACTGGCAAAAGCGGGTAAAAAGGTGCTGATGATTGATAACGATCCCCAGGCATCCCTCTCCATCAGCCTGGGCTATCAGCAGCCGGACAAGCTGCCGGTTACGCTCACCGATATGATGGGGAAGGTCCTCACGGACCAGCCCATCGTGCCCGGCGAGGGCATCCTGCACCATCCGGAGGGGGTGGATCTCATGCCTGCCAATATTGAGCTGTCGGGCATGGAGGTCTCCCTGGTGAACGCCATGAGCCGTGAAACCATCCTGCGTCAGTACCTGGACACGGTGCGCCGCCAGTACACCCATATCCTCATTGACTGCCAGCCGTCCCTGGGAATGCTGACCATCAACGCACTGGCGGCGGCAAACAGGATTATTATTCCTGTCCTGGCGGAATACCTACCTGCCAAGGGCCTTGAACAGCTGTTGCAGACCGTTGGCAGGGTGCGGCGGCAGATCAACCCCAAGCTCCAGATTGACGGCATCCTGCTGGCTATGGTGGATAACCGGACCAATTTTGCCAAGGAGATCGGCGCTCTGCTGCGGGAGACCTATGGAAGTGCGATTAAGGTTTTTGCAACGGAAATCCCCCATTCCGTCCGGACAAAGGAGGCCAGCGCGGTGGGAAAGAGCATTTATGCCCATGACCCCACGGGCAAGGTGGCGGCGGCATACGAAAATCTGACAAAGGAGGTCTTGAGGATTGAGCGGCAGCGGGATAAACGTAGAGCTGAAATCGGTAGATGATCTGTTTTCCACCGAGGAAAGCCGCCAGGACGCGGCGCGTGAGAAGGTGATGGAGATCGCGCTGTCGGAGCTGTATCCGTTTCCAGACCACCCGTTCAGCATCCGGGAGGACGATTCGATGAAGGAGACCGTGGAAAGTATCAAGGAGTATGGCGTGCTGTCCCCCGCCATAGCCCGCCCCCGAGCAGATGGCGGCTATGAGATCATTTCCGGCCACCGGCGCAAGCGGGCCTGTGAGTTGGCGGGGCTGGAGACGATGCCGGTCATTGTTCGTGATTTGGACACGGATACTGCTACAATTTTTATGGTGGACAGCAATCTCCAGAGGGAGAATATTTTGCCTATGGAGAAAGCAAAGGCGTACAAAATGAAGCTGGACGCATTAAAACGGCAAGGAAAAAGGACGGACTTAACTTCCCGACAAGTTGTCGGGAAGTTGGAGACTACTACACACACCCCCACCAAGAAGGCAGAGAGTGCTGAGAAAGTTGGCAATGAGACCGGAGACAGCGGCAGACAGGTGCAGCGGTATATTCGTCTCACGGAATTGTCCCCAGCACTTCAACAGATGGTAGACGAGAAAAAGATAGCCGTCACTCCAGCTGTAGAGCTTTCCTATCTGAAACCGGAGGAACAGGCGCTTGTTGTTGAGACTATTGCCAGCGAGCAGGCCACGCCCTCGCTTTCCCAGGCCCAGAGGATGAAAAAGCTCAGTCAGACGGGAGGGCTGAACGAGGATACCATGCTCTCCATTATGACAGAGGAAAAGAAGCCTCCCAAGGAGGACCTGACCATCCCCGGGGAGACGCTGCGGAAATATTTCCCCCGCTCCTTCACGCCCCGTCAGATGGAGGACACGATCATTAAGCTGCTGGCCTCCTGGTGCAAAAAGCGCCAGAAAAGCCAGGAGCGGTGATAAAATCAATAACGGACGGCCCGGACAGATGCTATCTGCCCGGTTTTTGCTGTCCGGGAAAGGAGGAACTGGTTGTACATCAATACATTCCAGTACAAACCTGAGCATATCGACTGTAAGCTCTGCGACAAGTATGCTGCGGGAAAGGGCTGCACAGCGGATAGCTGTCCCTGGCTGGCGGAGCGGATTGAGGCGGGCGTTGTAGGGTATGAAGAAGCCATTCTGGAAACCTTCCCCCGCAATATCCATCTGGACGCAAAGCTGCATCTGGCAATCCGCCGCTTCTCCGGCTCCCTGTTCCTGACCGCAGCCCACCGCCAGCGCATGGACGGTCTGAAAGCGCGCCGGGGCAAGCGTTCCCGCCGGGATACCCCCGCCTATTTTGCCGCCATGTACCTGCTGACGGTCAACAGGGAGCTGTATGAGCGGACCCGGGGCTGCTTTCTCCCCCAGGGCCTGCAATTTGAGTATGCCAATGTCAGCGGCATCTCTCCCCACAACTATACCCTGCTGTCCGCCGCACGGGATATCTATTCGGATTCCACCAAGGTCTCCGCCAGTGATCTGGCCCGGACGGATGTGGTGGACACATTGGCATTTAGCCTGATCGTCAATGCCCTGCTGATTGCCCGGTATGGCTGCGCTGTGCTGGAAATCGGAGAAAGGAGCCGAACATGAAGCCGCCCTGTTTCCCATTTGTGGGACACGATCTCCTGGCGGTAGAGCGTTTTCACGATGATACCCGCCATATGATCGAGTTCCAGGTGCAGTCTGAAAACAGCCCCTACGGAGGCTGCGGCCAGTATGTCCGTCTCTTTCTCAGCGAGAGCGGCTATGCCCAGGCAGCAGCAGCCCAGAGGCGCGGCAGCATCCACATGTTGAACCATGCCCAGATCATTGAGGGCCACATCCTGCCGGAAAAGCCGAAAAAGCGGCGGCGCGGCAGATAATTTATGAAGGAGGAAAACTATGTATTCTTTAGAAAATCTGGAGCTTACCCTGTGCGGCCTGTACCACCGGGGGATGATGGCGGAAAGGGGTCTCTCAGCGAGGGAGGCCGCTGAACCCAACGAGGCGGACGAACTGCTGGACAGCCTGGACCTGGAGGCCGTGCTGCAAACGGTCCGGCACCACGCCCAGACCCCCTTCGCCTATGCCTGCTACAGCAAAAAGGCCAGGATTTATGAATATCGCGGCGCGGAGCTGTTCGATCAGCGGGCCACACGGCTGTACCGCGCAGTCACGGAGGTCTCTGAGGGCGTGGTCTCCATCGCCCGGAGTCTGGAGCTTTGGCTGCTGGAGGATATGACGCTGCAAACGGTGGCCTGCGTATCCCTGGTCTGCGGGAATGGCGCATATGCCAGCGAGTACCGGGAAATCAAGGACCATGACAGCTGCCTGTGGCTGAATCTGGAGGACCTGACGGCCAAGCTGGAGGAAATGTGCGGCCCCTACTTTGAGGGCGAACTGCCCGCCTATGAGCTGTGACAGCTGCTGAATCGGCTGGCCCGGCTCTTTTTTTGTGTGGACGCGGGGATACCCGCAAACAATAAATTGATAATAGAATGGACGTGATGAAATGGCCGTTTACCGAGTAGAGCGGACCCGTGACTACACTGTGATGAGCAACTGCCATCTGAAGGACACCAGCCTGTCCCTGAAGGCAAAGGGGCTGCTGTCGATGATGCTCTCCCTCCCCAACGAGTGGAACTACAACACCCGCGGTCTGGCCGCCATCTGCAAGGAAGGTGTGGACGCTATCGGCAGCGCCATCCGTGAGCTGGAGGGGCGGGGCTACATTGTCCGCCGCCAGCTGCGGGGGGCGGATGGACGCATCACAGACACGGAGTACACCATCTATGAGCAGCCCCAGCATCCGGACCCGCCCGCGCCTCCGGACGCTCCGGGACTGGATATGCCACATCCGGAAAACCCGTATGTGGCGGGGCCGGATATGGCGGGGCCGCACCCGGAAATGGCCGCAGAATTAAATATAAATACATCCAGTACGAAAAAAGAAAATACGAAGCGATGCTCAGACCTGTCAGTCCGTCCGTCAACGGAAGTACCCGTGGAAGGACAGACGGACGTGACGGACAGGAGAGCGCAGATCATGGCGCAGATTGAGTATGACCACATCGTCACCCCCGCCAACCGGGAGCAGATCGACGAATTTGTGGAGCTGATGCTGGAGGTGGCGCTGACGCGCAGCCCCACCATCCACATCGGGCGGGATCAGGAATATCCCGCCGCCCTGGTGCAGCAGCGGTTTGCCATGCTGGAGCGTACCCACATAGAGAAGGTCCTGGACGGCATCAGCGAAAATACCACCCGCGTCCGAAACGCCAGGGCCTACCTGCTGGCGGCGTTGTTCAACGCTCCAGCCTCAACGGGGAATTATTACACGATGCTGGTCAACCATGATCTCTACGGCGGCTGAGAGGCCGCTTTTTTTACTGCCCAAATTTGAACTGCAATTTTGACAAATGAACGAAAGGAGGACCCTACGGCATGAAAAAGCGCATTTTGTACCTGCTTCTCGCTCTCGTGCTGGTACTGTCCCTGTCAGTCCCCGCGCTGGCGGCGGAGACCTTCTACCCTGTCTCCGTGGACGAGTACACAGCTGGGGAGCTGGATGAACCGCGCATCAACAAGGTTTACCGCCTGTCCCTGTCGGATGACCCGTCCGGCATCCCCACGGAGGATTTTGTCCGCGATGGGCGGCATTACTACCTGCTGGACCTTATCCGCAAGGACGAGGTTGGCGTGGACACACAGCCCTGTACCAGGACAGTTACGCTCCCCAGCACCACCAACAGCATGGAATCCGTGTTGCAGAGCCTGGAGGCGGAAATGGAGGTGGAGACCGATGAGGGCTATACCGGCACCTTGAAGCTGGACCACACCTCTGTCCATGTAACGGTGGACGGTTACAGGAGCAGCACCAAAAATCACAGCGCCACCCGCACCTTCCCCAACCTGTCCGAAGCGGATTTGTCGCTGCTGCCCAAGACGGTGACAGAGGGGGGCAGAACCCTCTCTCTGGCAACAGTCCAGTGGTCCAGCAGCTATGACGATGACGGGGAGGGCGGCGCGGCCATTCGCTACTCCGCCACCGCCAGCTATACCGGCAGCTCCACCACCCGCTATGCCACCGGCTATACGATTACGGCGGACTACACCGGCGAGGTGGCAAAGACCGGCTGTGAGATCGTCACCTATACCGCCATTTTCGGCAGCAGAACCGTGTCCGAGGAACCAGAGAACAGCGGCGTGGAGACTGTACCGGCTGCAAAACCGGAACCCGCCGCCAACAGTCCCGCCTCTGCCCCTGTTACGGCTGCGGGACTGCTGACCGCCCTTGGCTGCATGGCGGCGTTGGCAATCCCTGTGGCGGCTGTCATATGGCTTGCCTGTAAACTTATGGGAAGGATGGGAAAGAAATGAAAAGATTCAACGTCTTTCTGATTACCCTGGCCCTGTTTGCCCTGTGCGCCTCGCCTGGGTATGCCCTGGACTACAGCTTTGACGCTCCGGAGGATTACCTGTACGGCCAGCCAACCAGTGATGATACCGTCTATGAGTGGGAAAACCCGAACCAGGACCGGAGTAAGAACACAGCCCTGATCCCGCCCGGCTTTGGGACCCCCACCAGCTACCTCCCCGGCAGCGGCGAGTACCTCACGCCCAACCTCGTCCCCGGCGCACTCAGCGGCGGTCTGGTCAATCAGGCAGGGAGCGCCAGCTTTTCGGGCGGCACAGCGGCCAGCATCGCCGGGGACGGCTTTCTGCCCAGCACCAGCACCATGGGCCCCGCCGGAATCCCGGAGGCCAGCGTCTCCGCCATGCAGGTTCAGTACAGCAGCCCCGCAGACAGCCGCAGCACTGGCTTCACGGAAGTGACTTCCAGCCTGTACGATGCCAGCGGCTCCCTGGGTACACTGGAAATCCCCGCTGTCGGCCTGAGCGTGAACATCTATGAGGGCACGAACAGCGACGCGCTGAAAAAGGGGGCGGGCCACTTCATTGGCACAAGCATCTGGGATGGAAACGTCTGCCTCGCAGGGCATAATCGCGGGGCCAGCAATTTCTTTGGGAAAATCCATACCCTGGCCGCTGGGGACACCATCACACTGACCACCGCTTTAGGCACCCGTACATACGCGGTAGACAGTGTGGTGAAGGTGGGGGAGACCGACACCAGCGGCACACAGTCCACCGCCGCCAGCTGCGTCACCCTCTACACCTGTGTGATGGACGAGCGGGACTACCGCTGGTGCGTGAGAGGGTACGAGGTCTGAGAGCCTGTCAGTTATCGGGCGGTAGACTTTGACAGACACCGCATGACGGAGCGGAACGGCCGTCCGCCCAGGACCGGCATCATTGATGGTTTTTCATTTCTGTGCTATCCTGCAATCAGAAGGAACCAACCGCAAAGAAAATGATTGGAGGATATGACTATGAAAGACAGCTGCATTCGTTTCCTGTCCAGCCTGCTGGTGGGCGCGGCCCTGTTTGGCGGCAGTACCGCCCTGGCGGCGGAGGCCACCGGAGAGAAAAATGTCCAGTTGGATGCGTGTACCATCAACGGCAGCGTCTATGTCAGGCTGGAGGACGCTGCACAGGCGGCGGGCTTCTCCTATACCTATGATGCCGCAGACAACACCGTCACCATCAACCCGGAGACGGCCAGCAGCGCCGCCGCCACGGACAAGGCTGGCCTCACCCGGAACGCGGACGGCAGCATCAACGTCCCCCAGGACGGCTCCCAATACGTTCCCACGGCTGGCGATGTGATCCGCTGTGACGATGGCACCAATTACACCATTACGGACGTAAAACGCTGGGATGGGAATATGTTTGCCAGCGGCCCGGTGGGGCCCCTGCCTACCGCCGCCTGCGACTGGTCACAGTTTGACCAGCCGGAGCTGCCCAAGGGGGAGGCCCGGCACTTCACGGTGGAGAAGGAGGAATACCTGTTCATCCGCAACCTCTATGAGACACGGCGGATGCTCTACACCCTCTATAACGCCATGGGCTCCCACACGGCCACCTGGAAGGACGGCCAAGCGGTCCGCCGCAGCGACGGCACCCCCTGGGTACACATCCAGCTCTCCCTGCCAAAGGGAGAATCCGTGTTCGGCTTCTGGCCCTGGAGCGCGGAGGAAGTGACCGGCTCCCTCGCCGCCGCCCCCTGCGGAGACCGCTGTATGGAGGCGTGGGATGTTTACAAGGACGGCGTTTTCCAGAGGACTGAGTACAAAATGAAATAGCAAACCACGAACCATATCCAAACAAGAGGCACATGCTCTGAACAGGGCGTGTGCTCTTTTTTTGAATACTTTTCACAACAAGGAGGTCAACATGAAACGACGAATCATCGCCATACTTTTGGTACTGGCAACGGTGCTGGGCATGTTCCCCACGGCCCTGGCCGCCTCCAGCGAGGATGAGGCCCTGGGAGAGGTGGGCATCTACCACAACGGGCAGAAGGTCTCCTACCTGTCCATTAACGGGCGTGTGCGGGAGCAGACGTACACATATTACAACTATGTGGACACGGACGGCGCATCCCGGCAGGTCCCCGCGTACTGCGTGAACCCCAATACCGCCGGTGTGCCCCAGACTGTACCGGCAGGCACCAGCATCAAGTATATGGCCAACGAGAAGGCCAGTGATCCCAAGGTGTTCGGCATCGTGGCCAGCGGCTACCCCCACCGCTCCCTGGAGGCCCTGGGCCTCTCCAATGTCAATGAGGGGTACTATGCCACCAAGATGGCCCTGTGGTGCCACATCCTGCCCAACTGGGACATTTCCGATCTCACCGTCAATCCGGCGGCAGATCAGGCTGCGGCCCAGCGGGTACTGGCGGCGGCAAAGGATATCTATCAGACCGGCATGTACTGGAACAGTATTAAGGAGCCCCATCTGACCGTCACAGCGGATCAGGAGACTGCCTATCCCGTCACTGTGGACGGGACAGACTACCTCCAGCAGGAGTTCACCGTCTGGAGCGAAACCTGGGTGGACGGCTACGCTGAAATCGCCTTTGCTGACCCCGGCTCCGTGCCCGAGGGCACCCGGATCGTTGGCAAGGAAGGCAATGACATTACAGGCGTGTATGTCACCGATATAGCGGAGGGCGGCGGCTGGAGCGGCATTTTTAAGGTCCTGTACCCCGCTGCCAGCGTGGAAGGAAAGTCTGGCAGCGACAATATCCGCGTGACGGCCAAGGTCCATGAGTTTGCCATCTTCTACGCTGTGTGCGCGGAGAAGAACCAATATGGCGAAATTCAAAATTACATGGTGGATACCGATCCCAGGGAGAGCCTGGAGACGGACGCGATTGCCCGCTATACGTCTGACCCGGACGCTGTGCCCCCGGATAATCCTCCGCCTGAAAACCCGCCTCCGGAAAATCCTCCGCCCGAAAACCCGCCGCCCGAAGAACCTCCGGAGCCCGGCATCCTGCGGATTGTGAAGGTGGAGAGCGGCACGGAGATCCCCCTGGACGGTGCGGTGTTCAAGGTTGTGGGCCCCAACGGGGACACCATTGGCCGCTTCAGCACCAATGCCAACGGCGAGATTGAAATCCCCAACGCGGAGCCGGGGAATTACACCATTTACGAGCAGACCCCTCCGAAAAACCATTTGCTCAGCAATTTCCCCACCCAGAATGTAACCGTGAAGGAGGGGGAGACCGCCACTGTCACCTTTGAGAATGATCCCTATGGGGAACTGCGGATTGAGAAGGTAAGCGATACCGGCGAGGGCCTGTCCGGTGTGCGGGTACAGATCAAGCACATTGAGAGCGGCAGAACCTACTCAGGCACTACCGAAGCCGGAGGCTTCATCCAATTCACGGATTTGCAGCCCGGGGCCTACGAGGTGATGGAGACTGCGGGCATCAAGGGCTGGCAGGTGGATGTGAACACCATCAAGAATGTCACCGTTGTGACAGGCCAGATCTCCACTGTCACCTTTACCAACAAGGAGCTGCCCGGCCTCCGCATTGAGAAGTACGACAGCAGCAACAATCAGGTCCTCTCCGGCATCACCTTCCGCATCTGGCGGGACGGCGAGCTGCTGGACGACTACCGGACCGGGGAGATGGGCGAAATCCTGCTCACCGACTTGCAGCCCGGCACCTACCTCAGATGACGGCCATGTGCTGGACCCCACGCCCCAGCAGGTGGAGCTCCACGCGGGGGACGGCATCAAGCAGGTGGTCTTCTTCAATGGCCGCAAGCCCGGCATCCATCTTATCAAGGTGGACAGCGTGACCATGGCCTCCCTGCCCAATGTCCGCTTTGAGTTCAAGAAGGTGGGCGGCAGCTTCAGGAAGGAGTTCACCACGGATATCAACGGGGAAATTGACCTCAGCAAGCTGGACCCCGGCTCCTATGAGGTGCGGGAGCTGGAGGCCCCGGACGGCTATCTCATAGATGATGCTGTCCGCGTCATCCAGCTCAACCCCAATGAAAACGCGGAGTTTGTCTTTACCAACACGCCCAAGCCGGATTTTGAGCTGATAAAGTATGATCCCAATACGGGCAAGTACCTCCCCGGCGCAACCTTCCGCATCGCCAAAATTGAGGATGGGAGCCACTATCTGGACCGGATCACCGATATGGACGGTAAAATCCGGCTCGACGATTTGGAACCGGGCGTGTACTCCGTGAAAGAAATGGACCCGCCTCCTGGCTATGTGAAGGTGGAGCGGGAGTTCCATGTGGAGCTCTTCCCCGGCAAGCTGTCCAAGCTGGTGGTGGACAACGAGGCCAAACCGGACTTGAAAATTGTGAAGGTGGACGCTGTAACTGGGGAACCCGTGCAGGGTGTCCGATTTACTGTCAAGAAACCCGACAGCAGCACCATCACCACCGAGGCCACGGACGCAAACGGCGAAATCCTCATCGAGGACCTGGACCCCGGCGTGATCGAGGTGTGGGAGCACTCCGTCCCGGACGGCTACATCATCGACACGGAACATCAGATGGTCACGCTGGTCCCCAACCGCACGGCCACCGTCCATTTCAAAAACTACCAGAAGCCGAAGCTGACCATCTCCAAGGTGGACATTGACGGCAAGCCCCTGACCGGCGCTGTTTTCGAGGTGAAAACCAAGGCCGGCGTAAAGATCGGGGATTTCCCTGTGGACAGCAGCGGTAAAATCCTGGTCCCCAGCGAGCATCTGCTGGAGGGGTACTACATCATTACCGAGAAGCAGGCCCCCACCGGCTACATCCTGGACCCCACGCCCCATGAGGTCTATCTGCGCCCCGGCAGGAATACCGAGGTCTCTATTGAGAATGAGAAGAAGCCCGGCCTGACCATCAAGAAGATCGACAGCGTGGTGGGTGACGGCGTAAAGGGCGCGAAGTTTGAGCTGTGGGTTGCCAAGGACAACACGGAGAACGGCACCTACCAGAAGCTGGACGATACCTATTATTATACCGATGAAAAGGGCATCATCCATATCGACAACCTGGACACGGGCTGGTACAGGGTAAAGGAGGTGGAGCCTCCCGCCGGATTCATGCTCAAGGAGCCCTCTGAGCAGACCATCTATGTGGAGCATGACAAGACGGCCACGGTGACATTTGAGAATATCCCCAAGTCCGCTTTGATTATCCGGAAGATCGACGGGGAGACTGGTGCGCCCCTGGCGAACGCATGGTTCCGCATCCGCTACCTGGGCGGCACCTCCGGCAGCGGCGGCACCATTATCGGAGAATACCAGACCAGCGGCAATGGCAACATCATCCTGACCGGCCTGGACGCGGGCACCTATGTGGTGGAGGAAATCAACGCGCCCAACGGCTACGTCATGGACATTGCGCCCCAGACCGCCTACATCTCCGGCAAGGAGCAGGACTGCATCACCCTCACCTTTACCAACAGCAAGTACGGCTCCCTCCTGATTAAGAAGATTGACAGCATCACCAAAGCGCCCCTGAGCGATGTGCGCTTCTTTGTCACCGATTCGGACGGCAGCGTGGTGGGCAGCGGCAACGGCTATTTTACCACCGATGCCGCCGGAACCATCCTGATTGGCGATATCAAGCCCGGCACCACTCTGGTGGTCAAGGAGGTGGAGACCCGGCCCGGCTACATCCTGGACGATGTGCCCCAGACGGTCAAAATTACCTCCAACGAGACAAAAGTGCTGGAGTTCCGCAACCAGCCCAAGGGCGGCCTGATTGTGCGGAAAATTGACAGCGCAACTAGCAAGCCCATTGCCGGTGTGGAGTTCAAAATCACCAACGCCAACGGGGAGCTGCTGCCGGACAACGAGGGCATGACCAGCAGCAACGGCATGTACACCACCGATGCCAACGGCCAGATTGTCCTCCCGAAGCTGTCTCCGGGGACCTATATTGTCACCGAGACCAAGACCCTGGACGACTATATTCTGGACGCCACACCCCAGACCGTGGTGGTCAATGCCAGCGATACGCAGACGCTCACATTCACCAACACCCCCAAAGGGGCGTTGGTGGTCTGGAAGTACGATTCTGTCACCGGCGAGGCGGTGAAGGGCGCTGCGTTCCAAATCAAGAACATCACCGCAGGTACTGGCGGGACTGTGGTTGGCACCTATAAAACCACCGCCAACGGCAGCTTCACCGTCACCGGCCTGGACGCGGGCACCTATGTGGTAGAGGAAATCGCCAGCGACAGCGGCCACGTCATTGATACGTCACCTCAGACGGTAACAATCTCCGGGGACAAAAAGGAGGTCATCCAGCTCTATTTTGGCAATTCGCCCAAGGGGAACCTTCTGATTAAGAAGATCGACAGCATCACCCGCGAGCCTCTTTCGGATGTGGAGTTCCTTGTCACCAACAGCGACGGCTCCACCTTGGGCACCAGCGGCGGAAGATACGTTACAGACAGCGCGGGCAGCATTTTGGTGGAGGGTATTGCCCCTGGCACCACCCTGATCGTCAAGGAGACCCGCGCCAGGGAGAACTATGTGCTGGACGATACGCCCCAAACTGCTGTGATTAAGGCCGGCCAGACGGTGGAGCTGGAGTTCCGCAACCAGCCCTGCGGCTCCCTGCTCATCCGGAAGGTTTGCAGCGTCAATCCCAGCGTGACGCTGGCGAATGCGGAGTTCAAGGTGGCCTATTCGGACGGCTCCCTTGTGGGCAGCTCCAACGGCGTCTACCGTTCGGACGAAAACGGGGAGGTACGCATTGACGGCCTGATTCCCGGCAGGAGCGTGGTGGTCACGGAAACCAAAGCGCCCGCCGGTTTCCTCATTGATACCCAGTCCCAGACCGTGGAGATTCAGGCGGGCAAGACGGTCAGCCTGACCTTCAAGAACCAGCCCATGGGCCAGCTCATCGTGCAGAAGCGGGACAGCGCCACCAATCAGCCCCTCCCCGGCGCGGAATTCCGCGTCACTACCGCCGCTGGCTGCGAGGTGGGCCTGGACGGTGTGATCGGCACCAGCACCCTGACGCAGAACGGGCTGTTCACCACCGACAGCAATGGTGAAATCCGGATCACCAACCTTGCGCCGGGGGCCTATGTACTGACCGAGATCAGGGCACCGGATGGCTATGTGATGGATTCGCCCTCCACCAATGTTGTCATCGGCACAAATGGCGATACCCAGACCATTATCATCAAAAACTCCAAGGCCGGTGTGCTGGTGATTGACAAGCGGGATTCTGTCACCAACAAGCCGCTGGAGGGCGTGACATTCAAGGTGACAACCGCCACGGGCGAGTATGTCCCGGATGCCAACGGCCAGATCAGCAGCAACGGTCTCTACATCACCGACAAGGAGGGTAAAATCACCATCCATGGCGTGGTGGGCACACTGGTGGTCACGGAGACAAAGACCATCCCCGGCTATACCATTGACCCCGCCACCCAGACCCAGACAGTGGTGGTCAATCCCAACGATACCCAGACCCTCCATTTTTACAATACCCCCGGCACAACCCTGGTTATCCGGAAATTCATTGAGGGGACGGAGAATGAGCCCCTGTCCGGCGTGGCGTTCAAGGTGATGGACAGCTCCGGCGCGGCGGTAGGACCGGACGATGGCATTTGTCATCGCCAGTGATAAAATGTAAAAAAACGCCGAGGAAAAAATGTAGTTTTGTGGCGGAGAGGAGGGAAAAAAGATAGACTCCCAATCAGGGCGAAAAAGAGCCCGGAAAGGGAGTCAGGAAA
>OFFJ01001716.1_pt1 | contig 15413 bp, 11 predicted proteins | sample 1521261 | NCBI WGS metagenome assembly OFFJ01 (sample SAMEA3504122, study PRJEB24116) | mouse gut metagenome | biome: mouse gut; feature: mouse-associated habitat; material: faeces | place: Denmark | collected 2011 | reverse complement strand
TCAGCTTCAACAAATCATATCGCTCAGGCCTTCAGCTCACCATGCCCCCCAGCATCCCTCCGCCCGCACACAGCGCCAGCGTGGTAAAAAAGGAGCTTCCCATCTGGATATTTCCCTTCCCCGCGCACAGAGACACCACTGCCAAAACCAGGAAATACACCGTTCCCATCAACAGCCCCCACAGAAATTTACGGCTGCCCGTCTTCTTTCCCATGACAAAGCCTCCGAAAAAAGTACCTGCCACATAAATTGCGGTGATCGCGATGGAAACGATCTTCTCATCCAGTCCCAGCCTATACAGCAGAAATGCCAGCAATGCCAGCAACGCCGCTGTCAGTATGTACGAAAAAAGCAGGCTTTTAACCAGAAAACCCACCGGAATCCCTCCTGTCTTCGGATCCTGTTCCATATCTTCCCCCTGTTCCGACTCACAGCGCCCGCACCACGGTCCATAAACCGCCGAACCGTTACTGCTGCCCCTGAAGTCTATAAACTTTTTATAAAATCATATGCACAATGATACAAGAACTTGACAACTACTTTCCGATTCTGTATATTTACCTTAGTGACAGTCGGAAAATAACCGATATCAGTTCTTTAGGAAAAAGCTCCGAAATACGGGGAAAACGGCTTTAAACTTGTATCAGTTATTTGTAGACATTTCCTTAGGTATCGTGGAGGAATAAATCTGCGATTCCTTAAGCAAACATCCGTCGGCAGACGGAGATGAGATCAGACGGACGCCCCATGGCACAAGATCCAATGGCGGCAGATATCTGACGAAACTATGGAAAGAAAAGGAGTGAAAATTTTTTGGAAGTTCCGGAAGGTATACAATTTATTGTTCTTATTTTTCTCGTTTTCCTGTCAGGCTATTTCTCTTCGGCAGAGACAGCTTTCAGTACCGTCAACCGCGTGCGGATGCAGACCCTGGAAGAGGAGGGGAACAAATGCGCAGCAAGAGTGAATAAGATACTGGAGAACTACAGCAAGATGCTGAGCGCCGTCCTCATCGGCAACAACATCGTGAATCTGTCCACCTCTGCCCTGACCACTACGATTGCCCTGCAGTTCGGAATCCCGGTGGCCGTAGGTACCGGCATCCTGACCATGGTAATCCTTCTCTGCGGAGAAATCATCCCCAAGACCTGGGCCATGCTTTCCTCGGAAAAAATCACGCTTGCCTACAGCGGCGTCATCTACGGGCTGATGCAGGTTATGACCCCTGTTATCTTTGTGGTGGATAAAATGTCAAACGGTATCCTGCGCCTGCTGCATATTGACCCCAGCAAGAAGATCACCACCATGACGGAAGCCGAGCTTCGCACCTATGTGGAAGTGAGTCATGCGGACGGTGTCATCGAAACCGAAGAGCGGGAAATGATCTACAATGTGTTCGACTTTTCGGATGCCCTGGCAAAGGATATCATGATCCCCAGAATCAATATGGTGACCGTGGACATCAATGCCACCTTCAGTGAGGTTCAGGAAACTTTCCGTGAATCCATGTACACCCGTTTCCCCGTATACGAGGACGATAAGGACAATATCATCGGCCTGATTAATATCAAGGACTTCATCCTCACGAAGGACCCGGAGCATTTCCAGGTGAAATCCATCCTGCGGGATGCCCACTTTACATATGAATTCAAGAAAGTCTCCGACCTGCTCTACGAGCTCCGGGAACGGGCCACAAGCGTCACCTTTGTGCTCAATGAGTACGGCGCCACCGTGGGCATGATTACCCTGGAGGATCTGTTGGAGGAAATCGTGGGTGAGATTCGTGACGAATACGATGCCGATGAAGAGGAATACATCCAGAAGCTGTACGATAACACCTATCTGGTGGAAGGCAGCATGAAGCTGGACGACATCAACGACGAACTGGACACGGAACTGGAAAGCGAAGACTACGATTCCATAGGCGGCATCATCATCGAGAATCTGGACCGCCTGCCGGAGGATAATGAGGAAGTCACTCTGGAGAACGGAATTAAACTTAAGGTTCAGGGTATCGAGCAGAACCGTATCGTCAAGGTACTGATGACCCTGCCGGAAAAGAAAGAGACGGCGGAAGACGACGGCTCGGAAAGCGACGGCGAGACAAAGGACGCCGCTTCGTAATACGCCTCTCCCTGTGATTTATACTCACGTCCAAAAGCCTTTGTCAATGTAAAATGTATAACCAGAGAACGCTTCTGCAGAGATAAATCAAGGTGCGGAAAATAATTGCGCTCACAAATATAACTATAATCGGCGTAAAACAATACCTGACGTAAAAAAGGGGCTGTCCGGAAATAACCGCGCTCCCGCAATATATGCCTTGCCATCCCGAAATGCACAGGCAATATATCGGGAGCGGGAACCGTTTCCTGACAGCCTCATCCTTTTATCCTCATATTCAAAATACGGCAAAATCTTCCGTTCAATCCATACAGCGCTTCACACAGTTTCCTGCCGTTACAATCCGGTAAGTACGTCCCTCCTCACACTCTACGATTTCCCCTGGCTCCCCGTAACAGGTGTTCCCCTGAAGCAGAATCTGCGTCTCCTGATAGCAGCCTTCCTGACCCGGCAGCACCTCCAGACGTACAGCGCTGTTTCCCGCCTTTTTCGTCCCGATGACGCTGCTGCAGATTTTTATGTTATCTACAGGTGTGATACTGCGCACCATACAGGCAACCTCGTTCTGAATGACCATATTTTCAAAGACGATATTCTCCTGCACCGGCATATGAGAGCCAGGATATACGCTGCGGGAATAACAGTCATGGTCAAAATGAATGGACAGGGCTACCTCTCTTGCTTTCTGCAGATGAATATCTCGGAAATGCAGGTTCCGGCAGCCGCAGTCATACACTGCCTCCTCCTGTACCATCACCCAGTTAATGCCGTCCAGAGTACGCATACCCTCCCTGTGGAGCGGAGCCGTCACTGACCTGTAAATCCTGCCGTCCGGCTTCTGAAAGGCACGGTATACTCTGCCGCCGCTCACCACGGTATCCGAGTTCTGAATCTCCATTCCAGGATACCAGTCCACCCAGGAACCTGCCAGAATCCGGCAGAAGTACCCCGTAGTATCTCTGTCAGGCAGATCATAACAGTCCTCTATCAGCCCGTCCTCTATCCATCCCATCTGCGGATTGGCCACCGCATAGTCGTGGGCATTCAGTGCGATAGGGTCGTCAAAGGTGCGGAAAATGCCATGACGTATCACAAAGCGCTTTCCGGTTCCCAGGTGCACCGCATCCTTGCGCCCCTCCACCTGCAGCCTTTCCAGTACAATATCCTCAAAGGTACAGATATGCAGTCCAAAGCTCAGGCGCGGCAAGTCCATACAGGTAAAATCAAATACCCTAAGCTGCCTGACATAAAACAGAGAGACTTCACCTGTCAGCCCATACACCGACGCGTGTTTTCTCGCCTCCACACCGTTCGTAATCAGATGCAGCCCTTCTATAGTGATACCTCTGTCCCAGGTTCTGCTGAAAGCGCCTCTGTTGACCAGAAAGAATGAACCCACACTGGAGGCAGAGCGTTTCAGCATCACGCCTTCTCCCAGAATCAGACGGGTATGTTCCTTAATGAATAAAGTGTCCTCTATCTCATAGACACCCGGTTCCTCTATCCGGACAATGCCTCCTCTGTCCAGCTTTTCCTGCAACGCAAGCCTGTTCTGCCAGCCGGAATCCTGAACGGACATCTCCCTGGCTTTCCAGCTAATATGGCTCACTACCTCCTGAATCTCAGAAACCTCCGTCAAAATCCTGAGAATATGAACCGGTCTCCCGCCGCAATCCGTCATTCCCTCCTCCAGTTCAAATCCGGCCGGCCGCCCGGATTCCACCGTCAAAGTCATTCTGCCGGATACCGCCTTCTGCCCGTCCGCCACGACTTTCCAGGGAAAATAAGATATATATGTAACCATCAGAGGATGCTTTTTTTCAAAATGCCAGCTGTCCGTAAGCCGCAGACATTCCCTGCCCAGATGCCCCCTCCTGATTCCGCTGACACAGCCTTCAAAAAGCATCCCTGTCTCCACCGCAAAATCATAACCCTCCGATGTTATTTCATGAAAAAGAACCCTGGCCTCCGGAACCGCCATATCCTCTGCTGTCAGCGCTTCCGTAATGGGATAGGCCGCGGCTGCGGCAGCTTTCCTTCCTCTTTCGCTTTCCACCAGCATCTCCGTGTCCGCCGGACATGCAAGGTTATGATACGACTGTTTCTCCATCAGCAGGCTTCTGGGATTGCCGTATCTGACGGTGCCCAAATCCGGCAGAAGCGTCTCCCCCGCCGCCTGCAGGACAATCTGTCCCCTGTCCTCATGAAAATGTCCCGTATAAGGATTTCGCTCTGCCCCTGCCAGCAGCTTGGTCCCTCCCCGGCGATAAGCCAGAAGTCCCGAGCCGGGCAGGCTGAGCTCCTCCTCTTCTTTTCTGTAATAAGGATGCAGCTTCATCTGAGTCTTATAATACTGGTAGAAAAGCATATCAAAGGATTTGGACGGCAGCGCCTCGCCTTCTCCTTCAAACCGGGCAATCAGATAGTTATTTGCTTCCGGGAAATCACATACCAGTGTCATAAACACCAACAGCAGCGAAGATACCTCGTTTCCTCCGTCACAGTTCACGGTAATGCGCTGTCCTCTGCGGCTGTTCACGGACATCAGCGCCTCCTGATATCTTCCTGCCCGGCGGAATACGGCAGGAACCACTTCCTCCAGAGATTTTCCTGTATACCCGGCGTATACATGCCACAGCAGAACGGATGCACCGAAAGAATACTCGAAGTAACCGCCTCCCTCCGCACAATGTCCCTCCGCAGTGAGATATCTCTCCACAATTCCGGAATGCCTCCTGTAACAATCCTGAATCTCCGCTTCGAAGCCGCCCTTATATAACTGCAGATATACCGCTCCCAGAAGAGCCCCCCTGCATCCCACAATCCCCTGATTCATGAAATTCCGATAACCGGGCTCCCTGCATTTCTCTGCAATCACCTTCCATGCTGCCTCCACTTTATCCGCAATCCGTCTGCGCGCACTTTCTTTCAGCACGCCTCCCAGGAACCCCATTGCCAACACCACCTCTGTCAGCATGTGCTCTTCCGTAAAACAGACATGATGAAAAGCGGAGCCTTCCATCCCGCACACCGGCCCCTCATACCATTTCATGGCCGTCAGTGCCAGAATCAGCCTGGCGGCATGGGCGCTGTAAGCCCCATTCTCCAGAAGATAACCGGCAATGGCAAGGTTCAGAATGGGTCCTTCCAGATACTCTCTTCCCCTGTCTCTCATCCTTACAAAGCGGTACATTCCCGGTGTCTGAGGCGCATATTCCCTCATGACCGCCCTGTGGTCAATCTTCAGGGCCTCCTCCGCATTGCTCCGATAGAATTCCTGCAGCTTTGCGTCCTCTGCCACCAACGCTTTTATTTTCTCTGCTTCCTCCCCTGTGAGAATCATATTATCCGCAATTTTGCCGGGATTGCCCTCCTCAATTTCCTCGTCCCAGACATCTTCCCACACAGGTACGCCTTTCTCCATGTCAGCTTCCCTGTCGGACCTGGAAAGCCCAAGCCAGCTTAAAATCATAACATTTTGTGCCGCGGCAGAATCCAGTTCCAGGTACAGATCGGTTAAAACCTTTCCGTGCTCATTCAGGACGGAGCCTTCAAATCTTCCTCTCAGTTCCAAAGGGTCCCTGGCTCCCCTGACCTGTTCTGCCAGGATTGTCTTCCGCCCGTTTACCACTCCCGTCACTTTCAGGACCGCCTCCTCCGGGAAAGCCAGAAATGCCAGAAAATAATCCCACTCTCCCAGTTCCACTTCCCCAGACCAGTGAACCGTATAACGGCTGCCGCCCCGAAACGTCAGGGAGTCCCAGTTCCGCACAATCTCGCCCCTGTCCATACTGACCTGTTCATCCTTACATAAATACCTGTCAAAGGCAGGGTAGAAAATACCTTCTGCCTGATTCAGCTGATATATCCGGTTTTTCATATTACCCTCCTGCCCGCTTCGGCGGGTATCTATGTGACATTCTAGCGAAATCTGTTCCTATTGTCAAGCGGATTGGCTGCAGCGGCTGAGAAATCGCCTCCGGAGCCTGAGGCGGGACTGAAAATCGAGAAATCTATGTGGGCGGAAACCGCCGGTAAATGTTGAAATCTCCCCCATGAATGTGTATACTGGAGACGGAGCCTTAAGGGGCCGCCGGACTTGTCCGGACAGCTCCCGGCAGGGAAGCTTGCCGGAGGCAGAGAGAAAGAGGGAAAGGAAGGAGCTTGGAATGAAGAAGATAGGCGTGTTTTTTGCGGAAGGGTACGAGGAAATAGAGGCTCTGACGGTGGTGGATATCTGCCGCAGGTGCGGGCTGGGAGTGGATATGGTGTCGGTGACGGAGGAGCTTATGGTGACGGGCTCCCACGGAATAGGCGTCCGGATGGACAAGGGCTTCTCTTCGGCGGATTTTCAGGAATACGATATGGCGGTGCTGCCGGGAGGAATGCCGGGGACGAAGAATCTGGAGGCCCATGAAGGGCTGATGGCTCAGGTGGACGCTTATTATGCCGGAGGCAAGTATGTGGCGGCTATCTGCGCGGCCCCCAGCATCTTTGGCCATAGGGGCATTCTCAAGGGGAGAAGGGCCTGCTGCTATCCCGGTATGGAAGCCCATCTTGAGGGAGCGGAGGTCACGGCAGGGCCGGTGGAGATAGCGGACAATGTGATCACCTCCAGAGGCATGGGGACCGCCATGGACTTTGCATTAGCCATAGTGGAGGTTCTTTGCGGGAAAGAGAAGGCGCAGGAGATGGCGGAGGCCGTAGTGCATCAGAGGTGATGCCCGGAGACTGTTTTCGTCGGGACTTGGAGGAGAGGGGCCGGCGGCTAAGAGGCGGGATGCCTGCAGAGAAAAGAGGCGGAACCGAAAAAAGAAAAAGTGGGGAAGGATATAGATATGGCGACGAAGGAATACCAAAAATGCGCAAAGGACATGCTGGAGTTTATAGAGAAGAGTCCCACATGCTTTCACGCTGCGGCGAATCTAAAGAGCGCGCTGCGCAAGCAGGGCTTTGAGGAGCTTTGGGAGTCGGAGAGCTGGGAACTTAGGCCCGGAGGGGGATATTTTGTCACAAGGAACGATTCCTCTCTGATCGCATTCCGGCTGCCTGACAAAGAGACGGAATGGGAGGGCGCGGGGACAAAACCGTCTTCGGAGGCTTCCTGTGAAGAGGCTTGCACCGGGGCGGAAGCTGCAGAGTTGCGGGAGGAGGCAGAAGAAGACCTCTCCGTGGAGGGGGAAGCCTCCGGGGAGGAATGGGCCAGAGACGGTGAAAAAGCAGGGAAGGCCTTGGCGTTTTGGGGCTTCCACATTGCGGCCACCCACAGCGACTCCCCCTGCTTCAAGGTCAAGGAGTCCCCGGAGATGGGAGTGGAGAATGTCTACCTGAAACTGAATACAGAAAAATACGGCGGCATGATTCTCTCTACATGGCTTGACAGGGCATTGTCCATAGCAGGCCGCGTGGTGGTGAAGGGCAAGGGGGGCCTTGAGACCAGACTGGTGAATCTGGAGAAGGACCTATGCGTGATTCCCAGCGTGGCCGTCCATCTGACCAGAGGCGGCAGCGACAAGGGGGAGTACAATCCCCAGACGGACATGCTGCCCCTATATGCGGACAGCGACAAGGGAAAAAAGAAGAATCTGCTGATGAAGCGGGTGGCCAAGGCGGCAGGGGTCAGGCAGGAGGAGATTCTGGGGCATGATCTGTTCCTCTATCCCAGAGAAAAGGGCAGGATATGGGGGGAGAACGGTGAATTCGTGCTGTCTCCCAGACTGGATGACCTGCAGTGCGTATATGCTTCCGCAAAGGCTTTTTTGGAGAGCAGGCCAAAGGAATATGTGAATGTCTGCGCGGTTTTTGACAATGAGGAGGTTGGCAGCGGCACCAAGCAGGGGGCCAACTCCACCTTCCTGGAGGATACGCTGTGGAGAATCTCCGAGGCCATGGGGCTTGGGCGCAGCCAGTTTCTGCAGCTTGTGGCGGGGAGCTTTTTGATCTCCGCGGACAATGCCCATGCGGTACATCCCAATCACCCGGAGAAGTATGATCCCACCAACAGGCCTTTTCTCAACGGGGGCGTGGTGATCAAATATCACGGCAGCCAGAAGTATGCCACGGACGCGGTCTCCGGCGCAAGGATGAAGAGTATCTGCGACAAGGCGAAGGTTCCCTATCAGACCTATGCAAACCGTTCGGACATTGCAGGAGGCTCCACGCTGGGAAATATTTCCACATCCCATGTTTCGGTGTCCAGCGTTGACATAGGGCTTCCGCAGCTGGCCATGCATTCTGCGGTGGAGACTGCCGGGGTGAAGGACACCAAGTACGCGGTGGATGCATTCAAGGTCTTTTTCAGAAAGTGAGGACAGAACATATGGAGCTAAGGGACTATTTCAAGAGCATAATCGATGGGGATCGCTGTCCGGTGGTGATCTGTAACCTGAAGCATGAAATCATCTATATGAATCCTGCCGCTGTGGAGAGATACGCAAAAAGGGGCGGCGCGGGGCTGGTAGGCAGCAGCCTGCTGGACTGCCACGGCCCCGAATCCGCAGGGATGATACAGAGGGCGGCGGATTGGTTCGGCAGGAGCAGGGCCAACAATATCATCTACACTGCCCGCATTGAGAGGGAGAATAAGGACGTGTATATGGTGGCTCTTAGGGACGGCGGCGGCAGGCTGATAGGCTATTATGAGAAGCATGAGCATAGAAATCCGGAGATCATGAGACGATATGATTTCGGAGACAGCCAGAATATGGAGTGGAGTGAGGATTATTTGTAGGGCGGAGGAGACAAAGCTTTGACAAGACGGCAAAACGGCAGGAACGCAGACGAAAATCCGCGTTCCTGCCGTTTTTTCTTGTTCTGCCGCTTAAGCCGGCTGACCGGCTTTCTGGGCTTGTTCATTATAATACTGGGCCTGAGCATGCCATAGCTCATAGTACTTGCCCGTTTCGTCCGCTACCAGACGGTCATGGCTGCCCTGCTGGATCATGCTGCCCTTGTGGAATACTAATATATTGTCACAGAAACGGCAGGAGGAGAGGCGGTGACTGATGTAGATGGCCGTCTTGTCCTCCACGATCTCGTTGAACTTGCTGTAGATCTCGGCCTCTGCTATAGGATCCAAGGCTGCGGTGGGTTCGTCCAGCACGATGAAGGGAGCGTCCTTGTACAAGGTTCTGGCCAGAGCAATCTTTTGCTGCTCCCCGCCGGACATGTCCACGCCCTCTTTGCTGAAGGATTTTCCCAGATAGGTCTCCAGACCCGATGACAGCTCCTTCAGCCGTTCTCCGAAGCCGGCCTTCTCCAGACAGAGCTCCGCCCGCCGGGCTTCATAGGTATCTGCGGAGGCCACATTCTGCCCCAGAGTGAAATCCGTCAGGGAGAAATCCTGAAACACTACGGAGAAGACGGAAATATACTCCTGATAGTCGTACTTGCGGATGTCGATGCCGTTCAATAGGATGGAACCCTCGGTGGGGTCATAGAGACGGCAGAGGAGCTTGATGAAGGTAGTTTTGCCGCTGCCGTTCATTCCCACCACTGCCAGCCGTTCTCCCACCTTGAATTTCATGTTTATATGGCGCAGGGCGTAGTCGCTGCTTCCGGGATAGCGGAAGGACACGTCCCGGAATTCCACCTCGTACTTTCTGTCATTTCTCTTCTCCACGGAGAGGCTGCCCTGATACATGGTATTGGGGATGTCCAGATAGTCGAAGATCAGCTTCAGGAAGGAGGCGTTGTTGCGCATGGAGCCTGCGGTGCCGAACAATGTGCCGATGCTGCCGGAGAATCTGGATATGGCGCCGATGTACTGGGTCACCATGCCGATGCCGAAGGCTCCGGCCCATGCTTTTAGGCAGACGAACAGATAGACCATACCGGTGAGAAAGAGGATGGATACTGCGGTAGCGGCAGCGGGGTAAAGCCCCATAGGTCCTTTGGCCAGTCGGGCGAAATAGCCCTTGGAGTAGAAGGTGTCCGTCTTGTTGTTATTGTATTTCTTGCAGATCTGATCCTGCCGATAGATGCGTATGTCGGCAGCCAGTTTCTTGTTTTGTCCCAGAAAGCCGAAATAACCAAACAGCCGATTGCTGAGATTGTGAATATCGGAGCTTAGCGCGCGGTAGCTGTCCGCCTTGGTGGAGAGGAAGGAGGAGAGCGCGGTGGCCGTGAGGATACCGGCCAGAAACAGCAGGATGAGCAGCGGGCTGTTGAGGATGGCGAGGCTGCCGGCTTCCTTGGGTACCTTGCTGATAAAGAGGGATATGGTCAGCGCAAGGCCGCCCAGAAGGCTGAAGACCGCCTCCAGAAGACTGCAGAAATTGTCCGGAACCCGTTGGATTCCCCAGCCGCCGCCCCTCATATTTTGACGGATGGTGGAGAGCAGCTTGCGGGTTTCGGGATCGTCCGAGATATGATAATCCAGCTCCAGCATTTTTGCGGAGAGAAGATAATCCATCTGAAAAAATTGTACGTTGCCTTCTGCCTGCCTTACCTTGTTGAGCAGCGCGGAGATCAGGGAGAAGAAGGCTGCGCAAATCAGCGCGGCGAGTATCAGGATCCGCAGCCGCTGGGGGCTGCGGGAACCGGCCAGTTCTTCTATGATGAGGGCGGAGAGCCAGATGCCCGCATAGGGGGTCAGTGCGCTCCAGACAGTATCCAGGGTTCTATAGAGCATTCCTTTGGGGGATATGTGCCAAAAGAGTTTTATGGCGCGCAGATTGGTCTGCCAGGATTCTTTGAACGAGAGCAGTTTTTTGTCTTTATCCTTCATGGTTTGTTACTCCTTCCCGGTAATATTTGCTCTGTACTTCATAAAGCTGCGCATATCTGCCGCCCAGAGCCAGCAGCGATTCATGGGTGCCCTCCTCAGCCAGCCTTCCGTCCTCGATTAGGAGGATACGGTCGCAGAAACGGGTGGAGGCCAGACGGTGGGAGATGTAGACGGAGGAGTGCCCTGCCGTCATATCGTTGTATTTGCAGTATAGATCCGCCTCAGCTATGGGATCTAAAGCCGCAGTGGGCTCATCCAATATCACGAAGGGGGCGTTCTTGTAGAGGGCTCTGGCCAGCATGAGCCTCTGGGTTTCCCCGCCGGAGAGCATGACCGCATCCTCATAGATCTCTCTGTTGAGCAAGGTCTCGTATTGGCGGGGCAGAGATTCGGTCTTTTCCTGGAGCCCTGCTTTTGCCACACAGCTTTTGACCCTTTCCGCATCGATATCGTCCTCGGTCTGAGCCACGTTTGCGGCGATGGTGCAGGGGAGAAGGGTGAAGTCCTGAAACACTGCCGAAAACATCTTGTAGTAGTCGGCCCGGTTGTACTCCCGGATGTTGCGCCCGTCCAGAAGGACGCGGCCCTGATCAGGATCGTAGAAGCCGCACAAGAGCTTGACCAGAGTGGTCTTTCCGGCGCCGTTTAAGCCCACTACCGCCAGTTTTTCTCCCGGGTGCAGAGTCAGATTGATGTGGGAGAGGACATCTTTTTGGGCGCCGGGATATCGGAAGGAAACATCCTCCAGACGAAGCTCGTAGGAGCGGGCGGCGTCGGGAACCAGCGGGCAGCCATCCTTGAAGAGGAAAGGTTCGGGATATTCCAGGAATTCCCTTACATTGGACAGCTCCAGGCTCTGGTTGTGGAGGGTGAGGAAATTGTTCAGTATTCCGGTGACCCAGGAAGAAAAGGCGCCGGCGGCGGAAAAATATAGCAGGAAGGAGGCCACGCTTAAGGCGCCGTCAAGCACTTGGGCGATGAGATAGGAGTAGATCAGGCCGTTTCGCAGAAATGACAGCGCCAGATCTGCGATTCTGCCCCAGATCACCACATTGGCCTCCCGGCGGTGAAACGCTCTGAGAGCGTCTATGGTTTTTGCGTAGACCTCCTTCAGCCAGAGGCGCATACCGAAGAGGCGGATGTCTTTGGACAGATTCGGAGTTTCCGCATATTGGCGAAGGGTCCAATATCTGGTTTCAATCTCCCCTTCTTCCTCCCTATGTCGATAACCGTACTGATTCAGGGGTTTGTTGATGAAATAGCCCGTCAGCGTGATCAGGGTGATAACGGCAAACAGCAGCGGACTCACTGCAGACAGCAGCATCAGGTAAATGGCAAAGCCGAGGAAGTTTTCAAGCAGGCTAAAAAGGGTTTTCCATACGGCTTCGCTGGCTGCCGCGTTGCAGTTGACTGCATCAAAGCTCTTTGAGAGCATTTTCTGAAACTTGTCGTCCTGCAGATTGGGATAGGAGGTGGTTGTCGTCTTGTCGTTCAACAGAGCAACCAGGCTTCCCCGCAGAGTGATTTTGCCGTAGCTCCAATTCCTCTCGATGTAGGTACGGGCGGCGCTGAACAGAACGGACATGGCCAGAAATCCCAATATGGCAAAGAGCAGCATGGACAGCTCTGTTTTCTTCTCCACAAGCCCCAGTATGACGGGGGTGATGAAAAGATTGGTGAGACTGACGGCCATGGAAAGCAAAGTCAATATGAGTCCCAGTACAATGATTTTTTTTTCTTTTTCCCTCCAGGCCAGAGATACCATATAGGCGGATATCTGCCACATATTGTATTTCGGTTTTTCCTTTGGCTCTTTTTTTGTTTCCTTTGCAGGAACGTTTTGTTTCTTTTCCATAAGTGATTCCTTTCTTATTTATTCTTTCATAAATTTATTCTTTCGGATTCGTTGTTTCAGAATTGCTTCTGCAGCGAATTGATACGGCATTGGCATGATGCTGTATTGCCTCGATTTCATACTGCTTCTGCATGGAAAAGATTATAGCACATTTTCCGCGGAAATAAGATCTGGGGGACAAAATGCTCTTTCCGGGGGATGAAATGCACAAATACCTGTGACAAGCACTGACAGCAATAAACAGATGGACAAACAGGCGGATCACAAGATTGAAAATAGGCTGAGGTTTCGGTATAATCAAAATAGAAGGAATGGAACCGGGACGGTTGGCATGCCGAAGCCGGCCATGTACAGACAAAGGCAGGAGGATCGCTTTATGGGCGATAAAAGATACGAATTTCAGAATGTCAGTCAGCAGAGGAGCAAAAACATGAGCCGTATTCGGGGCAAGGACACCTCCATTGAGGTGGCCCTGAGGAGGGCGCTCTGGAAAAAGGGCTATCGGTATCGGAAGAACTACAAGGCGCTGCCCGGCAGCCCGGATATCTGTCTCACGAAATATAAGCTGGCTATTTTCTGCGACAGCGAGTTTTTTCACGGAAAGGACTGGGAGGTGCTAAGGCCCAGAGTGGAGAAGGGAAACAACGGGGAGTATTGGGCAAAAAAGATTCAGAATAACATCAACCGGGACAATGAGACGGACAAAAAACTGCTGTTTTTGGGATGGACGGTGATCCATTTCTGGGGCGCGGACATTCTCAAAAAGACGGAGGAATGCGTCCGTACTATTGAGGAGGTCATATTTGACATACAGCTGAATGATATGGGTGGCTGAAGGCTCTTGACTGCAGGGGGCTGTTTGGATAAGGCACAGAAATATAAGAATGGAAGTATGGAATATAGAGGGCGGCGGGCATATAATACTGGAGGTGACGAAAAAAGATCCCTATGTGGAATGGGGTGTGTAATCAAGAGGGGGATAGGGTGTGAATCAGAAGCTGGAAGATGTGCTGCAGCTGGCGCTGCAGACGCCGGAGGAGGTCAGGATCCGAACGGAGGAGCTGAACGTGGGCTTCGACGGCGGAACGAAGACATGGGAACTCATAGTGAAATACCACGGCAGTCTGGACGGATTGAGGGCGCTGGGAATACAAGTGGAATATCTGATCGCGGGCTATGCGGTGCTGACGGTGCCGGAGCAGCTGGTGGACCGGATGGCGGAGCTTGAGGAGATAGAGTATGTGGAGATGCCCAAAAGGTTTTTCTACGGCGTGGAGGCGCCGGCGGAGAGCTCCTGCATACCGCAGGTGACGCTGCGGGATCCTTATCTCACCGGAGCCGGGGTGTTGGTGGCGGTGCTAGACAGCGGGGAGCGTGTTATTATATTGCCGGATTGGCAAAACCGCAGTAAAATCAAGAGGCTGCGCTGAGTTAGCCCTGCGAAAAAGCGTGGGATAAGAGGATTATTTTTAGTGAGGACGGGCCTGTAACTGCAATCAAAAAGAATATCTGCAGTTATTTAACACATTTTTGACAAATTGGATCAAAGACTGTATAGTGATCTATAAGATACGGATTTTGGGTTATCAGAAGAAAGGAAGGAAGAACAAAAATGAATGCCGAATCAAAAAACATACTAAAAAAATCTGCCGGCAATTTGTTCACGGCGGGTCTTGCCGTCTGTTTGGGTTCAGGTCTGAGCATTATTTATTTGGAGTGCATAAGACTTTTGGCGGACAGCTGTTTAACAAAAAATGGGGGCAGAATCTGGGGCGTATTTGCAGTATTTGCAGCAAGCTTGATGATATCGGCGCTGCTTCTCTGCGTTCAAAACAGTAAGGCTTTGACAATCAAGCAAAGACTGATAGAAGCACTGGAGCAAAATGCCATAGACATTTGGCTTGGCTCAAATTATAAAAACAATGAAAATACCGAAAAAATGCTGCCCATTATCAGAAATGATATTTTTACATATTCCGAGCAGCTGTCAGGATTTATACTAAAAATAATAGGAACTGCTGTTTCAGTAATTTTGACAAGTATATATGTCATTATGATTGAGCCTTGGCTTTTGGTTTTGACCCTTTTGATATCCTTGGCGGCAATTTCAATAAGCGCCTATAGGGGAAGAAGGCTGCCGGAACAGAATGAAAGGCTTTATTTTCATATGGGCGCAATTTATAACCACAATGCGGAGCTGGTACGAAATCGTGAGGCTTCCTATGCTCTCAACGGTGAAAGAGTGGTCAAGCCTTATCAAAAAGAGATTGCAGACTATAAAATCGATCAGGGAAAAATTTTAGGCACAATGACAATGCAGAGGATTTTAGGCTCTGCAAACACAATTCTGAATACCTGCGTCATACTGATTATCGGGGGATACGGGGTTTCTCAGGGCAGTGTTGAGATCAGCGATTTCATTGCGCTTTTGGCGGCTGTAGGATTTTTGACCAATACGCTATATGGAATTCCTGCCTGTATTTCACAGTATCAGCAGCTTAAGGGTATGGACAGCAGAATAAATGCGCTGCTGGCCGATCAGGTTCAAGCTGCTGATGGATCTGAAGACGTGGACAGAATTAATTCCGTTTCAGTACAGAATTTAAGCTTTGCCTATGAAGATGGAAACGGTGAAATCCAGGGAAAAGATCTCCTTGAAAGCGTAAATATAGAGCTAAAATCAGGGGAATGCCTGATGATAAAAGG
>OFFJ01001711.1_pt1 | contig 15441 bp, 12 predicted proteins | sample 1521261 | NCBI WGS metagenome assembly OFFJ01 (sample SAMEA3504122, study PRJEB24116) | mouse gut metagenome | biome: mouse gut; feature: mouse-associated habitat; material: faeces | place: Denmark | collected 2011 | reverse complement strand
ATTATCCCCCGAAGACTCTCCTGTGCCATCTGCGCATCCGCCCAGTACAGCCATTGCCAGAAGTGCCGTAAAAAGGAAACTGCAAAGCTTCTTTTTCGAATGAAAATCCTTTTTCGAATGAAAATCCTTTTTCATTATGCTCTTCTCCTCTTCGATTAATAAACCTCTCACTATTCAATTGTTTCCCTCATTTTACCATAGAATACGGCAAATGCAAGTATTTTATTCAGTACATCGTTTTCACCGGCTAATTTTCACCCAGTATATGTTCCACTGCATCCCATTCAATGTCAGGTACGTTTTTCTGAGTCACATTGGCAGTCTGTTTCTTTTTATTCTGCATCTTGATGATATTCAGAACCAGGCTTCCTGCCGCCAGTACACAGCAGATTCCCGCCACTACGATGGCAATGGTCAGGTTGTTCTCCACACCCGAAAAGAAATAGCATCCCGCTCCAAGGATAACGCCCAGAATCAGACATACGGCCGGTGTCCCGAACATATCATCCTTTATGCCGCTGACCGCCCAGGACTGAGGCTTATGGCAATGAGGGCATTCGTCCTTAAACGCTTTGGCATAAATCTGCTTCTCGGTAGCGTTGCGATATACCTCCTTTACCTCCCTCACCAGATAAGTATGCGCTATCTCGTCCAGCTTCTTCTGGTTTTTGTCATTGAGCGTTTTGAAATTGCTGTTCATCTCCGCTTCCATGCCGGAAATCGTTGCCTTCAGCGTCCCGCTGTCCTTCATACATTGTTCGCAGCGAAAAGAATACGGCACATCCACGCTCTCCTTTTTTCTGTGCCTGAAATAAGTACCCACTTTCGTAAACCTCCTGGTATATAATAATTTACATGGAAATCGTGCAAAAATAACCTGTGAATTACAATGGGAAACAGTCAGCCACAGAAATCCGGCCAGGCATCTCACAAGTTACCCTGCAGTGCTTCCCTGCCATTTCATTATATCACCATATGTGAAAATGACAACACCGGAAGTAATTATTTTTCTCTGAAGCAACTCTGCATTTTTAGAATTACAGGAAAAATAAACCTGTCTCTCACAAAAATAAAATTTTAGCTATTAGCGATATCACAAGAAAAAGCAATATGTCCGGAAATAACGGAAACGTGTCTGTTTCCCGGCAGTCCCGTCATCCCTCAAGGGCATACCACACATCCGAAACAAAACCCTTCTGCTCCGTATTGGCAACAGGGAAATGATGCAAAAATGTTTAAATTTTGACGTACCTTCTATGCATTTTCGTTATACCATGATTAAAATACAATCATGGTATGGATGGCCATCCGGCCGTTTCATGCCGTGAATATGGTCATATGTATCATATTCACATGTATAAAAGCGCACATAGTATCAGAAATGACCGCAAAAAGACAAAAAACGGAGGTACCTGCAATGAAAAAACCCGAAAAAATTCTGTGCCTGTTTCTCTCACTGCTCCTGTTGGCAGCATTTCCTACCACTGCCCATGCAGCAGGAGAAGGCAGAGGCGTCGAAACGGAAGAACCGGAGGAAATGGAGGAAAAACACTCCCTGGAGGAAGATGCTCTCCTTGCCCCCTACTTCATCATCCAGAATGAGGATGTATCCCTTGACGTTTTCCCGTTGAAATCTACGGAAGTAACCACTAATATCAACGGCATTATCGCTGAAACCCGTGTCGTCCAGACTTATGCAAACGAAGGCGACACTCCCATAAATGCCCGTTACGTATTTCCCACCGCCCCCAACGTTACCGTCCATGGCATGACGATGCAGATTGGCGACAATCTTGTCACCGCCAAAATCAAGGAAAAAGAAGAGGCCAAAGCAGAGTACGAAGAAGCCAAAAGCGAGGGAAAAAGCGCCTCTCTCCTGGAGCAGCGGCGGCCCAATGTCTTTACCATGGATGTGGCCAACATCATGCCCGGCGATACGGCCCGTATTGAACTGCATTATACTGAACTGATTACGCCCACAGACGGCATCTACGGGTTCGTTTTCCCCACCGTGGTCGGCCCCCGTTATTCACCGGATACGTCCGTCTCTGCCCAACCGGAAGATACTCCATCCCAGGAAGCTTCTTCTGAAAATGCTACGACACTCCTTTCCGAGCAGTCTTCCGAACAGCCTTCCGAGCAGAAAAGTGTATCAGAAAATGATGCGGGAAACGATACGGAAAATGGCGGAAATGCCAGTGATGAAGCCGGGGGCGAAACCAACGGCGAAGACAGCGACGCATGGGTTGCAAGTCCTTATCTGGCCAACGGCGAAGTTCCTCCCGGAGAATACCACATCACAGTCAACCTTTCCACCGGCGTGCCTATCGGAGAGATAAGTTGTAAATCCCATGAAATCAAGGTGGTAAAAGAGGACGATTCCAGGGCACAGATCACGCTTGCCAATCCCGAAGACTTCGCAGGCAACCGTGATTTTATTCTGAAATACCGGCTCACCGGGGAAGACGTGCAGAGCGGCCTGATACTCACCGGCTCTGAAGAGGAAAAGTATTTCATGCTCACCGTACAGCCCCCCGAACGCTTCACGCCTGAGGAAATTCCTCCCAGAGAGTACATTTTCGTACTGGATGTGTCCGGTTCCATGTACGGCTATCCCCTGGAAACAGCCAAAGACCTGATTCAAAACCTGGTTTCGGATTTACGGGAAACCGATAAATTTAATCTGATCCTGTTTGCGGACGATACTGTCAGACTGTCCCGGGAGTCTCTTGCCGCCACAGAGAAAAATATCCGCCGCGCCGTCGACCTGATCAACGAAGAGGAGGGCGGCGGCGGAACCTCCATGATGCCTGCCCTTGAGGAAGCCATGGACATCCCCATGACAGAAAATACTGCCCGCAGTGTAGTCATCATCACAGACGGCTATATTTCAAATGAAGATGATATCTTTGACCTGGTCAATGAAAATATGAAGGACGCCAGCTTCTTTCCTTTCGGCATCGGCTCTTCCGTCAATGACTATCTGATCAAGGGAATCGCCCAATGCGGCTTGGGAGAATCCTTTGTGGTAACCGACTCCGAAGATGCGGCAGATTCCGCCGAACGCTTCCGGACTTATATAGAAGCGCCGCTCTTAACCGGTGTGACGATAGATTATGAGGGATTTGACGTTTACGACACCGCCACCGCCACGCCCTCCATCCTGTACGCCCAGAAGCCCATCGTCCTGTTCGGAAAATGGCGCGGGGAGCCCTCGGGAACCATCACCATATCGGGCAAGGCCGGCAACCAGGATTACAGCAAGGAAATTTCCGTAGCCGATGTGGCGGTTGACACGGAAAACGAAGCCATCCGCTATCTCTGGGCACGAACAAAGCTGGACCAGCTGGCTGGGTTCGGCAGTGTCAGAAACGATGCCTCCGTGAAAGACGAAATCACGCAGCTGGGTCTGGATTACAATCTGACTACACCATATACTTCATTTGTGGCCGTGATTGATGTGGTCCGAAACAGTGAAGGAAACAGTAAGAATGTGAACCAGGCGTCTCCTCTGCCTCTGGGCGTGTCCAACCTGGCTGTGGGAGGCGGATACACGGCTTATTCGGAACCCGGAGATGCACTGCTTCTGGCAGTTGCGGCAGGTGTAATCATCTGCGGATTCCTGCTTGCCAAAAGAAAAAACAGAAACGCGCAAACCGCACAATAACTGCATTCGCGCAGGCAAGATTTAATACTTTCACAGCAGATGTCCTGAGAGGTGTACAAAATGAACTTTAAAGAAAAAAGCAATTTTCTGCGGCACAACAGTATCTTCTATGTAACAGGATTTTTACTCATTTTCTGTATGAAATATTATTACAGCCGGGCCGGCGTTCCGGAGCTTCAATGGCTTCTCGCTCCCACCGCCGGCTGGGTCAGCCTGTTAAGCGGCATACCGTTCGAATATATACGGGAAGTGGGTTATATAAATCATGACCTGAAAATGATTATCGCCCCTTCCTGCTCCGGTATGCAGTTTATGATGGTTACTGCGGCAATGCTTATCTTCTCTTTCGTCCATTTAAGCGGAAGCCTCTTTACACGGCAATCCGCGGCTACGACGCCCCAGGAGGCTGAACACCAAAGTTGCTCTACGGAACGCAAAAGACGCTCTCTGAAATGCAGTCGCACGGGCACCGCTCCCTCCCCCGGGCAGGATTCCGTGTTGTCAGCGAGCCTGAAAGGTTTTGCCTGGATTGGAAGCAGCCTTGTGCTTTCATTCCTCTTCACCGTCTTTGTAAACGGCCTGCGTATCATTACAGCCGTCTATCTGCCATCCTTCTTCGAGGGGTGGCAGCTGTACGGGAGTTTTCTAACCCCGGACAGCCTTCACACCGCTATTGGGACTGTGATATATTTTACGGCATTACTCACCCTGTATCGCCTGGCCGGGCATCTGTTTCGCAGGGAAGCGCAGGTATCCCTGCTGCGCCGATGTCTGCCTCCTGTATTCTGGTATTTTTTCATTGTCCTGGGCATTCCTTTTCTCAACCGGGCTTATCGGCACGGCGGAGAGCAATTTATGGCATTCGCAGTTCTGGTCACTGCCTGCTGCGGAGGAATCCTTGTTTTGTATTGCGCCGGAGCGCTGCTTCGGAAACGGCATGGTTCCCACCGCAATGCCGGTTGAATCCCGACACACGGGCATTGTCCCTCAATCTCTGTTTTACGCTTTCCGTGAATGGGCTGTCGGAAAATGACATTCGTTCACAATATATAGTTGTGATTTCCAACATATCACAACAGATATTGTGGAAATGCAGTTATTTCCCGACGGTCCCTTCAATGCGATATTCGTTCCACTCATTATAATATCTGTTTTTTTATTCTTTTCCCATCAATGAACACATATTCCACTTTGGTGGACACCTCAAACGGGCAGCCGTCCGTAATTACGATATCCGCGTCCTTGCCCACTTCCAGAGAGCCTACCCTGTCTGCAATCCCCGCATGCTTTGCCGGATTGATGGTGATGGCCTGCAAGGCTGCAAAGGGCTCCATGCCGGCCCGGACCGCCAGTCCCGCGCAGAGCGGAAGATACTCCTGCGGAATCACAGGGGAATCCGTGATAATGGACACCTGACAGCCCGCAGCCGCCAGACGCCCCGGTGTAGTCCAGCTTTTGTTGCGAAGTTCGAATTTGGACGCACTGGTGAGCGTAGGCCCCACTGCCAGGGGAACGTTTTCCTTCGCCAGCTCCTCTACAATCAGGTGCCCCTCCGTCACATGCTCCAGGGTAATCTTCAGGTCAAACTCTTTCGCTATGCGCAGCGCGGTGAAGATATCTTCCGCGGCATGGGCATGAGCCTTCAGGGGAATTTCCTTTTTCAGCACGGGAATCAGCGCCTCCAGTTTCATATCAAAAGAGGGCCTCTTGGACAACTCATCCCCTGCTGCTTCCTTTTTCTCCATGTACTCCTTCGCCTTGAACAGCGTCTCTCTCAGCAGGGCCGCTGTAGTCATACGGCTGGAGTCCTTTTTATCCTTATATACCCGCTTTGGATTCTCGCCGAAGGCGCACTTCATTGCCACACCCTCCCGCACTATCATGTCGTCCACCCTTTTGCCCACTGTCTTGATGGTGGTGAAGGTGCCGCCCAGCACATTGGCGCTTCCCGGTCCCACACAGACACAGGTGACCCCTGCCGCTGCCGCCATGGGAAATGCCGGATCCATAGGCTTCACGCCGTCAATTCCCCGCATTTGGGGGCTGATGATATCGTTCATCTCGTTGTAGTCCATGCCCTCATAGCCGATGCCGTAGCCGTCAAGCCCGATATGTCCGTGTGCCTCCACAAAGCCCGGATATACCTGCAGGCCTTCCGCATCCACAACCTCGGCCCCCTCCGGGATTTCCAGATTTTCACCGATTGCTTTGATTTTGCCGTCTTCCACCAGAATGTCGCCCCGGAAGGCATCTTCGTGGACTGCATCATGAATCATACCGTTTTTTACACATAACATTTTACAAATCCTCCTCTTTCATTTTATATATCGCAAGCGAAACCTTACCGTGTGTCGCCTTTGACACACCGGGATGCTCACAGACCCGCAAAGAGTGTCGCATTTGGGAAGCGGGTTTAGCGCACGAAACGCCTTGCAGTGCCGCAGAGTCCAATTTAAAGAATTTTATAATACTCCTAAACCGAAACTGCTTCCTCAAGCCGCTCTGCTATCTCCCTCATCACTTCCGTCTCTACTTTGCAGACCTTCCTGTCATAGGTGTAGAAACCGTTAACCTCGTCTTCCACATCGCTGAGCTGGGTATAAATGCATCCGCACAGTTCTTTCGGGACAGCAGGCAGAATGGTTTCCTCATACAGCTTTTTGACCCGCATGGTTAATTCCGCGGAGCCCTTACACGCTCCATAACCGTACCTGGCATATTTCGTATAGAAATGCCCCGGTACCCGGAAGGAATATCCCCCGCACTCCGATACCAGTACCGGCTTCTCCGGCATTTCCGGTATCTCCAGTTTCTTGAAATAGATATGTTGACTGTCAAAGTCGCTTTCCGTCTGTGAAAACCACCCGGAAGTGATTTCCGCAAGGTCCTCAATACCCATGGGAAGCTATCCGTTTCCCTCAAAGCGGAACATTAATATACGTTTCCTGTCCATGTATGAATATTTGCTCACTCACCAACTCCATTCACACAATTCGCCATCAACATGGCAATGGTCATGGGGCCTACTCCGCCAGGCACAGGGGTGACAGCGTAAGCCTTCAAAGCCACGGACTCAAAATCCACATCTCCGCACAGTTTCCCCTCCTCATTCCTGTGAATCCCCACATCAATGACTACAGCGCCGTCTTTCACAAAGTCCGCCTCCACAAACTTAGGTTTTCCCACTGCTGCCACAAGAATATCCGCCCGCCGGGTAATTTCCTTCAGGTTCTTTGTCCTGGAATGGCAGACCGTGACTGTGCCGTTCTCCCGAAGCAGCAGCATGGCCATAGGCTTGCCCACAATGTTGCTCCTGCCCAGCACAACGCACTCCTTCCCCTCGATTTCGATGCCGGAGCGCTTCAGCAGCTGGATGATGCCCGCCGGAGTACAGGACAAATATCCCGGCCTGCCGATGCTCAAATTTCCTACGCTTACCGGATGGAATCCGTCCACATCTTTCTCCGGCGCAATGGAAAGCAATACCCTGTCCTCGTTGATGTGTTTCGGCAGGGGCAGCTGCACAAGGATACCGTTTACATCTGCCCGGCTGTTCAGCTTGCCGATAACCTCAAGCAATTCCTCTTCTGTCGTTTCTTCCGGCATTTCGTAAGAAAGCGATTTCACGCCTACGTATTCGCAGGCTTTTTTCTTATTCCGCACATACACGGATGAGGCAGGGTCGCTTCCTACCTGTATGACAGCCAGGCATCGTTCCACTCCCCGTGCGTTCAGCTCCGTCATTCTTTCCCGTAATTCATCTTTGATTTCCCTGGAAATTCTTTTTCCGTCAATCAGCAGCTCCATATCTATCCTCCTATTCCAGTTCCGCACCTGCCCTCTCACTACCCTGGCATAGGCTGGTGCTGTTTTCCGTTTCCGCAACACCCCTGTCAATACACATACGGCATTCTTCCCGTAATTTCCCTGTAGCAGTCCAGAATCCCGTCCAACGGAACGCACCAGTACCTGGTGGGGTCCGTAGAGTACGCATAAGCCATACAGATCAGATTACCGTAGCCGTCCACCAATGCGGAGCCGGAATCCCCGTGTATCAGCTCCACCGTCACCTCCGTATGAAAAGCCTGATTATTCCAGTCGAAATCCTGCTTTATCTTGATCAGCCTTCCCTTGGAAACATGCAGCAGGCCGCCTGTCCTGTCCACCCGCTCCAGCCCCAACTCGATATCCTGCTGATTCAGGCTCTTCCAGTAGGTTCTGTCAATATGCACCGTCATCAGCTTTTCCAGCAATTCCTCCGGCACGTTCTCCAACGGCACCTCCACCACTCCCACGTCATAATTCTCTGTGGTGCCTATAGCCTTTCCCCGTATTACGGTTCCGTCATAAAAATAAATATCCCAGTCCTCATATTTACTGACCACATGATGGTTTGAGCAGACATAAATTCTGTCTTCCGTGATTTCCATGATATAGCCGGAGCCGGAACTGTATCCGCCCCTTCCGACTCCATGGTACAGCTGTACAAACGCCGGGCGCATGTACTCCAGCGCCTCGTCTATATCCTCATTCTCCGAGGCTCCTCCGTCATAAATATTGGGCGCTCCGATAATGGCATCCACCCTGTAGTCAATCTGACGTCGCCCGATCAGGGCCTGTATCTCATCCTCCTCCGCCACCAGAACCCTTGCATTCTCCACTGTCTCAAGCCCATAGCTGTCCTCCGCCACATAATGCAGCGAATAGTCCCCGGGCACGTTCAAATCCACTTCGGAATCGTCCACCCGTATATCTGCTGTCAAATCTCCGTCCAGATCATCCTGTGCCGTCACCGCTTCCAGATAATCGGGCTCGCTCCCCGGAATGCAATAAAAATCATGGATACCGTCAAAAGAAGGTGCCGTATCCACGATCACGGAAATCTGCCCGCTGGTTTCGTTCCCCGAGCCGTCCCTGGCAAGAACCTCCACCTCATATTGGCCGACACTGTCAAAACACAGGCTGCTCTCAAGAGAATCGCCCTGCGAAAAGAACGCCTCCGCCCCGGGGTCCACATCCGTTATCCCCTCAATGACATCCTCCACAGTGTAGTCTGCGCCCACTGCCAGGTATATCTGTCCCTCTTTCCAGAGGATTTCCGGAGCCACTGTATCCTGAATGGTAACCTCATATGTAAACTGTGTCCTTCCATGATAGACCACTGCCTGATAGGTACCTGTATGCGCCTCATCCACCTGAGATAAATCCAACTCCCCCAGATGAACGGACCATTCCGTGCCTGAAAGATAGTCCTCTATATTTTGACTGATTTGGTCACCGTATTCACAGGTCATCTCGCTGAAAACCGGTACCACTTTATATATCCGAAAATAAAAGAAAAGCAGACCGGCCCCCAGCATCAGAACAAATATCATAAACGCCAGCGCCTTCCGTCTTCTCCCTCTTCCTGTATGTCTCACGAATCCTTTTTCCATCCTTTACCTGTTATACTCTCATATCCGTCTGAGCCGCCATATAAAAGCTTAGCATTGCCGCGCCGGTTTGTCAACCAATGTACCGCATTGCTTCCCCCGGAAAATTCAGGGAAGCCACAGACTTCCAAACACCTCCCCGGCCAGCTTCCGACAATAGGAAAGGGAAAATTGACCGTCCTGGCTCACGATTTCATTCCTCCCGGCAAGCTCCTCTGTATACTCATCCAGCGGATACACCGTAACACCCCCATATCCCTGCTCCACATGGCAGACCAGAGGCTCCACCCCATATGAGGTTATAACTGCCTCACCCGCTTCATCCATTCCGATAGTCACCCGGGCCATACCGCCCACCATACGGTTTGCTACGCCTTCCCCTGTGCCCGATGTCCAATTGACAAAATTTCCCAGGGAATAATAGGTCAGTGCGCCTCTGCCGTCCTCGCTGCCTTCTGCTGCTCCCACCCATTCCACAGGCTCTATCACATGGGGATGGGTACCCAGAATCAGGTCTGCTCCGTTTTCGGCAAAAAAGGCTGCCCACGCCTCCTGCTCCGCGGTTTCTTCCAGGACATATTCCGTTCCCCAATGAGGACAGACTATCACGAAATCCGCCAGTTCCTGTGCTCTCTGCAGCTCCTCTGCCACCCTGTCTCTGTCCAGCAAATCCACCGCCCAGGGCATATCCTGGGGCAGTGCAATGCCGTTGGTGCCATATGTATAATTTAAGACAGCCAACCGGATTCCATCCTGTTCATACACATAGATTTCCTCCTGCTCCTCCTCACTTCCGTGAATTCCCAGCACCGCAATATGGGGATACTTCTCCTGCCAGAATGTCAGGCAGTTGACAATCCCCCGTTTTCCCTTATCCAATGCATGGTTAGTGGCATGAAGCACCACATCAAATCCGGCATCTACCAATGCATCCCCCAGCTCATAGGGCGCGTTGAAGGCCGGATATCCGGATACGCCCAACTCTTTCCCTCCCAGAATTACCTCCTGGTTTACCAACGCCAGATCAGCGGATGTAATTTCATCCTGCATTTCGGCAAACACGGCACCGAAATCATAGCTTCCGTCCTCCCTTTTCCCACTCTCCGCCACGGGCGTATGCAGAAGTATATCTCCTACCATTACCAGAGTAATCTCAGACCTCCCGGCACCGGCATTGATTCCCGCGTCAGATTCTGCACCGGCACCCGGGGCGCTTTCTGCATCCCTTCCTGCAAGTGATTCCATCCCCGCCCCGTCTTCCAGACTCAAAGATTGCTCTGCTGCACTATCCTGCACAGCCACTCCTGCTGCTTCCTGCCCAGTCTCTCCGCCTGCTGTCTGCACAGTCTCTCCGCCAGTCGTCCGTGCTGCTTCGCTGTCATCCCCGGCTTCCGTCATTGTGCCAACTCCACCTGCCCCACCTTTTTCTCTGCCTGACAGCAAAACAATTGCCGTAAAAACGCAGAGCGCAATCGTAAAACCATACATCAGGCAATCACTTTTACAATTTTTAAATTTTCTTCTTCTTTTTCTCATTGAACTGCTCCCCTGGACTTGTCACAATATACTGCTACAGATTATCATATCGACCCGTAACTGCCTTGTCAATCCCATACCGGATTCTTAATCATTTCACTTAATCATTTCAGTTTAAAACTCAGTTACAAACTCCCGAAAGAATACAGTGGAAAAGAAGCCCGCAGCATGCTACAATGAAAGCAGGTCATAGACACACCTTCTGCCGCCGAAATTCTTCTGACAAGTATAGTGCCCTGCAATACTGCTACGACCATGTACAGTACTATACAATACTGCTGCAACACGGAATCGAAATGAAAAAAGGAGAATCGCCATGAACACAGACAACCGCCAAAAATGCGCTCTCATCACCGGCGCATCTCGCGGCATAGGGAAGGCCGCCGCAGAAATCTTCGCCAAAAACGGATATAACCTGTTCCTTACCTGCCATAATTCCACGGATGACCTGGAAAGCCTGGCAGAAAGCCTGCAGTCCGCATACGGAATCAGATGCCGGCCCATTGAAGCCGACATGGGTGCCGAAGCAGATGTGGTGCGGTTATTTTCCCATATACAGAATCTGGATGTGCTGGTAAACAATGCGGGAATGGCCTGTTTCGAATTGCTTTCCGATATGACAGCAGAACAATGGCACAGAATTATAGCCGTAAACCTGGATTCCTGCTTCTACACATGCCGGGCCGCCATCCCCCTGATGCTGCGCAGGCATCAGGGCAGGATCATCAACATCTCCTCTGTCTGGGGAACCCAGGGCGCTTCCATGGAGGTGGCCTATTCCGCCTCCAAGGGGGGCATGAACGCCTTCACCAAGGCCCTGGCCAAGGAGCTGGCTCCCAGCAACATACAGGTCAATGCCATTGCCTGCGGCATCATCGACACTGCCATGAACAGCACCCTCTCCCCGGAAGACCTGGATGCCCTGCGGGAGGAAATCCCTGCCGACAGGCTGGGTCGGCCGGAGGAGGTGGCCCAGCTGGCCCTCAGCCTGGCCGCGGCCCCCGCCTATCTCACAGGCCAGGTCATAACCATAGACGGCGGATGGTATACCTGATACCCTCCGCCGTCCGTCTCTCAGAAAGCGCTTTCCCGCGCTTCCTCATAAATCTCCCCCACATCCGCACCTGGTACCAGGGAGTCTACGATATCCTGCATCTGTTCTTTGGTCCGGGCGTCCCTGCAGCGCAGGATGACTTTCTCCTTCTGCGCCTCCGTGAGCCCTGCATAGCCGTTCATGGCCGCCTCGTTCATGGCCAGGGCCATGCCGAAGCCTACCGGCAGCTGTCCCGGCATGGCGGCCGCATAGGGCGTTCCCGCCCCGTTCCATCCGCCCAATCCTAATCCGTTCACGTCCATTTTCCGCATACACTCCTTTCCGCGAGGCTGTTTTGCTTTCCCCGCATTACAGAGTGTGCAGTTTTTCGACATTTATTCGGACATGCAGAATCTGTCAGATGCCGTTCTCATGCCTTATTTTTTCCAGGCCGCTTCCAGCTTGCGCTCCGCATCCTCCACATCCGCATAGCCGTACATTTTTACACTTAATTCCATGATATCGCGGGTCAGGTTCCTCCCGGCTCTGGCATAGTCCACCACATATCTGCCGTACAGCTCCAGCATCTTGTCCGAGTAGGTCCCCAGCTCGCCCCGCAGATAGGTCTCATAGGAGGTGTCCTCGCTGCTGTCCTCATAGGTGTGTATCCTTCTGGCATTGCCCGCAAGCTCCGGATATTCCTCCGAGAATCTCTCCATCCAGCCCACCTGGAATAGGACGATCTGTTCGATGATGTCCTTCTTGTCCTGGCTCAGCTCCGGGAAATAGGACTTGATCTCCTCATATTTTTCCGGGGCGGTGCTCTCCATCATCCTTCCGTACTTTTCCTCGATCAGGTTGTGCCCCCTGTCGTATTCCCTGTGGAAGTCATACAGGTACTGTATCAGCATGGGCTTGCTCCATGTCAGGTACTGGCTCTTGCGCATGATCGAAAAGGTGGCCCAGTCGTTCTGGCAGCTGGCCCTGCCGCCCTCGTTCTTCACCTTGTCGAAGGCCTTGAACTCCAGCCCGGCGATCCTCTCCACCAGCGCCTCCTTCTCCTGCGCCCACAAAGAGGCCTTGTACGCCAGCTCTTCGCTGTGGGCGTCAAGATAGCTGTCCGTGTCGCTGATAAAGCCGGCCCGGTACATCTCCGCCGCGAAATAGGCGGCTATCCGCTCGATCTTGTCCTCAATGGAATCCTCGTCCAGCGCATTCTTCAGCACGCCGCTTCCGGCCAGCCTACTGGAGAGATCCTGGAGCATGCCTCCCATCTCACTGCCCTGCTCCAGCTGCGTCAGGCTCCGATAGAGCCACTTGTCATGGGGCGGATACTTCCCTTCCACATAATGCTGCAGCTTCATGGCCTCCTTCAGGCCCTCCCACACCATCATCTGGGCGGTAAGGATGTCCCCTCTGCCCAGCATCCTGGGATAATTGTACTGTGCGGTCTGGGAGAATCTGGCCGCGCCCTCCGCCAGCTTCAGATATCGGATGTCCTCCGGATACCCTTCCTTGAGCCTGTCCCGAAACGCTGTGAAGATACCTTCGTCGTCCCGGAATATCTCCCCGTTCACCGCGGCCGACAGCCCCGCATCGCTGACGCTGCGCCAGTCGATCTCCCCGTACTCTGACGCCCCTACCAGCCCTCTGTAGAATTCCGATATCCTGATCACGCCCCGGCGGTTGCGGCCGTTTACCCGGGGGGCGCGCTTATAGTTGCCGAACTCCTCCGGCAGACCCTCGTAAGCCTTCTGCAGCGCTTCCCCAATCTCCTCATAGGTCTCGTCCGTGACCCACATGCAGAAATCCGGGCCCCAGTCATGGTCCCTGGAAGCCCCGTCGTCATAGCCGAAGCAGTCGGATCCCCTGCCCGCCAGCCCCACGGCGATCCGCCCGGCATATGCGGGAAAACGTTCTTCAATCATCTGTCTGCCGCAGCTCTCATAATACTGCCTGGCCAGCGCAAGGCCTGCCCCCTGTCCCTCCAGGGCCAATGCCCTCTCGCAGGCGGCGGCATTCTCCTGAAGCCTGTGGTAATACTCGTTTCTGCCCAGGTTCCTTTCTACGGCCTCCATGCCCCGGGTATAATACTCCAATGCCTTCCTGAAATCCCTTCCGTGATAGCTGTAGGCTCCCAGCGTGGCAAGGGCGGCGGCGTAATGGCTGTCCTCCACTTTCTCCCGCTGGAATATCTCCACGGACCTGCGGGCGTAATCGCACGCCTCCTCCTTCTGCTCCAGCTGCATGCAGGTGCTGGCCAGATTTGCACAGGTGACGGCCGTCTCGTAGGCCACTCCCCTCCCCGATACGATCGCCAGGGCCTCCAGCAGCTTTTCCTTCGCGGCGGCAAAGTCCCCCGTCTCCTGGTACAGCAGCGCGATATTGTTCTTCAGGCCCGCCATCAGCATGCTGTCCGGCTCCAGCTGGCTGTCGTAGATTTCCTGCACCTGCGCATAGTATTCCCTCGATTCCTGGAGCCTGCCGCAGGCGCGGTAGGCGGTGGCGATGTTCAGCAGGGTCGTCGCATAGGGGACCGTGCCCTCCAGCCCCATTTTCCTCGCCTGCTCCATGGCCTCGGCGGCTGTCTGGTAGACCCTTTCCCTCTGGCTGGTCTCCCGGTAATAGCCCAGCAACTCGTTGAGCAGCTGAAGGCGGGCGCCCTCGTCCCCGAGGCTCGCGGCTTCCCCGGCAGACTGCAGCATGAGCTGCTCTGCCTCCTCGCCCCGGTTCTGCTCATAAAGGGCATCCACCTGCGTCAAAATCCTGTCCATGTCCAACTGTCTGTTCTCCACGCTTTTCCTCCATTCTGTCCGTAAGTCCGCTGAATTTTCGTCCTCAGCCACATCCGTATTATTCCCATCATACCTCAATGTACTGATTCTTGTCAATCGCGCGCCAATGCCGAAACCAGCACACAGGCCATACAGCCGCACCCGATTCCGCTGACGGCACCGAAAAGCACATCCGTAGGATAGTGCACGCCCAGGTACAGCCTGGAAACCCCTATCAGGCTTGCCAGCACAAGAGCGGGGATTCCGAAGCGCTTCGGCAGCCTGCGGTACAGGACCCATGCCGCCGCAAAAGAGCTGGCTGTGTGCCCGGAAGGAAAGGAATAGTCCCATGGCCTTCCAATCAGCGGGACAAGGCCCGGTATCGTGTCATAGGGCCTGATCCTCCCCACGATATTCTTTAATGCCGCATTGTTGATCAAAAGGGACAGCAGCAGGGCCGCGGCGCAGGCAAGGGCCGTCTTCCTGGTCCTCCTCGGAATCAGCAGACCCATCGCCGTGAGGATCCATACCACCGCGCCGTTCCCCAGCACTGTAATGGCGATAAAGACCGGAGTCAGCCCGGGATTCCTGACCGCATCCTGGATAAAAAGCAGTATGGCGCCGTCCATGTCCGTAATCCATTCCATCATTTTCCCCGCCTTTCCCGAACCCCCCTGATACGCTCTGTCATATTGTGCCGAAAGCATGTCCATTAAGGAAGCGGCATCATATGCGCTCGTGGTTTTACCGCACATATGATGCCGCCTTCTGCTGCACAGCTTTCGCCCGCTCTTTTATATGACCTATTTTTTTTAAAATCCCTTCAGCGCGTCCACCGAATCCGAAAGCCTGTCAGTGGTCAGCTTCGCCTTTACGCCTTTCACCACCTGGTCGATGGCTTCCTCCGGCAGGTCGATGCCCAGAATGCTTTCCAGGGCCTTCACCGGCTCCTTCTGGAACTGCTCCTGCAGCTTCTTGTCATTGGCGATCCTGCCCACC
>OFFJ01001708.1_pt1 | contig 15462 bp, 23 predicted proteins | sample 1521261 | NCBI WGS metagenome assembly OFFJ01 (sample SAMEA3504122, study PRJEB24116) | mouse gut metagenome | biome: mouse gut; feature: mouse-associated habitat; material: faeces | place: Denmark | collected 2011 | reverse complement strand
ACAACAAAATCAAACTCATCATCCGTACCGCTTTTGGCTTTCGCAACGTGGATAACCTTCTCGCTATGGTTATGCTCTCCTGCTCCAATCTTCATCCCGCTCTCCCTAACCGCTGACCCGCCCACACTTTCTACCGAAGCCTCTATAAAAATCTATAACTCTTGTGGCACAACGGATTGACAGCAATCATAATTTATAAAATTTATACCATGATTGGAAATCAAGGAAAAGAGAGGACCACAATATGGTTACAGAAATTCAAAAGGTCCCCATTCATTTAAAAATGACGCTTACGATCAAAGAAACAGCAGAATACAGCAACATCGGAATAAATAAGATCGAAAGCTTGTTGCGCACACCCAACTGCCCATTTGTCCTTTATGTGGGGACAAAGAAGTTGGTCAAGCGAATGTCCTTTATGCGGGGACAAAGAAGTTGGTCAAGCGAAAGGAGTTTGAAGAGTTCATCAGTAAAAAAACTGTGATATGACCACAGTTCCTATTGAGAAATAGAGACTAATATGATAAAATATGCTCATTGCATTGGCTCTTTTTCTCACACAGGAAAGGAGCTCACCATATGGGGAAAAACTTGAAAGGAAAAGAATGTGGCAAAGGCATCTGCCAACGAAAGGATGGTTTTTATTACGCAAGATTTGTAGATAAGTATGGTAAGCGCCATGAGAAGTATGTTGCTACGCTCCCAGAAGCACGGAACTGGTTAGAAGAAGCGCGATTTGCAGATACACACGACAATATCCTTATCCCCTCTGATATGACGGTGGACACATGGTTTGAATTCTGGCAAGAGAACATGATAGCAGACTTGGCACCGAACACGCGCAGAAACTACCGGGAACGGTATGTCCGCAATATTCAGCCTGTGATTGGTGGTATGTTACTCACCAATGTCAAACCCATGCACTGCAAAGTGGTCCTCAACAGGATGGAAGCTGACTATGCTGGTTCAACAATTCGCCAAACTTATATTACGATGGGGACAATGTTTAAATCAGCATTGATGAACGACCTGATCATCAAACACCCTATGAATGGGGTTCGTTACTCTAAGCCCGTTCGAGCTGTAGATGATATAAAATATCTTACAGTGGAAGAGCAAAGGATGTTTCTGGAAGTTGCGCAAAGGTCGCATAACTATGCTCAGTATGCTCTAATCTTAGAAACTGGATTGCGCACTGGCGAAGTGATCGGATTGAGTTGGGATGCAATCAATTGGGAGAAACGAACGCTGACTGTCAATAAAACTTTGGAGTATCGGCATAAGCAAGGCTTTTGGCGAGCTGGCCCGCCCAAAACCCAACAGAGTTATCGAACAATCCCATTAACCAATCGTGCGTACGAGATCCTTCAGAGCGTAGAACTCAGCAGGGCTTACCGAAAAGAATCTCCAATGCTTTCCCAGACCTTGGAATACATGGATCGGCGGACAGGTGTCAAGGAGCAGCTTGTTATGCGGGATTTGGTCTTTATTAACTTCCGAACCGGTATGCCCAACAAAAACAGCTCCTATGATACCCACTTGTATAAGCTGTGCGATGAGGCCGGAATTAAACGGTTCTGTATGCACGCACTCCGCCATACCTATGCGACACGCGTGATTGAAAGCGGGATGCAGCCGAAGGTTTTGCAAAAGCTGCTTGGCCACGCCAGTATCAAGACGACGATGGATCGCTATGTCCATGTGACGGACGATTCTATGGCAAGTACAGTGAGGCAATTTGAATCGCGTCAAGGAGCTTGAATCAATGGTGTGGTATTGGTGTAGAGGCACATAATGCGGGTTGGCATGTGGGAGACGGTCAGTATAGATACAACGTCAAAAAATGGCCAGATGGCCATAACTCTATAAAACTAAATGCCAAAATGGTGTATAAATGGTGTGGTAGACATCATTCAAACGCCGGAAACCCTTGAAAAATCAGGAGGTATGAGGAAAAATGAAATTAGGCATCGTAGTTTTTTCCCGATTTCATTTATGCACTCAAACCTCTATGAAATGTCATAAAGCCCGATGGCGCAAGGGGTGCAGGACTTGACTGCTTCATGTACTCTCATGTTTCAATATGAACTGCAACGCGAAAATGTGGCGGAAATGTGGCGGGCATTTTGCCACAGGAGGAACCCTGCAACAAAGCCTATGATGAACATGAAACACCGGGTATCCACATTGGAATACCCGGTGTTTCATGTTTAGCTCATAGCTTCGGTCATACCTGTCCGCCCTCTTCTATGCGCAGACGCTCTACTTCTTCGTAGGTAAGGCCAGTGAGTTTTGCTATATCAGCCGCAGACATTTTCATTTGTAGAGCTTGGCGTGCAATCTCAATATTCCGCTCGACCCGGCCCTCGGCGCGACCCCGCTGTACCCCTCTATCCTCAGCGGTCGCTATATTGGATTGCTGATCGGTCTGGTACATCCTCCGGCTGCGGAACACAGCCCGTTCCCGTTCGTCCTGGCTGATGCTCATTAAAAGGTTCCCGGCCATTTGCAGCACCTCCTTCGACGCTATGACCTTGTTGACTGTCTCCCGGTGGGAGGGTTCGTCAGCATACCGGAAGAACACAGCCCACTTCTCCAAGTCCGTCATATCACCGACAGACTTCTTTATGATTTCCTGTAGTTTGCTCAACTCCACATAGACCACTTGGATGGCGTTGCATAGCTGCTCGCTGTCTTCATCGTGCCGCAAGGAAAAGGAGTTCAAATAGGATTTCCGTTCAGGGAACACCGTATAGGAGCAGAAGGTCACCTGATACGTCCGGGCCAATGTATCATACCTGCGGATTCCCTTAGCGGGCTGAGAGGAATGGAGATCGCATAGATAATATACGCTTTTCCCCTTCAAATTCCTATGCTGCCCATCTGAATCCTCTTCAATACGGCTGGCCTGCATCTCCAAATCAACCTGAGAGTTATCGTCAATGTAACAGTTTACATCTAGCCGCTCCGCCTTCTCTTGGGTATCCTCGGGCGGTATCTCGTTATTGCGCACCACTACGTCCACGACAGGCCGCTTGATAATGGATGAAACCAGGTCGATTAACACGGGCTTTGCCTCTGGTGAGGTCAAGATCAGCTTGAATACCCGGTCATCAGATGGCGGCAGTATATCCGCTTCCATTGGTAGAAGTCCCATAAGGCAACACCCCCAACAAATTTCTCTCTAACATCAGTATATCACAGATCAAGCTGAATTTCCACTACATTTTCCGTCGCAAATTTTTTTGACTGTGCAATATGTCGTATGAGCCGCATCCGCAGCGATATATTATTCTCATGATACCCAGGAACCGCTCCGTGCCTTAAATGGCATGGGCGGTTTACTTTATTGCGGAAAGGGATGAGAGTTATTGAGCAAATTATCAACGAGAAGGGAGGGTGGCACAATGCAGATTGCAGTTACGATAAAAAGAAATATTTGACGCAATCCGAACTATATGCTACAGTTTGTTTTGAAAGGGCAGTGATGGTATGGATATTACAGAAACCAGTATCGTCCATAATGACATTCTACAGCAAATCGAACACCTGCGATTGATGGATGATGTGTTAATGGTCAAATGCTTTGAGGATAATCCAAAGTGTGCGGAGTTACTCTTGCAACTGATTTTCAAGAAGTCAGGCTTTCGGGTAGACCGGGTAAAAGCCATGTGGTATGGATCTTCTGCTGGACTTAACATATTAGCGACAAACAACGGCGGATGGCGTTATAAGATTAGAGTATTTCGGGATGATACAGCAGATAGAAAGCAGAAAAAAGGAACCGAACTCTTTCAATCAGAATTTTCGGCGGCTCAGGCAGGTACAGATCAGAACATAGCAGGATATTACGCCGTATACATCATCGAACATGGCGTTGCGCGCAAGCCTATTGACCGTGGGGGGATTCTGTTAGACGGATGGAATGAACACGGTCCCTGGGGGTTTGGAACCAGCGCATTTTACGTCAACTGTGATCGAAAAAACAGAAGTCCGCTCGGCCAGCTCATGTATGACTTTTCCCGTACAGACCCATCCTATATGAACTATCCGCAGTTAGCAGATAGGGTACGCTATTTCAAGGAAAATAGGCAGGGGGTTCGGGAAATATGCGAGATGCTGGAGCAAAAAAGGCAAAGAACACAAAATTGAGAAGCACCCAAGGACAAATGCCCTTGGGTGCTATCTTTATGCTGAGGTGGTGGTTTATGATCGAACGACTCGCAGTATACCGCAAGCCAACTATTCATCAGGGACGCCCAAGGGCAAAACGCCAAGCTGATCCAGCAGGTCGTTTGCATCGTCAATAGACCTTCCGTGCTGAATCGCAAACAAGATTGCAGCGTCGCGTTTATCCCGTACATAAAGTTCCAAATTGCCGGACAGCTTTAACATTTTCTGTGTTTCCTCGTCAGAAAGATGTAGACCGAAGGCAATCGCCAACAGTTTGTCACGGGATGGGGTCTTCTTCCCGGAGAATATCTGATAGACATAGGTGCGGTCAAGATGCGATCCCCGTACTACATCCGCCCGTCGGAGGTGCTTCTGTTTCAGTTGAAGCGACAGGTATTCCGGGAGCGTTTGAGCAAGCATATTCTGCGCATTTCTTAACAGGAAATCCTTAAAATTTGCTGCATTGACAAGGCTTTCCTGCACATCAGCCGTCGTTGGTTTACCCTGGCCTGTGGTTCCTGATGATTCGGTTTTCATATTGTGTCCTCCACTGGTGCTGTGTCCTTATCATACCAGATTATGACGCATTTGAAAAGGCCCGAGAAAAATTTGGATTTGTATGCTGGCGGCACACCTTTAGAGGCAAGGACTCCTTTATACTGGGTATCAGAAAAGAGTTACATTTCAAGGATTTGGGTAAAAAGCTCGGAGAGTACGTTCCGGGCAATACGATAGGAGGATGCCGAATGACTTATGCCGTGTCAGACATCCACGGCTGCTATGACAAATACATTGACCTGCTGCGCAAAATCAGCTTTGGCCCTCATGATACGCTCTATGTCCTGGGTGACGTGATCGACCGTGGCCCGGATGGGTTCAAGATCCTGCTGGACATGGCCCAGCGGTCCAATGTGATAAACCTGCTAGGAAATCATGAAGTTATGGCGATAGACACACTCCCCCGTATACTGCGTTCTGTCCAGCCAGATGGAAGTGTGGAATTATCCGAAGAGGATGCGAAGGCCGTAGAACGCTGGTTTTATAATGGAGGGGAATTGTCTCTTGCTGATTTCCTCTGGCTCAACAAAGACCAGATGCAGACCGTATGGAACTATCTGTTGAAAATGCCGCTCTACCAGGAGGTGAACGTAGGAGGTCGGCAGTTTGTTTTGATACATGGCGGTTTGGAGAATTTTTCTCCTTCGCGTCCCTTGGAGAACTACACTTCCGACGAGATCCTGTGGTGCCGCCCGGAATCGGATACGGTCTACTATAAGGACAAGATTGTCATTTTCGGTCATACCCCTGTTCAGCTTCTGGAACCTGGTGCTCCAGCAAAAATCTACCGTAGGGGCAACCTGATTGACATTGACTGCGGCTGTGCGTTCCCTGGTGGTCGGCTGGGATGCTTGTGCCTGGATACTCTTGAAGAAATCTATGTATAAACGCACATAGCAACAGAGCCGCCGCCCACATATGGGACGGCAGCTCTATACCACCTAATCATCATCTTCCAGCAGCTTTGAGGCCGGGATTTGAAGTACAGAAGCCATCTTGAACAGTGTTTCTAACGATACCCCTCTTGTCGTGCCAGTTCCCTCGACCTGTGCAAGAAAGTTGACACTCTTATTGATCTTTTCCGCAAAGACCTCTTGTGTATAGCCAGCCTTCTTCCTGTAGTAAGCAATCTTCAAACCAAGTATTCTGTACTTTTCTGGAAATTCGGTCTGCATACAGCATCACTCCCTGATAGTATGCTACCAATTCTCCAATACAATTAAAATTTCTTAAAAAGAAATGATTATTTACTTCAAGTCAACAATCGGCTATAATAGCAGAATACAACGAGGAAAACATTTCGCTTACACAGGAGGGAGACTATGCCGACCTGTTTCTTTATTGGACATCGAGAAGCACCTGATAGCCTGTTGCCTCAACTGTCTGCCGCAGTAGAGCGCCATATCATAGAACTTGGAGTAACTGAGTTTGTTGTAGGAAGCTACGGATGGTTTGACTCAATGGCAGCGAGAACCGTCAGAGCCACTAAAAAGAACCACCCAGAGGTGACACTCACACTACTACTACACTATCACCCCTATGATCGGCCCATTCCAACGCCAGACGGCTTTGATGGCACATTTTATCCGCCTGGAATGGAAACTGTACCGAAACGGGCCGCTATCGTCAGAGCTAATCGCTATATGGTAGAACACAGCGACTACTTAATCGCTTATGCGTGGCATCCGGCCAGTAACGCACGATTTGGTAGAGTATGCAAAAAGGCGTGAAAAAAGAGGGCTGATTCAAGTCACAGAACTGCAACGACCACTGTAACCCTACACACTTTATCAAAGGAGATGGAAAATTGAAAGTCGAACTTACAAACCCCATGCTGGGTGATAAACTGCATACCCTTTCAGTCGAATATGACCTGCCCGAAGAATTATTGGTCAACGTGGCGGTCAAGCGGCTGGTGGATGATATTGAATTTGTGCGGGATCTCCGTATTGGCAAAACGGAGAGGGCGTAGCAGTCTACGCCCCCTCCGTGTCAAAGTATGCAAAAATCGTCCGAAGTACATTGATTGCCATTTGCTTACGCTCCATCGGTTGGTTGTCGATGATCTGCTTGAACTGCTCCATGATGTTGGAATCGCTGTCGGATACGGAATCAGCCAGCAGATAATCCACAGTCACGCCCAACCGATTGACCAACCGCACCAACGTATCCAGCGTCAGGCTCCGCTCTCCTCGTTCAATAGCACCCATATAGGTATCCGATATGTCAACCGATTCTGCAAGCTGGGCTTGGGTCAAATGCAACCGGAGGCGTTCTTCTCTGATCCGCTCGCCTAACCTCTTATAGTCCATGTGTTCACCCCTTGCTTATTGTACCCAATGGAATCTTCACCAAGAAATATCTGATAGGGGTATCTATATTGACTAATAGAGGTTTTCGTGATAACATGATGTGGTATTGTTCGATTCAAGACACTGATTCCAGGCTTCTCCTGGTGATATTTTGCGGAAAGGAAGAACCACAAATGGCCAGAGTTTGCAGGACGGCGAAAGAGTTTGCCGAAGCGGTGAAAGACAATGAGGAGTACATCACAATCGAAGGCGACCTAAAAAACGGTGTTTTGCGCATAAAGGCTACCGGGAAGATTGCGTGGGGAGTATGCGCTGGTTCACTGGCAATAGCAATAACATTATGTATTGCGGCTGGGCCAGCCATGGTTGTGCCTCCGGCTGGCGGTCAGGCTCTTGTTGGTGGAGGAGCTGCCGCAGCATTGGCCGCTGCTACGCTGGGGCAGGCTGTTGTACCGGCTATTGCAATAGGCGTCTGTGCCGGGGGCGTTGGTGTGTTGAATACGCTGAGGGATAAGTACAAAATCATAGAAAAAAACGATAAATACATAACCCTCAAGCGAAAGTAAATTGTTTCACCACAAATAAAATCTGGAGGTCATGATAATGGGCGGCGAAAAGGCGATGGCAGTTCTTGCAATTATACAGCAGCTAATACCGGAAGCTAAAAAAATCTCAAAAGCTCACGGGTTTGTCCACAAGCGGACCGAAGCAGAAATCAATGGCATACGGGGATTCCTGGTTTGGGATTTTATCGTCTACAACGAGATTACTTTTGACGATTCAGAGGGAAATATTATGTCATTCTTTACCTCTATGTCTGATGACGAAACCGAGGCCGAGTGGAATCGACTCGTGAAAAAGTATGGAGTCAATACGGACAAATGATTTTGGCAGGATGGAGTGTTCATGTTCAAAAAGAGGCTGAAGAAAATACCCGCAGATTTGGTATCTTACATCCAGATTGAAACAGAAGCCATCAGAGATGCCAACGATAAAATGATGATTTCCTCCTACTGTCTCGGCAAATTGGAGTTGGTCAACTGGTATCTTGAACTTCTGGAGGTTGGCTCCAAGAAATACATCGTCCCGCAAAGCAAGGCATACTTGGAGATGGTCAGAGATCAACTTATGGCCTGTCACAAAGAGATCATGGCCGTAAAAATAACAAAACCTGGGGAACGTCCACTACTGGACATCAAGTACCCAAAAGGATACGAAGGATAGGTGATTTTTATGAAGAAAATGATTGCATTGCTGACAGCTATCGTGTTATTGCTGTCGGCCTGTTCCAGCGCCACACTGGACGGTGCGGGTAAGGAACTGGAAGATACCATAGCAAACGCCACTGATGCCGACAATAAATATGTTCAGATGGTCAAGGGAGGATATAGAGCCGACAATCCCAATGTGACTTATGAGGACGCATTTACCTCCTTCTTCGGTACGCCGCGTTGGAAGTATTTCGAGAGCGAAGACGGGCAAGACGTTGTGGAGTTTACAGGTGACTGTACCTACCAGGATGTTCCGGTAAAAGCTCGGATTCAATTCGTAGTCGATGAAGAAAACGGAACCTTTGAAGCATCCTATCTCGCGTTTAATGAAGTCCCGCAGGATGCCTTGACGTTGGCTGCGGTGATCGCAAAAGCGTTTGAAGGCGCCCAGGCAGTTGAGACGGGAGACGGTCAGGGGCAATCTACCGATGCCACAGGACAAATTCTGATTCGCCAAGTTCCTACTCAGGATGTAATTGGAATGACAGCGGACGAAGTTATTGCCTCCTTTGGCGAGCCGGAAATATATTCCGAAAATGATAGCATTGAATATGGTGCTGATGCTCCGGAATGGATCTATTTTGATGTTTCCAACGGAAACACAGTGGCCAGTTTTAGTGCCAACGCAGGGGAATTTACATTGAATGGTCAGAGCTTGAAGCTGGATTTTGATTCACTTATAGGTCTGATAGGAGATGACTACGATAGCCTTGGTGCAGGTGGGTATCAATGGATTCGGAACGGTATCTGCTATACTTTCTATATCCCGGATGATACTGAGGAGTCCTATAGCATCAATGTTTATAGAATTGATGACGATGATCCGATTGATAACGATGCCTATTTGGGCGATGAAGGCAATTATGGGACTTACGGCAATTTGGATTCCGCACTGGTCGGTAGATGGCGGTCAAATGACGGCGGTACACTCCAATTTGACGATAACGGGATGATAAGCTCCTGTGACTTTAATTGTTGGAGCATGGTAGGGGACACACCAGATCGGGTCTATTGGGAAGCTGATAATGGCAGGGTTACTTGTTCCGCATATTTCGATGAAGATGTCACTTATAAGATTGCAGGTCCATCTAGTGGGTCTGAAATGGAGTACATTACCTTTTCGAGCAATAGCAGGCATAGGTATGAACGTGCTTCAGGTGAAAACGGCGACGGAATTACCGGGAAGTGGGTCAGTGTGGAAAACAGCATTTGGTCATTCCAGTTTAATTCGGATGGCACCGGAATGTACAATGGAAAATATTCATTTACTTGGAACACTTATACAGTGGATGATGGTTCCAGCGCATTGAACTATATCCTGCTGGATAGCTCATTCTTTGACTATTCTGTATCAGGAAATGCGCTCACCGTATTCCTCTCAGACAGCAGCCGTGTATATACCAAAGTTGGAAACTAATCACTGATTGACAGCGGGAGGGCGGCTGCGGTCGCCCTCCTGCCTATCTATCGACGAAAAGAGAGAGCAATAATGTACTCAAACAAAAAGGAAGTATAAAAAAGTGAAGATGAAAGCGATACTTTACACGATGAAGCCGCCTTGTCCCCGCTGTCCTTATAAGCTGGGGCTGGTGCATACGGTAGTCAACCCCTGTCCTCAGTGTAAAGAGAACAATTACAAAACCTACGAGCGGTTCAAGGAGAAGTTCGCTAAATAGAGTGGCCATCGTATCAGACTACATTTCGGCAATATATTCTATCTATGTCATCAAAAAGGAAATGGGGGTGTTCAAAATTGTCCTATCGCAGAACCCTTGAAGTAGTGCTGGTGGTGCTTACCGCCTTGCTTGCAATGGCAAAGGCCATCAGCGAAATGGACGATCCGCCCGAAGCCGCTTAGAACCAAACACCCAGCGTAAACAGGGGGCTTCCCGCATGGGAAGCCCTCTGTTTATCTATTTCAGCGCAAAAATCATTCACATATTCAAATCTAATTTAGGAGGTAAAAGTTATGCCCGCTAACGTCGAAACTATGTTCTATGTCCGTGAGAAGCCCTGGCACGGCCTGGGCACAGAAGTACAGGAGGCCCTTTCGTCCAGTACGGCTTTGATCTGTGCCGGTCTGGACTGGGAAGTTACCCAAGCGGATGTTTATACTGAGGGCGGCTCCCTGATCCCCGGCTACAAGGCCAATACCCGAAGCACCGACAACACCATCCTGGGTATTGTGTCCGACCGTTACAAGGTGGTGCAGAACAGCGACGCTTTCCAGTTCACCGATGATCTTCTGGGTTCCGGAGTGACCTACGAAACCGCAGGTTCACTCCAAGGCGGACGCAAGGCCTGGCTGCTGGCCCGAATTCCCCACCGCTATATCATTGCCGGAGATGAGATTACTCCCTATCTGGTGGTGATGAACTCCCATGACGGCAGCTCTGGCATCAAGGTCGCCATGACACCCATCCGGGTTGTCTGCCAGAACACCCTCAACTTGGCTCTGGATCGTGCCAAGCGTGTCTGGACCACCAAGCACACCGAGAATGTCATGCTCCGTGTCCATGAGGCCGAGGAAACCTTGGGACTGGCCGAGAAGTACATGGGCGAGCTGGGCCGTGGCATCGACGCTCTGTCCAAGATCAGGCTCACAGATAAGAAGGTCATGGAGTTCATGCAGGAGTTCTTCCCCGTCACGCTCGATCTGCCGGACGTTCAGCGCAAGAATAATCTGCGGATGCTGGATAACATGAAAGCCCGGTACTGGGAGGCTCCTGACCTCTCCAACGTGGGGAAGAATGGCTATCGTTTTGTCAACGCTATCAGCGACTTCGCCACCCACGCTGACCCTATCCGCAGGACGAAAAACTATGATGAAAACCTGTTCCTCCGCACTGTGGAGGGCAACCCCATGATCGACAGGGCCTACAAGATGGTGCTGTCGGCGGCGTAAAGGGGGAATTGCAATGTGTACGACAATCTCTACTCTTAACATGAGCCGTGAGAAGTGGCTGCAATTGCGCAAATCTGGCATCGGTGGTTCCGATGCTGGGGCTATCTGCGGCCTGAACCCCTACGCCAGCCCTATGTCCGTCTACCGGGACAAGACCAGCGAGGACCTGTCCGACCTGGACAGCGAAACCATGCGCCAGGGCCGTGACCTGGAGGACTACGTTGCCCGCCGGTTCATGGAGGCCACCGGTCTGAAGGTTCGCCGCTCCAACATGATGTACCGGAGTGAGGAATATCCCTTCATGATCGCCGATGTGGACCGTCTGATTGTCGGTGAGGATGCTGGTCTGGAGTGCAAGACTGCCAGCGCCTACAATGCTGACAAGTGGAAGGACGGCGAGGTCCCCCTCCACTACCTGATGCAGTGTTGCCACTACATGGCGGTCACAGGACGCAACGCATGGTATATCGCTGTGGGAATTCTGGGGCAGGATTTCAAGTATGCCAGGATCGACCGGGACGAGCAGCTGATCTCACAGTTGGTTGCCATTGAGGAAGCATTCTGGAATAACCATGTGCGTCCCAGAGTTATCCCAGCTCCGGACGGTTCCAAAGCCTGCGATGAAGTCCTGGAGCAGTATTTCCATCGGGCCAGGAAAGAAAGTACCATCCCGTTGATCGGTTTCGATGAAAAGCTGAACCGTCGGACGGAGCTGCTGGGACAGATCGCCGAGTTGGAACGGGAACAGAAGCAGATCGAGCAAGAGGTCAAGCTGTATATGCAGGACAACGAGCTTGCTTCCAGCGACCGTTACCGGGTATCCTGGACCAATGTGGACACGGCCCGTCTGGATACCAAGCGTCTGAAAGCCGAGAGGCCGGAAATTTACCAGGACTTTGCCAAAATCACATCTAGCCGCCGCTTGACCATCAAGGTGGCCAGTTAGAAAGGAGTGCGCAACAATGGATCCCATTCGCTTACTCCGCGCAGACGAGATCGAGTGTCGGGTATCCACCATCAGCGAGAAGGGCCTGAGCCTGCTGCTGTATAAGGATGCCCGTGTAGACCAGCGCATTTTGGACGAGACCTTTACGCCGCTGGGCTGGCAGCGTACCCACCAGAGCATTGACGGGAACCTCTACTGTACGGTGGAGATCTGGGATGATGCCAAGAAGCAGTGGATCGCCAAGCAGGATGTGGGAACGATGAGTTACACCGAGAAAGAAAAGGGCCAAGCCTCCGATTCCTTCAAACGAGCCTGCTTCAATGTCGGCATTGGCAGGGAGCTTTACACAGCCCCAGACTTCATCTGGGTCGCTGGCGACAAAGTGAAAATTCAGAAAAAGGGCGAGAAGTTCACCACATACGACCGTTTTCATGTCCAGAGTATCGAATACAATGACCAGCGCGAGATTTCCGCACTGGTCATTGCAAATTCCTTCAGCAAAGTCGTGTACTCCTGGGTGGCTCCCAAAGCCACTGTTCCAACGCCAACAGAAACTCCAAAGGCTCCCGGCCTGAGCGATGCTCAGATGAAAGGGCTGCAAGCGGAATTGGACCGGACTGGCATTGCCCTGGAAACTGTATTGCAACGATACAAGGTCAACAGTCTGGGCGAACTCCAGGCTGACATGTACCAACGGGCTATGAACTCACTGAAGCGGACTAAGGCCAAGTCGGGTACGGCGGCGTAGGAGGGACAGATAATGGAATATCGTGAACTGAAACGGATCTTCCAGGAACTGAAACGCACTTCTCCGAGGGAAGACCTGACTATCTTTACAGAGGACAGCTTTGCCACACAGCATCCTTTGTTGAGCCGCACCTATCGTTTCGACAGCGACAACAAAGCCTTCTGGCCTAACATGGGAGGCTACTCCATCTTTGCCTACTGCCTGGACGTGACCAGCGATCAGGGTGTCCGGCTCGACTGGTACATGGCCGAGGAAGGGAATCATGGCGGCTGGAAGGGGGAGGACTGCTACATCTTAGAACGGATGCGGGATGCAGTAACAATTTCCCGCGCCGAGCGAACAGAGCAGGGCGATGGGACTGTCTGCTATTTCTTTGGTGATACCTGTATCCGGGTTCGTGAATCTCGGAAGAACGGGAAAATCAAGCTGGAGCCGGTGAGAGGAGATCAGGTCGGCGGCGGTGAGTGGGTGGAGTTGTCTATTGACCGGATATATGGCTACTGTACCCTGTTGGAGCGGCATCTTAATAGGAAGGATGGGAACCCGAAATGAAGATTGGTGATTCTGTTTATACGCCCCGCTTCTGCACGGTTCGGATCAATGCTATCTTTGAGAATGAGGCAGAGGCCCGTGCTGCTGGATTCTGTGAGCCGACTTACTACGAAGGCGATCACGTTATTTTGGGGAAATCTCTGGATATGTATAGCATGGAGTTCGCTGCTGTTCCCAAAGGAGCGAGCCATGAGTAGAAAACGTAGAAAAGCACATGACAGGTCTACCTTCAAGAAGTTCTGTGATCCTGGTGTTTGCGACTGCTGCTAGTACATCGGTGAAGGTGACTTCCTGTGTGATAAGCACATGGAGATCGTAGTCTCTGACTGGGAGCCGACTGAAAACTACCTGGTGTGTGAAAAGGAGATAGGTGAGCATGGGTGAGCGTGAAAGGCTTCTGGAGAAGTTGCGGGGGGTCAAGGTTCTTGCTGAGAAAGGTGCTGCTGGTGAGCGGGACAATGCCGCTGCACTCTTAGCTTCCCTTATGGAAAAGCATGGTATCACTGAGGTGGACTTAGAGGGCGCAGAGATCAGTACACATTGGATCCGATACAAGACCGTCTATGAGCGGAAGCTGCTGTTCCAGCTTGCCTATATGCACTTGGGGAGCGGTCATGCCAGCGGATGTGTGGGACGATATACTGGCCGCCGACGCAAGGAAGTGGGGATCGACTGCACTCCGACGCAATACATCGAGATCGTTGCTGACTATCAGTTTTATCGTGAGGCCATGGAAGAGGAAATGAGCGTGTTCTACTCAGCTTTCATCCAGAAGAATGAGTTGTTTCCTCCACCTGGGCTTGCAAGGGAGCATGATGGTCCGGCATCTGTAGACATGGATGTGGTCTTGAAGATGGAGGCAATGATGGAAGGCATCGAGCATCGGACACGACACAAAGCGATTGGAGATGGGAACGAATGATTGGGGCTAAGAAACGATTTCACATCAAGCGAGTCAGCCCGAAGCAGTTGTTATCCGTGATAGATCACCGTACTCCGCTGGGGCTATTTCTGACGAAGGGAAGCCGCAAATGGGTCGCGGTGGACAACACCACCGGGGATGCCTGGACAGAAGAATTTTCTCGGAAGCGTCAGGCCATTCGCTGGCTGCGGGGTAAGTTTGAAGTATAGAAAGAAGGTGTTGCTATGCGTATCTTGGTAGTTGAACCGGAACGCAGGCCAGAAGTGAGGGAGATCGATGATTCCCTGAAAGTCATGCAGCAGATCGTGGGCGGGTTGATCCAGCCAATCTACCTGGATGATTCTGTCGCCTTGGTCTGCAATGACGAGGGTAAGCTGATGGCTCTTCCACCGAACCGTGGGCTGCGGGACAAGGACGGTCAGATGTACGACATTGTATCTGGCACGTTCTTCCTGTGTGGTGCTCCTGCCGACGGCGACCACTTCACCAGCCTGACCCCAGAGCAGATCGAGCAGTACCGGAAGATGTTCTACACCCCGGAGATGTTCTGGGGTATGGATGACCACATCGTCTGTATTCCGATGGAGGCAGATTGTGAGGTGAGAGAATGACTTCCGATGGTTTCTTCAAGGGGAAAACTATGGCGGTCACTGGCAAGAGGAAGGTGAACAGGGCATGAGAGATGCAGACGCGCTTGAACTGAGTTGGTGTGAGGTATGCTGCATTGTGACGGAGGAGATCGAGGTGATCCTGGGACTGCGTGTTCCATGCAAGATCAATGTTGAGGAGGGCTCGTTCTGGGATGTGACATTCATCGGCCACCGTCTTTCCCTTGTCCAGCTCTGCCGACTGCTGCAAGCGACTCAAGCTACCTCGGAGGACTGGGAAGATGCTCTGCCTGATGAGGGTGGAGTAGATGTCGGCGGTATTGGGATCGTGCTGGCAGAGGACCTGATCTCACGACATCTGAAGCTCACCTGGGAACACCATCTAATTACCGAGGACAGCTTGTGGCTGGTCGGTGTGACCAAGGACGAAGATCAGTGATTCCATGCGGGAGCGGCTGCTCAGAGAA
>OFFJ01001706.1_pt1 | contig 15490 bp, 10 predicted proteins | sample 1521261 | NCBI WGS metagenome assembly OFFJ01 (sample SAMEA3504122, study PRJEB24116) | mouse gut metagenome | biome: mouse gut; feature: mouse-associated habitat; material: faeces | place: Denmark | collected 2011 | reverse complement strand
GGATTCGTGGGTATTTTCGTGAAGATGCGTATGTAAACTGGCATTGTACTAATGAACATTTCAGTGTACAGGAGTATCTGATTGCAAATTGTGAATATCCTGGGGAATGGGATGGCGAGGTGGAGAGAGTTGAGGAGATAAATGATCTGACAATTACGGTGACTCATGTATATCCGAAGGATCGTTCGCTGTCTTTTCATGTGACATCATTTTTTCAGATTCCTGATGGCAGGATTCAAAGTTTGGATGAATATTGGGCGGATGACGGGACGGCGCCGGATTGGAGGCTGGAGAAAAAGATAGGGACAAAAATCCGGTAGATTGAAAACATTTCCTTCATTTCGAAATTGTGTATTCATTGAAAATAAAGAAATAAATAACCAATAATACGTACATTTTAAAACGAATTAAGAAGGATATTCAAAAAAAATACCCTTCTTAATCGCATTATTTATTATTTTTTCAGATCAATCCTCAATAGCGGCCTGTGCTGCAGCAACACGAGCAATAGGCACACGGAACGGAGAACATGATACATAATTCAAACCAACTTTGTGGCAGAACTTAACTGAAGACGGTTCGCCACCATGTTCACCACAAATACCACATTTCAGATCCGGACGGATAGCACGTCCTTTTTCCGTAGCCATTCTTACCAGCTGACCTACTCCATTCTGGTCTAATACCTGGAACGGGTCTACCTTCAGGATCTTCTTTTCCAGATAAATCGGCAGGAAGGAAGCGATGTCGTCACGGGAATAACCGAATGTCATCTGAGTCAAGTCGTTTGTTCCGAATGAGAAGAACTCGGCAGAAGAAGCGATACGGTCGGCAGTCAAGGCTGCACGAGGAATTTCGATCATTGTACCTACTTTAAAGTCGATACGGTCTCCTACTTCGGCAAATAACTTTTCAGCAGCAGCACGGATTACCTTTTCCTGTTCTTTAAATTCATACAGAATACCGGTCAGCGGAACCATAATTTCCGGTTTAGCCACAATACCTTCTTTCTTCAATTCCAATGCAGCACCTAAAATAGCGCGTGTCTGCATTTCAGTGATTTCAGGATATGTATTACCCAGACGGCAACCACGGTGGCCCAACATCGGGTTATGTTCGCAAAGCGATTCAACACGCTGCTGAATTTCTTTTACGGAGATACCCATTGCTTCAGCCATTTCTTCCTGACCTTTCTGATCGTGAGGAACAAATTCGTGCAAAGGAGGATCGAGCAGACGAACGGTAACAGGCAGATCATGCATAGCCTTGAAGATACCCTTGAAGTCTGCTTGCTGATAAGGCAGAATCTTCTTCAATGCATTCTTACGTCCTTCGGCATCTTCCGCCAGGATCATTTCACGCATTGCTTTGATCTTTTCGCCTTCGAAGAACATGTGTTCCGTACGGCATAATCCGATACCGCTTGCTCCGAATGCACGGGCAATCTCGGCATCATGAGGAGTATCTGCATTTGTGCGAACCTGAAGTTTAGTATATTTATCGGCCAGCTTCATTAATTCAGCGAAATCATCCGACAATTCAGCAGCCTGCGTTTCGATTTGTCCTTCAAAGATTTCTCCGGTAGAACCGTTGATAGACAGGAAGTCACCTTCTTTCAGCGTGATACCTCCTACTTCGATTGTTTTTTTCTTATAGTCGATATTCAAACCACCGGCTCCCGATACGCAGCATTTACCCATACCACGGGCAACAACGGCTGCATGAGAAGTCATACCTCCACGAGCTGTCAGGATACCTTCGGCAACAGCCATACCGGCCAAGTCTTCCGGAGATGTTTCGATACGCACAAGAACAACCTGTTTTCCGGCAGCATGCCATTCAGCAGCGTCGTCGGCAAAAAATACAATCTGGCCGGTAGCAGCACCCGGAGATGCAGGTAAACCTTTTACCAATACTTTAGCCTTCTTCAGCGCAGCCTTATTAAATACCGGGTGAAGCAATTCATCCAGTTTATTCGGTTCGATACGTGCCAGAGCTGTCTTTTCGTCAATCATTCCCTGATGCAACAAATCCATGGCAATCTTTACCATAGCAGCACCGGTACGTTTACCGTTACGAGTCTGAAGGAACCACAGTTTACCTTCCTGTACGGTAAATTCCATATCCTGCATGTCGCGGTAATGATTTTCCAGTTTCGTCTGCAAAGCATCCAGTTCCTTATAGATCTCAGGCATAGCCTCTTCCATTGAAGGATAGTTGGCAGCTCTTTCTTCTTCAGGAATACCGGCGCGTTCAGCCCAGCGCTGTGAACCGATTTTAGTGATCTGCTGCGGAGTACGGATACCGGCCACAACGTCTTCACCCTGTGCATTAATCAAGTATTCACCGTTGAACAAGTCTTCACCGTTACCGGCGTCACGAGAGAAACATACACCGGTAGCGGAAGTTTCACCCATATTACCGAATACCATAGCCTGAACAGTTACGGCTGTTCCCCACTCTGCCGGAATACCTTCCATCTGGCGGTACAGGATAGCACGTTCGTTCATCCATGAGTTAAATACGGCACAGACAGCACCCCACAACTGTTCGTAAGCACAAGTCGGGAAGTCGCTTCCTGTTTGTTTCTTTACTGCGGCTTTGAACTTTGTAACCAATGTCTTTAAGTCGTCGACAGTCAGTTCGTTGTCCAGCTTCACCCCTTTGGCTTCTTTCACCTCTTCGATGATTGCTTCGAACGGGTCGATGTCTTCCTTGCTGGTCGGTTTCATACCCAGAACCACATCACCGTACATTTGTACAAAACGGCGATAAGAGTCCCATGCAAAACGAGCGTTACCGGTTTTACGTGTCAACCCTTCTACTACTTCGTCGTTCAATCCCAGGTTCAGGATAGTATCCATCATACCCGGCATAGAAGCGCGTGCTCCGGAACGGACAGAAACCAACAACGGGTTTTCTACATCTCCGAACTTGGAGTTCATCAACGTTTCTACATTAGCAATAGCTTTTTCAACGTCCGACTTCAGTAGTTCTACGACTTTGTCCTGGCCCAGTTCATAATATTCCGAGCAAACTTCTGTTGTGATAGTGAATCCCGGAGGAACCGGAACCCCAATCAAATTCATTTCGGCAAGGTTTGCACCTTTACCACCCAGCAGATTTCTCATATCTGCTTTTCCTTCGGCTTTTCCATTTCCGAATGTGTAGACTCTTTTTCTTTCCATGTGTCAGACAGTATTATGTTTATTAGATTTCAGTTTTGCTATCTCTACATTGCAATGCTGCAAATATATGCTATTTCAGAGTATGAAGGATATAGAAAGTTAAACAATTTTATGTGTTTTATAGCTATTCCTTATTATTCGTATTACCTAAATATGTACATTTGCGTGGGAAAAATTTAAAACTCAGATAAAATTGGCAAGAAATAAGAAGCAGTTACCCTTGTTGGAAAAGGTAACAATTACAGACGTAGCCGCTGAAGGTAAGGCGATTGCACGAGTAAATGAGAAAGTAGTGTTTGTTCCTTTTGTTGCTCCCGGCGACGTAGTAGACATCCAGCTCACCCGTAAAAAGAACAGTTATGCCGAAGGTAAAGCAGTGTACTTCCACGAATATTCTCCGGAACGTGCCGTTCCTTTTTGCGAACATTTCGGTGTTTGCGGCGGTTGCAAATGGCAACATCTGCCCTACGAAGCGCAGTTGAAGTACAAACATAAGCAGGTTATAGACAATCTCACCCGTATCGGAAAGATAGAAATGGAAGAGATTTTGCCTATATTGGGTTCCGAACGCACCACCTTCTACCGGAATAAACTCGAATTCACATTCTCCAACAAGAAATGGCTGACAGAAGAAGAAGTAAAATCCGGAGCCACTTTCGATTGCATGAACGGGGTCGGTTTCCATATTCCCGGCATGTTCGACAAAGTGCTGGATATACACAAATGCTGGTTGCAGAATGATATTTCCAACCGTATCCGCCTTTACATCAAAGAATATTGCTTGTCACACGAAGGATATCCTTTCTTCGACCTGCGGAACCAGGAAGGTTTTATCCGTACATTAATGATACGTACGGCATCGACGGGCGACCTGATGGTGGTTGTCGTATTCTACCATGAAGATAAGGAACGCCGCGAAGCCCTGCTGTCTCATGTGGCAGAACAATTCCCGGAAATCACTTCCTTATTATATGTCATAAACGAAAAGTGCAACGACACGATCACCGATCAGGAAGTGCTGGTATTCCGTGGTAAAGACCATATCATTGAAGAGATGGAAGGCCTTCAGTTCAAGGTTGGTCCGAAATCGTTCTATCAGACGAACAGTGAACAGGCTTATAACTTATATAAAGTAGCCCGCGAGTTTGCCGGACTGACTGGTAATGAAATGGTTTACGACCTTTATACCGGTACCGGAACGATAGCCAACTTCGTTTCCCGCCAGGCTAAGAAAGTAATCGGCATCGAATACGTTCCGGAAGCAATCGAAGATGCCAAAGTTAATTCGGCTTTGAATAAGATTGACAATACGCTGTTCTACGCCGGAGACATGAAAGATATCCTGACGGCAGATTTCATAAACCAACATGGCCGTCCGGATGTTATTATTACTGATCCTCCACGTGCCGGGATGCACGATGATGTAATCAACACCATCCTTTTCGCCGAACCGGAGCGTATCGTTTATGTAAGTTGTAACCCGGCAACACAGGCCCGCGATCTGAGCCTGCTTAGCGTGAAGTACGACGTGAAGAAGGTTCGTCCGGTCGATATGTTCCCACATACACATCATGTGGAGAATGTCGTTTTATTAGAGAAGAAAAAGTAACATATATAATAATGTATAGGAAAATCGTCTCCCTTTTGTGTATCACTTTGCTTTTGAGTAGCTGTTCCGGCAAGAAGCAAGAGCAGAAGGAAGACGATTTTGTGTCTATGGACCTCCCCCAGTTGAAGGCACAGGGCGAAATCACAGCCGTCACACTCTACAGTTCCACGTCTTATTTCCAGTATAAAATGGAACCGATGGGTTACGAATACGACCTGATAAAAGACTTTGCCCGTTCCGAAGGACTGAAGCTGAATATCAAAGTGGCCGAAAATGCCACCCGCCTGATCGAAATGCTCGAAGCCGGAGAAGCCGACGTTATTGCCTATCCCATCCAGGTAAGCAATAACCTGAAAGAAAATTATCTCTACTGCGGACGGGAAGAACTCACCAGCCAGGTATTGGTTCAGCGTGCCAACAAAGGCGATACGATTCTTAAAGATGTCACCCAACTAATCGGGAAAGACGTATATGTGAAACCCGATACAAAGTATTACGAACGCCTTAAAAACCTGGATAAAGAATTAGGCGGCGGCATCCATATAAAAGACATAAAGAAAGACACGGTAACAACCGAAGACCTGATAGCGATGGTCTCGCAAGGTGAAATTCCTTATACCATCAGTGACGATAATATCGCTCGTCTGAACAAGACCTACTTCTGGAATATCAATGTCTCACTGAAAGTCAGCTTCATGCAGCGTTCTTCCTGGCTGGTTCGTAAGAGCAGTCCGCAACTGGCCGAAGCGATCAATGCATGGGCATCGGATAAATCAGGCTCGCACGTCTACCGGGCAGTAGTGAAACGTTATTTCGAGCTAGGTAAGCAGCCGTTAACGGCAGATCTTCCCCCGGTAAAGAACGGGCATATTTCTCCTTATGACGATTTGTTCCGTCGGCATGCCAAAAACATCGGATGGGATTGGCAGCTGCTTGCCTCCATTTCCTATCAGGAATCCCATTTCAACCCATCCGTCGTATCCTGGGCAGGAGCCGAAGGTCTGATGGGCATTATGCCGAACACGGCAAAAGCGCTTGGTGTTACTCCCCACGAACTGAAAGACCCGGATATCGGAATCCGTACGGGTGTAGATTGCCTGCGTAAATTCCGCCAGGGCTTTTCCGAGATTACCGACCCGCAGGAAAAGATAAAGTTTACATTAGCCTCCTATAATGCCGGCATCGGACATGTCTATGACGCTCAACGCCTGGCCGAAAAGTATGGAAAGAACCCGAATGTCTGGGAAGATAATGTTGCCGAGTATATCCGCCTGAAAAGCGATCCCGAATACTATAACGACCCTGTCTGCAAACATGGATATCTCCGCGGTTCGGAGACATTCAATTATGTGCGTGAAGTGATGGAGCGTTACAATTACTACAAGAGTAAGACTAAGCATAGTTGAATCACGCCAGATTCTCTGCAATCATCTCCTTTATGGCAAGTATTACCTTCGGATGACTTAGCGGTATGTCTTCAAAGACAGTCCGCAACTCTTCCGTACTCACTTCAAAAAGCTGTTCTCCCTTTTTATATGAAAAACAAACATTGATTTCCGGATTGCCGCTTATCAACATGGCGACTGTTCCGGGAAGGTCTCCCCAGGGAGGACAATCAATGTTAGCGGTTATAAAACAAGCTGTAACCTCCGTCCCCGCCCCTGATTGGGAACTTATCTTGACAAAACCTCCGGTCTGTTCCGCATTTTGTATCAGGAAAGGGATTCCCAGACCTACCTTTCGGGTCGTACGGGTCGTATAGAACGGATCCGTTACCCGGACAATCGTCTCTGCATCCATTCCACAACCGTTGTCTGCAATACGGATGATTGTATTCTCCTCATTTATAGCAATTTCCAATAAGATACGAGTCGCACCGGCACGAACACTGTTTGATGCTATATCCGTAATATGAAATGTAAGTGTATTCATCCTGATATTTATTTCCTGATATGCTGAATATTAAACTTTTTTCTCCTTTATTTTATATAAGGAAGGCATGCCTTACATATTAGCAAGTATAGCCTTACTTATAAGTATTCTATGCTTTACATTTATGTATAGTATATCTTCCTATTTTAATTATGCGGAGGAAAAGACTAAATGTTCCTGACTTTTGGCGTAAGCCATCCTGATGTTTTCGAATAAAGGTGCAGCGGCCCGTATCAAACAGGGCTTAGTCCCGATTTGTTCCGGATAATGGGCATCGGAAGCCGGATAGGATGTGTAGTTCGATAAATACTTCTGCTCCGACAAAAGCCGGGCGAAACGGGAAGCATCCGTATATTCTATTGCATCCAGCGATAATGACGGATCAATAAATCCCAACTGGCTGATCAGGCTGAAAGAAGGCCGTTCCACATGCGCAGCAACAAAAAGGCCGCCCAGTTCCTTTACAAATGCAGCCACCTGATTGACGTTCTGGTCGAGTGCGGAAAGCAATAAGTACGGGGCCTCTCCCATTATCTCATCTTTCCGGTTTACCCAGACCTGGTCACCAAAACGGTCGGGATCATTGGGAACAGGCGGTAGATGTTTCTCCAGATATTGCTGGAAAGCGGCACGGGCTTCATCACTTCCGAAAAGGGCAATGCAATGCGCTTCCTCACGGGTACAGACTTCGGCCCCGGCAAGGACAGTCAATCCGGCTTCGGCTCCCAACGATTGTATTTCAGGACATTGCAAAGTCGTGTTATGATCGGTTATGGCAATGATATCCAATCCGCGGGCAAGTGCCGTTTCGACAATGACCGTGGGACTCATATCCAGGCTTCCGCAAGGCGAAAGGCAGGTATGAATATGCAGATCGGCCTGGTAGAGGTTCATCCGTTCTGTAACAGTTGATACACTTTTCCACTGACAACAAAAGCAGAAAGAGATGTTCCCAACAAAGGAATATCCTCGTCCTTCCCCTTTTGCAATGTTTCTTCATCCGGCGAAGCGCCATTGACAATCAAAACGGCGGCAGCATCCTTCAGCGTTGAAACGGCAACAATGTTCTGATGGGTTTGCATGGTGATCCACAACATACCCTCTTCCATATGTCCCATTACATCACTCAACAGGTCGCTGGTATAGCCACCTTTGATTACCGTATCCAGATTCTCTTCTCCGCAAAAAACGGTAAGATTCAATTCTTTTACAAGATCACTGACCTTCATATTTAGCTCCTTTCTTATAACAGTCTTTATTCAAACGATCTTTTCCCCAGGTCTTTTCGACGAGGCGGAAGGCATGCTCCTGATCCAGTTTACCATGCTTCTCCATATTGCGCTGCATGAAAATGCAGTCGCTGAACTGGGCCTCGTGACGGACGATATCTTCTGCCAGACTTTGGCAATTAGGGTTTCCACAAGCACCACAGTCGATTCCCGGCAGATAACACATCAGACGGCGCACCTGTTCCATCTTTTTCAGGACTTCTTCGATAGAACCGTCATAGAGCAGCTTCGGGTTGGGTTGGAGCGGACGGATCGTGATGTGCTGCTTCAAATAAGCCAATGCTCCCAATCGTTCAGAGGCATAAATGAGCGGTGCCTTATCACGTTTCATCGAACGCTTCATGATCCGTTCGGCCGTAAGGAAACGGTTCGCAACGGCCAATACGCCTCCGGCACAACTGCGGTCGCAGGCACGGAGTTCCAGGAAGTCCACATTACGGACCTCCGTTGTCGTTTCCATACGTTCCAGGAAATCGATCACATTATGTATTTCGTCGATGGCCAGGCAACGGCCGGAGAAGTGTTTGGCCTCCCCTCCCGTCTGACTCCATCGCATTTCTTTCTTTGTCAGGGTGGGCGGAAGCACGCAATCCGGCTTATATCCTTTCGGTCGGTTTTGCAGGATATGGTATACCTTATTATATAGGGTATCCATATTGATCACGCCGTTAATGGTGGACGAATACCCGTCAGCGCTTTTCAAGGCGGCAATCTTGGCGGCACAGGGAGTGACATAAAAGAGGCCGATCTGATCCGGGGAATGACCTTCCTCCGTCAATACCTGATGGTAATAGGTAGCAGTTGCATTCACCGGACTTTTCACCAGCAGGATATTATCGACCAAAGCCGGGAAGCGAATTTGTATCAGTCGCACAATCGCCGGACAAAAAGAACTGATCACCGGCTTTTCTTCGGCCTGTTCCATCTGTCGGAGCATCTCACGGTGAATCATATCGGCCGTAAACTCAACCTGGTAGACATGGGTGAATCCCAACTCATACAAGGCGCTGAATATTTCTTCTTCCGTCGTATATTTGGAAAACTGTCCGATGAAAACGGTGGGAACAAGCGCCACGCGACACTCGTAGTCGAATATCTTCTGGAAGTCGTCCTGCTCCACATAAATGGCTTCTGTCGGACATGCTTTCAGACATTCCCCGCAATCGACACACCAGTCTTTGCGGATTACAGCTTTCCCATCCCGGATACGGACTGCACGGGTCGGGCATTTCGTCATACAATGTGTACAACCGATGCACCGCTCCTTGTCGATCTTCAGGGCATGATAAAATTTAGTATCTTCCATGGTCTTCTACTCCTTCTTCCTGAACCAGGTAACCATGCGTACGATTGTTCCTACGCCTACCTCGCTCTCTATAGTTAATTCGTCTACATTCTTTTTCATATTGGGCAATCCCATTCCTGCCCCAAACCCCATTTCACGCACAGCCGGCGAAGCCGTGGAAAAGCCTTCCTGCATGGCTTGCGGAAAATCCGGAATGCCGGGACCTTCATCTTTCAATGTCAGCGTAATCTTATCCGCATCCAGTTCTGCCGCCACTTTCCCACGCCAGGCATGGGCAACAACGTTCACTTCCGCTTCATAGAGCGCCACGACCACTCTCTTGATGACACGGGAATCGATCGATAACTGTTTCAGTATCTTCTTTATCTGGCTGGAAGCATATCCGGCCTTCGAGAAGTTTCCTCCTTCCAATTCAAACGTTAGCTGCATATCCTCTCCTTTCTTTAATAGACCGGCACAAGACCGCTGCAATACAACTCGCCAGCCACATGATACATGGAATGACAGGTTTCAAGCAAGATCATATTATTCTCGGACGCAAGTTGCAACATCTCCGGCGTAGCTTTCTTGCCACGGACGAAAAGGATACAATCGACATCGGCCATTTCGGCTGTACGGATCGTTTGCAAATTGCAAAGTCCGGTAATGAGAATCATTTCATCACAGCACAATGTCAGAACGTCGCTCATCAAGTCGCTGGCAAAAGCACATTGTACTTCATGGCCCAGCTTATCGTTTCCACACGCCACGGTCGCATCGGTAAGTTCTTGTATTTGCTGAATCTTCATAATCGCATGCAAGGTTTAATTTCGTGATGCCAATGTAAGAAATATTTTTTAATAGATGTCTGTTAGTTTATATTAATTACTATCTTTGTTCCAAAACGAAGATAAGCTGCGCCTCGACATAAAAAATGAACTCGTTCATTTTATTCTGTTCTCGGCTTGCATTATCTTTAGTAGCAATAAATAAAATTCTATTCTTATGTTTAGTAAAGAAACCTATATGGGCCGCCGGGCCAAACTAAAACAGACAATAGGTTCAGGCCTGTTGCTTTTCCTCGGAAACGATGAGTCGGGAATGAATTATGCAGACAACACCTATCACTTCCGTCAGGATTCCACGTTCTTGTATTTCTTCGGACTTCCTTATGCCGGTCTGTCCGCCATTATTGATATTGACAATGATAAAGAAATCATTTTCGGTGACGAACTGACGATCGATGCAATCGTATGGATGGGAACTCAGCCGACACTGAAGGAGAAAAGCGAAGCAGCCGGTATCACCGAAGTTCGTCCCTTCAAGGAAATTGAATCGTATCTGAAAGCAGCACAACAGAAAAGCCAGCGTATCCATTACCTGCCGACTTACCGTGCGGAACATCAGATCAAACTGTTCCAATGGCTGGGTATCGTGCCGGGAACGGAACAACCTTCGGTGCCTTTCATCTTCGGCGTAGTAAATCAGCGTAATTATAAGACTGCGGAAGAGATTGTCGAAATAGAAAAGGCTTGTGTGGTTACTGCCGACATGCATCTGACTGCCATGCGCACCGTACGTCCGGGAATCCGTGAAAGCGAAGTGGCTGCTGCTGTAGCTGAAGTGGCTTATGCGAATGACTATCAACTCTCCTTCCCCATTATCGCAACGATCAACGGGCAGACGCTGCATAACCATGATCATAGTAATATGATTAAGAGTGGCGATATGTTGCTGCTCGATGCCGGTGCGGAAACGGAAATGGGTTATGCGGGTGATATGTCTTCTACCATTCCGGCTGATTCCAAATTCACGACTCGCCAGAAAGATATTTATGATATTCAGGTAGCGGCTCACGAAGCGGCTGTTGCAGCGTTGCGTCCGGGTATTCCTTTCGTCGATGTGTACGAACTATCCTGCAAAGTCATTATGGAAGGTTTGAAGGATCTTGGTTTTGTCAAAGGCGATCCGATGGAAGCTGTAAAGGCCGGAGCTCATGCAATGTTCATGCCTTGTGGTCTGGGACACATGATGGGATTGGATGTACATGATATGGAAAACCTGGGTGAAGTATATGTGGGATACGACGGACAACCGAAGAGTACAGAGTTTGGCCGTAAGTCTCTCCGCCTGGGACGTAAACTGGAACCGGGATTCGTTCTTACTATCGAGCCGGGTGTTTACTTTATCCCTGAATTGATGGATCTTTGGAGAAGCCAGAATAAGTTCACCGAATTTATCAATTATGAAAAGCTGGTAACTTACAAAGACTTCAGCGGTATCCGCAACGAAGAAGATTATCTGATTACAGAAGACGGTGCCCGTCTGTTAGGAAAGAAGATTCCTTTACACACGGAAGAAGTGGAAGCACTGCGGTAAATAAGAAATAGTTGAATATAAAACAAAACGCCCCGTAAAGCATCTCTAATCTTTACGGGGCGTTTATATTTCTAGTCGTTACCTGATCAATAAGCAAACATATCTGCATTAACCGGCAGTTCTTTGCCATCAGCCGTCAAAACCTTTAGCTGAAGCATACCGCCATTATGGTCGAAATACTTAACTTCAATCGGATGAAGTCCCTTTGCCAATGCTTTCTGTCCGGTTACTTCACGGGGTGAATGAGGACCGTCATTGTCAACAACCAATTCTCCGTTAATCTTCAATGTACTGCCATCGTCAGACAACAGGTTGAAAGTATAAATACCATCTTCCAGAGCATTGAAATATCCTGTAACGACCAAACCGATATTACCTTTCACTTCTTTCGGGATAGTCACTTCAGATATTTCATACGTACCGTTTACCGGAGCATTATCAATATCGGCACATTTGTTACCTTTAAACTCATGCCATACAGCCTGCAAACCTTTCTTGGAAGGTGTAGCATCCGCAGCCGGAGCATATTCGCTCTTAACGTAACGCGTCTTCACGATATCACCTTTCTTACCGTTCGGACGGAAAGAGCGGAAAGTGAAGTCTGTCGTTTCCGTTACCTTGATCGGACCGTTATACTGAGGCGATTCCAAAGTCGGGATGCTGCCATCCGTTGTATAATGGATTTCAACACTTGGATCAAGACAGGTAATTGCCACTGTACCTTCACCGATAAATGCATTTGTGTTGTTGAATCCTTCCAGGTCCGGCATACGGTAATTTACATTCATGATATTCAAACGCGGGAATTGCTTTACCAGTCTTTCTTTAAATCCATCCCAGCTTTTTACGGAAGGATCGCTCCAGGCCAGTTCTGCCAATGCCATCATACGGGGCATAATCATATATTGTATCCGTTCGCGGGATGGGATATATTCGCACCAGAGATTTGCCTGCATACCCAAAATCAATGCTTTCTGTGCATCATTCAACGATTCAAGCATCGGATTGTAATTGTATACACCAGACAATGAATTTTTATCCTGCTGATAGTCAAAATAGAAATTAGCATTCGGAGTCATGATTGCATGGTTGCCTTGTGCCGTTGCGTCAGGAACTGCGTTCGGACTCCAGGTACGCCACCACATAATTGTTGCCGTCGGAGACAAACCGCCTTCCAGGATTTCATCCCAGCCGATCATTTCTTTTCCGTTATCATTAAAGAACTTCTCCATGTTATGAACAAACCAGGACTGCAACTCTTCTTCTGTCTTCAGCCCGTTATCTTTCATTCGCTTCTGGCAATCCGGACATTTCTTCCAGTTCGTTTTTTCTACTTCATCGGCTCCCAGATGGATATATTTATAAGGGAAAAGCGGAATGATTTCGCTATAAACATTCTTACAAAACTCAAGAGCCGAGTCTTTACCCGGACAAACCGGAGAAGAAAAAGTCGTTCCCCACCCTGTCTGATTAAAACAAGAAACACCTGAATAATTACTTACCGCCGCCAGCATATGTCCCGGCATGTCTATTTCCGGAACGACATCGATACCACGTACACCGGCATATTCAACGATTTCTTTAATATCTTGCTGGGTATAGAAACCACCATACAAAGTATCGCCCTGAGTGATACGTAACTTTTCAGCCGGAATTTCATAATCGGGATTATCCTGCTCTTTTGCTAATCTCATACACTCCCAGTCATGATTGTTAAAGGTACGCCAAGCCCCTTTCTCTGTCAGCAGCGGGTATTTCTTTATTTCGATACGCCATCCCTGGTCGTCGGTCAGATGCCAGTGGAATTTGTTCAGTTTGTAAAGAGCCATCATATCCAACAGTTCCTTCACTTCTTCTTTAGTAGAGAAATGACGGGAAACATCCAACATCAACCCTCTCCAACCGAAACGGGGTGCATCAGTGATCTGAACAGCCGGAACACTCCAATTAATATCCTTTACCACCGCTGGCGACTCTATCTCTGCCGGCAAAAGCTGGCGAAGAGATTCAATACCGGAAATAACACCGCCATAGGTATTTCCCTTGATCTGAACTTTACCGGAAGTAACGTCCAAAGAATAGGCACCTTCATTTTGACCGGCAATATCACTTACAGCCAAAGATATATCACCGTCTCCCTCGCGTACGTTATATATATAGCCGGTTGAACGGGATAAAAGGCCGGAAAGATAGTTTGCAGCCGGCAATAATTGCTTATCGGCAACACCGATTGTCATGCCATCTTTCAAAGTAAACTGCCCATTGGCATTCTTAATCTCTTTGGGAATAGGAATAATAGAAACATCATGTGCCACAGGGGTCGTGGGTGAACATGAACTCAGCATTAAAGCTCCGGTCAGGGAACATGCTGCGATAAACTGTCTGTACATTTTAATGTGTTTATTTGTTTGGTAATAAATTAGAAAACAAAAATACAATAAAAATCCGGTTTACAGTCCATTTTTAAGAGAATGCAGACTTGTTTTATTAAGACAGTTTAACGCCAATATTACGAATCGTTCGTAGAATATTGTATCTTTGTTCATACTTTGTTATTAGTCACTCCATAATAGATAAGCCATGAAAAAATTAACCTATATCCTGTTAGCCGGTATTTTATTTTCCTGTTCGGGAGAAACGAAACAAACCGCGGCAGAGGAGAAAACAATCGACAATATCATCCGTTTGGGAGATGCTATTAATCAGATACGCGAAGTTAATTTATCTGAATTGGTAGATAGTATTACTTACCTCCCACTTGAAACCCGGAAAGAATGTTTGCTTAGAAATACAAGTTGGTTCAATTATTCTCCTCCGTATATTATATGTAGCCGCACTGTTTTTGATTTGAATGGAAAATTTGTCCGGACCATAGGTCGTATCGGGCAAGGTCCCGGAGAAGATCCCGCTCTCTATATGGGATCGCTTTTTACAAAAGGCCATTTCTATTCTTACGGTCATAAACTGATCGAGTATGATGAAAACGGTAAATTTACCGGTAATGAAATACAGTTATTATCGAATACAAAATCAGAATTTGAAGCACCTGGACAATTAGGTAGAATTGGATGGATCAACGATTGGGCTCCGGCAGGAAACTCTCTTTCAATGTACAATCTTCCGGACACAGTCTACACTGTAGATCATAACTTCAAAATCATACATGCAGAACGTGTCATCCCTTCTTCCATACCTAAAATAAGACTTAATAATGTCAGTTATTCAGGTATTAAACGAGCTTACACCTGCAACTCGGACAGTGCTCTTTTTTACAACTATTATAATGATACCATTTACAGGGTAAAAGAAAACGGTCTGTCTCCCCGATGGATCATTGATTTAGGAGAATATAAAATACCGAATGAAATTTCACTGACGCGGCAAAACGAACTTTTCGACGAGTTGATGATGTCTGTCCACAAAACCAGAAATAGCGTAGACCGAAAAGCTGCTCTTAAAAGCTATCTCGATAATTGCGAACTTACCCGCCTGACAAAAGGAAAAAAATGGATCAATGCTGTTTATGACACAGATCATTATATATTCATTATCTGGAATGAGAATATTGTCAGTCCGGTTCTCCGAGATATGGAAGATCAGGCTTACCCACAAATCGCTTACTACGATAAACGGACAGGCGAAACCGTTGCAGTAAAAGGTCGAGGTTTTATTGATGATATTCATCATAAAAAAACATTCTTCCCTCGTTTCGGAGTTTACGATAATCAATTGTTTGCCTATTTCTGGCCATACGAATTACATGAGTACATAGAGGAAAAACAGGCGGCTGGTAATAAAGTAGACCAAG
>OFFJ01001703.1_pt1 | contig 15516 bp, 10 predicted proteins | sample 1521261 | NCBI WGS metagenome assembly OFFJ01 (sample SAMEA3504122, study PRJEB24116) | mouse gut metagenome | biome: mouse gut; feature: mouse-associated habitat; material: faeces | place: Denmark | collected 2011 | reverse complement strand
AGCCCAGGTCGGCCAGCTTTTCGGCAGCCAGCTGTCCGCCGGCAAAGTTGTCGCTGGCGACACAGGGGAAGCGGGGGCTCATGGAGCGGTCGATGGCCACGAAGGGAGTGCCTTCCTCTATGACAAGGTTTGGGTTGTAGGTCAGGCCGATGATACCGTCTACCTTGCCGCGCTGTGCCATGTTGATATACTCCTGCTCAGAGGCCGGATCGAAATCGGTGCAGCACAAAAGCATCCGGTATTTCTGGCGGGAAAGCGTCATATTGATATGATGGGCGAGGGAAGCGAAATAGGGATTCTGCGTATTGGGAAGCAGCAGCGCAACGGTGTAGGTCTTGTCCGCCTTCAGGCTCTGGGCGTAGGTGTTAACCTGATAATTCAGCTTTCTGATGGCCTCTTCCACCCGGATTCTGTAAGATTCGCCCACCGGCAGATCGTTGACGACTTTGGACACGGTGCCGAGGGCTACGCCGGCCTCCCTGGCTACATCTTTCATGGTTGGCGCCTGATTTTCTTTCTTCATCATAATAAAAAGGTCCTTTCTGTATTTGCAGTCATGCTCTCTGTTTTATGATAGGGCAGAGAATAGGCGGATGTCATATCTGTGATTCCATTGTATCATGTATTTCATGAAATTCAAGAGATAATTTCATGGATTAGATGAAATGAGTAGCAGTACAGTGTACGGGAAGAAATGATATCCGACACAAAAAGGGAAACAGGAAAGGAGAGAAAATATGAAAGGAAATACCTTAACTGTGGGGAAACCTGCAGGAACGGATAAGGGCAGACTTTTAAAAAAGCGCATAAAGGACAACTGGCAGCTTTACGCAATGCTGCTGGTGCCGGTGGTGCTGACGATCATCTATAAGTACATACCCATGTACGGCATCCAGATTGCCTTCCGGGATTACAAGGCCAGCAGAGGCTTTACGGGGAGTGAATGGGTGGGACTGGAATGGTTTTTGCGGTTTTTCAGTGCACCGACCTTCTGGCGCATGATCAAGAACACGGTGCTGCTGAGCCTTTTCAGTCTGTTGTGGAGCTTTCCGGTTCCCATCATTCTGGCGCTGTTGTTGAACCAGATGCGGTTTCAGCGCTTTAAGCGGGTCACACAGACCGTGCTGTACGCGCCGCACTTTATATCCACCATGGTCATCTGCGGTATGATCCAGATCTTCCTCAGTCCTTCCGGCGGCCTGATCAACCTGATCGCGGGCACCTCCATCGACTTCCTCACGGAGTCGTCGGCTTTCCGCACGATCTATATCGCATCCGGTATCTGGCAGGATGCGGGCTGGGGCATCATCATATATATGGCCACACTGGCGAACATCGACACTTCGCTCTATGAGGCGGCCAAGGTGGACGGAGCGTCCTTATTCCAGAGAATACGGCATATTGACATTCCGGGGCTGGCCTCCATCATGGTGCTGAATCTGATCATGAGCGCCGGCAGCCTGATGAATGTGGGATTTGAGAAGGTCTGGCTTCTACAGACGGATTTGAACAAAGCCACCAGTGACGTGATCTCGGTCTATGTGTACCAACAGGGTATCGAAAATGCCAAGTACAGTTATTCCACGGCGGTAGGGCTTTTTAACACGGTGATCAATATCATCCTGCTGCTTCTGGTCAACAGGATGGCCGGCCGGATATCAGACGAAACCAGTTTCATATAAGAAAAGAGCTGTGAGCAGAAGCAGTGCAGAAATGGAGGAAACAATGAGAACGAAGACAAAGAGCGGGAAACTGTCAGGGTTTTCCGAGAAAACGAGTGATATCATCCTGGTGGCGGTCTGTGCGGTGGTGCTGTTTCTTGTGGCGTATCCGCTGTACTATGTCCTGATCGCATCGGTGTCGGATCCCTACGATGTGTTTGCGGGCAAGACCTTCCTGCTGCCCAGCCAGTTTACGCTGGACGGCTACAAGGCGGTGTTTGCGGAGCCGCAGATCGTGACGGGACTGTTTAACAGTTTCAAATATACGATCATCGGTACGGTGTTCTCGGTGGTGGTGCTGTATCTGACAGCCTATCCGCTGAGCATCAAGGGATTGCCGGGCCGGAAGTTTTTGAGCATTTTCTTTATCATCACCATGTATTTTGGCGGCGGTATGGTGCCGACCTATCTGATCGTCAAGCATACCGGGCTGATCAATAACATGTGGGCGCTGTTTCTGCCCGGCGGCGTTGCGGTGGGCAATATGATCATCGTGCGCAATTTCTTCGAAAACAGCATCCCGAAGGAGATGACGGAAGCCGCACAGATTGACGGCGCTTCCAAGTGGAAGACTTTTATCCAGATCGTGGTGCCCTTAAGCCGCTCCATCATGGCGGTAATGGTAGTGTTCAGCATGGTGGCGTACTGGAATGACTGGTTCACCTCCCTGATCTATCTGCCGAGTCCGGAAAGAGCGCCCCTGCCGCTTGTGCTGCGGAATATCCTGATCAAGAGCTCCGCCAGCGCCAGTCAGGCCAGCACCATCTCCGGCGGGTTTGCGGAACTGAATAAGATGACGGAGATGATCAAGTTTTCTTCCATTATCATTGCGGCGCTGCCGATGCTCGTGATCTATCCGTTTGTACAGAAATATTTTGAAAAAGGTTTTATGGCCGGTGCCGTAAAAGGTTGATTTGAACAGAAAGGCGGTTTGTGTTATGATAAAATCCAAGGAGTTAAACAGAGACTTTTTGATCACTGGCTGTGCAGACACAGAGGCAGCGCGGGAAAACAGAAGTGGAAGCGGAAGCAGAAACGGAAGAGAGAGCGGAACCGGAAGGAAGAACAGAAGCGCGGCCGGCGGGCCGGTTGGTAAACTGGCCGGTATGGCGCTGGTCATGGGGCTTTCGCTGTCGGTCACGGCATGCGGCGGCAAGGAGTTCGGCGTTCATGAAAAAGGGGTGGCGAATCCCGACACGTCCCAGACTTCGTTTGCTATTATGGGCGGGCAGAGTGCGTTAAGCCCCGGCTATACCGACAATGTGGTGTTAAACGACCTGCAGGCAGATACGGGAATCAAGATCGACTGGACGACCATGAGCGAGTCGCTGGCAGAACAGGTCAATATCCGGATCGCCGGAGAGGAACTGCCGGACGCATTTCTGGGCGTGGGATTCAACAACTACGATATCTCGCGTTACGGGGACGACGGCACTTTCATCGATCTGACGCCTTATCTGACGGAAGAATATATGCCGAATTTAAGCAGAATCCTGGAGGAAAATCCGGATATCCGCAGCGCTATCACCATGGACGACGGTTATATCTACGGCCTGCCGTCAGGAGAGCGTATGGGAACGGCGGGGATCGGCGCGGCGGAGGATTACAGCATCTATTCCGTGCCGCAGTTTTCCATGATCAACAAGGCGTGGCTGGATGAACTGGGACTTCCGGTGCCCACGACGCTGGAGGAACTGCACACGGCACTCAAAGCCTTCAAGGACAATGACATGAGTGCGAAATATTACGGAAACGCGGCGGGCAGCACCATTCCCATGAGTACCGGTTTCGATGAGTGGTGCTGGGGACAGAATATCTTCTATGCCGGCTTCGGGTTCACCAACTGGCCAAACGACGTCTGCAAGGATCTGGTACTGCGCGACGACGGCACCGTTGACTTTATCTGTGTGTCGGACGCTTACCGGGAGGCGGTCACCTACTTCCATGACTGGTATGCGGAAGGATTGATGGATCCGGAAATGTTCAGCCAGACGGACTCCCAGCTGATCTCGAAATGCTCACAGGGCTATGTGGGCGTTGCCACCTGGTGGTACATAGAAGAGGTGATGGGCGATCATGCGAAGGATTATGTGTTCCTGCCGGTTTTGGACGGGCCGGACGGCACCCACAACGTGACGATCCGCACCGGCGGCGGGATAGGCAGCGGCAATCTGAATATCACGAAGGCCTGCAAGAGTCCGGCCAACCTGCTGAAATTCTTTGACAAGTGGTATGATCCGGAAATCGTTATGCAGCTGCAGTACGGGCCGATCGGCGTCTACTTTACCGGGCAGGATGAAAACGGCGTGTGGCAGAGCATATCGGATGCGGAAAGCCGTGAGAAATACGGCAAGGGTTCCGGCGAGCTGAAAGGCGAGTACGAAGTGGCGGGACCGAAGCTGATCCTAAGCGACTATTACCAGACCACATTCAAGATGGAAGACAGGGCCATCGAACGTCTGACGGATCTGTATGAGTACTGGATGCCTTATGTGGACTCTACGGCCACCTATCCGGTGGACTGCGTCTATACCAGCAGGGAACTGGACGATATTGACTGGTATAAGGCCAGCTTCGAGAGTGCCGTGGCGGAACAGGAAGGCCTTTGGCTGAAAAACGGCGGCCCCACGGACGAAGAGTGGGAAAGCTATATCAAACATCTGCGCGATAAATGCGGGATGGATAAGCTGTTAAAAGTTTATCAGGCGGCCTACGACAGATATGCGGGCGTGGAGAGCGAGGAATAACGGACCGGCCGCGAACGAATGCAATGACCGGACCTGCAGATCAACGGGGCACCATAGAGGGCGGAAAGATTAGTTTAAAAATCTACATTATAAATTAGAAGGAGAAGTTGCGTATGACAAGCCAGATTTTACGGGATGCGAGAAGATATGAGGAGGAGAAAGAGCGGAAGATCGCGAAAGAGCCGCGGCCGGACTTTCACCTGTCCGCGCGGGTCGGCTGGATGAACGATCCCAACGGTTTTTCCTATTATAAAGGGGAATATCATATGTTCTACCAGTATCATCCGTTCAGCCCTTATTGGGGCCCCATGCACTGGGGCCATGCGGTGAGTGAAGATCTGCTGCACTGGAAACATCTGCCGGCGGCGCTGGCGCCGGATATGGATTATGACAGGGACGGATGCTTTTCCGGCAGTGCGGTGGTGATGCCGGATGGCAGACACCTGCTGATGTATACGGGCGTGGTCAAGGAGACCCAGCCGGACGGCAGCAGCAGGGAAGTGCAGACCCAGTGCATTGCGGTGGGGGATGGTCTCGATTACGAGAAATATGCGGGCAATCCAGTACTGAACAATAAGCAGCTGCCCGAAAACGGCAGCCGGTTCGACTTCCGCGACCCGAAACTGTGGCAGCGGGCGGACGGCACTTACCGCTGTGTGGCCGGCAACTGTACCCCCGAGCATGACGGTCAGATCCTTCTCTACAAAAGCACGGACGGATTTAGCTGGCAGTTCGAAAGGATCCTGGCCTCCAACAACGGCCGCTTCGGTATGATGTGGGAATGTCCGGATTTCTTCCAGCTGGACGGTAAGGCGGTGCTGATCACCAGCCCCCAGGACATGATGCCGCAGGGCTTTGAATATCACAACGGGAACGGCACACTCTGCCTGCTCGGCACCTTTGACGAGGAGACGGGAGCGTTTCACGAGGAGGCTGATCAGGCGATTGACTACGGTATCGACTTTTACGCGCCGCAGACGGTAGTGGCACCGGACGGCCGCCGGATCATGATCGGCTGGATGCAGAACTGGGATACCTGCAACCTGCATGCGCCGAGCCGCCCCTGGTTCGGGCAGATGAGCCTGCCGAGAGAACTGTCCGTCCGAAACGGCCGCCTTTACCAGCAGCCGATCCGGGAAATAGAGGCCATGCGAGGCGACAGGACGGTCCATGAGAATATAACCTTTACCGATATCATCCGGCTGGAAGGGGTAAAAGGGCGTAAGATCGACATGACGCTGAACATCCGTCCGGCGGATGCAGAGAAGATCTACCGGAAGTTTGCGGTGCGCTTTGCACAGGATGATATCCACCAGACTTCTGTCAGCTTCCGTCCTTATGAGTCCATCCTGAAGATCGACCGTAAGCATTCCGGCTCCAGACGGGCCATCATTCATCAACGCCGCTGCCTGGTGGATAATGACGACAGCAGGCAGGGCATCCTCAAGGTGCGGATCATTCTGGATCATTTCAGCGCGGAAGTCTTCGTCAACGACGGGGAGTATGCGCTTTCGGCAACCCTCTATACGGACATTGCCGTGGACGGTATTTCTTTCTTTGCAGATGGTCAAGTGACGATGGATGTGGTACACTATACCCTGGAGGATGTGCAGTGACAAGCCGGTTGAGCGGACTGCACTGCAGAAGACAGGGACATTGCGTGGGAAAGGAGCTTACATAGTGTGAAAAATCCATATGCGACAGATTTTTCACACACAAATTTGTGCTTGCGCCCAAATTTGCAGACTGAGCAGGAATGGGGGATTATTATGAAACAATTTGACGTGATCGCATTAGGAGAGCTGTTGATCGATATGACGGATAACGGCGTATCGGGGCAGGGCAATACACTTTTCGAGGCCAATCCGGGCGGAGCGCCCTGTAATGTGCTGGCCATGCTGACGAAGCTTGGCCATAAGACGGGCTTTATCGGCAAGGTGGGAGAGGATCTGTTCGGCCGGAAACTGAAAGCCGTGCTGGAAGAAGTGGGCATCGACACCGCCAGTCTGTGTGTGGACAAAGATGCCAGAACCACCCTTGCCTTTGTGGAGACGAAAGAAGACGGCGACAGGGATTTCTCCTTCTACCGCAATCCGGGTGCGGATATGCTGCTTCGCAAAGACGATATCCGGACGGAGCTTCTTGCACAGACGAAGCTGTTCCATTTCGGCACCCTTTCCATGACCCATGATGCGGTGCGGGAGGCTACGAAGTTCGCTGTGGAATATGCGAAGGAGCAGGGAGCGGTGATCTCCTTTGACCCGAACATCAGGGAGCCGCTGTGGGAGTCCATGGATCTGGCGAGAGAGCAGGTGGAATACGGGCTTGGCATGTGCGATATCTTAAAGATTTCCGACAACGAGATCGTATGGCTGACCGGGGAAGAGGATTACAGCGTGGGCGTTAAGAAGATCAGGGAGCAATATGACATACCGTTGATTCTTGTTTCCATGGGAAAAGAGGGAAGCCGGGCTTATTATAAAGACATCATGGTGGAGAAGGCTGCTTTCGTGCAGAAGAATACCATCGAGACGACGGGCGCAGGGGATACCTTTATGGCCTGTGTGCTCCACAAGGTGCTGGATGCCGGTCTGGAGGCCTTTACGGAGGAACAGCTGGAGGAGATGCTGACCTTTGCCAATGCGGCGGCGTCCCTGATCACCACCAGGAAAGGCGCGCTGCGGGTGATGCCGGAAGAGAGTGAGATTCGGGAGATGGCGGGATCCAGGCCGTAAACGGGACAATTTGGGATTAAGCCGGACGGGATATGCATATTTTCCTGTCCGGCTGTTTTTGTCTGTGACACAATGTGAAAAAGCACCGCATTCCCGGCAGGATGCGATGCTTTAAATCTCTTGAAAGCAGGACGTTTCGCTCACATTACTCAATCGTCCGAATATCATACGGCGTCGTCTGGTATACGTAATAATTTAACCAGTTGGAATACAACAGCTGTCCGGTGGAGCGCCAGTTGACGATGGGTGGATTTTCCGGATTATCATCCGGGAAATAGTTGACCGGTATGGCCGGATTCATGCCTTTGTTCAGATCCCGGTAATATTCCTGCGCCAGCGTATCGGCATCGTATTCCGGATGACAGGTGACGAAGAAATGTCTGCTGTCGGTCGTCTTGACGATGGTGACACCGGCTTCGTCGGATATGGCCATCAACTCCAGGTTGGGAACAGAGGCTATCTTCTCGGCCGTGATACCCATGGCGCGGGATTGAGGCGCATAGAAGATATCATCAAATCCCCGGAAAAGCGGAGAATTTCTCTTAAGGATCCTGTGGGAGTAGACGCCGGACAATTTGGTGTCCAGGTCGTAGCGGTCCAGTCCGTAGAAGTAATAGAGGCCTGCAAAAGCACCCCAGCACAGATGAAGCGTGCAGTGGACATGCTTTTTGCCCCAGGCCATAATGGTACACAATTCATCCCAGTAGGTGACATCTTCAAACCTTACATAGTCCAATGGTGCGCCGGTGATGATCATGCCATCATATTTGCGGTCCTTTACCTGATCAAAAGTTGTATAGAAGGATTCCAGATGATTGGAATCCGTGTGCTGCGGTATGTAACTGGCTGTCTGCAGGAATTCCACATTGACTTGCAGCGGCGTATTGGATAGCTTGCGAAGAAGCTGTGTCTCTGTCACAATCTTGGTTGGCATCAGATTGAGGATCAGTACATTTAAGGGACGGATATCCTGATGCATGGCGCGGTATTCTGTCATAACGAAAATATTTTCCCGCTCGAGTGTGGTTGTTGCCGGTAGAGAATCTGCTACTTTGATGGGCATAATGTTAATCCTCACATTTTTATTTTTTGAAATATCCATGTCTTACAGTATGTTATTATTTACGATTCCAAAGCCGTTCACAATAACTATAGTAAACATATGTTGTTAACTATAAAATAACTAATGTAAATATAGCATAAAAAAAGCTATCATGCAATAATTGCACATTTGCGTAAAATAGGCTATAATAAATATGGATTACGGTTTGAGCCGGCAAAGATACGGAGGACGATCATGGAGACTGCATATCAGAAAGTGAAAGTACATAATGAGCTGGAGTGGTGTCAGGTAACGGATCTTTCTACTAAGGAGAAGATAGAGAAGTTACTGCTCAAACACAGAGTCTCTTATTTTGTGAAGTGGGAGAAGCCGAAGCTCTTTTCCAACGATAAATTCGGCACTTGTATTTTTTGTGTGAACCAGCTGCAGAAAGAGACGGCCGAGGAAGCGATCGCAGAGCTGGCGGACGAGATCAGGGGAAAGATCAGGTTTATTAACCGCAAGGTGGACAAGACTTTTTATTAGAAAGAAGAGTAGATGGCGGATGAGCAATTGTGATACCTGCAGTAATTATCAGTATGATGAAGATTACGAGTGTTATGTTTGCATGGTGGATCTGGATGAGGACGATATGGGACGATTCCTGCGGGGCGGTAATTTTGAATGCTCCTTTTATCAGCTGGATAATGAATATCTGGTAGTCAGGAAGCAGATGTGAGATATTGGTCATAAAGATCAATACGGTCGTCGGCGAATGCGAAATAACATCTGTAATTCTAATGCGATTGGCAGCGGATACAAGATATCGTCATTCATAAGTTCGATATGGACAGGTGAGCGTCCGGTTAATTTCCGGATTATAATAATATCCTCAGAAGGTAGATTATATCAATCTGCTGTTCTGAGGATATTTTATATTGCCAATGAAGAATTACAGCTGTTTTTTGTGTTGCAACCGGAAGTTATGCAGCTGTTTCTTTGTGTTATCGCAGCTGTATGGCTATTTTGCTTTGGGACGTCTGGATTTGCCGTCTTTCTTTTTTAAATTCTTCTGGGCGGTGGACAGCATCAACTTGATTCGATTGAGCTGATTGACTTCGCTGGCTCCCGGATCGTAGTCAATTGCCACGATATTGGAGAGCGGGTAGCGTTTGCGCAGTTCCTTGATCACTCCTTTACCAACAACATGGTTGGGCAGACAGCCAAAGGGCTGTGCACAGACGATGTTGTTGACGCCGCTTTGGATCAATTCGATCATTTCCCCGGTTAGAAACCATCCTTCTCCGGTCTGATTACCGATATTAACGATTGGTCTGGCATATTCCACCAGTTGATAAATACTTACCGGCGGTGAAAAATGTCTGCTCTTTTCGAATGCTTTGGCAGCCGAACTCCGCATCTTTTCAAGCGTCCAGATACCGGTTCTGGCGAAAAGAGCCGCTTTTCTGGAAGTACCCAGATATTCAGCCTTATAAATCTGGTTATAGAAGCAGTAGAGCATGAAATCCAACAAGTCAGGGACTACGGCCTGAGCTCCTTCGCTCTCCAGCAGTTCAACCAGATGATTGTTGGCGGCAGGAGCAAATTTTACGAGGATTTCGCCTACGATACCCACTCGGGGTTTGATCAGATCCTCATGGATGGGAACGGCATCGAAATCCCGTATGATCTGCCGGCACATCTTACAGAAGGTAAGGTAATTCATGTGTTTTCCGGATACAAAACGGCGGCATTTATCCACCCACTCCCGATGAAGTCTGTCTACAGAACCCGGTTCTTTCTCATATGGGCGCATTCGATAGACGCAGCGCATAAAAATATCCCCGAATAGAGCGCTGTAAGCGGCGCGCGTAAGCAGTTCGGCATTCAAATGGAAACCAGGATTGCTTTCTATGCCGGCCAGATTTAATGAGATGACAGGAATCTGCGGCATACCGGCTTTTTCCAGGGCACGTCTGATGAAGCCGATATAGTTGGTGGCACGGCATCCTCCGCCGGTCTGTGTCATGATTACGGCGGTTTTATTCAGATCGTATTTCCCTGACAACAGGGCATCCATGATCTGTCCCACAACGATAAGGGAAGGATAACAGGCGTCATTATTCACATATTTTAATCCCACGTCTACGGCATGCCTGTTATCGTTGTCAAGTACTTCGAAATGGTATCCACAGGCTTGGAAACCTGCCTGCAGGATATCAAAATGTATAGGTGACATCTGCGGGCAAAGGATCGTGTAATCTTTTCGCATTTCTTCGGTGAAAGGGACTTTCGTAATGGCGCTGGAATGGATCGTGCGCTGTTTGCCTTTCTGTTCTCGCACCTTGATGGCGGAGAGCAGGGAACGGATACGAATTCTGGCGGCTCCCAGATTGTTCACTTCGTCAATCTTCAGACAGGTATAGATCTTGTCGGAGCCGGATAATATATCGTTGACCTGATCCGTGGTGACGGCATCCAACCCACAGCCAAAGGAATTGAGCTGAATCAGGTCAAGATCGTTTCTCGTCTTTACATAACTGGCAGCGGCATATAATCTGGAATGGTACATCCACTGGTCAGAAACGATCAGCGGCCTCTCGGGGCAGCCCAGGTGGGAGATGGAATCCTCTGTGAGCACGGCAATGTCAAAGGAAGTGATCAGCTCCGGAATGCCGTGGTTGATCTCCGGGTCGACATGATAAGGCCTGCCGGCCAGTACGATGCCGCGTTTGTGGTTTTCTTCCATGAAGCGCAGGACTTCTTCGCCTTTGCTCCGCATATCCTGTCTGGCCTGTTCCAGCTCGGTCCATGCCTCCTGCGCTGCATCTATTACCGCCGTGACAGGAAGATCCTGAAACTCTCTGGTGAGTGCGGAGGTGACCGTCTGCAGATCCCGGAAGGACATAAAAGGGTTGCGGAACGGAACTTCGCCGCGTCCGATCTGTTCTACATTATTTTTGATATTTTCCGAATAGGAAGTGACGATCGGACAATTGTAGTGATTGTTCGCGTCATGAAACTCATCGCGCTCGTAGAAGAGCGCCGGGTAGAAGATAAAATCTACCTTTTGGCTGATCAGCCATGCCACATGTCCATGTGCCAGCTTCGCGGGATAGCATTCCGATTCACTGGGGATGGATTCAATCCCCAACTCATAGATCCTGCGGTTGGAGCTGGGCGAGAGCACAACGCGAAAGCCCAGCTTCGTAAAGAAGGTGAACCAGAATGGATAATTTTCATACATATTCAGAACACGCGGAATACCGACGGTACCTCTCGGAGCCAGGTCGGGAGACAGCGGTTCATAGGAAAAGAGCCTTTTTTGCTTGTATTCATAAAGGTTCGGCATTCCGTTCTCACTGCGGGATCTGCCGATGCCGCGTTCACAGCGGTTGCCGGAGATATACTGGCGTCCGCCTGTAAATTTATTGATGGTGAGCCGGCAGTTATTCGTACAGCCTTTGCACTTTGCCATACTGGTTTCAAACTGCAGGTTCATGATCTGTTCGATGGTCAGCATGGAAGTGCATGCACCTTCCCGATAACGTTCCCGGGCGATCAGTGCAGAGCCGAAGGCACCCATAATACCGGCGATATCAGGCCGAATAGCCTGGCAGTCCGCGATTTTTTCGAAGCTGCGGAGCACGGCGTCGTTGTAGAAAGTGCCGCCCTGCACCACGATGTTCCGGCCCAGTTCTGTGGCATCGGAAACCTTGATCACCTTAAACAGCGCGTTTTTGATCACGGAATAAGCAAGTCCGGCGGAAATATCGGAGACGGATGCTCCTTCTTTCTGGGCCTGTTTCACCTTGGAATTCATGAATACGGTGCATCGGGTTCCCAGATCGATGGGATGCTCGGCAAACAGCGCGGCTTTGGCGAAATCTTCCACATTGTAATTTAAGGATTTGGCAAAAGTCTCTATAAAGGAACCGCATCCGGAGGAACACGCTTCGTTGAGCTGTACGCTGTCTACCGTCTGGTTTTTGATCTTGATGCATTTCATATCCTGGCCGCCGATATCCAGGATACAGTCTACTTCCGGATCAAAGAAAGCGGCTGCATAGTAATGTGCCACTGTCTCCACTTCACCGTCATCCAGCAGAAAAGCAGCTTTCATCAGAGCTTCACCGTAGCCGGTGGAGCAGGAGCGGACGATCTGAACATCCGCAGGCAGAAGCGCATAGATTTCTTTCAGGGAACGGATGGCGGTTTTTAAAGGGCTTCCGTCATTGCTGCTGTAGAAAGAGTAAAGCAGTGAGCCGTCCTCGCTCACCAGGGCCACTTTGGTAGTAGTGGAACCGGCATCGATACCAAGAAAGCATTTACCTTTGTAGGTGGACAGGTCAGAAGTAGCTACATGGTGTGCGGAGTGTCTGCTGCGGAAGGTATTATATTCTTCCTGGGAAGCGAACAGAGGCTCCATACGTTCCACTTCGAATTCCATCTTAATATCGGCAGAAAGCTTTTCCACCATTTCTTCCATGCTGTAGAAAGTCTCTTCCTTCGCATTCAGCGCAGAACCGATGGCGGCGAACAGATGAGAATCGTCAAGATCGATAATATGATCTTCATCCAGCTTCAGGGTACGGATGAAGGATTGTTTTAATTCCGACAGAAAGTGCAGTGGACCGCCCAGAAAAGCGACGTGGCCACGGATTGGTTTGCCACAGGCAAGACCGCTGATGGTCTGGTTTACTACCGCCTGGAAAATGGAAGCGGATAAATCTTCTTTCGTGGCGCCTTCATTGATCAGGGGCTGGATGTCAGATTTGGCAAAAACACCGCATCTTGCTGCGATCGTATATAGAGAATGATAGTTTCGTGCATAGGCATTCAGTCCGGGCGCGTCTGTCTGCAGCAGGGCGGCCATCTGATCGATGAAAGAACCTGTGCCTCCGGCGCATATACCGTTCATACGCTGTTCTACGTTACCGTTTTCAAAATAAATTATTTTGGCGTCTTCACCGCCCAGCTCGATCGCCACGTCGGTGACGGGGGCGAAGGTCTGCAGGGAAGTGGAAACAGCAATGACCTCCTGGACGAAGGGAACCTGCAGGTGATTGGCAAGGGTCAGACCGCCGGAACCGGTGATCATCGGGTGGATGGTCAGATTGCCCAGCATGTCATATGCCTTCTGTAATAGACCGGATAAGGTCTCTCTTATGTTTGCAAAGTGCCTTTGATAGTCGGAGAAGAGTATTTGCTGCCGCTGATCGAGAACAGCGATCTTTACGGTTGTAGAACCGATATCAATACCAAGAGTATACTGCATCTCACTCATTTCAGATCTCACTCCTTATCTTTGATTAGTCTCTCGGAATCCTGTCTGCATTTGCTATATAAACTGCTATATAAATAAGTAGAGCTGCTCTGACAGACTCTGTCATTATACGACACCATTTTGTAAAAAGCAATTGGCTAATTGTTGGTAAAGTGTTAAGATTTCAGGATGTATTTATAAAATTTTCATGACTTATGCATTTTTGAAAGCAGTATCGTTTACTTTTAAAATAAGGAATGTTAAAATGTATTCAGTGTTCTATTTGAAAATGCACACAGGTTAAGAGAAAGGCGTGGTTAAATAAGATGAGAATGAGTTCTTTTGAACGTAAATTTGGGAAATATGCGATTCAGAATCTTTCTTTTGTATTGGTATTATGCTATGCGGTGGGATATCTGCTGCAGATGTTTGACAGGAGCGGTACGCTGATTCTGTATCTGACTCTGAATCCCTATGCAATCCTTCACGGGCAGGTCTGGAGGTTGTTCACATGGATTCTGATCCCGCCCGAAAGCAGCAATATTTTCTTTACGCTGCTCATGCTTTATTTTTATTGTTCCATCGGAACGACGTTGGAGAGAACATGGGGCACGTACCGGTATAATGTCTATCTGTTTCAGGGAATGCTTTTTACGATAGCGGGTAGTTTTTTGCTGATGGGATTTCAGTATCTGTTTAACAGGGATATGATAGCGGGTCTGGGAGCGGATTATTATTTTCTGATCACTTCCCTGTATTTCAGCACTTATTATATTAATATGTCTATCTTCCTTGCATTTGCGGCGACATTTCCTGATGTTCAGGTACTGCTTATGTTTATCATACCGATCAAGGTGAAATGGCTGGGTACCATCTATGCCGTCATGCTGTTGTTTGATTTCCTGCAGACAAGTGTGGACGGTAAGTTTGCGATTGCCGCTTCGCTGCTTAATTTTGTTGTTTTCTTCCTGACTTCGCGCAACATGATGCATTTGAATCCGAAGCAGATACACAGAAGACAGGAATTTAAGCGGGATGTGAAGCGGAATTCGGGCATTACCAAGCATAAATGTGCGATCTGCGGCAGAACGGAAGTTGACAGTCCGCAGCTGCAGTTCCGGTTCTGTTCCAAATGTGACGGGAATTATGAATATTGTGAAGAACATTTGTATACGCATACACATGTTAAGAATTCGTAAAATGTCCGGGCTGTGTGACAGCCTGGACAGACTATTGCAGTGATTGCGAAGAAAGAGGGAATGTGACGGGTGATATGAGTACGGAAAACAGAGAGCTTATATTTGCGAAGACTTTGGAAGAGGTCAGGAAGAAGGCCAGGGAGCAGGGAAACTGTGTTTCAAAAGAGCAGGTGGAGGCGTTGTTTGAACCACTTGCCTTAAGCGGGGAGCAGATGGATATGGTGTATGCTTACCTGCATCAGCGCAGGATCGGTATCGGTGAGCCGGTTGATCCGGAGGAGTATCTTGCACAGGAAGAGAAGGATTATCTGGAGAATTATCTGGAGGAACTTAAGAATCTTCCTGAAGTGACAGATGGGGAGCGGGAAGCAGTGACGTTGTCTGCCATGGCGGGGGACGCAGATGCGAGGAGTCTGCTGACACAGCTGTATCTGCCGGAAGTGCTGGAGATCGCGAAGCTCTATGCCGGGCAGGGAGTTTATCTGGAGGATCTGATCGGGCAGGGCAATATGGCGTTAAGCGAGGGCGTCTCCATGCTGGGAGCGGCGGAAAACGCGCAGGATGCGGAGGGAATGTTAGCCTGGTTTATTATGGATGCGATGGAGAAGCTGATTGCGGAAGGGCAGGATAACCGGAACGCCGACAGGAAACTAGAGGACAGGGTAAATGAGATCGCAAAGCAGGCGAGGGAGCTGGCGGAGGATCTGCGGCGCAAGGTGACGGTAAAAGAACTGGCGCAGGAGACCGGGATTCCGGAGGAGGAGATCAGGGATGTGTACCGCATCAGCGGCTATGTGATAGAGGAT
>OFFJ01001701.1_pt1 | contig 15526 bp, 13 predicted proteins | sample 1521261 | NCBI WGS metagenome assembly OFFJ01 (sample SAMEA3504122, study PRJEB24116) | mouse gut metagenome | biome: mouse gut; feature: mouse-associated habitat; material: faeces | place: Denmark | collected 2011 | reverse complement strand
GTCAGCATAAACACTGGGGTTGTGGGTATTTTTTACCCACCATCACCCTTGAAGAGCCAGATTTTCTTTGTTTTCGTAAACCCTATACTCGTTGTACACGTAGATTCGCAAATCCTGAAAAAACAAAAATCCTTGACATACCGGGAAAAATACGCTATCCTGTCAGTAGATTAGCAAGAGAGGATGGTATCCCGATGTTGGTATCAGGTTTTCGTCGATTGGTGGTCTCCGTGCGGTAAAGCGGACGAACTTCGTGCGGAGCGTAAGGAATTTTATATTCCTTAGGAATTATATCCCTTAGGAATTGTATTCCCAAGATAATGAATTCCTAAGGATCAGAAATGAATTCCCGGGAACCCTGACAGTTCCTGTATTTCGTCACTGTAAAGGATATGCACTAAAGTTAGGTACAGCGGGAAGCCGATATACCTTTGTTTTTGATGCCCTTTCAGTGAAAAATCGCTTTTTCGCCACGGATGTTTTCGTCCGTGGCTTTTTTGTGCACATACCGTAGATTAAAACCTGAAACAGCATATGCCCCTGCAGCAGCTTTCAGAAGCTGCAGGATGTACAGCGGACAGAAATGCGTAATCATGCATGGATTCATTCTGCCCGGCACATGCACAACTCAAAAGGAATGAATGCCTTCATTCCGGAAAGGATACTCTCATGAACTCTGTAAATAAGAAAAAGAACCATTTCATAAATTCTGTAATAACCTTTACAACATCCATGAAATCCGGGAAAAACAGGAAAAATATACCCGGCGCTTCCAGGGAATTTGCCCCTGCCCTGCACCGGGTGTGCATCACCGCCTGGATTCTGAAACTGATCCCCATCCCTGTAGGTCTCTGGAACGCCAGGCTGCTGTCGCGTACCGTGACAGGCGCAGTGGCAGGCGACAGCGGAAACGTGCTGAAAACCGGCGCAGTTCTGCTCCTGCTGCTGGCGCTGACAAAGGCTTTTGACTTCGCGGCAAACGAGCATTACCGGAAGGCTGTCTCCCAGGCGCTGCACCGATGCAAGCTGCTGCTGTACCGCCGCTTTCTCTCCTGCCCCCTTTCCGTTCTTTACAATATGGAGCACGGTCAGGCCGTGGAAATGCTGAATGACGACTTTGACACGGTGACGGGTAAAAGCCTGAATCTATACCCTGGCTTTTTCACCGGGATTGCCGCCTTTGCCGCATACCTTGCGTTTCTTCTGGTCCGGAACTTTCCGGCAGCCCTGGCGCTGTTTGTCATTTCCGGCCTGCAGGTAATCCCGCCGCTTCTCACAAAGACCGCCTTTCAGCAAAGCTACGGCGATACCCGGGACATTGAGGCGGAAATTTCCAACTGTACTCTGTCCTATTATAACGGCTTTGATACCATCAGAATGTTCGGCCTGAAGCAATGGTGTCTTGAACGGCTGGCCAGGCTGCACAAATCTTACCTGAAGATTGGAAACCGTTCGGAGGCTGCGGCAAGCGCGGAGACTGCGCTTGACCAGCTGATCGGGAATATCCTGACTTACGGGACCTACGGCCTTATGGGGCTGTTCATCCTGCAGGGTTACACAGGGCTGGATGCAGGGGTGGAGGCCATAGCGCTCTCCAACGGACTGTATTCCGCCGCAAAATCCATATTTGAGACCATTCCCTCCTTTGCCGTGGCACGGACCGCAGACAGGCGGCTGGCGTTATTGTATGATACATCCTCCGCACCGGAGAAAAGGCAGGTATTGTACGAGGTTTCCTCTGCCCTGGAAAGAACGCAGGTATTGTACGAGGCTTCCTCTGCGCTGGAAAGAACGCAGGTATTGTACGAGGCTTCCTCTGCCCAGAAAAGAACGCAGGTATTGTACGAGACTTCCTCTGCCCTGGAAAGAACGCAGGATATCAAACAGGAAGCTTCTCAAGGCTTGCATTCATCAGGCAAAAACAGCCGCGCGGGAGACATGAAGGCTTCCAACGGCACTCCCGCTTTTTCTAATCCCAATAGTACCGTGAAAAACAGCATCCTTCTGGACAATGTGTCCTGCGGTTTTGATGGCAGACAGATTTTATCCGGCACCTGTATCTCCATTTCCACCAGGCAAATATCCGTCATCCGAGGCGCCAATGGCATGGGAAAATCCACTCTCCTGAAACTGATTCTGGGTATGGTTCAACCTGACAGTGGTGTCATAACTATTGACGGAATACCGCCTCAGGCACTTTCCCGGGACAGCTTTCCGGGGCAGCTGTTCTACCTGCCCCAGGAGGATGCGGCTTTTCCAATTTCCGCGGAGGAACTGTTTACTTCTGTTCCGGGATTAAATAAGGAAGCCGCTTTTGACCTTGCCTCGCGTTTTTACCTGCCGGAGGAAAGCCTCGCTCAGCCCATTGACACCCTCTCCGGCGGTCAGCGCAAGAAAGTCTTCCTGGCTCTGGCCTTTGCGGTGAATCCTGCCGTGATGCTGCTGGATGAGCCGTGCAATTCCCTGGATGCGGAGAGCAGGGAAGCTTTGGTACAGCTTCTGCGGGCACGTTGCGGCGGGGCCGTCATTATCACCCACGATGCCACTTTTGACCACATTGCAGATGCTTTTTATACTTTCCAGGACTCGTCCGGACAGCGAAGGATAATCGCGGACAAATGTTTCCGGTGATAAGGACGCGGTAAACCTGCTTTTTGCTGAAACAGTAAGACAAACATTACACTCAAATTACACTCAAAAAAAGGAGTCTCTATGAAAATAAAGAACAAAATATACGCTGACGCGCTCAATTCCATGCGTCTCCCCATCCTGCTCCACACAGCCGTATCCTGCACAGAAGGCATACTGACTGTATTCACCGCCACCATCCTGGGACGGTTCGCGGATTCCGTTTTCCGCCTGGATTTTTCCCTGAGTATCCGAAGCGCAGTCTCCCTGGGGCTGGCACTGTTTGCGATGATCGCATTCCTGCCGGCCGTGGCACTGCTGGCCAACATGTTTATGCTGAAGTACGCCCTTGTACATGACCGCATGATCATCGGCCGTTTTCTGGACAAAAAATACGATTCCATCCTCCGGTACGAACTGGGGGACATACAGAACCGTCTGGACTGGGATCCCACTGAACTGCGCTGCTACCTTGTGAACTATTTTGACAAAGGATTCATGATCCCGGTGACATTTGTTTTTTTGCTCTATAACGCGCTGAAATTAAGCCCGGTATACACCCTGATCGTATTCGCGCTTTCCACGCTGAAACTGCTGGTCCCGCTGGCGGTGAGAAAACTGGAAGGTAAATATGACAAAGCAAACCGGGACTATACCTCCATGCGGCGTTCCCTGGAGACGGAAATCACCCAACGCCCCTGCATGCTGACACTTTACGGCCTGAGCGAAGCCTTCGTGACAAAAGCGTCAGAACTTTACAAGGCATATTTTGACCGGACGGAATCAAAGCGCATCCGCCTGTCTTCTGCGGCGGAAGCAGTCTCTTCCTTCACCGGAACCTTCTGTACCCTGGCCATTCTGCTGTCCGGCTCCCTTCTGACAGCGAATGGGCTGATCACGCCGGGAACCGTGGCCGCCATGTACGGTTATTCGGCCGTCTTCCACACGCTGCTGGAAAACATGGGCTTCCTGATCCGGTATACGCCCATCCTGAAAAATACGGCAGAGCGGCTGGTTATGTTCTATGAAGATGCCGAGGAAAATACCGGTAAAAAGATTGGCGAAATTACGAACATCTGTTGTGAGAACCTGTCCTACGCCTACGAAGAGAAACGAGCGCTGTCCCGGATTTCTTTTTCCGTCCGCCGGGGAGAGAAAACGGCTCTCTGCGGTTCCAACGGAAGCGGCAAGTCCACACTGATGAAAACCATGCTGGGCCTGCTCACCGGCTATGACGGAAGCCTGCGGATTGATGGCATGGAATTGTCAGCGCTAAACCCGGCACAGTACCGCAGCCATATCGCCTATGCCCCTCAGGAACCTTATCTTTTCGAGGGAACCGTACTGGAAAACATCCGCATCGGCAATCCTGATATGACCGATGCCGCTCTGAACGCTTTGTTGGACAGAATGGGCATCGCTTCCCTGGCTCAGCGTCGGGTGGCTGCGGACGGCAGCGGACTGTCCGGCGGTGAAAAACAGAAAGTATCCATTGCCAGAGCCTGCGTCCGCGGCACGGATTTCCTGTTTCTGGACGAGCCGGGAAACAATCTGGACCAGGCTACCCTGGACTGGCTCTGCGAATTCCTTCGCGAGAGCAGTAAAACCATTGTGTTTATCTCCCATGACGAACAGCTGACGGCATGTGCGGATCACATAGTGGTGCTGCCTGGATAATAAAATGTGTATCATAATACGAACCCTGATATAAATTGAGGCTGTCGCATCAGGACACTGCGGATGTTTTTGCGTGTGAGCATATATTGAGATACCATATTCTGTGTCGTAAATACTTTATGCGGCAGCCACGCATTTACGAAATTGCAATTCTGTTTATACTGTTTTACAGTCTTCCGTTATACCATCAGTATCTGACCCGTCTGCATATATGGTTTTTCAATCCGAATTAACCTCCGCTCTCCTGCGCTTCAGACGTTCGATTTCCCGCTTCTGCCCGTCAATGCTCTCGCCGGAAAAGGTATTATATTCCTCCCGCAGACACTTGATGATGCGCTTCCTGTCCTCAACAGCGGCATCATAGTCACCGAGAAGTTCATGTACCTGAGCCATGGAATACAGACCGTCCGAGATTCTGGGCGGCTCCTGCATGGTAAAGCATTTCTCATAATCCGCCAGCGCCTCTTCATATCTGCCCAGCTTTTTAAACCCGTCCGCCCTGTCGCAGTAGGACTGCCATCTCTCCGGGTAATGCTCCACTGCCGCGTTCCAGTACTCCAGCGCTTTCTCCGGGTTTCCCTTGCCGAACATGACATCGCCCATATAGACATCATACTGCCCGGTTTTGGCAGCGCGAATCTGCTCAATATAGGGAATTGCTTCGTCAAACCGGTCATCATCAAGCATATTTTCGATAATTCCGTATAGTCCCCAGTAATTGCCGGGATTCTTTTTCAGGAAATTCTTGTAATATTCGATGACCTCAAAATGGTTGTCGTACCATTCATCCCCGCAGACGGCATTGTTGGCCTCCTGATATGCCACCCAGCCGCCCTTTTCCTCCGGGTTCAGCTCCATTGCTTTCCTGGCGTATTCACTGGCCGTCTCATGGTCGCTGGCAGCCCGGTGATTGTACAGACTGGCCAGGCAGATGCAGGCTCTGACATTTTTCGGCTCGCTCTGCAGCACACCCTCCAGGAACCTGACGCAGTGATCGAAGGTTTCCCGGGGAATCCTGCGCTCATGCCAGAACATGTTCTCGATACGCTCGAATTCCGCTTCGTCGGAAAGCTGGAACAGTTCGTCGATGGTGACGCCGAAGAAGACTGCGATGTTTGGCAGTAACGCAATGTCAGGTACGCTTGCGCCTGTCTCCCATTTTGATACTGCCTGGAAAGATACGCCAAGGTATTCAGCCAGTTCTTCCTGTTTTGCTTCTTTTTCCAAGCGTAAGCTTTTTATCTTTTTTCCGATATCCATTTTGTCCTCCTGTCCCAAGGGAAAAACTGCTTTCTATTCGTTTTCCCTTGCTCAACTATTATTAGATTTACTCCTGTTGCATCAGCTGATAGTGCAAGTATATATCAAATTCAGGTGATACGCAATCGACTTGGACTCTATTGAATTCTAATAATAGTTGAGTATCAAAAGCAAATATGCAGCACATGCTATATTGGTATTCCAATTCATGCAAATGCAGAGTATGAAGGGGGAAAAAAATCCAACGCATCTGATTGAAAATATGGTATAATGTCAATTAGCATTGAAAGATTAAGGGAGAATTTGACATGACTCGTTATGAAAAAGCCCTCACACTCTGGCAGCAGAAAAACATTACAACAGACGCCGAACTGGCTGAAGCACTAAACGGCCACAGCATTGCCTTTGCGTACCACTCCGCCAGAATCGAAAATGAAAATGTCACCTGGCATGACACCAGGGAAATTTTTGAGCATGATGGCGTAACATCTTACACCGGCGATTTGCGTACCTTATTCGAAATCCGCAACGGGCGGGATGCCCATGAACTTTTCCTGAATGCCTTTCAGCAGAAACGTCCTTTTGATGAAAGGTTTCTGAAAGATTTGCAGAAATGTCTGACACAAAATACTTATGACACGCGCAGATGGCAATTGGGTGAACTTCCCGGAGAATTTAAGCATCATGACTATGTAACCGGTAAGGAAGAAATCGGCGCCGCGCCGGAGGATGTACAGGAAGAAATCTCCGAATTACTCGCCGAGCTTCAGAATGTGTCAAATGAAAATGCCCTGACTGCCGCAGCTTATTTTCATGCGAAATTTGAGAATATCCATCCCTTTGCCGATGGAAACGGGAGGACAGGACGCCTTGCCATGAATTATTTCCTGGTCATGCACAACCACCCTCCGGTCATTATTCATGAGGAAGACCGCCAGGGCTATTATACCGCCCTGGAGGCATGGTACTGCGAACAAAACCTGAATCCGCTCCGGGATTACCTTAAGGCGCAGACTGCCAAAACCTGGGAAAAGCAGATTGCGCGGGCGGAGCGGAAAGGAACCATATGATGTCCGGGTTTTGAAGCACTAAGTCAAAACTTTAATTCTCTTATATCCTGCAACGTCTCTCCGTAAGGCCTGTTTTTACCAAAAAGAAGGGTTGTCCCCAGCACAAAGCCCTTCACCCCCTTGGGAGCGTATTCCAGGATTTTATCTGCGCTGCAGGCTCCGTCCCAAAAGATTTCAAATTCCATATCCTCTTTCATGGCCAGCAACCTGGTAATCTTTTTACCCACATAAGGAAGATACATCTGCCCTGCATTTCCGGGATTAACGGACATGACAAGCACTTTCTGCACGATACGGAGCATTTCCATAACCGTCTCCACAGAAGTGCCCGGATTGATGGCTATGCCGGGAATCATGCTGGCATTAATGATCTTCTGAAGAGTGGTGGAAGGATGATATTCGGCTTCCGGATGGATATAAACCGTATCGCCTTTGCGGAGGCTGTGAAGAAACAGGTCGATATTGTTACTGGGATGCTCTATCATCAAGTGTACTTCCAAAGGCTTACCGGCAATTCCTGCGATATAGCGCATATCGTTCAGAGACATGGCAAAATTGGGTACATATCGTCCGTCCATGATATCAATGTGAAAGGAATCTATACCCCCTTCTGTCAAATCCTTTACTTCCTGCTCCAGACTGCCAAAATTGGCACACATCATAGAGGCTGTCAGTTCGAAATTCATTTTCTGATTCTCCTATCTTTCTTTTCCTCAGACAATGCATGAGTTGTAATTCCCCTAACCCGGACAAGCCGGAACCAGAATTCTGCCATTCTGCGTAGGATTTCATTGTTAAGCGCCTAAAGCTGATTTTCCTGCAGCAAACTGTCACAATACCTGTCCCACGGCATGTTTTTGAATCCAGGCATAAAATATACCTTATACTTTACAACTGCCTGACCACCTGCGGGAGTTCAAACATATCTCTGCACACATTAACAGCCACAGCCATGTCAATTCCAGAAGGCTTTCTGTCATTTACCAGAATTCGTTCTCCGAGAGGCATGTTAAACAATGGTGTTAGTCAATAACTGTGTTGGTTTCCTAGTTTTGGCTGTATCAGAATACTGTGTTTATGGCACTTTCAGGCTGCACCAACACATATGTTGACTAACGCCTAAACAATACGTCATCATACCGAATTCCGGAAGCTTCCAAAAATTGTAAAGTCTGCTCCCTGTATTTCTCTGTCCGAGAAGTAAAAATAACAATTCTATCATTAACCGGTAATCCGGAAATATACTCCAATGCTCCGGGAAGCAGTGAGTCCTGACCGTCTGACAAATATCCATTATGCTTTACTATTGTCCCATCCAGATCAAAAATCCACGTTTTAGATAATGTGGATAGTATAATTTTATCTTCCATATCTTTTCTCCCTGCTATATAAAAGTACAAATGGCGACTATCCCACTATAATATTTTCGAAATTCTCCAGGTGATATATTTCCTCCATCCTCCATTTTGTGTTGCTGTAGCAGCAATTCGGGTACAGCGCAATCTTCCTGCAGGAAGCTTCCCGAATCACATCGCACAATCCGCTTCGTATCCCGATAAATGTCCCCGCACGTTCAACCACTGACTGTAGTTCCGACAGCCTGACTTCAATTCTCTCTGTCCCGTCCAATGCCTTCTCTTCTCCGACAGTATTCGTAAAAAGCTGATATTCCCGCTCTATATAGTGTTCAATGATCCTTCCCCAGCATTCCTGCGGAATCCTGGTGACAGACTTGGCATAGGGCGATAATATAACTGCCTTCCCCGGCTTGATCCTTTCAAGGAATTCATAGTTTTTCAAACAGACCGGCTTGCCGGGAACACAGTTTGGAGCTAACCCGAATACGCCGCACTTGTATATCATTTCCAAACTTATTTTCTTCCCCCATAAAGCCTTTGCCAGACTGACAACATATGGTCTGTCCTGGTGCGGGATATAAGCCTCTCTGTCCCTTGTATACAGCACAGCCTGTACCGTTTCATCCATTTGCTGTTGTCCAAGCGCCACAGCATGTCCCTGGTCAAAAAGCTCCACCACATCTGCACAGGAGCGGCCAATGACAAAAACCACATACTTTTTTACATTGCGGTTATACAGAAAATAAGGTAAATATGACATCGTATAATATACATCTCCTAATGCTGAAAAAGGGCAGTAAATCCGATAACATCCGGCATATTCTTCTTTCTGCTGCTGCAACATGTCAAGACCTCTTTCCAACCGTTTCTCCATCCTGACAATTGTATCCTGGGAAAGAGAATATTCTGCATAAGAATCATACTCCACCATTTTCCGTATCTCACCCTTATACCCCATCTGTCTCAACTGCTCCTGCATCGCAGCATAAGCTCTTGCAGCAATACAGACTAATGTATTCTTTCCATCTTCTTCCAATACTTTCTCCGGAGCCACAATAGGAATAGACTTATATGCAGTTCCCTGCTTGGATGCATTGTTGTCCAGGATACCTTTCACCCGGCAGCCCCTTTTCATAAAAAGTTCAGCAAGTTCTTCCGAGGCGTTGCAATGTCCAAATAGATATACATTTGGAGGAAGTACTCTGGCCTGTTGAAAAAGCGCTGCAAAACTCTTCTTCATTTCTTCCAAATGCAACTGGTCCATAGTTCACCATCCTTCCAATAATGCTTTCACCATTTCCTCAATATTCAGGATGCCTGTCTTGACAAAGTTATACAAACTGGCATATATGGCGCTTTCTTCTGCAACAAGCAGAAATTTATCTGAAAAATCATAAGTATAATATAACGCGGTCAACTGCTGTGCCTCGAAATCCGAAATGCGACGAAATATGATATTTTGCTCCCGTAGAGAACACGCTTCCCGGCATAAAATAAGTATTGTTTTCCCTGGCGATTTCATGATTCCGTCCTGACAAAATTCCTGCAGCAACTCTGCAGATTCAAAAAACAGAATTTTGTCATATCGTTCCAGGTCATTGCACAATTTCCCAATCAGTTCCCATACATGTTCGTCTTTCTCCCGCATCACATTTATTTCGTCCGCTAATCCTTCCCATCCTGCAGCCATATGGTCATAATACCTCCTGAAGATAATATAATCCATTATAAAACGCACCACAGACTGAGTCATAGTCCTGCCATGCATATGTAGTCAGGGAAAGCCAGATAACAGCATGCAGAAGTTTGATTTCCTCTCTATCCGCTCCTGTCAATTCAAAAAAATCATCCGCCATGTCTTCCCAATGATTTGATGCAATCTCCAACCGAACTTCTTTTTCCGAAATTTCCAACCGAAACTCTTTCAAATTAAATTTATCATAATTGCCAACAATGGAATAATACAATTTTGCCCAATCGTATCGCACATCTCCATATAATTCCGTATAACCAAAATATCCCCTCGGGTCAATCAAAACAGGATCGCCATTTTCCCGAAGCATCAAATTGGAAAAAGTACAATCCCCATGAATAAAGCAAAAATAATTGCAATGCAGCTGCTCCAGTTTGCGTTCTAATTCACGCTTGTAGTAATAAACATTTTTACACAATTTTCCGTTTATCAGAATATTCCTTTCCCTTGCAAAAGGAATCATATCCTCTACTTTGGAGAGCCTGTCCATCGTTTTATTAAAATAGGCTTCCATTACACTAAAGCAATCAGCGGGAACATATTCTGACTTATGTAAAGCATTCAATGCAGTGACAATTTTTTGCAGAATATTCTTTTTTTCGGTATAAGTCAAATCGCATTCATATATATTTCTTCCCTGAATATACTCCATCTTTAGAGGATTTTTCCCGTATATCCGCGGAAGGATAGTTATCTGTTTCTGCTGCGCCTTTTCATACCAGGCACATTCCCTGCCTGCCAACCTTTCCCCTTGGGAATCTGTCGGTTTTTTTACCAATATACCATTCTCTATGGCAATGCTGTTAAACGGCCTGCACTTCTGTCTGCCCAATTTCTCATATTCCTCCAACAGACCGAATTCTTTTGTTCCTGCAAGACTTAACTCCTTATATTGCATTCCGCTTTGCTGCATCCAACGGACCAGTTCCCCATCCTTCGGCACATCTTCCAGTTTCTTTTTATCCCGGAAAAGGAAAAAACCTGCCACACCATGTTCGGAAGATTTTTCTTCCATGAACCTGCCGTTTCTATAACTCCATCTACAGGGAAAAGTCGTTGATATACCTATGTAATCGTATGCTATGAAACCGTTTCCCTCATATTCTTCCGGCAACCTGAAATCCTCCTGCAGAATCAAATCTGACCAGATCAGCATAAAAGGCTCGCTGTCCGGTATCAGCTCAACTGCCTTCTGCAATCCGCCGCAGGTACCCGTACCGTCTGCTTCCACCACTCTGTATTTTACCTCTGCGAATGCGGCAAGGTATTCTCGCAATACATTCCTAAGATAATCGGTTATTATGATAAATCGCTTCTCAGGATACTTCTGAAACAGATGGAACAGCATAGGAAGATTTTCCACCGGAACCAATGCCTTAGGTTTGTTCCGGGTAAGATAACCAAGGCGGCTGCCTTTGCCGCCGGCTTGAACAATGATATATTCCATTTATAAATCCCTCTATCCTTCCATAATCCGGCAATTTCTACTCATAAACATATTCACATCCCACTCTATGCGTCTTATTTCATTTCTTATTCAACAATTACTTTCTGTTTTCATTGATACGATTTCAGCTATGTGATTAATAGTTGAAAAATGATCCAGATCCATAATTTCCTCCGGGTTAAAAACAATATGAAACTTTTCTTCCAGACTACTTATCAGTTCCATTATCTTAAAAGAATCAAGCAACCCGGACATAATTAATTCTTCCTCCGCCGATACTTCCTGGCAGCATAATTCCCGGCATAACCCGGCAATTTCTCCTCTCATTTCCACTGCTCCAATCTCCTGTAATCAATTTTTCCGCTGGTGCCTCTTGGTATTTTTTCCAGATAAACACCGGAAACATATTTGGAAGGTATTTTCATACTGTGGTCAAGTGATATTTTTATCTCATTGAATAACCCGGATTTTTCATTTGTATAATAAACACAAATGTTATTGTCCGTTCCGATACAGCCTGAGTCCATATCCGGAAACTTCGCCAGTAAATATCTTTCAATATCATCAAGATTTACTCTTTTTCCCAGTACTTTTACATACCTTGTCAAACGTCCCATCAAACAGATGCAACCACTTTTATCCAGATATACCGTATCTCCTGTATGCAATATTCCCTGGTTCACATCCCCTTCAGCCAACCGCATGATGTTATCTGCATACCCCATACATACGCTTCTGCTTTTGACGATCAGCTCATTTGATTCTGCATCTACCATAATCTCCATATGTTCTAATGGTTTTCCCACCGCAGCCTTCTTTACACTGCTTTCCCGAATATTCACATCAGAAATATAGCCTGCACACTCTGTCTGCCCATACGCAAGCCACATCTTATCTTTCATGACCGCGCTCAACTGCAGCTGTTCTTCCTCCGGCATTTTCTCTCCTGCAGCAATTGCACGATGCAGATAACTCACCTTTTCTTCATCCCAGAAACGTACTCTCTGAAGCATCCCGAAAACATACGGCGTTGCAGCGAAATTATTTATACGCTGTTTTACATAAAATTCCTCAAACTTTTTACTTATTACAAGTTCTTCCGTAACACATACGGTTGCTCCCTGAAACCATTGCCACATACAAAAAATAAACCCTAAAATATGGTTCATCGGACACGGACATAACCCCTTCTGTCCCTTTTTTATTCCCATGTGCAGGCTCGCATACTCTGCGGCATTCCATATATTATCGTAACTTAGTTTTACAAGCTTTGCACTTCCTGTTGTTCCACTGGTAGATAACAACAACGCCACGTCCGGATGAATCTCAAATAACGGTTTGCCTGTTTTAAGTAAAATATGGTCCTTAAAATCGGCAGTTTTTTGCAGAAAAACATCAAATTTATATGACTCTTTACAATAAATATACTGTGGCTGATACACCTGAATTAATCCAACAAGCAATTCCATATCAATATCCGAGGACAATAAAAGAGGCACCCTGTTTAAGAACATGGTCTCATATATAAATTCCACCGTTTCTATCCCATAGTCGCAAAGAATAAAAATCAAACTGCGCTCTTCTGTCATCGATAAATCACTCAGGGCTTTCTGCGCCAGTTCCTTATACGTAATCTGAACTCCATGGCTGTCAGCAATTGCCGTCAGATCAGAATATTGAATTTTATCTTTTACAATAGGTCTCATTCAATCTGCTCCTTATCAAAATATTGTTCCCAACCCCCTGTTAATACTCCGAACGCTAACTATATATTTGTAATACACCTCTATATATGCCTCAAGATGAATTATCTCTGCCCTTTTCTCCTCTACATTATATAACCTGGCACCTCCCTTGATGTTCATTTCCAGTGCCTGCCGCACACAAGGGTAGACCGGCATAATACTTTTTTCCTCTCTCTCCGCTTCCTCCAGCAGACTGACATCCGTTAACGGTTCTATATTAAGATATTCAGCCAGTCTGTTAGCCAGATAGACAGATAAGTGACAGCCGAAATGCGTTCCATCGTTAAAAATCATTATGTCCCGATAATTATTTTCAATAAATGGTTTTATCGGAAATGTCGAAAATCGATCCATTATCTCAATCTTTTTTAATTCCTTACAGAAGTGTTTTACGATTTCTTCTTTTGTCCAATAATCTGACTCTAAGATTTTTTGCTTTACTTCTTCCATTGAATAACCGTTTTCGACCATACTATTTACTTCTTTGTCTCCTCTGAGCCAGAAGTACTGTTCATGATACATTACCGTATATCTGTTTTCAGTTTCGCCGGCCTGCGGTAATTGTCCTAAAAAATAATAAAACGGCATATATATCCTCATTGCCTCCGGAAAATACCGCGATAATACAGGTTCATAATTTCTTTGTTCCACTGTGCCTGCATTTACAGTATTATAAAAAACAACATCGCAAAAAACCCCATATCCTTCCAGACGTCTGTTATCTGCCTCGCTGCACGACGCATACATATTATCTCTATAGATACAAATATCAAATGCACTGAACTTATTGTTTTTTTTCAGAAATTCCGCAACTCTTTCTATCTGACAGGTTCCTATGGCAATAAACAGCTTTTTGGGAAGCATACCCTCAAAAGTATAGTCTCTGTCTCCTCTGTATCCCATTTGCTCAAGCTGTTCAGCCATGACTGCTTCCGCATCACTGCAAATAACCACACAGGAATCCCTGTGCCTGGCAGCCTCTTCCGGCCTTATAACAGGAAGCCCCTGAAATTCTGTTTCATCTGGAAAATTAGAAATAAATCCCTCAATCCTGTAAATACCATTATAGGTATCATAAAACTTTTTTCCGTTATTTCCTGCACCAAAAATCCATATGCCTTTATTTTCCAACTGTACATTATATTTCTTCCTGTAAAATTGAACTACATACATTGAATCAATATAATCCGTTCCCCATTTAAATCCCGCTTGAAAAAGCATTTTATCGTTCCGCTTACGAAAATCATGCTCAACACACATAACTAATAAGAGATTTTGGTTTCTAACTGCCGATTCTTCAAAGGGAATATATTTTACCCCTCTATCCGCAAAAAACTCTCCCATATTTGAAGAGAGTTTATTCATTCTTGTAGCAAAACAATATGATATATCCAATATGGAATGAAACTGCATATAAAAATGTTTACAGTTGATTCCGATTCCAATTAACGCTATCTTTCTTGACTCAAAATCGATGTAGCTCATCCCATATCTCTCCTGCAATCTGACGTTTTTCCAACCATTCAATAAATTCTCGCACTGCCCCGCTTCCACCTGCAGACTCAGTAATATAATCTGATATTTTCTTAATTTCCGTTGCAGCGTCACCGGGACATCCCCTCAAACCTGCCATCTGCATCGCTTCATAATCATTCATGTCATCCCCGATATAAGCAACCTCCTCCTGACTGACCCCCAGCTTATCCAGAAGCTTTTGCATTGTTTCTATCTTATTGAAACTTCCCTGAAATACATTTTTTATTCCTAATTCTTCACAACGTTCCTTAACAATCAGAGATTTTCTTCCTGTTATAACCACTGGAACAATTCCCAAACGGGGAAGTATATTACAAATTCCATATCCGTCCTTCACATGAAACTTTTTAAAGCTTTCTCCGCCGTTTCCTATATAGATACCTCCATCTGTCAAGGTACCGTCTACATCCATAATTAAGACTTTTATTTTAAAATCTGCCGTCATTATTTTCCCTCTCATAGACACTTGGCGTCAGAAGCCTAACCTTGATTTTACGAAATACTTTATCTTTATATTGTTCGTACAGTCTCCTGACTTCTTTATTTGTCTCTGTAATTGAAATTTCCTTTCTTGCATTAGGAAACATATGAGAGTCTATATAGTTTTCTCCCTTTTCCTTTAAACCGTCAAATCCGGCAATGCAAATTTCGGATACTTCAACCCGTTTCAGCAGATTCAGCAGCATAATGGTACTATTATCATAAAGCATACTGTCCTCTGCGATCAGAGATGAATAATTAACAACGAAAGCGCCTTCTGTATTCACATGAATATTTGAAGAGACTATACATTTTGCCTGTTCAATTTCATCGCATACCCTTTCCCAATGTATCGTATTCGCATAAAAGTAAAAATCACATTTTAATTGTTCCGGCACAAAGTTTATGCTGATAACCACCGGCCTCCTATTTTCAATATATTCTTCAATCTCATTTTGAAAAGTGTCTACTGTTTTTCCTGGTGCAAGAATCAGTATACTTTTTCCTTTAAATTTTTTATAAAGTTCCTGAAGACTCTCTTTGTCATCTATCAAATTTTCATTATAGGTACG
>OFFJ01001694.1_pt1 | contig 15581 bp, 16 predicted proteins | sample 1521261 | NCBI WGS metagenome assembly OFFJ01 (sample SAMEA3504122, study PRJEB24116) | mouse gut metagenome | biome: mouse gut; feature: mouse-associated habitat; material: faeces | place: Denmark | collected 2011 | reverse complement strand
TCTTCTGCGGCCCCGTGTTAAGCACGGGGACAAGATAGCTCAAACCTGACAATATTTGAAATATCTATTTTGCTATAATTACCTTATCCTTCATTATGCCTTCATCCTAACAATGAACAGCACCGGATTATCTTCTTCCGTGCGATCCGGGAATGCTTTCTTTACTTCTTCTCCTGAACGGCAATAACAGAAAGAATTGTTATAAATATCCAGTGATTTCAGGTCGGGAACCCTTCCCGTATGGTAGAAATTATCTTCGAAGCCTCCTGTTACATTATAGGCATAGTCTTCCCGGCGATCGTAACAGAACGTATAATTCTTATCCGTATCAGTTGCGTCCGAGTAAGTGGAAACCAAATAACGTCCGGCTATGCAGAGGGGGAGGATTGAAGAATATTCCTCATGTATATTCAGTTTGTTCCGTCTGATCAGGTAAAGCGTATCTGCCAGCAACTCGTCCGGCTGGGTGGAAGGCGAATAGGCGTAGACATTCCCGTTGGTAACGGACAGTTCGGTAGAAAAGCAGGCACCCAGATAGAACCGTCCCAGGTCGGCAGCCGTCAGTTTGCGGGCATCCTGCAGGTTGAATGTCGTATCGAACTTATAAAGCCACTGGTTGACACATTGTTTGCCGGTCCCCTCTTCGGAGGGCGACAACGATTGTGCCGTCATCCATATATGGCGGTTATGGTACATCAGGCGGGTAGGGGTTTTCAATGGATTGATTCCGGCAAGGCTTTTCCTTTCCAGCAATGTCCCGTCGTAATCATAATAATAAACGTTTTCCCGGTCGTCCATGACGATCAGTTGCTTTTCGAGCGGATCGATGACGTAATCGGTAACCAGGAAATGCTTATTACTGGTGATCCGGCTAAGGAATTTGCCGGAGCAGTCGAAATGAAAAAGCTGGCCGTTGCTTACCAGGAACAATTCATTCCTGTCGCGCTTGATCTGTGTGGCATGTTTCAGCCGGCAGTCGGATGTTGTTTCCAGCGGAATGGCGATCACTTCGTCGGCAACGTCTGAGAGGGAGCCTTCGGTGGTGCTTTTCACCGGCATATCTTCGCTTATAATCTTGTAACCTTCGTTTATGTAGATTATTCCAACGAGCAAAAGTAATAGCAAACAGGTCTTTTTCATTTCATCATTCATTTAAAAAGGAACATACATATAACGTTTTTATCTCCGGATTATTGAACAAAGCGGCAATTTCTTTTCATTTAGCTTTGCAGGAAAACCCAGTTATCCCCGTTCGACAGACTCTCGTCGTAGGTAAATCCTTCCCAGGAGAAATTTTTGAGAGCTTCCGGATCAGTGATCCTGTTTTTCAGTATATACCGTGTCATCTGTCCGCGGGCCATCTTCATGTAGATCACGATAGTCTGCGCTTTTCCGTCTTTCCATACCTTGAACTCCGGTGTGATGATGCGGACGGTGCTCCCGACTTTCTTCCAGTCGTATGCCCCCTGTATTTCCTGGCTGGCAAGGTTTATCAGGATGTTATCGCTCTTTTTTACTTCGTCGATCAGCAGTTCTGTCTGACGCGGACGCCAATAGTTATACATATTTCCTTCTCCTAACTCCGGCAGCTTCACCTCATATTCCATTCGGTAAGGCTTGATCAGGTCGAGCGGACGAAGCAGTCCGTAGCAGATGGAGGCAATCCTCAGATGGTCGTTTGCATACAGGAAATCATCTTCCGTGAAATCTTTGGGGTTGATATTCTTGAAAACCACTCCGGTATAAGCCAGTAATGCCTGTAAGGAGTGTACCTCTGCGGTATGGAATTCCTGAAACCGGTTGTAATTCTCCAATGCTAGTTTGGGATTTAGTTTCAGAATCTTTTTCAGGTCGTCGGTAGAGAACTGTGCCATATTCAGGGCTATCTCATTCGCTTCCTGTGCGAAACGGGGCATCGTCCCGGCAGGAGCTTTTATTTTGGATGTACCGGTCATTGTTTTGGCCGAGGTCAATATAATCAGCATACTAATTTATTTATCTGTTTCAACAGGTAAAAGTAACAATAACAAATACAACTTGGTGCTGTTGTTAAATCTTTATGCGTTTAATTTTTTTATTTATTCAGAAATCCGTTAAATCAAGTTATATTATATATTTGCCTGCATAAAATGAATGTGGGTATGAGGATACATGTTTTGTTCGCTTGCTTGTTTTTCCTTTTGAATATTTCATGTGCGGAAAAAGAGGAAGGCGATGATTGGGTTGGGGTCTCCCAGGAGCTGTTATTTCAGGCTTTGCAAAATGATTTGTCCATTCGGGAAATTAAGCAAACGTCCGGTTCCTTCGAGATTTTGTTCAGCGATAATAGTGTCATCTCTTTTCCCGGCGGAAAGAAAGTCTTTTATACAACCATCGGAAACAATAATAATTGGTTGATCAATGGAGTCAATACCGATATAAAGGCCCTATCGAACATACCAAATTCCGAATCAAACCTTCAGTCTATAGATGTCGATGGCAGAGGAAATTGGTCGATAAACGAAAAAAGTACGACTATACAGGCCGGTATGCCTTTGGATATGCCTGACATCCCTGTCCTTAAAAATATAATAGAGTCAAGGCATTTCTTCTATTTTTATTATTCTGACAGAACGATCCTCCGGTTTATGAGGCAGAATAGTAATAATCATTTGTCTGATAAGAAGCAACATCTTCCTGCCCGTCCTGCCTCGTTGAAAATATTATGTATTGGAAATAGTTTTACGGAAGATGCGACAAATGGGCTGCCCAGGATTATTAAATCAGTTGGTTTGAGTCATATTTGTATCGGTCACCTCATTGCGGGAGGAGCTTCTCTAAGAAAGTTTTATGAAGGTTATATGGAGAATTCTCCCATCGGTATATATCAAGTTACAAATGATAAAATGGAGTGGACGACTATATCGGATAATTTTACATTGAAGCAAGCATTACAATATGCTGATTGGAATATCATAACCTTTCAACAAGTTTCTTATGATGCGGGAAGGTATCAAACTTATCAGCCTGTTTTTTCCAGTTTGATCGATATTGCAAAAAATGAATGCCGTAAATCCAAACCTGTTATTGCCTGGCAAATGCCCTGGGCATATGGAACCGGATGTCAGGAAGAGTATTTTGGTAAGTACGGATATAATCAACAGAAGATGTACAAAGCCATCACCAATGCGACGAAAGTAATGATGAACCAATCTGAAGTGGATATACTGGTGCCGGTCGGTACCGCAATCCAGAACTTAAGAAATACGAGCCTGAACAATTCTCCGTTGGATATAACGAGAGATTATCGTCATCTTGATTGCGGTATAGGCCGGTACACTGCCTCTTGCACGCTGTTTCAGGCATTAATAGCTTCTGTTTACAAGGTCGAACTTTCTGATACTCCTTTCCTTGATGCGTATGGAGATGTCCCTGTTACGGAAAAGAATTTTAGAATATGCCAACAGGCAGCTATAAATGCCTGTAATACACCTTTTACCGTAATGCCACCAACCGATTAATTGCGGCCATATCAGAGAAGTTACTATTTATGCTACAGTACATCAAAAACGAACAACATTATACCTTCTTTATCGAAGCTATCCGGCAAGCCAGGCGGACGATCTGGATCGGGACTGCCGATATTAAAGATCTGTATATTAAGGAAGGAAAAGATGCTGTCCCCTTGCTGAAGCTTTTGGAACAGAAGGTGAAGGAAGGTGTGGAGGTCCGTCTGATCCATGCCAAAGAACCGGGACAGAACTTTCGGGACGACTTCGATAAATATCCCTTGCTTTGGAGCCGGATGGAACGTGTATTGTGTCCGCGTGTCCATTTCAAACTGTTGATATTCGATTTGAAGCAGGCCTATATTGGGTCGGCAAACTTAACGGGAGCCGCTTTGGGCATGAAAGGAAAAGATAACCGCAACTTTGAAGCAGGAATATTTACTTCGGTGGAAGAACTGGTGAAAGAGGCTGTCGACCAATTTGACTGTTTGTGGATGGGGATTCCCTGTAAGACCTGTAAACGGAAAAAGTTTTGTTTGGATAGGATTGTTAGTGAATAATAAATTGAAACTTTGTAAAAGTATAGAATTATGACAGGTGCAATAGCTGGAGACATCATTGGCTCCGTTTATGAGTTTGATAATATAAAGACAACGGACTTCCCGCTGTTTACGGACGAAAGCGATTATACCGACGATACAATCATGACAGTGGCCGTTGCGGACTGGTTGCTGAATGGGGGAGACCTGGTGAAGGTTATGCAGCGGTATTCAGCTGAATATCCTTGTCCGATGGGCGGTTATGGTGGCCGTTTTAGTTACTGGCTTATGGAAGAGAATCCGTTACCTTATAATAGTTGGGGAAATGGTTCGGCGATGCGGGTAAGTGCTGTCGGATGGAAATTCGATTCATTGGAAAAGACATTGGAAGTGGCTAAGGAAACGGCTATTGTCTCTCATAATCACCCCGAAGGGATAAAAGGAGCACAAGCCACTGCTGCCGCTATTTACCTGGCACGAAGCGGAAAGAGCAAACAGGAGATCAAGCAATATATAGAAACCGCCTTTTCTTACGACCTGGACCGTTCCTGCGATGACATTCGTCCGGACTATTCTTTTGATGTTAGTTGCCAGGGAACCGTTCCCGAAGCGATCATAGCCTTTCTGGATAGTTCGGATTTCGAGCATGCCATCCGCCTGGCTGTTTCGCTGGGTGGCGATAGCGATACGCTGGCTTGCATAACAGGAGGGATTGCAGAGGCTTATTATGGGATGCCGGAAGATATAAAACAACAGGTTTACAATAAATTACCGAATGAATTCCTAAAAGTGGTAAGTGAATTTAGAAATAAATAATCATTAGATATTAAAGAAAGGTAGAAACTTTACTCCATTTTTCATCATAATAGCATAATAGATAATGCGTTCAAACTGGAAATGTCTGAGCGCAAAGGTATTAAAAAAATGACTCAAAGACAGAAAGCCTCTTGTAAATCTAAAAAAACAAACTATCTTTGCGGCACGAACAGAGTAAATAAAACAATATAATAACCTTTTTATGTTTAGTGCATCGGTATAAATTCGTATTTCGAGTTCACATCTCCGATCTTTGAGATGTCATTATACTAACGGTCAGCTTCGCATATTTGCGAGAGGCGGATCAATCGTTTTGTTGGTATTCTGTCGGAATATGGATAATCTCATTTTCTAAATAAACTATTTTATAAACAGATATTGGTCTATAAATTTGATGGACGGCCAATGCTATATAGTAATGAGAACATGATTTACCCGAATAATTTTGAACAAAGAATAGGTATAGATACAATTCGTCAGTTTGTTACAGAAAAATGTTTAAGTACTCTGGGAGAAGAAAAAGTCGCAGCGATGGACTTTTCGACAGACTATGCCACCATTGCCAGATGGTTGGAGCAAACAGGGGAGTTTTTACAAATCTTGCGTAATAAAGAAGATTTCCCGGTCGATTTCTTTTTGGATGTCCGCGATACCCTGCATCGGATAGGAGAGGATATAACAGCATGGCTTTCGGAAGAAGAAATAGCCGGGCTGATGAATTCTCTTCAGACTATCAGCAATATAGTAGCCTTTCTGCATAATGCCAGGACGGATACCGGAAGAATGAAGTATCCCTCATTGACATTTATGGCCGGTCAGATAACCGTTTTCCCCTTGTTGATTGATAAAGCCAATTCCATATTGGATAAATCCTGCCAAGTGAAAGATAATGCTTCGCGCCGGCTTGCGGATATACGCAGGGACAAGGTCGAAGCGGCAAAAGCCATTACCCGTAATATGCAGATAGCGATACGGGAGCCGCAGGCGGCAGGACTTATCGGCAGGGATGCACAACCCAGTCTGCGTGAAGGTCATATGTTGATTCCGGTCAATGCAGCCAATAAACGAAAGATCAAAGGTGTGGTACATGCCGATTCAGGCAGTGGTAAAACGGTATTTATCGAACCGGAAGCAGTGGCAGCCAGTAGCCGTCTTCGTGAATTGGAGAACGATGAACGCCGTGAGGTTGCAAGGATACTGATCGAATTTACAAATCTGGTACGTCCGCATCTTGCTGATCTGATGCGTTCCTATCTCTTTATGGGCGAAATGGACTTTATCCGTGCCAAGGCTTCATTTGCCCTGCGTATCAATGGGATCAAACCGGTCTTTGAAAATGAACAACAGGTGGAATGGATACAGGCTGTGCATCCGCTACTGAATATACAGTTGCGTCAACAGAATAAGGAAGCGTTCCCTTTGGATATCAGGTTGAACAGGAAGGACAGGTTACTGATCGTTTCCGGAGCAAACGCAGGTGGTAAGTCCCTCTGTCTGAAAACGGTTGCCTTACTGCAATATATGTTGCAGTGCGGACTTCTTGTCCCTGTGGATGAAAGTTCCCGGACAGGTATATTCGATCATATCTTTGTCGATATAGGAGACGGGCAGAGCATAGAAAACAGTCTTAGTACCTATACTTCGCATCTGACCAATATGAAGTTTTTTGTAGAAAACTGTGATAATAAAACGCTTATCCTGATAGATGAGTTCGGTAGTGGGACGGAACCGCAAATCGGAGGTGCTATCGCTGAAACCATACTCGACCGTTTTAACCGGAAACATAGCTTCGGGGTAATAACAACTCATTTCTAGAACCTGAAGCATTTTGCCTATGAGACAGACGGGGTTGTGAACGGAGCCATGCTTTACGATGCTGAACGCATGCAGCCGTTATACCGACTTTCCATCGGCAGTCCGGGAAGTTCGTTTGCTGTTGAAGTAGCCCGCAGGATCGGTCTTCCGGAAGATATTATTGTTGATTCGTCTGCTAAAATGGGTGAGGATTTTATCAATATGGATAACTTCCTGCAATCTATCGCACGGGATAAATTGTATTGGGAAGATAAGCGGAAAGAGATAACAGCCATTGAACATAAAGTGATTGAAGCTAGGGCGATAGAAGCTGCCGGGTCTCTTGAGTCATCAAAAGATAAAGCGGTGAATCCTGTAAAGAAGCAATCTTTGGAAAATGCCGTTATCGAAAAAGGAGATAGCGTGAAATTGGACGGTCAACCGACAGTCGGCGTTATCCTGGAGTTACAGGGTAAACAGGCCACTGTTGCATTCGGCATGATGAGAAGCACTGTTGCCCTGAAACGGTTAACGCTGGTAAGTAAAAAGAGAAAATAAAAACTCCTTATTCTCGGGGTGTGATTTCTCAGATCCAGTTTTCGGAACGAATATAACACTATCCGGCAAACCTTTTTTGCTTTCTTGTTGTTTTCTCTTCGAAAGTACGTAATGTGTCGTTACTTCCGACTGAACGACATGGTATCTTTCTCTGATTTTGTATAAATATGACAAAATGTCTTATTTTTATTCTGGTATTTCTTTTGTAGATATATCAGTGAAATTTGAAAATAATAAAGATAACAAGAAAATAATATAGCATATGAATTTAAACAATTTTACAATCAAATCACAGGAAGCTGTTCAGCAGGCCGTTCAGTTGGTTCAGAAGAACAACCAGCAAGTGATTGAGCCTGTTCATTTGCTTAAGGCTGTCATTATGACGGGCGAGAGCGTAACGAACTTCCTTTTCCAGAAACTGGGTGTGAATATCCAGAATCTGAACATGGTGCTGGATCGTCAGATAGAATCCTATCCGAAAGTATCCGGCGGTGAACCTTATCTGTCAAGCGAATCGAATGCCGTTTTGCAGAAAGCAATCGACTATTCCGGTAAGATGGGCGACCAGTATGTTTCTCTGGAACATATTATCCTCGCTTTATTCACCGTGAAGAGTACTGCTTCACAGATCTTGAAAGATGCTGGTGTGACGGAGAATGAACTGAAAAAAGCGATCGAAGAATTGCGTAAAGGTAATAAGGTAACCAGTCAGTCCGCAGAAGATACATACGACTCATTGAGCAAATACGCTATCAACCTGAACGAACGTGCCCGTAGCGGTAAACTCGACCCGGTGATTGGCCGTGACGATGAAATCCGTCGTGTATTGCAGATTCTGAGCCGTCGTACAAAGAACAACCCGATCCTGATCGGTGAGCCAGGGGTGGGTAAGACCGCTATCGCCGAAGGTTTGGCACATCGTATTATACGTGGCGACGTTCCGGAGAATTTGAAATCGAAACAGATTTTTTCTTTGGATATGGGAGCTTTGATTGCCGGTGCTAAATATAAAGGTGAATTTGAGGAACGTCTGAAGTCGGTTGTTAATGAAGTAACTAAATCGGAAGGTGAGATTATCCTCTTTATTGATGAAATACATACATTGGTAGGGGCCGGAAAGGGCGACGGTGCTATGGATGCCGCCAATATCCTGAAGCCGGCACTGGCACGTGGCGAATTGCGTTCCATTGGTGCGACTACCCTGGATGAGTATCAGAAATATTTTGAAAAGGATAAAGCCCTGGAGCGTCGTTTTCAGGTTGTCATGGTCGAAGAGCCGGATGAACTGGATACCATTTCTATCCTGCGTGGTTTGAAGGAGAAATACGAAAACCACCATAAGGTTCGTATCAAAGACGATGCGATCATTTCGGCCGTCCAGCTTTCAAGCCGTTATATCACCGACCGTTTCTTGCCGGATAAGGCAATCGACTTGATGGATGAGGCTGCCGCCCGTCTGCGTTTGCAAGTAGATTCCGTACCGGAATCATTGGACGAAGTAACCCGTCGTATCAAACAGTTGGAAATCGAACGCGAAGCGATCAAACGTGAGAACGACAAAGGCAAGCTGGAGCAGTTGAACAAGGAAATCGCCAACCTCAAAGAAGAAGAGAGAAAACAGAAAGCTCAATGGGAAAGCGAAAAAGAATTGATCAACAAGATTCAGCAGAACAAGATAGACATCGAGAACCTGAAATTCGAAGCCGACAAAGCTGAACGCGAAGGCGACTACGGTAAAGTGGCCGAAATCCGTTACGGCAAAGTAAAAGCCAAAGAAGAAGAGATCAAGGAAGTACAGGCCAAATTGCATACGATGCAGGGTGCTGCTGCCATGATCAAGGAGGAAGTCGACAGCGAAGATATTGCCGATGTAGTATCCCGTTGGACAGGTATCCCTGTTAATAAGATGTTGCAGAGCGAAAGGGACAAACTGCTTCGTTTGGAAGACGAACTGCATACCCGTGTGATCGGTCAGGATGAGGCAATCAGTGCGATAGCCGATGCCGTACGTCGTAGCCGTGCCGGATTGCAGGACCCGAAACGTCCGATTGGTTCCTTTATCTTCCTCGGTACGACAGGTGTCGGTAAGACAGAGTTGGCCAAAGCGTTGGCTGAATATCTGTTTGACGATGAAAATATGATGACGCGTATCGATATGAGCGAATATCAGGAAAAATTCAGTGCGACTCGTTTGATCGGTGCACCTCCGGGATATGTCGGTTACGATGAAGGTGGTCAGTTGACGGAAGCTATCCGTCGTAAGCCATACTCCGTTGTCCTCTTCGACGAGATCGAAAAGGCGCATCCGGATGTATTCAATATTCTCTTGCAGGTATTGGATGACGGGCGTCTGACGGACAACAAGGGCCGTGTCGTAAACTTCAAGAACACCATCATCATCATGACCAGCAATATGGGTTCATCGCTGATTCGTGAAAGTTTCGAGAAGATTACGCCCGACAACCGTGAAAAGGTGATCGATGAAACCCGTATCCAGGTGCTGGAACTGTTGAAGAAGAACATCCGTCCGGAATTCCTGAACCGTATCGACGAGATCATCATGTTCACTCCGTTGAACGAGGAAGAGATCCGTAAGATTGTCACTTTACAGTTGAACGGTGTGAAAAAAATGCTGGCAAACAACGGTATCGCTTTGAACTTTACCGATGCCGCTCTCGACTTTATCTCGGATGCCGGTTACGATTCCCAGTTCGGTGCCCGTCCTGTGAAACGTGCCATCCAGAAGTATGTCCTCAACGAACTGTCGAAGGAAATTCTGGGCATGAAGATTGACAAGAACCGTCCGATCACGATCGATCGCGAAGGGGAGGGGTTGGTCTTTAAGAATTGAAAATTAAAAATTGAAAATTGATTAAGACTCGGGTTTGTTGTAAATCCGGGTCTTTTTTTGTTTACATTTGCAACATTAATCTAAAAAGGAAAAGAATATGAAAAGGTTTTTAATGATGATGGTTGCTGTGATGGCTCTCTTTACATTAAGCGGTTGCGGGGAATCTAAAGAATCGTATGTAAAGGACTTCACGAAGTTCGTAGAAAAAGTACAGGCTGGTGCCGATAAGTATTCTAAGGCAGATTGGGAAGAAGTGGAAAAGAAATATATCGAATTTGCCGAAACAAAATATGATAAGTATAGTTCCGAACTTTCTACAGATGAAATGATCGGTATCACAAAGTTGAAAGCCACTTATCTGACAATCCAGACCAAGCACGGCATCATCGACAACATACTGAAAGATGGAAATAATGCTTTGGACTTATTGATCAAATAGCCTGCAATTATTTTAAAATATCAATTAAAGCAATATCTTTGCATAAGTATGTAACCAATTAAACTGAAAAAGTTATGAGCGACAAAGACGATTTGATTTACGATGAAGACGAATCTGTAAAATTTATTCAGAACTATCTTCCCCAGGAATTGAAAGGCAAATTCAGCAATGACGATATCAATTATATTGTAGACCTGATCTACGATTTCTACGAATCACGCGGTTATCTGAACGATGATGCTGACGATGATGCCGACATTGAAATAGATGAGGATGAATTGATTGAATATGTAGTAAAGAATGCGCAGAAGGATGGTGTTGGCAAATTCGATCCCGAGGCAATAGGCTTTATTGTGCAGGGCGAACTTGAATATTGCGATTCTATCAACATGTTCGATTGATAAACTGTTATATTCATATAAAGTTTATAAAAGAGCAAAAAGATGAAACATTTAAAACTATTATCAGTACTGCTATGTATGGCAGTAGTATTTACGAGTTGCGGAACATGGACAAATACCGGTAAAGGAACAGCCATTGGAGTAGGTGGTGGTGCAGCCGCCGGTGCAGGTATTGGTGCATTGGCCGGTAATACAGCATTAGGAGCAGTTATCGGTGCTGCTGTCGGTGGTACGGCCGGTGCTTTGATTGGTAAAAAGATGGATAAACAGAAGAAGGAGCTGGAAGCAACTCTTCCTCCCGAAACAACCGTTGAGACCATTAATAATGGTGAAGCTTTGAAAGTTACTTTCGATTCTGGTATCCTGTTTGCGACTAATTCAAGTACATTGAGCGATGCTTCGCGCAGTGCATTGCGTAAACTGGCTGTCAGCCTGAACGAAAATCCGGATACCGACATCAAGATCGTTGGTTATACCGATAACACCGGTAAGGTGGACTACAACCAGACTTTGTCGGAAAAACGAGCTAAAAGCGTATATGACTATATGATGGTAGACCAGGGTGTAAGCGGTCGCCGCATGGAATATGAAGGCAAAGGTGTTCACGATCCTGTTGCCAGCAACGACACTCCGGAAGGACGTGCACTGAACCGCCGTGTGGAAATCCTGATCCTTGCCAACGAAAAGATGATACAGGATGCTCAACAGGGGACATTGAAATAAATATTTATTTTAAAAGATAATCGAAAGGCCTGGAATAGCGTAAGTTATTCCGGGCCTTTTCTCGTTTTAACTATCGTTTACGAGCGTTTTGAAGTCTTACAACAAGTTAATTAACACAGTCAAAATAACATCGAAGAGAACCTTTTTTAATTTCTTGTTGTTTCATGAGTAACTTATATATAAGCACAAATAATAGTATAAACTGTTTTAAACGTTAAAATGAGATGAAAAAGATTATTCCTTTTTTCTTGTTGATCCTTTTACTGGCATCTTGTCAGAAAGATCCGGATATGTCAAAGCTGGATAATGATTTCGTGGTGTACACAAATCATGATAGTAAGACCGATTTCAAGTCTTTCACCACATTCTACATTCCTGATAGTGTACTGGTAATTGGCAACAGCGAGAAGCCTCAGTACTGGACAGCAACTGAAGCAGACGATATCACTTCCACAATTATCAGTAACATGGAAAGCCGTGGTTACACTCGCACAATGGACAAAGAAACAGCAGATCTGGGTTTGCAGGTTTCTTTTGTTGAAAATGTAAATTATTTTACAAACTGGTATGACAACAATTATTGGTGGTGGGGTTACCCAGGTTATTGGGCACCTAATTACTGGAGACCGGGATGGGGACCGACATGGGGTTATGACTGGCACGACTGGTATTATCCGTACCCTGTTGTTTACAGCTACAGCGTAGGTTCACTGCTTGCTGAAATGGTCGACCTGAAATCTCCGACACCAAAGACTGCTGATGCAAAGTTACCGGTTATCTGGACTTCATATATGGCAGGTTTATTGTCCGGTTCAAATAAGATCGATACTCAGCTATCCATCCGTGCAATTGATCAGGCATTTGTTCAATCACCATATATCAGGAAATAATTAAACGCGAATCAGTAAAATTTGAGTCTTATGAAAAAGATAAATAAATCAATAAAATTAGTCGCTTTACTTATCGCCTGTTTAGCGATTCCTTCACTGGCTGGCGCCCAGGTTGTAAACAATATGTATTTCAATATCGACTGGGATATCAACTCTCCGTTCGGTAATGACTTTGCCGACAAGACAAGCGGTTGGGGTGCTCATGGTGAAGCCGGTTATTATGTGGTTCCTAATTTTGCAGTAGGTGCATTTATTTCTTATCACACGAACAATAAATATATTGACCGTCAGACACTCAACGTAAGCGAAACATCTGCTATCACTTCTGATCAGCAACATTCTTTATTCCAGTTGCCTTTTGGTGCTGCATTCCGTTATAGCTTTACCCGCGAAGGACAGTTTGAACCTTATGTTTCAGCTAAATTAGGTGCAGAATACAGTGAAATGTCGACTTATATGAATGTAATGAAAGTGTACGACCGTCAATGGGGATTCTATGTAGCTCCTGAAATCGGTATGAATATTTTCTTTACTCCTGAAAAGAAATTCGGTTTGCACGTAGCTGCTTACTATAATTATGCAACAAACAAAAGTAAAGTCCTGACTTATTCCATGGACGGAATAAACAACTGGGGAGTGCGCTTCGGTGTTGCGTTCTAAAATAGAAGTTTGTTCTTTTAAGTGTTTTATGTAGTTTATTAGAAAGCGGGAGGCTGCAGCGGCAGTTTCCCGTTTTTTATTTTAAATTCCAGGGGAATGCGATCTTATCCAGAAGATTTTTACGGGTAGGAGGGAGTTCACCTTTTTTTAAGGCTCTGCGTTGTACGAAACACCAACTGCCGAGTTTGTTCTCACGGGCGGTTGGCCAGCGGTTGTTTTCTGAGAAGAATTGTTGTAGTTTTTCATAGTTTTCCATCCAGACATCATCGATAGTCCAGATAAAACCTTCGGCATCCATCCGGGCGATGCGTTCAGCCGAAAGTAAACCTTGTTTCCGGTTCTTGCGCTGGGTGTTACACCAGCTGCCGGCTTTGCCTTCATTGCTTTTGGGCCAGCGTTTATGTTTCTTGTAATAAATAAGTACCTGCTGCCAGTTCTCCGTCCAAAGCGAATCCAGATCCTGTTCCCACCAGAAGCCGATCGAATCGAGCAACCGGATTCTTTCATTGGAAAGGAGACCTTTCTTTCGTGTTTGGCGTTGGGTATTGCACCAGGTATTCAGTTTGTTTTCGCCGCGTTTGGGACAACGGTGTTCTACAGCCATAAATGCTTTCAGTTCTTCAAAGCAGTTCATCCAGCGGCTGTCCTGTACCTCCCATTCAAAACCGATCCGGTCCAGCTGCAAGATATAATCTTCCGACAACGTCCCTTTCTTCCGGGCAATCCGCTGGGTGTTGCACCAGTTTCCCAGCTTCCCTTCGGCTGCCTGCGGCCAGCGCCCTTCACGTTCCTTATATTCGATCAGTCGTTCATACATCACAGGCCACGCATCCAACTCCGCCAGCATATCATCCACACGGGCACGGATATCAGACAGGAATCCCGTGACTTCAAACTCCATAAAGCCTTTAAAGCTCTTTGGGGCACGGATCGCCGGATGATAAGCTAGTTCCCTTGACATAACCTCATAAACAGAACGCCCCGAAAGGTTATTGACGAAGTCAAGCACCACCGGATGACGGTCCGAACCGGCTTTCAGGCAACGGCCCAACTGTTGCAAGGCAACCACATACGATTCTGTACGTCGCAGGAACATGGCGGCATCTACTCCTTCCACATGCAATCCTTCGATCAGCATATTTATAGAGAAAAGAACATGCAGTTTTCCCGTTTCCCTACGGAAACGACGCAACGTCTTTTCATTCTCCCGATTGCTGAGTCCGTTATGGATCTCGAATGTTTCCGTCTCAAAACCAGCCTGCCCGAGCCAGTTCGATACTTCGGGAACCATATGCTGAAGATCTTCCTTGTCTTTACAGAAGACAAGCATTTTCTTTACCTCTTTCGGCAGATAACGCCGGATCAGTTCCGATGCACTCAACGAACCGCGAAAGTCGAGACGGGCAAAGTCTATCTTGTCCTGAATACGCTTGCGCCTTTCAGATGTACAGTCGCTCCTGTTCAGCATACGCTGTACCTTATCCAGCTGGTTATTCAGATCGAATACGCTCTGCACCAGGACAGGGACAGGCAGTATCTTATAATACCAGGCCATAGACAAAGACAGTTCATGGAACAGGTTTCCCTTGAAATAGACTTCTACCGTATCGAGCATCTCTTCGGGACGTATCGGGGTTGCCGACATTCCCAGTACACGGGCCTCCGGATTGTTATCAATTACTTCCTGTACGGCTTTACCCCATACCTCTGCTCCGAAATGATGGAACTCGTCAATAATGATATGATCCGCTTTGAGTTCATCCACCGTACCGCGATTCAGGACTAATGCCTGGAAAGTCCGGTAAGTGACATGCGGCATTCCCCATGCGGGAGGCCGCCAGGACGCGGGCCTCCTCCGGCGGATACCCGGCCTGCTCCAGGCTGCGGCATAGGGAGAGCAGGTGGTCCTCCAGCTCCTTTTCGGTCCGTGTCCGACAGCCTCCCTCGGGAACCTCTGCCAAGCATTGACCGATGAATTCTTCCATCCAGTTCATAGACGCTCTCCTCCCAAAATCCGCCCCATGGCTCTGACGTACGCCGTCCACTGCTCCTCCTTATCCTCCAGCGCCCGCCGGCCGGCGGTGGTGAGGCGGTAGTACCGCCGCTCCCGGCCGTTCTCCACCTGGGCGTAGGAGTCGATCAGCCCCCGGTCCTCCAGGGCGTGGAGGAAGGGGTACAGGCTGCCCTGGCTCATGTGGAATACGTCCTCTGAAAGCAAGGCCATCTCCTGGATCAGCTGATAGCCGTACATATCCTTCCGGCTGAGCAGCTTGAGCAGGATCAGCTCATGGCTCCCCTTGGACAGCTCTTTATCGACTTTCATGGAGACACCTCGGTTCAAGAGGCATTATATACCTCTGAATCCGATGTGTCAAGAGAAAAGCAGGGGGCGGCCTCCGGGCCGACCCGCAGGCGGCCAACG
>OFFJ01001693.1_pt1 | contig 15582 bp, 13 predicted proteins | sample 1521261 | NCBI WGS metagenome assembly OFFJ01 (sample SAMEA3504122, study PRJEB24116) | mouse gut metagenome | biome: mouse gut; feature: mouse-associated habitat; material: faeces | place: Denmark | collected 2011 | reverse complement strand
GTAATTATTGTTTCTGATTTCTTTTGATTTGCAGCTTTATAGGCAAAACCCCGCACCGAAGCGCGGGATTTTTGCCTGCATTTTTTCAATGCAAGTTGGTGCTACTATCAGGGCATGACTCCAAAAAATATCAAGCCGCCCTCCGGCTCAAACGGCAGATTGCCGAAACCCCGGAATTGTTCCCTGACCTCAATATGTCAGAGGACCGTCTGAGTAGCAACAGAGAAATTGATGAATTTGGCGAGATGGCAACGAAATGCGTTCGGCTGGAGCAAAAGCGGCTGACGTCAGAAGAAGTAAAAATGCTCATCATAGAATACCAAGCTGGCAAAACGCCTATCGAACTCAGTGAGAAATATGGATGCCATAGAATTACTGTAGGCAGGATATTGCGACGAAACGGCGTAGAGATACGACCGCCGCACTACGATAAGCAGGTAGTCGAACACCAAACCCCAACGAGCAAATTCCGCGCGCGGGACAAGCTGGATGCCGCAGAGGTTATTCTGATGTATGCCGAGATGCACACGACGAAAGAAATTGCGCAGCGCTTCGGTGTCTGTAGTAAGGTTGTCATCAAGTGCCTGCGGGAAAACGGTATAAAAATCCGCAATCGATGGGATTATGCCAAGAAATAACACAAAAGCCAGCGGTCAGCCGTTTTGGAGCTGACCGCTGGTCTGGCGTGAGGGGGTATTTTTTCAGAATCACGTCCAGAGGGCAACATCGCCCAAGGCAGTATAGCGAGTGTTGGTGTTGGAACGAGATTCGGGGTATTCAATCGTTAGTTCCAAAACTCCGGTGACGTCAATATCTATATATTGAGGCTCAATCCCTGCCGCCATAGTCCCCTGCCACAGCTCTTTTCCATCGCCGGAAATAATGAGGGTGCTAGTTCTGCTCGAATCCATATCCCTGACAGAATATTCCTGATAATACCAGGCTGTCAGCCTACTATACTGCCCATCGAGTTTGTAGACAACTTTATAATTTCCGGAAAAAGCGTTGGTGTTGTCGATAGAGTGGGTATGGTTATTCCCCAGATTGTCCGTTGTTAACTCGTTAAACCTCCAGCTGCCGGATTTTGTAAAATAATCCATCTCGCTCAGATATGCAGCGGGGGTATCGCTGGAGTGCTTTCCAATATATACGCTCTGAGTTTTTCCGTCCCATTGGACGGGCTTGCCAAGGGCTTCGCTGACCGCCCGAACCGGAAGGTAGGTGGTGCCGTTGTAAACGAACACGTCCACGGGGTTACCAGCGGCATCTTTGGGATTTAGCTCTACATCGTCAATGTAGATTTTGATACCGCCGAACACCTCAATCATTTTTCCGGCAGCAGCTAAAGCCGGAGTTGCGAGGCTGATGACCAGCAGGGTCACCAGGACTCCCATGAGGAACGAACGAGTGTTGTAAGTAGAGTGATATTTCATGATGTTTTCTCTCCTTTTGCTTTTTGATTATGAGCAGGTTTAAGCGGCGGCAATTTCCAGAAATTGCGCAGGGATCAGCCAATTTCCGTCCTTGTCGATAAGCCCCCATAGCCCTTCATACTGCACTTTGGCGTAGCTGTAGTCATCGGCGAAGTCCTGCGCGGCATCGTAAATGTAGTCGATCACAATATTACCAGAAAAATCCCAAAATCCTGTTCTCCCGGACGCTTTTTCTGTCACGGCAATTCGCTCCGGAGTTCTCCAGTTCCAGCGGCTTGTTATATCGCCACCAAACTCCAATAAAGGGGTTCCTGAAGTGTCTATCACCCAATGTTTGGTTCTTTCGGCTAAAATATCATCAAGCGATCCGGCTTCTCCAACGAGGGCCATTCCGCCTATAAAATTGGTAGCCGAGCTATATTGTGGCGGAATTGCCCAATTTCCGTCCGTATCGATATAGCCAGTCAACATGGTTTCTGCGTCCACCACGGCAGCTAGCTCACCAGAAAAGCCATTCGCATCGGCATAGGCTGCTCCCGACTTGGGCAGCACGGTGTTTCCGTCCTCATCAATATAGACATCGCCCGTTCCATCCAATGTCTGCACGGGGCATACGCCATTCCGGAAATATGGTTGCACCAAGTTGCTGCTCACGGGTCCGGTTAAATACTTGCCCTCTTTGTCAATCAGGGCGTAGTATGTATTGGGGTCGCCCATTACATATATGTCGACAAAGGCCCGGCCATCGTAGAAAGAAGTAGCCCTTGTATACATGGGATGAACCACGAAGGATCCGGACTCATCAATGTAGCCATAAAACGCACCAAAACCAGAAGGATCGCCTTCCCTAACTAAAGCCAAGCCGTCAGAAAAAGGCTGTGCTTCAGAGAAAGTATCCTCCGTGATCCGCTCGCCGGAGGTATTGATGTAACCCCAAAGCTGGTAGTAGTTTTGGTTGTCTACGCCGGTAAACTGGATTTGCGAGGAAACTCTGGCGAATCCGTCGGAAAAATCGGTGGCCGCATCGAACTGCGGCTCAATCACAAACGCCCCGGTCGCGTCAATATAACCCCAGCCGCGATCTGGAATACGAACCCGGAACATATCGTCACCGAACGAGTTGCCTATGTTGTCGAATGTCGGCTGAACAACGAAGCTGCCAGAAGCATCAATCAGCCCCCAAAGCTGGCTTTGCGCATCCTTAACGAGAGCGAGTCCGCTGCTCCAAAAGTTCCTCGCCTCAGCAAATGCCGGAGAAATCACCCACGCCCCGGTTTCGTCTATGTATCCCCACAATTCGCTTGTGTCTTGAGCCGCGAGAGGGCCGTTAGAGAAAAGCCGCTCAAAATCAGTCCGTTCCGCTGGATTTAGGACTGGCTGTTTGGTGCTGTTCCCGCTGTTACCTCTGCCCTCCGTTTGAGTGCTAGGTGGATCACTGGCTGGGGCGCTATCACCGCTGCTGCCGCATGCACATAGGCCGCACAATAAACAAGCTACCAAAAGAAGTGGTAAGAGTCGGTTTTTCGTAAAAATCCCCCCGTTTTTTGTATTCTGTTGTATAGCGCCAAAGAGAATGTAACAGAATATTTAGGGCGTTACATTTTCCCCTTCTATACTTTCTCCAGGCGAACAGCCAGCATACATCCGGGCAGAAAGTTTTTGGAGAAGATCGCAAAAATGACTTGAATATGGCCCAGTTTGATGCTAAAATAGGTATCACTATAAATAAAAAGTTACATTTTCCCCCTCGCCCAAGATGCGCTATACTAGACCGCATCAAGAACAAGGGGGACAAAATCATCATGGCAGCAACCGAACCGATCCGGAACAAGAGCCAACTTCGTGAACTGGGCGAATATTTTTTGAAGCGGGGACAGCTTCGCAACTATGCGTTGGTCGTCGTGGGGACTTATACTGCACTCCGCATCAGCGACCTGCTCCGGCTTCGCTGGGCAGATGTGTATGACGATGGACGGGATGAGTTCCGGCCTCATGTAACGATTGTCGAGAGGAAAACTCGCAAAACCAAAACGATTGCTCTCAATAAGCAGATTATTAACGCGCTGCGTCTGTATCTTCCGCACAGGCGCGGCGAGTTTATTTTTGCGAACAATCGGAAGGATGGAAAGGCCATCAGCCGGGTGCAGGCTTGGCGGATCATCCATGCGGCGGTGGAAGCCATTGGAATTATGGGGAAAATCGCCTGCCACTCATTGAGAAAAACATGGGGATACCACGCTTGGACAAGCGGCGCAGTATCTCCGGTGGTGATTATGCACATTTATAACCACAGCGATTTCTCTGTGACGAAACGGTATCTCGGCGTGGAACAGGACGATCTCGACAAAGCGTATCTCGGAATGGAATTGTTCTAGGAGGTTATGTCAGGATGTTATAATAAATCTGTAGGTATAAAACCCTATGGGAATAGATGCCGCGCCTTGGGTCAGCGCTCCGGTTCGGCTGGGTTCTCTTCTTGGAGAGCGCGAAGCCCTCTCAAGCTGTTTTATTATAATTACAGCGACAGGTCGGATATTTCGGTGTAGGTTATGGCTCACGCTGAATATGAGCGGCTTCTTTCCGGAATCACTTTCCGCACGTCATACTGAGGGGCGGAAACGTCAATCAGAATACCAGCAACCTGTTCATCAACGCCGGCAACGAAGGCAACTACTGGTCATCTACCCCACACTCTAACGGCAGCAACGCCTACAACCTCGACTTCTGGAGCACCGGCAGCATCAATCCGTCCAACAACAATCGGAACAACGGCTTCTCCGTTCGCTGCCCCTGCTGTGCCCGCTCTCCCTTCAAAATGTTATAATAACCTCGTGGGCATAAAATCCCATGGCGTAACAGTCAGGGCCTGAGAAAATCCGCCTTGGCTGGCGCGTCCAACACAGGAGATCGTGAAACTCCCTCAAGTTATCACAAATGAAATAACTTCAGGCTTGACCGGCAAAACCAGCCACGGCTGATTTTGTGTATAAGCAGTTTCTACGGCTGTGATTGTTTCCTTAAACATCCGAGCGTTATAGGGGCGGCTATGTCAATCAGAATACCAGCAACCTGTTCGCCCAGCCCGGCAACAACGGCGTCTACTGGTCTTCTACTCCGAACTCTAACAGCGGCAACGCCTACGAACTCAACTTCAACGGCACCAGCAACATCAATCCGTCCGACAACTGGAATCGGAACAACGGTCTCTCCGTTCGCTGCCTTTGTTCTGCCCGATCTCCGCACAATGTTATAATAGGCTCATGAGCCTAAAAACTCACGGCGCGAAGACTGCGGCCTGATATATTTCCGCTACAGCCGAAACGCCATTTCTTGGAGATCGTGAAACCTCCTCAAGCGATAAAAAGCGACAGGTCAGATATTTATGTAAGTTACGACTTATATCGAACTCAAACGGTTTCTATCCGACATCGTATTTCAGTGTGGTTCGTTAGGGGCGGCTACGTCGACCAGGATACCAGCAACCTGTTCGCCAACGCCGGGAACAACGGCTACTACTGGTCGTCTACACCAAACTCTAACGGCACCAACGCCTACAGCCTCAACTTCAACGGCAGCAGCAACATCAATCCGTCCAACAGCATCAATCGGTCCGGGACGGCCTCCGTTCGCTGCCTTCGTCGTGCCCGATCTCCGTTCTTTGAAATTATAATGTTGCTGTCTGTGGGCGGATGTTATAATGGTCGTATAGGTATAAACCCCTATGGGAATAGACACCAAGCCCTGAGCCTCTGGCTCCGGCGCGGTGGAGTTCTCTTTTCAGGAGATCGTGGAGCCTCCTCAAGCGATAACAAGTGACAGGTTTGATGATTGGTATAAGCTATGGTTTGTATCAAGCGCAAATGGCTCCGTTCCGACCTCGGACTCCAGTTTGACAGATTAGGGGCGGCGACGTCTGGCAGAATACCAGCAATCTGTTCGAGAATGCCGGCAACAACGGCAACTACTGGTCGTCTACCCCGCACTCTAACGGCACCAACGCCTACAACCTCAACTTCAACGGCAGCAGCAACATCAATCCGTCCAACAACAACAATCGGAACGCCGGATTCTCCGTTCGCTGCCTTTGCTGTGCCCGATCTCCGTAACTATGATTTTATAAGATACAGAAAATCCCCAGCCCTCGAAGGGCGGGGGATAGGGAAAGCCGCCCTATGCAGGGCGGCTTGCACTGTCTTTCTGCTTATTATTCCTTCGTAGCAATCACGGACGCATAATCTTGTAGTGTGACATTGTCCACCGTAACCCGCACCCAATTTACGAGAGTGTTTGAGCCGGCCGCCAAGTTCACGTCAACAACCTTTACGGAGAATCGAACAAAGGCATTTGCTTGTGGCTCGTAGTTTCCAATATTGACGCCTTTCGTAGTGAGCGAATCTGGATTGGAGGATGCTCCTTCGGAAAGCGAACCGTTATAAAGCAATGTCGTTTCAGGGACATACGCAAGATTGGCGGGTAGCACGCTACGCATTATTACGTTGCTATGGGCTGTTTCGCCGGTGTTTTGATATTCAATCTGAACTTCTATGACATCCCCTAGATTTGCCTCGACATAGTCGCGCCACTCGGAGTCGCCAGCAAGACGGACTTTCTGGGTGACAGCGAAATCGGGCACGAAATCATCAGGTTGAATATTGATATTGCCGCCACCAGCTGAATTGTTGGGCTGAATGTTGATATTGCCGCCACCAGCTGAAAAGTTAACTTCAACTGTGGTTATCGCGGTATTCCCATGATCATCTTGAGCTGTGATGTTCGCAGTCTGAATCCCGCCAACTTCGTGACTTGCCGGGGTTTGGAGCATTCCATTATACTCGCCTACAGCCACCACGCTGGGATCTGAACTAACATAGCGCAGAACTGAGTCTGTATTCTTATCTAGAGAACTTACCGCCAGCAACTCATAGATTTGATTTGGGCTAAGGATTATATGGCTGTCTAAAATAATGAATGTATTAGAAGATACAGGAGAAGACAGCCTCCACAGCACTAAGACCACCACTATTCCCGCAATAGTAAGAAATACCGGGTTTTTAACCAAAGACAGGTTGATTTGAGATTTCTCACCGATATTGATGAACGGGCCTATCGAGAAATGATTCGTATGCGCCTTAGGCAGATTTGGCGTCGGGCCTTTCTCTGGTGGTGTATCAGAATGCGGCGGAGCCTTCGATTCGCCCGACAAAAGTTCGTCTTCCTGTTCATTTTGTTCGCTTGTCTCCTCAGAATTTGCCATCTCCTCGTCAAGAGTATCGTTCTCATCAGTAGAAGGCAGTTGGGGCGGTGTTTTCGGAACATAGTCAATTGTTTTTCCAGAAGCATCTTGAACCTCGTCTAAATAACTGTCAAGTGTTTTTATGTATTTTATGGCACCGTTTTTGTCGCTCAGGTTAATATGCTTTATGAACTCGTCGGCAATTTTCCCCATCCAATACTTTTCTGTATTACGAAGACTGTCCCAAGCATCAACTTGGTCATCCTCATTTGCGCTGTCATAATTTTTGATTTTGCTTCTTCGGTTAACTTTTAGCCACCTACTTTTGCGGAGAAACCTTACCCGCCTATCGCCTATTGCTAAGTTTGTGTATTCGTATCCTGGCAACAACCCAAAAGCCATGAGTAGCATATCCGCGTGAATATCTGTGCCCAGGCACTTGCGCACCGCCTTAAACAACAATTCATCAAGTTGGGGTTCAGTGATAAAAGCACTGTTATTATACCCCAAGAGCTCAAAAAGGCGTCTACCACATTCCAGTCGATCCTGATCTCGGACGTCTACCATAATATCGACTAAATCGCTAGTTCGCGACACAGATGATCACCTCTATCCTCACTCGACAAAAGATATCTATAGTATAACAGATTTTTGCTCTGTTGAAAAGGAAAAGCTGCGGGATGTCCGCAGCTTTTTGCTTTGCAATGTGGTTCACAGCGGAAATAGGGATCGCTCGTCTGGCGGTTAGGGTGTGTTGGTTTTAGACTCAACGGTATTCTGTGACATAGGCGTAGACCCAGCCATCGCCCGGCGGGTGTGCTTTCTCTGCACCAATCCACTGGGTGAAAACGATTTCGCGTTTACCATAGGCGTCCTGTTCTGTAACTTTCAGATAACGCCTGTCCTCATAGTCCGGCCCTTCAGCAGACAGCTTTACCAAGTAGGTGTCAACACCGCTACTATCTGCCCGGTCGACCTCGAATAGCATCTCAAGACGGTTTGTCCAGTTGACATAGACGGTTTCCTCTTGACCGGTTTCTCGGTAAAAGAACGCCATTGTGACGCCACCCCTGTCAATACGAACAACGCTCAATACCCATTCAGGAAGCTCGCCGTGTAAAATCCGGACGTGATTTGCTTTGAACGTGTCGTGCAGAAACCGCTCTGGCGTTCCGTCAAACTCCGGCTCAACCTCGTAGAAGTCGCCAATGCTTACACAACTGGCAATGTCGGCTACGACTTTTCCGCAGAACGGCACGTTCTTAACCCGAATGGATGGACGCTGGAGGTTTTCCGGTTTGGGCATCCCGTTCCAATCTGTTTCTGCGTTGTAGATTAGGTAGCCTTCATCTCCGTCCTCTAATTCGAGGCGGTATCGCATAGACCTCATATATTTTGCCCTCCCTGTTTCAATGATTGTGTTATCGGAAGTCCTTGGAAAGAACTGCCGAATCGCACAATCATCTACGCTGGGGGCGTGAATTGTGAACATGTATTGCTAAGTTACATAAGCGGTTAGCTTATACTAACTATTGTAGCACACAGACGCATTTTTGTCAATAGTGTTAGCGACTTTCTGATTGGTTAGCAAGCATTTTGAAGTGAAAACCGGAGGTATTAGGGTCGTCAATGTGATATTTATTTCCGCTAACTTCCGCAGACTTCCGCTCATACATTCCACCCATTTCCGCTGTTTTCCACCTACTTCCGCTCCCATGGGCAACCGCAAGAAGTTGTGCTATCCTAGCGGCGAGTCAAGGGTGAACATCTCAGGCGGGAAAGGAGGTGCCCCCTCGGTAGTCTTATCGCCGTCGCCCTTGCGATACACATTGAGAAAGGAGCCGCACACTATGAGCTATCAAGCAAGCTACCCCGGCGAGGTCATCGACGCAGAGTATGTGGAGGTTCTCCCGGCGCAGCACGATGGAGGAATGCACCTCCTATCCCGGCACAGCCGAACCACGATGACCAGAATCGTCGAAGAGGCGTCCACGCTGTCGGTCTATGACCGTTGCCGGGCGTCTCTGACCAAGGACGGGATGATCCATACTGCCATGCTTTCGGTTGCGGGGCAGCAACTCAGCGCCAGAGATCCGCAGGGCGCGATGTATTATCAGGGGTTCGTGAACGCTTATGCCGAGGGCGCACTGAACATGATCAGGAGGTGGTAAGGGTGGATATTCTTGATGTTGTGCTGATCGTAGCAATTACAACCGTCGTCGTTGGCGGGATTTTTTTGGCGCTATATGAGGTAGAGTTCAAGTATCTGGAACGTGAGAACCGTATGCTTTGGCGGCTGTTGTCCGACCAAGCCAAACTCCACAAGATGAGTCTGGATGCCTATATCGCCATGCTCCAGGCGTCAAGCCCGCACACTGGGAGATAGCGCAGTTTGGGCGGTCAGAGGGCGAGAAAATGGTTATGCGGTATAAACTACAACGGCGGTTATTGGCTACGCTTATTCGCCCTCTGACCCCTGTTAGAGCCTGTCTTTTCGGTCGAAAAACTTATTCCCCCTGTGCTTTTGTTTCGGGAAAAGTTTCGGTAAAGTGTCCACCAAAAGCAAGAAACAGGAGATTTATGGACACCAATTCCAAGAAATACAAGACCATCCTCGCCGACCCGCCGTGGGACATCAACCAGCGCGGAAATTATGGAGCCATCAAACATTACGACCTGATGCCGCTGGAGCGTATCAAGGCGATGCCGGTGGCGGATTTGTGCGAGGACAGCGCCCATCTGTATCTTTGGTGTCCGAACGGGCTGATACCACAGGCGCTGGAGGTCATCAAGGCGTGGGGGTTCACTTACCGTTCAGCAATTTACTGGATTAAGCCTCGGCTCGGTCTTGGTGTCTACATCCGTAACGCCAGCGAAACCTGCCTGTTTGCAACTCGCGGCAAAGCCCCGGTGAAGTTCCACGCACAGCCAAATTGGATGTTCTGTCCGCAGCTTCGGCATTCGGAAAAGCCCGCTGAACAATACGCAATTATTGAGCGGTTGTCGGACGGTCCCTATCTTGAGCTGTTCGCCCGCCATCGACAGCCGGGATGGGACTGCTGGGGGAATGAGGTATCTTCCGACCAAGAAATCCCCGGCTACCCCGTCCCGACCTATTCTGACAAAGTAATCCGACCTGACAAACGGAAGGAGGTGTAATGCTTGGAACCGCCCAAGAAACTTATCACCCGAATCGTGGAAGCGTGCGCTCTGCTGGCGCTGAGTGCCTTCCTGCTTCGATTGGCAGTGGCCTATCTGTTGGAGATTTGGGTGTATCTACTCATCATTGTAGTTATCGCCGCTCTCGGAGTCATTGGCTGGCGCATCTACAAATTCTATCGCTCCCAAGGAAAGTGGTAGAGTGGATAAAAAGGAGTGGGCTTATGCGTAAGCATTGTATAGAAAACATCTGCTGGCTGGAGGTCAGCTGGCAACGACCTTTTAACATTGAGGACGTGTGGGAGGCTCTCACCCATCTCTCGGCGCTCAGCCCTCGCGGGGCGGTGATTTGGGAGTGCCGGGGCAAGAATGGGCGAGTGACGCACCTGCTGGGAGCCGACCGGACGTTTATCGGGAAAATCGTACAGGTGCTCCGCGCTCATGGGGACATCCAATTCCGCGAGGTCTACGGAAACAGCCGCACGTCTATCCGGTTGGCGCGTCAACTCAAAATCACCCGTCCGGTGTTGTCGCTTAACACCAATCTCGCGCAGTCAGTGATCCGGGCGGGGCTGGCGGCAATGACCGAGGACAAGCGTGGCACGGAAACTATCCTACAGGTGGTGTTGGGGAGGGGCTTCGCCCCCTCTCCGGTATCTGCCGAACTCCCCGATCCACACGCTACTTGGTTGGAGGTTATCTTCGGCTCGGTCAGCAAGGCGACCGCAGAAACCCGCAAAACTGTGCGGGAGAAAGCCGAGCAACACGGGTTCGAGGCGGCAATCCGCATCGGTGTATCGGACGAGAGGGCCGCCGCCCGCTTCCGCAATCTCATCTCTGCCCTTAAAGTCCTGGAATCCGCTGGGGTGCGCATCTATGATGAAGCAGACGATCCAGAGAAAATCAACAGCTCCCATGTGCCGTGGCATTTTCCGCTGCGGTTGTCGGCAAAGGAGCTCGCCAGCTTCCTGTTGCTCCCGGCTGGGGAGGAAGAGTTGCCCGGAACGCCGGGACTACATCCGAGGCTTTTGCTTGCGTCCGTGTGGTATCGGGAGCCAAACATCCCTCAAAACGACCGCAGTTTTGCGGTAAGTATGGACATGGTTCCAAAGAAACTCAGTATCTCGCCAGGGGATAGCCGGGAGCACACGATTATCACTGGTCCTACTGGCAGTGGCAAGTCTACCGCCATGTTACACCTGATTCTCGCAGACATCAAGGCTGGGCGCAGCGTCCTAGTCCTTGACCCAAAACAAGATTTGGTAACGGACATCCTTGCCCGTATCCCGGAAGAACGTGCCGATGATGTGGTAGTGATCGACCCGTCCAGTGATGCTCCGGTGGGGTTCAACCCGCTGGCGTTTCCGAACTACCAGAACAAAGCCCTGATTGCCGATGCGGTGCTCTCTGTGCTTAAAGAGTTGTGGAGTGATAGCTGGGGTGTGCGCATACAGGATTGCCTTTCCGCCGCACTGCTAACGCTGGTGGAGGTAGACGGGGCCTCGCTGCTCTGGTTACAGCCGCTGCTCACCGATAAGAACTTCCGCCGGAAAATCACTTGCAGCGTGAAGGACAAGGTGGCGCTCCAGCCATTCTGGGCGCAGTTCGAGGCGCTGTCAGACTTACAGCGGCGGCAGCAGATTGAGCCGGTATTAAACAAGCTGCGCCAGTTCACGCTCCGTCCGGGGCTGAGGAATGTCCTCGGACAAGCCCAGCCGAAGTTTTCTCTGACGGATTTGTTCTGCAAAAGAAAGATCGTGCTGGTGCCGCTGAACCGAGGTGTGGTTGGCGGAGAGAGCGCCCGACTGCTGGGGAGTCTGATTGTCGGTTTGACCTGGGTGCTGGCGCTGTCCAGAGCGAGCATCCCAGCGGAGCGGAGACACATCGTCAGTGTTTTTATAGATGAGCTCCAAGATTACCTCAGCCTCCCCACGGATTTGTCCGATGCATTGGCACAGGCGCGGGGGCTGGGTGTCGGGATGACGCTGGCACACCAATACCGCGACCAGTTGCCACCAGAAATCCGTGCGGGGGTAGATGCTAACTGTCGCAACAAGATAGTATTCGGGTTGAACAGTAAGGACGCAAAGGATATGGCGGCGATGGCTCCGGAACTCACTGCCGAGGATTTTATGACGCTGCCCCGATACCAGATTTATACATCGTTCCAAGCTGGAGGGCGCAGCACCGGCTGGGTGATGGGGCGGACTTTGCCGCCACCGCCACCTCTCCGCGCCCCGGCGGAGCTCTACGCCCGGAGCATGAGAACTTACGGCACACCAGCCGGAGAAACCGAGGAAAACTACCTCAAAACCATTATTAACCACAGCGCCCTAGGCGGTGATGCCGGGGAAACGCCTATCGGAAGGAGGAAACGCTAATGTCAAACCGCACGACACCTCAAGAGGGTGAAGAAAGCTGGGAAAGCCGCACCGCACCGGACTTTTCCAAGTTTATGGTTCACGACTCTTTTACCAATTCCATTTCTTCTCCAGCTATCGCCGGGGAGGAGCGCCGCCGCCTCACCCACCAGCAGCTGGTGGAAACCGCCGCCGCACTCAGTGAGAGGGACAGAGACATTCTCACCGCTGTCCAACGCTACCGCTACCTCCTGACTGGGCAAATCCAGCGGTTGTATTTCTACACTGCCGCCACGCCGACTGCCGCGCATCGTGCCGCCGCCCGTGCTCTGAAGCGGCTCCGGGGGTTGGGGCTGGTCGACCATCTCGCCCGCCGCATCGGTGGGGTGCGGGCTGGTTCCGGCGGGTTGGTCTGGCATCTGACCCACGCCGGGGAGCGGCTGCTGAACGAGATGATGCCCGGCGGCTTTGCCCACTACAAGCAGTCGGTGCGGGTGGTGGAGCGGCTGGAAAAGGGGGGCGCGGGGCTCAACCTGACCTGGGAGGTGCGCAACGGTATCGTCTGCCACACCAAGGGCGCCCCAGCGTCCACCCTGGAGGGCCAGATCGTACGACTGGCTGACAACATCGCCTACATCAATCACGACATTCAGGACGCCCTGCGGGGAAAAATTATCTGTCCCATGGACATACCGCTGGAGATTTCCGCTATCATCGGCTATACCCACAGCGCCCGCATTGACGCGCTGGTCAACGACGCCATTCAGGCCAGCCAGGGACAACGGGAAATCCGCCAGTCCCCCGGAGTGGGGGAGGCCATGAAGGCACTGAAGGATTTCATGTTTAAATATGTATATACCAACCCGGTGGCAAAGGGGGAGGAGGGCAAGGCGCAGGATATGATGTGCCAGCTGTTTGAATACTTCAAAAAGAATCCGGACGAGCTGCCGGCCGACTTCCAGACCATCCGGATGGAGGAGGGAATCGACCGGGCGGTGTGCGACTATATTGCCGGTATGACCGACCCCTTCGCGGTGGAGACCTATAAGGAAATGTTTATTCCCAAGGGCTGGACTGTGCTGTGACGACATGGGGAAGAGGCCCTTTTCCAAGGGGGACTCTGGGATACTGTGAGATAAAACTGGGATAATTTGCCCATAAAGCGGATACAAATAGGAGGGAAAACATTTGCCCTGGCCTGAGAGATTTTTGGACGAGCTGCTGGCTCGGACCGATATTGTAGACCTGGTATCCGAGTCGGTGCGGCTGACCAAAAAGGGGAACAGCTACTGGGGTTGCTGTCCCTTTCACAGTGAAAAGACCCCGTCCTTCCACGTGGTGCCCGACCGGCAGATGTACAAGTGCTTCGGCTGCGGTAAGGGGGGCGGCGCCATCAACTACATGATGGAGCTGGAAAATTTGCCCTTTAAGGACGCGGTAGCGGTGCTGGCCCAGCGGGCCGGAATGCAGATGCCCGAGTCGGGCGCCTCGCCCGGGGCCCGGGAGCGCCGGGAAAAAATTCTGGAGATGAACAAGCAGGCTGCCCGGACCTTTCACCGCTGGCTCCACGGTCCAGAGGGGGAGGCGGGGCTGGACTACCTCCGAAAACGGGGGCTGTCCCCCAGAACGCTGACAAACTTTGGCTTGGGCTTTGCCCCAAAACGGTGGGACGGACTGATTACGGAGCTGGCCGCCCAGGGCTATGACAAGCGAGACCTGCTGGACGCCGGCCTGGCCGTGAGCAACAAGGACGGGCGTATCTACGACCGCTTCCGCAATCGGGTGGTGTTCCCCATCATTGACGTGCGGGGCAATGTGATCGGGTTTGGGGGCCGGGTGATGGACAACTCCACCCCCAAATACCTCAACTCTCCGGATACTCCGGTGTACAACAAAAGCCGCAATGTTTTTGCCCTGAATCGGGCCCGGACCTCCAAGGCGGGCCGGGTCATTTTGACGGAGGGATACATGGACACCATCTCCCTGCACCAGGCCGGTTTTGACAGCGCGGTTGCTTCCCTGGGTACCTCCCTCACCGAGGAACACGGACAGCTGCTCGCCCGTTATTTTAAAGAGGCCGTCATTGCCTACGACGGCGACGGAGCCGGGGTGGCCGCCGCCCAGCGGGCCATCCCCCTGCTGGAGAAGGCGGGACTGAAGGTTAAGGTGCTGCGGATGCAGGGGGCCAAAGATCCGGATGAATTTATCAAGACCCATGGCCGGGAGGCCTTTGCCAAACTGCTGGATCAGAGTGAGGACCGGGTGGACTACCGCCTGGCTCAAATACAGAAAAAGTACGACCTTGCCGACGACAGCCAGAAGGTCGCCTTCCTCCAGGAGGCGGCCCGGCTGGTGTCGTCTCTGCACAGCGCGGTGGAGAGGGAGATCTACGGCGGACACGCCGCCCAGACGGCGGGAGTGACACCAGACACCATGAAGCTGGAGGTGGAGAGGGCCCTGAGGGGCCGGCTGCGCAAGGCGAAAAAGCAGCAAGAGCGCCGGGACCTGACTCCGGCCAGCCAGCTTCAGCCCAGGGCCCGTACCCTGCGGTATGAGAATATTCGCTCCGCACGGGCGGAGGAGGGACTGATCCGTCTGCTGATGCTGGACCCCGGTCTGTCAGGGCAGATGGAGGGCATAACCGGGGAGGAGTTCTCCTCCGCGCTGCTGGGCCGGGCCTTCGACTGCCTGAGCCAGCGGGCGGCGGCGGGGCTGTCCACTCAGTTGGCCGCCCTGGCCGGGGAGTTTACCGGCGAGGAGATGGACCATCTGGCACAGGTGGCCGCCCAGCCGGAGTCGGTGGCCAACAGCGGCCAGGCGATTGCGGACTACATATCCCTGATCCGCCGGGAGGGCCTGCTGCGCACAGGCGGGGAGCAGGGGGACGACATTTTGTTGTCCGCGCAGAAAAAATATCAACAGAAGAAAGCATATATGGAGGAGAAAACATGAGCACCAAAAAGAAAGACAACACCATCGGCGAGATGATCCTGGAGAAGAGAGAGAAACAGAGCGATATCCAGGCCCGCATGGAGACCGGCAAGGTGGAGATTATGAAGGTGGTGGAGGGCATCCCCGGAGCGGAGAAGCTGGGGGAGCTGATTGAGCGCGGCAAAAAGAAGGGCAATCTCTCCTCCTCTGAACTGCTGGATGTGCTGGAGGACATGGAGCTGGGCACTGAGCAGATGGATAAAATTTACGATACCCTGGAGAATCTGGGCATCGACACCGTGGGGGAGGACTATATCCCTGATCTGGCCGATACCGTTGAACCCCCCGTGGAGGAGATGGAGGAAATCAGCGAGGAGGAGATTGTAGACCCCAACGCGCTGATGGACACCTTTGGCACCGACGATCCGGTGCGCATGTATCTGAAGGAGATCGGCAAGGTGAATCT
>OFFJ01001691.1_pt1 | contig 15593 bp, 19 predicted proteins | sample 1521261 | NCBI WGS metagenome assembly OFFJ01 (sample SAMEA3504122, study PRJEB24116) | mouse gut metagenome | biome: mouse gut; feature: mouse-associated habitat; material: faeces | place: Denmark | collected 2011 | reverse complement strand
CTCTGCGAGGAACAGGGAATTACAATAAATGGGCTGGCTACCATATTGTAATGCTGAGTTCTGCCGCCGCTGGCTCCGTTGCTGGTGTACCAAATCTCAGCGAGAGCGGCCATGGTGGAGGGCTTTTCGCGGTTCAGCTTATCCAGAAAGGCGGGGTTCACCGTTTTGCAGTAGTTGCTCATCCGGCCCCGGTCGAGGTTGAGGGCGTCCGCCAGGAGGCACTCGTGGCTGGCCATGATGTTGGCCAGGTTCCGCAGGCTCTTGGCGTCATGCCCTTTGGCCCCGATGTGGATGTGGACCCCGCAGCCCCTGGTGGCGTCGCTCTTGCGCCGGCCTTCCGCAGGTGCCGCACCAGCCCCTGCAGGGTGTCCATGTCGGCGTAGGTCAGGATCGGAGTGACCATCTCGCACTTCTCGCTGTCCGGCCCGTGGATGCTGACGTCCTTCTGGAATTTCCACTCGCGGCCCTGGGCATCCCAGGCGGACCAGGTCATGTAACCGTTGCGGGTGGCGGTGTTCTGGTAGCGGCGGGTGCCGAAGAACTCGGCGGCCAGCTTGGCGGCCTTGCTCCGCTCGATGTTGTTCATCTCGACCTCAACCCCGATGGTCTGCTTCTTCATCTCGGCGACCTGGTTCATCAGCTTCTCGTTCATTGTGTTGTCCTCCGTTTGTTGTGTTTTCCCTTTCGGTAGTGTATTAATCACTCTAAACGGAGATAATAGCAAGCTAATTCGAGCCATAAAGTACACAATGATGTGGGGCAGGTGTTGTGTATTTTATTGTGCGTCAAAGGAGGCGTTGACCTGCTCAATCAGCGCCGCATCGGCCAGGGCCTCGGCCAGAGCTGGGTCACCCTGAACCTCCACCCGTGCGGCTGCGTTGGGCGGTTCCGGCTGGATGACCTCGGTGCTGCGCTGGCCAGACTTGAATGCGCCATTGCCGGTGAGATTGCGGAGCAGGATTTTCCGCTCCTCCTTGTACTCGGCCCCGATGAATCCCAGGCGAAGGAGAAAACACCGAAATGCATATTTGTCATTGTCGGTGTCCTTATCCCTGGCAATGATGCGCTTTTGGTTCCGGGCCATGTCGCAGAGGGCAGTGATCAGGTGCGTGTATGCTTTGACCTCCTCGCCGGTGGCCTCGCCTCTGAACCAGGGGAAGGAAACCGTGTCGGCCTCCACCTGGACTGGCAGGAGGTCAAGCCCCAGAGCCTTGCGGATCAGCCGCCCCTTTGCGGCGATAAGGCTGTGAAGGTTGTTGAGGGCCTCCGGGGTAAAGCTGTCCGCGGGCATCTGAATGGTAAGCCCATCGTGCGCTGCGTGCTGCTCCACCCCGGCGTCGGCCTCCCGCTCGACCGGCTCGGCCTCAAAGCCCATCCCGGCCAGTCGCTCGATGAGGTTCTCAATCTCCTCGCTGTCGGCCCGGTCATCAAAGGTGACGGCGCCGTTGCGGTCGATGGTAAAGTAGTCCACCTGGTATGCGAAGCTGGGGGCGCCCAGGTACTTGGCCTCGGCCCCGGTGATAGCAGCGATGGCGGCGATTAGGGGCTTGCGGTCGGCCCCGGTGCGATTGTAGTTGATTGTCATGGCTTTCTGCCTCCTTGCTTTTGTTGGTCACATATTCGCTCTACACCAAACAAATAGCAAGTTATTTCTCAGACCGACTATCACAAATTATCCGGGCCACTCTTGTGTAGACCACACAATGCCAGCGAGTACAAAGAACACATTGGGCAGCGCGACCCCGTTCCCCCACATTTTGTACTCGGCGGAATCCGAATGCGGAGACTGCAGCCAGCTGACGATCTGGTTCCTGGTCTTGGGCTTGGTGGTCGTCCCTATGATTCTGCGGTGGGTCTCCCAGACCTCCGACCAAAAAGTGATATCCGCCTCTGTCGGCTCCGGGGTCTCCAGCCCAGCGCACCACCAGTCCGGGAACCCCTGCAACCTGGCGCATTCCGTGGGGGTCAGTCTTCTCACAGTGTAGCCCCGGTTAACTGCTGTCGGGTCTTTGAAATCCCGCGCCAGCAGCGTGGGGGCCTGCTCCTTGCTGACCTGGGGGAATCCGCACATGGTCATGGCGTAGGCCGCAGGGTCGGTCACCACTGCCACCCCACCCTGGTTGGAATCTGGAGGGTTGCCGCCTGTGTCGATGGTGCGGGAGGTCTCGGTCTCATAGACGTTCTGCCGGGCGTTCCTTGTGCCCTCCGAAGTAAACCGGACATCGAATGTCCGTAGCTCCACCACACAGGGTGGGTGTCCATCCATTTGCGCACGAAGTGTTCCAGACACCTCCTCTGAGATGTCCATTCGGCTCCCGCCCTGGTCGTTCAAGCAGATCCCGCCTGCAGTTCCAGCGCCCGCCGAAGGATAGCGGGCAGCTCTTTGCCACGCGCGGAAGCTCGCCGCAGAATACCCCGACAGGCCCTCGGACTCAAAGAGTACCCGTCCGGCGCATTGGCCTGTAAAATCTCCGACAAGGTAACAGCGGCGCCTTCGCTGGGGGACTCCCCAGAATTGCGCATCAAAAACTCTGTACGCAACGCTCCATCGGTCTCCCATGTAAATGTCGGCGTAGGGCCATCGGTTTTTCTCAGGCATAGGCACCGAGGCCCCCGGCTCTGCGATACCGATGACCGCATCGAGGACCGCCTTGAAGTCGAAGCCCTGATTCGAGCTGAAGGCCCCGACAACGTTCTCCCAGCAGACCCAGCGCGGGTATTGTCCATTGGTTGCACACCTCATTTCCTTGATGATGCGGATGGCCTGATAGAAAAGGGAGGACTGCGCCCCCTCCAGACCGGCCCGCTTGCCGGCGATGCTCATGTCGGTGCAGGGTGAGCCGAAGGTGATGATGTCCACCGGCTCAATCTCCGCGCCGTTGATGGAGGACACATCCCCCAGATGCCGCATCCTCGGCAGCCGCTTTGTGGTCACTCGGATAGGGAACGGCTCGATTTCTGAGGCCCACACCGGGGTAACACCGGCCAGCAGGCCGCCGAGGGGGAAGCCCCCGGAGCCGTCAAACAGGCTCCCCAGCTTTAACCTATCCACCTGCACTGACCTCTTTGACCAGGTCCGCGTAGGGGATACGCTCCCCATCCCGAAGAACATGGATGCCGCTGGCGTCCCCGGCCCCCTCCGCATAGCGGCGGAGGATGACGGAGGCGTACTTCTCATCCAGTTCCATCGTGTAGCAAATCCGCCCCAGCTGCTCACAGGCCATAAGGGTGGAACCAGAGCCGCCGAAGGTGTCCAGCACGATAGCGTTCTCCTGGGAGGAGTTTTGAATCGGATAGCCGAGCAGATCCAGCGGCTTTGATGTGGGGTGGTTCTCGTTCCGCTTGGGCTTATCGTAGTTCCAGATGGTGGTCTGCTTACGGTCGGAGTACCAGCGGTGCTTGCCGTTCTGAAGGAAGCCGTACAAAACCGGCTCGTGCTGCCACTGGTAGTCGCTGCGGCCCAGCACCAGGGAGTTCTTCACCCAGATGCACACCCCGGCCAGGTGCAGGCCGGCGTCGATGAACGCCCGACGGAAATTGAGCCCCTCCGTGTCCGCATGAAAAACATAGGCCGCCCCTCCCGGTTCCAGGTGGGCGACCATGTTTGTAAGGGATTGGAGGAGAAAACGGTAAAAGTCATCCCCTTTGATGGAGTCATTCTGGATGGTCAGCCCATCCGAGGACTTGAAGGAGACACCATAGGGGGGATCAGTCAGGATGAGGTTGGCCTTCTTCCCGTCCATCAGCGTGGCCACGTCCTCGGCGGAGGTGGCGTCGCCGCACACCAGGCGATGCCTGCCCACCGTCCAGACGTCGCCCCGCTTCACAAAGGAGGCTCTTTCCAGAGCAGCGGTGAGGTCAAAGCCATCGTCATGTGCAGTCGCCTTCGAGAGGTCAGCGAACATGGAAGCCAGCTCTTGATCGTCAAAGCCGGTGGGAAATACATCTGCGCCGCCGGCGGTGATTTCCGCCAGCAGGGATGCCAGCTTTTCATCGTCCCATTCGCCAGTGATTTTGTTGAGAGCGATATTCAGCCGCTTTTCATCGACCTCGGACAGGTCGACGACGCTGACCTCGCTCTCCTCCACCCCCAGATCCAAAAGGACGCGGAGCCGCTGGTGGCCACCGATCACATTCCCTGTGGTGCGGTTCCACACAATCGGCTCCACATTCCCAAAGGAGAGGATGGACGCCTTCAGCTTTTCATAGGCCGGATCTCCCGGTCTGAGAGCCTTCCGGGGGTTGTACTCCGCCGGGTTCAGTTCCGATAATTTCATCTTCACAATTTCCATCGTGAAGACCTCCTTTTGTCGTCTGTCACCGCTGTACGACGCTGGCGGTCGCCGTACCCGATGCAAGACCACGCGCAAAGGAGAGAAAAGCGCGGAGCCAAAAACCTCCCTTCAAAAAGGATGGCGGCCCTCCCGAAGGAAGGCCGCCTGGCTGATTTAGGATTCTTGCAAAGCATACACTATCACAGAGGGACAGGGTTCGTCAAGTTTCACATGGGTTCGCGCCGGTTCAACTTTTCTTGTCCAGGTGGCGGTAGCAGATCAGCTTGACACTGTTGGCTGTGTTCCGGCCGCCAATGGCCTCGGCTACCTGGGGCCACGTCATGCAGTGGATGAACCGCAGGCGGAAAATCATGCGAGTTTGGTCGTCCTTGATGGTGCTGATGTACTTCTCCAGCTTTTTCTTCTCCTGGGCGCATTCCGATTCCAGGTAGTCGATTCGGCTTTGCAAGTCCTCGATTTCAATGACCAAGTCGCTCACCTCATCCGATGTCCCCGAAGCATGAGGCATCCCCGTGATCACCTGTGCCCCCAGTCCCGCCGCTACATACAGGGAGGAGAGCATTTCCCGGTTCCGCTCCAGCCGCTCATGCAGTTTGTAGTATTTCGATAGTTCTTTCAGCGTCATGCCATCAGCCCCTCCGTGTTGCGTAGTTCTTCAAAATCCCAGACGTTTGGGATTTTGGCTTAGTTGATTCCCGCCGCCCGGATGATCTTCTCGACCTGCTCTGGGTAGGACACAACGGCGGCGATTCCCCCGGCGGCATTGATTTCCTTGATGGTCTGCTCTTGGATTTTGGAGAGCCGCCCAACCTCCGGGCGCTTGACCTCAAATCCGAAAAAGTGACCATTGATGATGGCGCAGATGTCCGGGATACCCTGGCGGCAGTAGGGCCCGGCCTGGGCCTTCCAGACGAATGCGCCGGGGTATTGCTCCTTCAGCCAGCGGATGATCTTGGCCTGATAGAAGCTCTCCTTGTGCAGCAGTGTGTTGCTCATGGCCTAATCTCCTCTGTCAGTTCATCGAGAACATCATCCAGCCGTTTGTTGAGACGGCGAATCTCCAACCCGGTGTAAATGCCTAGAGCGATCCAGAGCACTCCGGCAATACACTCCAAAATATCAGCCATTCCGTCACACCCCCTTCCCAATCATGGGGCGGCGTGGGTACAACTCCCAGCTTTGGATTTCGCCAGCCTCGAAGCTCCGTCCGGAGGGTGCGGTGATAATACCCTTATCGCAAAGGCACCAAAATCCGTCTGCCCCCTCGAGGGTAGTGCAGGAACACCAGACGGGATCTGTCCGGGTTCGTAACTCTGTGATGGTCAGCCTCGCGTCTGGGCTGACTGAGTCGCCCATCTGCACAGCTCTATCATCCCAATACTCCGAAGCGCCGATCTTCCGGGGCCTGTTGCCGTATGCCTTGATCCAGTCTGGGAGGCTCTCATTCACAGCATCGAAGGTCAAGCCCCACCGTCGGCAAGCCTCCAGGGCCTTCTGAAGGGGCACCCCCTCTCGGACAGTCCAGAGGATCAAGCCAGCTCCGGCCTGTTGCTCCTGTTTCGCCCTCTGAATGACGGGCCAGTTTGGCTCCCCAATCTCTGGGTATGCCTCGGTGCAGAGACACCCATCGAAGTCAATTGCTATGGCTTTTCTCATCACATACCCTCCAGTTCCTTTTTTGCCCACATAGCCACTCCCTTTTTGACGTTGGCCTGGTAATACTCAGTCCCATTGAAATTCTTGCAGCCTCGGCACCCAACCAGGATACAAGAAATTTCGTCTTTCCACCGTTCCTCCGGCGTGGAATCGCTCTCCGCTCCGCATGGATATTTTGGCGAGGTCATGGTCAGGCCCCCTCACTCAGCGGCGGAGCCTCCTCGAAGGCCGGCGCCTCGTTGGTGGGATTGTCCGCCAACTCATCGGCAGAAGCCGGAGCGGGAGCGTCAGCAAACAGTTCCAGGTTTTCCTTTTCGCCCTCCATGAACCGGCTGGCCATCATGTCCGCCGTCTGAAGGGCGAGGACTGCGGGGTACATCTCGATGCTCTTGCCTACGGCATTGTCGTTCTCGTAGTTCCCGTTCATCCCCATATGATGCCAGATCGCATAAAGCTCCTGACTGGTGAGGGTGGTGTACTGCTTGATGATCATGGCGCTCTTGGGGCCGTGACCCAGAGGCATCATGTCATTCACCGTGTAGAAGGGAACCTTCTCCCACCTCCCGGTGGTGTCGTTCTTCACGTTCCGGGTGCTGGTGCCGTAGAAGTGGGTCTTGCAGATGTCGTGGAGCAGGGCCATCATGATCACGCTGTCATCCGGGATGGTGTCTACCACCTTCCCGGCGGCCCGGTACTCCCACACCCCATCGCTCCGCCAGGAGAGCAGTCCCCGCAGGGCATCCAGGACGTTGAGGCTGTGCTGGAGGAGACCGCTGGGGACGGCGAGGTGGTACTTGGTGCTGGCGGGGGCCTTGTAGAAGTCGCTCTTCTGGATGTACTCCAGCAGCTTGTCCATGCCGGGGCGCTGAACCTTGGCCAGCTCCGTCTCAAAGCGGGCGATGTTGTTTTGAATATCCATGTCTATCATCCTTCCGTCTGTTCTTTGGGAGCCTTCTCCCCATACAAAATTTTCTCACCCTGTGCCTTGAGCACCGGGAACATCTCCATCTGCTCCTTTTTGATCTGCTCATACTCCCGCAGGTACTTCTTGAAGGTGCGCTCCTTGAACCTCTTGGCGTGGGCCGCCTTGATTTTCAGCTGCACAGCCTTCCGCCGCTCGATTAGATCCCGCATCGTGCTGTTGGTCGTGAGGATGTGGTACTTGGCGCCGCAGGCCGGGCAGGAAAAATACTGCACCTCCAAGTCACCATCCCGGAGCGAGCCCAGGCGGGAATCGTCCACAGTGAACTGCTGGCCGCACTTATTGCAGTCGATGGGTTTGTCAAACAAGGTCATGCCGAACCTCCTCGAAAATGAAGTTTGTGTAGTCACGTGCAGCGGCCATTTCAAGGAGGGCGGCTGCGGCCTGCACTATGATCTCGTTGCGATTTTTCCCGTACTTGTCCGCAACTTTCGCAAACTGAGCAACAGCGGCGTATGCGATGTTTCCCAGCTCGTTTGCCATCTCATCATTCATTGCGCTTATTCCTCCTTCAGCTGTGGTGGGTACCGATAATCGCGGCCGGAGTAGTCGCTGTTGATCCAGCACCCGCTCTCTGGGTAGCCCTCAGTCTTTGGCCACCAGAATTTCTTTAAAATTCGATTGTATATCCACCCGCTCTCCAGGCACCGGCAGTGCCGCGACCAGTAGCGGTTGAACACCCGGAGACGGGGCTCATAGGTCCCGTTGACGAGGTCATGGTACGCATCCATGTCCAGCTGGTCGATCAGGGCGGCCTGGAACTGGTCAATCAGGCCACCGGGTTTCTTTTCGCCCTCCCCGATGGCGGCGAGACACTTGGCCAGCCACTCGTTTCCGGCCGTGTCCTCCGGGTAGGTGGGGAAGTCCTCCTCAAGCTCGACACACTTCCTGTAGAACCAGACCGCCCCATCCATGACCTCCGCCACCAGAGTGTTGTAGGATCTGGCGTACCGGGTCGTGAGCTGCTGGAGTGGAACCTTCTCCCGATTGTTCTTGAGCTTTTGGAAGTCGGCATGGAACCTCTCAAGCCGCTGGGTGTCACTCTCCATTTTGGTGCCTCCTCTCGGTTGCCCCTGTGCGGCCCACAGGGGCGCGTTGTGGGCCTCGTTCGCCGGGGTGGTAGGTTTACCCTCCTCTCCCCGCTGTCGCCCCGCCGTGCGGCGGGAAACGCCCCCCTAACACCTGTTTTTCAAATTAGGTGTTAACCCAAAAACCTTTGGGGCTCCAAGGGTTGACCCATTTCCTAACGCCTAACACCTAATTTTCAGAATATCCCTTGTTTTCTTTTGGTGATGTCTCTAAGTCAAAAAAACGTGACTTGCAATCGTTTTGCGATAATACCGTGTAATCGGTGAATTTAGGTGTAATAGGTGTTAGGAAAGGCCCGTACCCTTTGCCGCTCAAAGGTTTTTGGCCTAACACCTAACCTAACACCTAACCTAACACCTAACTTTTAGGCGTTAGGCCTTTCGCCTAAAACGGCAGTTCATCGCCTTCGCCATCAATGGGAACAAATTGCTGTTGTTCCCACTCTGGCTGAGCGGCAGCGGCCCTGGCCTCGGCCAGCTCCTCCGCATCATCTACAGGGTCCTCCGCCTTGGATATTTGCCCAATGCGGAACTCCACAAAGCGGCTGTTGCGATTTTCAAACCATTTCAGCACCGAGTAGACCTTTTTTCTTGTCCCTGCGTTGACTGAATAGCCAATTAGTCCCTTGTCAGCCATGTACTTCATGGTTTTCCGATATGAGAACCCCGCCTTCGTCAGTGCTTGGTTCAGTGTGGAAGGAAAGATATAAGCTGTATTGCCGCTGTCGCTGGTGAAACCCAGGCAGGTTCCAACGGTATTTGTTCCGAAGTACGCCTTGTTCGACAAAACCCAGTCCACAATGAACTGCACCGCATTCTCGTTGACGTCGGTGGCGTTGCTCTCCACCTGGTTGACCAAGATGTCCGAGGCCATCTGCTTTGCGGAGGCCCAGGACACTGCCCACTCCCCTCCGAAGAACCAGGTGTCGATGAGTGCGTCCGCCAGGGCCACGGCCGCGATGCCAGCGATGTGGGAGCCGTTCTTGCCCTCGCTGACGGTGCGGACATAGTTCTGCATTTCCTCGTACAATTCCACGATCCGGCGCTCATCCATCTGCAGGATTTTCTCGATGAAGGCCGGGCCAGCCCAGCCGCAGTCCGTGGCCGATTGCTGGTGCATGAGGGCAGCGTCCGCCTCGTTGTCGAAGGGGCCGCCGTAGATCTCCAGCACACGGGTACTGACGCCCGTCTGGGTGGTTTCCGTGCTGAGAGGCTCCTCGCCGGTGGCCAGGGCCACGGTGCGCCATTGGTGGATGGTCTGGAGGCCCCCGCCCTTGCTGCCCCGGATCTTCCCGGTGCCGCTGGCGATCATGTACACGATCTTCTCCAAGGCCCCCTGGTTGTTCCCGGCCAGCTGGCGCTCATCGATGCCCAGGGGCAGGTCGCAGTAGAAGGCCGCCGTCCGCTCCAGGCCGACCTGGGTGGCGTTGAAGCTGACCATGAGCCGCTCCGGGTCTCCCCAGGCGGAGAGGGCGGCCTTGAGGGCGGCGGTCTTTCCGCCTTTGGAGCCGCCCCAGTTGTACACGAAGAATATCCGCTGTTTCACGATCCGCAACAGGGGCGCGGCAAACCCAGCCGCCAGAATAAAGCGGAATTTCATCCGACCGCGGTGGGGGGCCATATGCTCCACCCACCGCTCCATGGTGCCGTTTTTGCAGTAGGCCGCCGCCATGCCCCGCTGGGATGGGTCTATGTCCAAGGTCAGGCCATCATCGTGGCCGGGCAGGAACCGCTTCCCCGGCTGCCAACCGAAGGTTGATGTGGCGTCATTCTTGGGGATCAGGTCGATGTTCTCGGCCTCCAACGCCCCCAGGAAACTGACCACCCGTTTGGCGTTCTCGCTGGTAACCGTGCAGCCCAGGTCGGCCAGCGTAGTGATTGACCGGCTGGAGAAGATGGTGGAACGGGGGTAAATGGCGGTCTGCCACAGGCCATCCCGCTTGAAGGCCACCTCGATTTTCTCATCGCCGGTTTCCAGGCTCTTGAGACGTTGGGTGAGGATGATGGGCGTCCGGCAGACTCCCACCGGGGTGTATGTCTTTTGGTCGATGGCACTGATGCCCTTTTCCGAGTATATCCAGCCCTCCGGCTGGCGCAGGTTGATGGGCGCCCCTTCTATGGCCTCCGGGGTGAGCTGCGCCTCCAGGTCGATCCGCTCGGCCCCCTTGAGGGCCTCCTTGATCAGCTGGGCGGCCTCCTCCTTCCCGTGCTTGATGTAAAGGTCGCTGGGGTCTTTGGTGCCGAGACGGTCACATGACCACAGGTAGATCTCCCCAGTGAACCCGCCTTCCTTCAGACCTCGAAACAGCTTGCTGGTGAAGGTTTCGCCGCCGCCGTCCGGCTCCTTGTGGATGTAAAGTTTCAGTCTTTGGATGGTTGCCGCCTGGTAGGATTTGAACATGGAGGCCCCGGCCACACCGATGGCGGGGAGGCCCATGTACCAAAGGCTCTGGGTGTCGCTCTCACCCTCCACCAGAATGGCCCAGCCCACCTTGCGGATCTCCGGGAGCCGCCACTCGCCGTAGAGGCATATCTTCCCGGCGCTGCCACGCTGCCAGCGGAACTCCTTCTTTCCGTACCGCTTGCGCACGGCGGCCTGCTGACCGTCCTCAGTGAAGTAGGGCATCTGGAGGCAGGTCAGCCCCGCCCGCTCCTTTTTCGTGGTCACCCGGCAGGTCTCTATCAGGAAGTCTACCGGGAGGCGCTTGTCAAAGCTGTACTGCTCCACGCTGTAGGGGGCGAGGCTGGGGCCGTCACCGCCCGTCTGTTTCGGCTTGGGCTTTTCCTGGGCCACACCGTACTTCTCCAGGATTTCCTTGTACGCCTGCTTGGTGTCGCATCCGTGGTATTTCGCCCAGAAGGTTATGAAATTGCCGCCCTCATCCTCCGAAAAACAGTGCCACTGGCCGGTCTTCAAATCCACGGAAAAGCTGCTCTGCTTGTCCCGGTGGAAGGGGCACAGGCCCACCAGGTTGTCCCCGGCTATTTGGTATTTTTCAATGACGGCGGTGTACTCCGCCCGGTAGTTTACTATCCGGTCGAGGTCTACATTTTCTCTTACCGCCATGCATCATCACCGCCCGTCCATTGTAAAATGTTCATCCTGGCGCTCCCATTGTGTATTGTGGGCTGGCACCGCCGGTCGGCGGCACCAGCCCTATGTGGTTTACGCGAAGGGCAGCGGAGCGTCCCCATCCTCGTGGGGCGGAGCCTCCTCGAAGGAGCCGGTGCCGTTGAGGGCATCCATCTCGGCATCGTCCGGGATGACGTCCACCCCCCGGCCCCGCTCCGGGGCGGCGGTATAGTCATCCAGGGTGAGGGCCATGCTCTGATACTGAGCCTTGATCTCATTGCGGAGCTGGATCACCCTGGCGGCGGCGGCCGGAGGCAGGAGGCCCTTCTTCTTGATGACCACCTTGCTGTACTCCACACCGTTGCTGTTCTTGGCCTTCTCCAGGGTGAGGCTCACGATCATGCCCGTGTAGGGCGTCCCGCTGGCCAGTATCTTCGCCAACTGCTTGTTCACATCCTTGATGGAGGTGGGCGGCACCGACAGCAGGTAGAAGTTGGGGTCGTTGTCCATCAGCAGGTAGATGCGGCGCATATTCTTACACGCCTTACCCTTGCTGGGGTTGCCCTTGTCATCCGTGCCGGTGCCGTACTGGTTGTAGGGGCAGGTCTCGCACGTGCGCACCTCCCCGGTCTCCGTCCACACGGCGGTCTTGCCGTCCATGCTGGAGCAGACGGGGATCTTGTCCTTGGCATCCTTGGCGGAGCCGAAAGAGCCGGGCCAGTACCCGCTCAGGCGGTGGGTGAACACGATGACGCCCAGGATCTCCTTCATGGGGTCGGCGTCACCCTCCTCCTCGCCCTGGACCTCGTAGGCGATACCGCCGCCGCTGGGGACCTTGATCTGGCGGCAGGTGATGCCGCTCTCCGGGTCCAGGTCCTCCATCTCATCCTTCAGCTCGGCCAGGAGCTCCGGGTCGATGCCCTCGTAGCGGTTGGCGATGGCGAAACTGTCCATCGTGGCCAGGGCGGTGCTGTTCTTCTTGTCTGCCATAGTTTATTCCTCCATTTCATGTTCGCCGGCGTCGGCGGGTTCAGCTTCTTGGAATGCGGCCTCGGCCAGCTCCTCCAGCGGAGTGGTCTCATCCCGGCCGGTGTTCTCCACCGTGTAGAGGTTGTCCAGGGTGCGCCGCATCTCGGCGGCGGCCACCAGCAGGACATAGGCGGCGTGTACAGTGCTGTTTACGATGGAGCTGGTGGCATCGATGGCGTTGAAGTTGGGATCGGCCAGGGTGCCCAGCAGGGCGCCGGTGTCGTCCTTGATGGACTTGACCGCGCCGGTGATCTTCGCCAGCTGCTCGGCTGCGATCCCGTAAGCCTCGTGGCGGTTGCGCACATAGGGCGGGGCGGTCATGGTCTCTTGGGCCACCTGACGGTGGTGTTCCTTGATCAGCTGGCCGGTATTGGTGATGGCAGACTGAGTCAAGTCCTCGATGGCGGCCTGTAGCAGAGGGCGGGTGTCGAGCTCCATCTGCTCGTATTTCTCGCTCATTTCTTCTTCCTCCCCGCCGATTCCTTCCTCCGGGTGATGTCGTTATACTCGTAGCTGCGGATCACGGAGTCCAGTCCCTCGCTCAGTTCCCCGTGCTCCTCCACATAGTCCTTGATGGTGGACTGGAGGGTGCGGGGGTCCACCTTCTCCACGATGATGTCCCCCAGGCCCTCCTCCCGGAGGACATCCAGGAAGTTCAGACCGCCCTCGGCCAGCTCCTCCTCAGACCGCTTGGTGTAGGACGTCTTGGCGGTCAGGGTGAAGCAGTAGCCGCCGGTGGAGATGCGGGGGATGTCCTCGTCCACCATCTGCTGGGTGATCTCCGCCTTCGCCGCCTCGATGGCGGCGTTGTTGGCCTTGGTCTGCTCGGACAGCTCATCCTTCCGATCCAGAAGGGCCTGGTAGTTCTTGATCATGTCAATCAGCGCCATGTTCCTCATCCTTTCTTGTGGCACGCTCCGCAAAGAGCGCCATCGCGTCAAAGAATAATTCCTGGTAAGATCGTTGCCCTACCGAGGCCGAAACGATGGCCGCTATCTCATTGGCATCGTTCCGACTGCACCCATAGCTCATCAGGAGTTTGACGAACCGCTTCCTGGAGCCACAGCGCCACTCCTTGGGGAGCTTGACGGCCATCTCAAAGGCCATCGGGCCAATGGCCCCGATGATCAGTGCCTCTGCGCTCTCGCACTCCCCTTCAAGGGTGATCGTCAGCTCCCCGATGTTGTTGGCCTCGAACCGGGCCACAGGTTCACCGTTCTGCATGATGTAGCAGGCGTGAGCGGTTTGGCCTTCAGGCCCCATCGTTCCCGGCCTCCCCATCTTCCCCGACCGGCTCCGCTTCGCTCTCCTGGTTCCGCTCCCGTGCAGCCATGACCTTACTTTGGAGGTCGTAGTTTTCGGCTTTAAGGCGCTCCGCCTGCTCCTGGGCTTTCTTCAAATCCTGCTCCAGCTTGACAACCTTCTCCCTGCTGGCCTGGACCGTCTGGTCGGCGGTGGCCTTGCTGGCGACCAGCTCCCGGTACTCCCCGAGGGTGATCGTGACCGTCAATTCCTGTCCGGCGAGGAAATCCTTCTTTTCCCAGCCGTAGGTCTCCAGTTTCTTTTCCTGGATGGCGTCGTTCTCAAAGTGGGAAATTGTGATGTTGTCCATTTTTCTACTTCCTTTCTTATTCGTTGCCGCTGAAAAGTGGCCGCCAGTCATCTACGACCGCTTTGGCCAGGTCTTCCTTGGCGGCCAGCGACTTCAGGATCAGCTCATCCACTGTCTTCTCGGCCACCAGGTGGATGTATGTGCAGGGGTGACGCTGGCCGATGCGGTGGATACGGCTTAGGCTCTGCTCATAGGTGGCGTAGTTGAAGTTCTCCGAGTAGTACACGCAGGTGTCCGCCGCCGTCAGGGTGATGCCGGTCCCGGCGGTGTCGATCTGGCCCACAAAGACCATGGTGTCCGGGTCCGTCTGGAACTGCTGGACGATATCGCCCCGCAGCTCCTTCTTGATGTCCCCGTAGATGGCCACCGTCTTCATCCCGTGCTTGCCGGCGATGTCGCCCGCCAGTTTGATGATCTCCATCACCTCCGGGATGAACCGGGCGAAGATGACCAGCTTTTTCTTTCCTTCCACCACATAGTCCTGGAGGATGTCGGCCAGGGCGTCCAGCTTGCCCCGGCTGACCAGCTGGGGCCTTGCGGCATCGTCCTCCACCAGGAACCCCCCGGTGAACTGCTGGAGCCGGAGCAGCTTGGTGAGGACTGTGGTGGCCGTGATGGTGCCGCCGCCGTCCAGCTCGGCGAAGCTGTCCCGCCGGAGCTTATCGTAGATGTTCCGCTCCTTTTTGCTGAGGGTGATGTACCTGTTCTCAAAAGTCTGCTCCGGCAGGTCGAGGGCCTCCTCCTTGGTCACCCGGTAGGCGATGCTGTGTTCCTTTTTGATCAGGGCGTCCAGGTCGCGGTACTGCACGATCTGCTTGCGGTTGAACCCGCCCATCACACAGTACCGCCCCCGGAAGGCGTAGAAATTCATACCGAAGATGGTGGGGTCGAGGAAGCGATACTGGCTGAAGATGTCCACCGCCTCGTTCTGCACCGGGGTACCGGAGAGGATCAGCTTGTACCGGGCCTTGTCCCCCAGCTGGTGCATAGCCTTACTCTGGGCGGCATCGTGGGTCTTGATGCGCTGGCTCTCGTCGGCGATGATGAGGTCGGCGTCGTAGGCCAGGAGCCGATCGAAGATGTCCTCCCGCCAGGTGGACTCGTAGTTGATGACGGCCACCTTCAGTGCCTTGAAGGGGAACTTGTCCAAGTCATCCAGCGCCTTGATGCGGGACTTCTTGTCGCCGAGCAGCACCTTGACCGTGTACTTGAAGTCAGCGTAGTCGTTGAACTCCTTCGGCCAGACGGCGCAGACGCTGGTGGGCGCCACGATCAGCACCTTCTTGACCTTGCCCATCTGGTACCCGGCCCCGACCGTGGCGATGGCCGTCAGGGTCTTACCTAACCACAGCCCATCTCAAAAAGGAATCCGAACCCCTTACCCTGGGCTGTCATGCGGCACCACCCCCCATCTGCTCCAGCGCGGCCTTCACCGCCTGCCGCAGCTTGGCAGCCTGTTCCTCGTTGGTCTGGGCGATGCGGTTCAAGATGTCCATCATCTTCTGATGATCCTCCCGCCATGCGTTCCAACGCACTTTGAACTCGGCCACATCGGGATCGGCGGCGGCCAGTTTCTTCTCCAGGCTGCGGATCTGCTCGGCGCCCTCGGCCTTGGCCTTGTTCACCGCCTCGGCGGTCAGAGCATCCTTTTCCTCCTGGGTGAGTTCCCGAACCTCCGGCTTCTTGGCCTTCAAATCGGCCAGCTCCTTTTGCGCGGCCTTCAGGGACTCCTCGGCGGCCTTGCGCTTTTCCTCGGCCTTCTCCTTGGCATCCTTGGCCTTGTCCACCTTCTCTGTCATCTCGGCGATGGCGGCCTGCCGGGCGGCCTCCACCGCCGCCGTGTCTGCCTCGGCGGGGC